>JADMIO011260250.1_pt1 | contig 76964 bp, 61 predicted proteins | sample 8958161 | NCBI WGS metagenome assembly JADMIO01 (sample SAMN16585339, study PRJNA669376) | soil metagenome | isolation source: Crop rotation soil | place: USA: Cullars Rotation, Alabama | collected 2011
GCGACTTCAAGTCACGTGAATTCCAAGCTTCGGATCCCACTGTGCTGGAAAGGAAGTACGATCCGTTACGTTGAACGTCTGCTGGCCGGTATTGAGTGCACCGGTGAGCAGCGCGAGCAGGCTGTTCGCCGTCGTGAATTGCGAGCTTGAGAGTCCCCCCGGGAAGTTCGTCGAGTTGTTTGTGAGCGGCGAACGATTCGTCGTCGTGTTGAACTGCACGTTGTACTGGGGAATGATACCAGCATCGTTGAAGTTCAAGATTTTTACGAACCTCGCAGTGGTTCCAAACCTAAATACGTGACTACCCTTTACCCACGTCACGTGATCGATCAGGTCGTGATTTCTCGGCGCACGACCTTGTTGCAGGAAGTTCTGAACCGGATTGGTAATCAACGGCAGGCCCAGGCGAAAGCCTTCCGCGAATTTCTCATTGTTGAAGAACAAGGGCGTGCTTGATGAGAAACCGAAACGCAGCTCGTTCGTGATGTTCGGAGTCAGAGTACTGATCCACGCTACCGAGTAGCGCGGGCGAGACGACTCCTGTCCGCCGCCTGGCAAGCCGGGAAACTGCTCGCCGATGTTGTTCAACTGAACGTCGTTCGGCAGTTTCGAGAGAAAGTGAGAGTAAATGCCTTCGACACGATGCTTCGGGGTGATGTCGTAGTCCAGACGAAATCCGATATTGCGGCCCGTGCTGCCGTTAGGCGTGTTGAAGCGAAAACCTCCGGTGTTGCGATTGTCACCGATGGAGTTGTTATTCGTTGCTGGGGTGAGAGCGAGTAAGCTTTGAATCTTCGGGTCAAGCTTGCGACCGGTCAACGTCAAAAGATTGACCGTGTTTAGCTGGCCATTGTCGGTACGCACGTATGTGAAAACTCCGGTGCGGGCCGCATCGCGCAGGACTGTACGGTTAGGTGTGAAGTCCTGCTTCGTGTCGATGTACTCGTAAAAGAAGTAGAAGAAGAGCTTGCCCTTCTGCGTTAACCTTGGCCCACCTTCTCCGAACCTCGGCAATGCAAAAGGTCCGCCGACGTTGAAGCCATACTGATGTTGGATTAGTTCCGGCTTCGCGAGTCCAGTGGCGTTGTTGAAGAAGGTGTTTGCGTCGAATTTGTCGTTGCGATAGTAGTCGTAGGCTTCGCCATGATAGCTGGAGCCGCCGCGTGGCGTCGTGAGCTTGATCTGGGCGATGCCTAAGCCGTCGTCGGGTCCGGCGTTTTGAGTCGTGACGGAAAACTCCGCCACACTCGCGACGCTCGGAGTATTCACGCCGAACAACGCGTCAGTGCGAACCAGGTTGTCGTTGATTTCAATTCCGTCCCAGGTAATGTTTGAGAAGGAACCGCGCATGCCGTTGATGGTGGAAGTACGGACAGTCGTGTTCGTGTTGACACCGGCCATGCCGCCCGCGAGCGTGATCGGGTTGCGACCGTTAAGCGGCAGGTCCTGAACCTGTCTGACGTCAACTGTCGTATTGAGCTTGGCGTCTTCAGAGCGGATTAGGGATTGGGCGTCAGACGCACTAACGGAAACTGTTTCCGCAATGCCTCCAGTCTCTAGTGTCAATGCGTTCAAAACAACAGGACTATCAACGTGAACCTCGATGTTGTTGATCTGTAGTTTCTTGAATCCTGTAGCTTCGACCGTAACGGCGTAAGTGCCGGGTCGAACGTCGGTAACGACGAAAATTCCCTCGTCATTGCTGGTGGCCGTTTTCTGATCTCTGGTCGCGACGTCTACGACTGTGATCTTCGCGCCGGGAACTGTCGCACCGGCTGTGTCTTTGACGGTACCGTTGATACGAGTGGTGACTTGCTGAGTAAAGGCGATAGAACTTGCGCTAAAAAAGATTAACGCACTCAGGAGGAGAGAAAAACGATCGAGGCGCCACGCAGGTCTGAGCTTCGGTGTGGCGCCGTTAACGAGAATGTTCGCAGGCAGCAAAAAACTTCTCATCGTGGGCTCCTTTTTAAAGAGTCGACGCGTCCGAGCTTTGACAATTAATCAAGTCACGGACGGGCACTCTCTGAGTTCTACTTACTAGAGGGGACTCGTGCGGGTAATGAACTAAGAACTGGTTCGGAAAGCCGGATCGGCAATAGGCGTGCCCTCAAATTGGCATTACCACTTTGCGAATTTAGGCGTTTTTAGAGGCATCGCAGGTGGGAATGATTGCGATTTTTGGATTCATGCTGCAAATAAATGGATCGCGATGAAATCTTGAAGCCCTTTAGCGCACGACGGCGGGCTTTATGCTTACGCCCGCTGTCGCGGGCTAACCGAGCTAAGATGACCTACTGACGGCCGATGGCGCGTTTGCTTTGTTCGAGAACTTGCCGGAGATTTTCAGCATCGGGAGCGGTCGGAACGAGCTTCAAATACGCCTCCAACTCCTCCACGACACGCGGTAGCGCGCCGCGATCGAGGTAAATTGCTGCGAGAAAACGGTGGGCTTCCTTGAAGTCGTTCGGGCTCATCTTCAAGCACGTGAGAAACGCCTTTTCGGCATCCTCACTTTGGCCAAGCTTATTCAGCGTGCGGCCGAGGTAGTAGTACGAGACGGCAGAATCAGCCTTGACCTTCAGTGTGGCCCGAAAACTGGTTTCGGCATCCTTGAACTTCCCAAGACGATAGAGCGAGATCCCGCGATTGAGGAGCGGTTCGTAAGCTTCGGGATTGATCTTCAGCGCGGCTTTGAATGCTTCGTCGGCGTGGTCAACCTCATTAAGCCGGAGGTAAAGAACGCCGAGTTGATTGTGAGCGCTCACGAACTGCGGATACTCGGAAACAGCTTCTTTGAGTTCTTTAATGGCGCCTTTAATGTCTTGCTCATGCGCCAGTTTCGATGCTTTTTCATAATGGTCCAGGGCGGCCTTTGGAACTCCTGCATTCGCCGCGCTAATGACCGCCGGCCCATTCTTCGGCTTCTTCTCTTCGACGGGTCGCAAACGGATCGAAACGAAATAAGTTTCAGGTACCGTGCTACGCGCCCTGACGATGTCAACTTCCTGCGAAACGGGTTCATACTCTTTTTCGCGATCGATAACGATCATATACACACCCGATCCGACGCCGCTAAAAACAAACTTTCCTCGTTCGTCGGTTGTTGCCAGGATATCGCCCCATTCCGGCGAAGTAAGCTTGATCCTCATGCGGACGGTGATAGGCACGCCATCAGGCGCATAGACAGTGCCGACGATGTAATTATTGCCACCCAGGCGTGTGTTGGTTGTTTCGTTGAGACCGCCGGCGATTTGGCCCGTCGTGAGAACTGCCGAACACACAAATATCGCACCCACGAAAAGTAGACGCCGCGTCAAAGTGCATGTTTGTGAGACCATGACACACGCTCCTCTGGATAGGATTTTTTTCGATTCTCTAGCCGCAGACTACACCGATAGTTTGTTGAATGTGTGTAATCTGTGGATAAAGAACCTTGCAAAAAAGGCGTTGCCAATTGCTTGGCAACGCCTTCTCGAAAACTAACCTTGCGGTTAGAAGTTGATACGAATCAGGAAGTCGAGAATGCGACCGCCCGGATCGTTTGATCCGTTCGGATCCGAATACGCCCAACCTGAAAGCATCTGGCCAAACTGACCGGTGAAGGCCGTGATGTTATTCACGTTTCCACCCCAGCCGCCCAGGCGCCAGTTGGTGTGATTGAGCACGTCAAACGCCGTCATACGGAACTCGACGTTGCGCTTCTCACCAATGTTGAATCGCTTGCTGATTGCCGAGTCGATCTTGAAGAAGTTCGGTCCAAAGAGAACGAACTTGCGGAAACCGCACTGCCCAATCGAGCGACTCTGGCAGTTACCAAACCCTGCCGGAGCGATGAATCGCCCAGTCGGAGCTTGGCCCAACGGATAGCCACTGGTGTTGAGTGCCAACGTAGTAGTCGCCAGACGTGGAGCTTCAAAGGTATTGGCTTTGATCGTGTTCTCAATGATGTCAGCCGGCAAGTAGCTAACCGGAACCTTAACGCCATTGATGGTCTGATTGAAGTAAACGCCTACCGCATCCTGAAGCTCCTTGGCGGTCATGCCAACCAGCTGGATGTTCTCCATCAGGATGGGAGAGCCACTCTGCCAGCGAACAATCGGCGTGAGCGTCCAGCCACCCAGGGCGCCATCGACCAGCCAGTGTGACGAAGACAAGAACTTCCGTCCGTGACCGAAGGGCAGGTCCCAGGTCGCGTCAAACTTGAAGGCGTGACGAAGGTCGATCTGCGAAGGGCTCTTATCGAGGTTACGGTTGCGCAGCGTGTTAAATGCCACGTTGCTCTGGTCACCGGCGCCGAGACCGAAGAACGTGTCGCCCGCGGACGCATACGCGTTCGTGAACGACTTGCCATACTGGTAGCTCGCCTGGAAGCGAAGCCCGTTCGATAACCTGCGGCGGACTTCGATTACGCCGGCGTCAAACCAGCTCTTTTCACTATTGTCGAACAGGTAGCAGAAGCCAAACGTGGTCGGACAATTGTGAACGAAATTAACCGGCTTTGCGGCTTGAGAGCCCACGCCTACACCCGGCACAAGCGTATTACCTCTAAACGCGCCATCCAGCGCATTGGCCAAAGCTTGAACCTGCGGGTTCGCCGGATTCAGAAAGCCAATGGCTCCGGTCGTACCGAGACCCGTAAACTGCGTGCTGGTGTAGTTCGCAGCGTTGTTCGGATCACGGTTATTTCCAGAGAAGTACGAAAGGAAGATCGGAAGTGGACTCGTACCTGTGTTCGGACCAAAGTACGCGAATGTTGGCTGACGGTTGTTTGTTGGGCACGGATTTGCGTTCGTGGAACAAACAAAACGGCCAGCGTTGATGTTAGCGATCAGGTTCTGCTGCGCGAGTGCGAACTCGGAGCCAAAACCGTTCTCAATCGCGTTGATCTCGTCGATCCGATACTGCGATTGCAGGTCTTTGCCACGGTTTCCGATATAGCGAAATTCGACCACCGTGTCTCGACCGAGCTGACGCTGATAACCAAAACTCCACGAATCAACGTAGCCCGAGCGGAAATCTGGTGAAAATCCAAATGTCGCATCGTTATCCGGGTCAACCGCACGCGGGAAAGTCGGCTGCGATGGGAATGTCGGTGGAGTAATATTCGGATTACCCGGGGTCCTGAAGAGTGTCCCGGGGGTAAGGATATTAGCCGGGTTAGCAGCCGTAGCACTGCGCGCCAGGCCGAACGAACCGCCCGGATTCAGGCCAAGACTGTTCTCAACGATGAGCGTACCCTCACGAATGTAAGAACGCGAGAAACCACCGCGGAGAACTCCATTGCCATCACGTCCGAAAAGACGACCAAACATGCCGCCGAGGTTCGGACTCCAAACCGCACCAACGCTCGGGGCAAAGTTCTTGGTGTCGTTCCGGAAAGCTCTTTCACCCTGTTCGTTGAGACGGAACGTCGGTTTGGTCCCAGTTAACGTACCCGGGCTGAAGAGATTGCCTACACCCGAAACGTCATAAAGCATTGATGGGTCGCTCAGTATCGCGTAGTTGGTGGTATTCATTTTCGCACCAAGCTGCGGCTGCCATCGGAGACCGTAGGTGAGCGTCAGGTTAGAGCGCGCACGCCACGAATCCTGGGCAAAGAGACCATTAGTGTTTTCCTCGATTTCGAAATGGCGTCCGCTGTTAAGTCGATAAGTTCCATCCGGACCGAGGTAAACGTTTCCAGCATTGAATGCACTAATGCGCCCGGTAATCGTGGCATAAACAGCGCGAGCATTAGCAAGCTCAGTAGCGTTCGCACCTGGAATGTTCGCTGCCGAAAACACGCTGGTCAGCGCTGTATCCTGTGCGATCGAACCAAAAGTTACTGTGGAAACAACCGGATTGACAGAGTCAGAGATCGTCTGAATGTTCTTTATCTGTCCACCGAAAGTCATCGTGTGAGTACCCTTGACCCACGTGACGTTATCCGTGAAGTCCGCGGTTGGCGAGCTTCTGGTGCTGAACGCATTACGGATCGTCAAACCCGTCAAACCCGAACCGAGGGCGATGTTGAATCCGGCTTGAGTCTGCGGCCAAAATTCTCGTCCGCCAACCAGATCGAATCTCGAACTGCCGCCGAGCCAACCCGCCAACTGCGCATAGCGGAATTGATTGACAACAGTGCTGCCGAAGCTCGAGCGGAGACCGATCGAGAGCGAGCGGCGATCTGAATTCTGCGTGCCCGCATTAGCAATACCAGGGAAACTCGGATCAACGTTGTTCAGAAAGTCGACGTTGGATCGGAAAGGCTGATCGTTCCAAATACCTTCGATCTGATGGTTCTTCGTGATATTGCCGTCCATGCGGAGCACGAGGAACCGGCGACGCTGCTGGCCGTCATTCGAGAACGTGAACGGCTGGCGGAACCACAGATTGCCTGTTCCGAGGGGCTGGAAAGTACCCTTGAGTGCCGTTGCCGAACGGATGGTGTTCAGGATGCTTATCACCGTCGGATCGACCGTATTCGGAAGACCATTTGCGCCGGCGAGGTTAAGTACGTTGATGGAGTTGGCGCCGTTAGCGCCATAACGGAAGATGCCGTTCTGAGCATCGGCCGTCAGGACCTGGCGAGTTCGGATGGGTGAAGTTTCATTCAGGTGAAAGCGCTCATAGTTGAAGAAGAAATACGCTTTGCCTCTACCTGAATCAACTATTGGACCACCTTCACCGAAGTGAGGCAGTGGAATTGGACCACCAAAGCTGCCGCCGAACTGGTTCAAGCGAAGTTTGTTCTTCGGTAGGTTCTGGTAGTTGTTCTGGAAGTTTGCTGTATTGAGACCTTCATCGCGGTGCTGCCAGAAAGCGCTGCCGTGATAGTCATCAGTTCCACGACGAGTTGCGAATCGAATACCGACCGCACCGTCACCCGAACTCTCCGCACCCGGAGTCGCGGTTGAAACCGTTACTTCGTCGATCGCGTCAATGCGTGGACGAATGAAAGTAAAGAAGCCGTCGGACGATTTCAGGAAGTTGTCCTGCACGTCCACGCCGTCGATCTGAATGGTGAGTGCGCTCTTCGGCAGACCATTGATTGATGACGTTCGGACCACGCCCGTGGTTGTGGTACCAGGCAACGTGGTAACGAGATCGAGAGCATCACGTGACTGAATCGGCGTCTCGAGGATCTGCCGACCCGTGATCGTCGTGCCCACTGTTGCCGTTTCCGTCTGCAACACTTCGGCGCCCGAAGCAACAACAACTGTCTCGTTGATGTTGCCGGGTTCGAGTTGCGCGTTGACAGTGGCTGGAGTTGCAACGTCGACCTTGACGTTCTGAATCACGGCCGTCTTAAAACTCGGCGCAGTGATCGTCACGGTGTATGTCGGGGTACCTGCCGGAACACCGGGGATCGTATAGCCGCCGTCTCCCTTAGTAACAGCGGTGTACTGCTGGCCGGCTTCTCCCTTAACAGTGACGTTCGCGCCAGGAACAACCGCCCCGGTTTGATCAGTCACAGTACCGGAGATTGAGCCGGTCGTAATCTGGGCTTGAATAACGATCTGGCAAGTCACTAAAGCCAGAATCGCCATCAAGATCGTTGTGGACTTTCTCATTTTCCCTCCTAACAGATTGTGGTATTGAGCGTGGTGCTGGACTCGCCGCACAAAGCTTAAAGACTGGTAACGCGGTCCCTTGAGATAACTCGGTTAAGCTGCCCGGCCGTGATTCCCACGGTGGCTGGGATCTACAAATTTTTCTCTTAACCCAATTTAGGACCGCGAGGAGGCTCTAATCTCCTCCGAATCGGAGGGTGCGTGCGAGCGTAGTGACACGGCAAACCCTATGCCCTTTTCGCCGCATTCAATTTTGCGGGTAAATGTACAATTTATTTGACGGGAGCTGACCAAAATTTCGGAGAAAAATTGGAGGTTCTGAATTCATCAATCCGATTTCCGGAGATACTCGCGAGCTGTTCAGACGTGGTGGTCGCGAGGTTATGCAGCCTTTTGCCGGGCTCTAATCATTCAGGCTGGCTTCACCACCTCGAACTCGAAGTGCAATTCCTTGCCACGAAAAATTGTTGACAGGTAGAACTCCCAAAATTTTCTGGTGAAGCGGAGCGATGGGAAGCGCTGATCGAGATTGACGACGAATTCTAATCCCAACGCGCGCCAGAGATTCGCCAGACTCACGTGCGTCAACACTGGCTTCAATTCCGCGGTGGTATAAAACGGAAACGGCGTGCGTGAAGGAATGAAGCAAGTGAATGAATAACTGTTGAAGTGATTTTTGTGAGTGGGATCAGTTGCCCAATCAGGGTTCGAATAATGAGGCGTAACGATTTTGATTTTGCCACCAGGCTTCGTAATGCGATGCAACTCATTCACGAAGCCAAGCACATCAGGAACATGCTCGATCACATGACGGCAAACGATCTCTTCAAATTCATTATCAGCGAATGGGTATGGAAACGTTCCGAGATCGTGAATGACGTCAGCATGGCTCAAACGATTCGCATCAATGCCGATCGCTCCGGGAAATTTGTTTTGACCACAACCTACGTCGAGAACTTTTTTCGTTAAAGTGTTGTCGAGCATGCGTGAAGACTATGATTCACCTGAGCAGCGCTGGTAATTCCTGCAGGTTGATCGCGTGAACAGGTTGGCCCAACTCGCGCGACACGTCGTTGACGGTCATGCCATCCAGCATGATCGCATCATCACTCTTCAGCATCTGCTTCGGTATGCAAACAAACTCGCCTGCGACTCGATCGCGCGCGCGCAAGAGATCCCGGCCCGTCAGCAAACCAGCCACTGAAACATCGCCGCCAAAGTAACCGTTCTCGAGTGGCTCGACGATCAATCGCGTTCCGAATTGTGCATTGAACTTCTCGATCATTTTCTTCAACACCGGAGCGAAGAGTGTTCCAGTGAAGATCGTCCCCGATGTTTTGTTGGCACTGGACCAACCATCATGTTCGAGACGTCGCATGAGTTTCGTAAACTCGTTGGCAAACGATCGGACCATGCCAACACCGTCTTCGATTTGCGGGTAGTCGCCATAATGAGCTCGCCCGGGAACGCGCCGTCCTGCACGCAGGTAGATCTCATCTCCCAATAGCGCGAAGTTAGTTCCCAGCTTCGCGTGTAGTTCTTTCTGAATCTCACTCACTTGATCGATCACTTCGCGACAGAACGCCGGTGTGACTCGCGTGAGACGCGGATCGGTGTTGTAGCGAGTCACGCCAAGCGGCACGATGGCAACACTCGTGATGCGGGGATATTCAGCCGCGAGATCGAAGATCGTTCTCTTCAACACTTCCCCATCGTTGATTCCCGGACACAACACCACTTGCGCATGCACTTCAATGTCAGCATCAAGCAGCCGCGCGAGTTTCGTCGAAATATCCGCGCGTTGTTTATCGACACCGAGCATGTACGCGCGCACGTCGAGATCCGTCGCATGGACAGAGACGTATTGCGGCGAGAGTCGCTGTTCGACGATGCGACGAATTTCGTCTTCGGTAATCGAAGTCAGCGTGGTGTAGTTGCCGTACAGGAAAGAAAGACGAATGTCCTCGTCCTTAATAAACAGCGACGGACGTGCGTCAGACGGATTGCCGTTGCAAAAACAAAAGATACATTCGTTCGCACATTGGCGCGGAACGATCTGCTCGAACGAGAGCCCGAAGTCTTCGCCTTCAGATCGCTCGAGCTCGACTTCCCAGTCTTCGCCACTCTTCTTCCGGACTTCGAGCACCAATTCGGTTTCGCCGGCAGTCTGGAAACGGAAGTCGAGATAGTCGCGCACTACTCGGCCATTGACCTTTATTATTCGGTCTCCGCTTTCGAGATCCATTTCCGCGCCCAGACTGTCGGGCGCAACCTCACAGATCTCGACGCCGCGTCGACGAATGCTGGTAACGGCTGGAGTGACGGCAAACTCGTACATGTAAACATACTGTGCCACAGATCTTCGCAGAGGAAAAATCAGGAAATCTACCGCCATTGAACCTTTCCTGTACCGAGTTGTTTGATTTCAAGCATTTGCCCCTGCTTATGAAAAACCTAATTTTGCTTCCGCTTTTCGCTTCTCTCGTTTTCGCGTCCGTTATAACCACATCAGCTCAGGAAACGGCCGGTGTCGTGCCCGTTAAGGCTTCCGTCGCCGACTCTTCGCCCGCGTCAACTCCCGAGCGCACTCTGACTGAGATCTATCGGGTCGGCGTTGGCGACGTGCTCGATATCCGTCTGCTCAACTCAGCCAACAGCAAATCGTCCACGTTATTCACGGTCGTTCCCGGCGGTGTTATCGACCTGCCCGTCGCCGGAGGCTCGATTTCAGTTGCCGGACTGACGCCGGAAGAGATTCAAAAGATCATTTCAAAGGAACTCAAAAGAAGAGCGGTCGACGAAAAGGCGCAGGTTTCCGTCGGCGTACGACAGTATGTGAGCCATACCGTGATGGTGACTGGTCTCGTTGTGAATCCCGGCACGCGGTTCTTACGACGCGAGCTGGTGCCGCTTTACGTCGTTTTGGCTGAATCACAATTGCGAAACGACGGCGGACGCGTGGTGATCCTACGCGACGGCACGGCCGGCCAACCACACGACTTGGGCGATCCGGCCACTCTGAATCTAACTGTCCAGTCAGGCGACGTGATCACGGTGACGAGTCGTCCACAGGAGTTCTATTACATCGGCGGCCGTATCACTTATCCGGGACAGAAAGCGTTTCAACCAGGCATTACTTTGCTTCAAGCTCTTCTCGCCGCGGGCGGCACTGGCAAACAGGATCACAAAGTCGAAATTTCACGAGAAGGGGCTGATGGTCGCCTCGTGACGATTGGCTACACGATCAAGCAGATCAAGTCGGGCGCTGTACAGGATCCCAAACTGCAACCGGGCGATCGCATCGAAGTCTCGAAATAACCCGAGCCGTAACCAGGCACAAAAAGCACAAAATGTTGGTCTTAACGTTTGTGTCTCTGTGCTTTATTGCGGCTAAATTTATTGACATTCCCGGCCCTCTTTGTTAGTTATTCAAGGCGCTTCGTGGCCAATCCAAAATCCAACATAAGTTCAGGCGGTGGATTACTTTCTGTCTGACAGAGTGCAAATCAAATGAACAAACTAAAGCCGGCACTTTTGGGGGGCTTGATCGTCGGAATACTCTCCGCGATTCCGGTGCTTAACTACTGTTGCTGTATCTGGGGTATCGGAGGCGGCGTCCTCGCTGGCTTCTTATATATCAAGTCGTCACCCGTTCCGGTAAAGGTGGGGGAAGGCGCGGTTATCGGACTGTTCTCAGGGATAATTGGGGCTGTTCTTTACTTCGTCATCGGTGTTCCAATCGCCTACTTTATTAGCGGGGCGAACCTTGAACAGACCCTGAGAGGCGCCGGTGTTCAACTTCCGGCAGGCCTATCGGGACTTGCGATTTTCGTGGTTAGCGGCCTCGTCGGCGGGGCGATACTCTTTGTCCTGGCGATTATTGGTGGACTCATCTCCGTCCCGATTTTCGAAAAACGGAAAGACATGCCGCCGCCACCACCGCCCCAGGATTTTGCCGGCGGTCCCGGCTTATAAAAGATTTTCAAAAACCGATTTCAGGAGAAGCTGAATGTCTCAAGAATGGACTCCCCCGCCCAGCTCGGGCGCCCCGGCGAGCGTACCTAATTTCCTCGTACCGGCAATCATCTCGATATTCTGTTGCTTACCGCTCGGAATTGTCGCGGTGATCTTTGCGGCCCAGGTGAATGGCAAAGTGCAGGCCGGCGACATTCCAGGCGCCCAGGATTCGGCAAAGAAGGCAAAGATGTTCAGCTACATCGCGATCGGCCTGGGATTGCTCTTCATCATTTGCTACGTACTGTTCTTCCTGATCATGGGTGTGGGCCTTGGTATCGCTGGAAGTAGTAGTAGTAACTATTAAGACAAGCTCGGGTTCAGTCAGAACCACTTCGGTGTTGAGGCGCCGGGCTGATCTATTTAGCCCGGCTTGACCGCGTTGGAGACGCAAATAAAGATGACCAGATACTGCACAAAATGCGGCGCTGTAAACGATGACATGGCGCAGTTTTGTACGAACTGTCAGGCTCCACTCACGCCCGTGAGCACTGGATATCAACCGATGCAAGGGGTTAATCCCGGTGCAATGACCGACTGGAAAGCGATGGGTGCGGATAAGAAGATCACGGCCGGCATTTGCGCGATTCTTGTTGGCTGGCTCGGTGTGCACAAGTTCATTCTCGGATACTCGACTGAGGGAATCATTCAACTGGTGCTCGGCGTGCTCACTTGCGGGCTCACGGGCATTATCAGCATCATCGAAGGCATCATTTATCTGACTAAGTCAGACGAAGAGTTCGTGAGGACGTACATTCAGAACAAGAAGGGCTGGTTTTAATTCGTCTCTCAAGGCCTTGAGCGGTCTGAGCGCGGCCTCACTTGCAAACCGACAAACCTCGCCGCATATTCGTTTCATGGATTCTGAGTGGATTTACCGTCGCTCGACTGTCGTGGGTATCTGGTCGTTGTTACTGGCCGGATCGGTTTACCTCTTCGTGTTTGAGCCCGGCAGGACTGGATTTTTTCCGGTTTGTCTTTTTCGGCTACTGACTGGTTACACCTGTCCCGGTTGCGGCTCGACTCGAGCCATGCACCAGCTCCTTCACGGCCATGTCTTAGCGGCCTTCATGCTCAATCCACTTTTCCTAATCGCGATTCCGTTTCTTTTGTTTGCCCTCCTTCGTTATAGCGTCGCCGTGATGCGCGGTGGCGTGCCGCGCCAGAATACTTTGCCGCCGTCTGTTATTTATGGGCTGTTCTTTGTCGTCCTGTCGTTCTGGATTTTTCGTAACACGTCGTTCTATCCGTTTGTCTCTTAATTGAGGAGTTGAATGATGCGCGTCATCGCTGTCGCTTTCGTATTACTCACGCTTGTTTTCTCGAAGCCGATTGTTCCGGGAGTCGCGGCTGATACGCCGGCCACTCCTCGACGACCTGTTCATACGTTCTCGATCGTGGCGCGCGATCCGGCGACTGGCGAGCTCGGTGTGGCCGTGCAGTCACACTGGTTTTCGGTCGGTTCGATCGTGGCGTGGGCTGAGGCTGGTGTCGGTGCGGTCGCGACACAGTCGTTTGTCGATCCGAGTTATGGAAAGAATGGTCTCGACTTGATGCGCGGCGGAAAGAGCGCGCCTGACACGTTGAAGGAATTGCTCGAGAAAGATGAAGGACGAGAAGTCAGGCAAGTAGCGATGATCGACGCGCAGGGACGTGTCGATGCGTGGACCGGAAAGAACGACATTCAGGCAGCAGGTCACATCGTCGGGAAAGATTTTTCGGTGCAGGCTAACCTGATGTTGAACGACAAGGTTTGGCCCGCGATGGCGCATGCGTTCGAAACCACGAAAGGCGATCTTGCCGAGCGTATGCTGGCGGCGCTCGATGCTGCGCAGGCGGCAGGCGGCGACATTCGCGGGCGCCAGTCAGCCGCGATCATCGTCGTGACGGGCAAGCCGACCGGCATGGCGTGGAAGGATCGCACGTTTGATCTGCGTGTTGACGACAGTCCCGAACCGTTAGTTGAGCTGCGCCGGCTGGTGAAGCTGCAACGCGCATACAATCACATGAACGCAGGTGATCTGGCGGTTGAAAAGAAAGACAACGAAGGCGCGCTGCGTGAGTATGGAGCGGCTGAGAAGTTAGTGCCGGAAAGTGCGGAGATGATTTACTGGCATGCAGTGGCGCTCGTTAACATGGGACGCGTCGAGGAGTCGTTGCCGCTGTTTCGGCGCGTGTTTGCGATGGATCGCAACTGGATCACTTTGACGCCGCGGTTGCCGAAATCGGGGCTGCTGCCGGACGATCCGAAGCTTATTCAGAGGATCGTCTCAGTAGGTTCGCGTTGAAGAATAAATTTTAGCCGCGGCTAATTAACCGAAGGACCAAAAGCAATGCGCATGCTAACCCCCGGCCAATGGTATCTCCGTTTCACCTGCGAACACTGTCAACAGAAAGAAATCCTGTTCGCCGATCTCTCGCGAGGGCAGACGAAGCTCAAGGCGACTTACGTAGTTCAGTGTTCGAGTTGCTCCCACACCGGATCGTACGATGGCGACGACATCGAGCGGTACCAGCATCCTTCAAACCCGGACACTTGAATCCGAAACTTGTTGATTGGTCCTTTCAACTACCAAACACAAGCCCATGATGAAATAAAAAACAGTGACTACTTCGGAGTCGCCCCAGTTGTAATGGACCAGCCCGCTCGCAAAGAACCCGAGCGCGCCTCCTAACGCGCCGACGTCCAATCCGCGCGCGAAATCCTCAATGCCTTCTCGTCGCGTGATTCGCCAGAGCATCCGAAGATAAACGCCGATCAAGATCAACCACACGATTAGCGCGGGCACACCACGCTCCAGCGCGATCTGCAACAGGTTCGAGTGCATGTGACCGATAGGCTGTCGCCCGTTATCAAATAATTCCCACTCGCGCCAGTGTCCCTTTATCGAATCCATCCCGACACCGACGATCAAATGCCGTGGGCTACTGACGAGTAGATGAAAGCCGTCTCTCCAAACCATCTCACGCCAGCTTGTCGATTGATCGCTCTTATCAAAGAACCCGATGCTGCGTCGCTGCTGTAGCAGAACAACGCCTGCGAGTATCACTGGTATCGCGCAAGCACCGACGATGACGATCGTTCGTCTTGATGAAGTCAACAACAGCATCGCCAAAACTGAAATCGCAAAGCCGATCCACGACGCGCGCGTGACCGTCATCGCGAGCGCAAACACGAATCCGGCCACGCCAAGAATCAGCAACACGCCCATCAAACTTCGCTTTTGTTTGAGCCCGAGAAAGATTCCGAGTGCGAGCGACGCGATCAGTTGCAACACCTCGGCATACGTGACCCAGTGATTGTAAAAACCTGTGGCGCGCCAGTCGCGACCGCGCGACCAGCTACTGATGCCGAGTTGATCCAACGCACTCGTTCCCGGCAGCAATTGGGCGCGCGGTAGCTCGAGTTCAGGCGTCCACTCGACGCGATAGATCTTGACCTTCGCGATTGAAGGTCCCGAAGCGAGTGCGGCGGCTAGTTCTTCCGGAGTTTCGACTGGCTGTCCATCGACTTCCCAAATCGTGTCGCCGTTAATAATCGGCGTCGCCTGCGTGACCGATCTCGTACGAAACACTGCTTTCGCGAGCGGGCTCTCAGGCTTTATGCCCTGCACCTTCACACCTTTGCCGAGCGCGAACTGTCCGGCAGTTAGAAAGACATTGATCATGCACGACGCGATCAGCGTCAGCGCGAGCAAACGCACCAACCGCAGCGAGCGGACGTTTTGCGAGAAGAGGTAAACAATCGTGAACAGGCTGGCGGCGCGCATCTTTCCGATCGAAATAACCGGGCTGTAAGAAAAGATCGACGAGATGCCGCTGAGAATGAAGAAAGCCAATAACGCATAGTCAACCGGCGATCGGAAGAGCTGCGGTCGCGGGTACCTAATCAGCCGCACGACCCAAAACGTCATTCCGAGCAGCCACGCCGCCTGCGTCGCCGCGATTGAATGAGGTGCGAATGCGGCGATGAGAAAAAGGCAGGCAACTGTCGCTCGCTCAAGCCAGGTCGAAATCTGCATACGCGGCATATTAGAATGACGCTGGTCTACTAATCCATCGCCGTCAGGTATTCCATGCGCCCAATCCTGTCAATCCTGTCAATCTTTGTAATCCTGTCTACAACTTTTTCTCAGACAGTATCACCGACGGATTACGTCAAATCAGTCCAGGAAGATCCGCGCGTCAAAGCCGCATTCGATCATATCGACAAGGATCGCGACGCAACTCTGCGTGAGTGGATCGCCATCACTGAAATCAACGCGCCTTCAAAACAGGAACAGGAGCGCGCGAAATACATCGAGAGCCTGCTTCGTAAACACAATCTCGAGATCCGTTACGACTCCGCCGGCAATCTCATCGCCACGCGTAAAGGAACCGGCGGTGGTCCAGTGACTGTTTTCGACGCTCACATGGACACCGTGTTCCAACCGGGTTTGAAGATCAAAGCAACGGTGCGCGACGGTCGCGTCTACGCGCCCGGCATTGGCGACGACACGCGCAACATCGAAGCGCTGCTCGCCACGATTCGCGCCCTCGACGCCGCTAAGATCAAAACCAGGGGCGACCTCGTATTTCTATTCACGACGGACGAAGAAGCGGGAATGACCGGCGCGAAGCAGTATACGAAAGATAACAAGGGCAAAGTGGATTACTACATCGCGCTTGACGGCGGTTACGAAGGCTTCACTTACGCCGGCATCGGCATCAACTGGTACCGCCATCACTTCATTGGACCAGGCGGACACACGCGCTCGCGCACGCCGCCGTACTCGGCTACGCTGCCGCTCGCACGCGCCATCGCGCGCATTTACGAGTTGCCGGTGCCGTCGAATCCGTCGTCGAACCTGAACATCGGCATGCTCGGCGGATCGGAAGTGGTTAACGCGAAGGCCTCGGACGCATGGTTCACGGTTGATTTGCGATCGACGAACAACGACGTGATCGCCGATCTGGAGAAGAAGATCGCAGCGATACTCGATGAAGAAGCTAAACGTGCGGGCATGACGGTGAAGACCGACGTTATCTCTTCGTCGCCCGCGGCGGTGTTGCCGGGCAATCGCGAATCAAACCTCGTGAAGATCGTAGAGGCCGTGCATCGCGCGATGGGCTTCGATCCACCGATCGGCAACGCCGGCTCAAACAATTCGAGCGCCGCGCTGTTACAGGGAATCACTTCGATTTCAACTGGCGCCGGACCGTGCAACGATTCACACGCACTGACTGAAAATTGCGAGATCGAACCACTCTATCGTGGAATTAAAAAGATATTGCTGCTCGAAGTCGCACTCGCAGGTTTAGCACAATAATCCGCGCTTTTGATCCGTGCAGATCTGTGGTCAGAAACCACTCAGCATCACTAACCCTGTCCGCAGAATGATCTTGAGATCCAACAACAGCGACCAGTTCTCGATGTAGAAAAGATCCAGACGCACCATCTCTTCAAACGGCAAACGATTTCTTCCTGAAACCTGCCACAGACCAGTCAAACCAGGCTTCATGTCGAGCCGCTTACGATGCCACAACTCGTACGCCTCGACTTCGTAAGGAATCGGCGGTCGTGGCCCAACAATACTCATGTCGCCCAGCAAGACATTCAACAGTTGCGGCACTTCGTCGAGGCTCGTGCGTCGCAATAGTTTTCCGATTCGCGTGATGCGTGGATCGGCGAGTAGTTTGTAAGTCGGCTTATTGTCGTTGCCGATGTTCGCTTCCGCGCGCCCGGCAATAAACGCCTTTTGATATTCACGATGAAGCTCGGAATCAGCGTCCGCTTTCATCGTGCGAAACTTGTAGAGTAGAAAGAGCCGGCCATCCATACCGACGCGTTCCTGTGTGTAAAAGACCGGTCCTTTTGAATCGAGTTTGATGAACAACGCGATCGCGAGCCAGACAGGAAACAGCAATACGATCGCGAGTGCGGCAATGACCAGATCGAACGTGCGTTTCAACATTCGTGCACCGCTTGAAAGCGGTTCACGAAAGAGACGAATCATCGGCAGCACGCCGATTTGATCGATCTCGGTCTTTCGCGGCAGGCAGTTGAACAAGCTCGGTGCAATTCGAAATTCAACACCGCGCCGGCGCCCGCAGCGCATCATCACTTCAAATAACGTGTCGGCATTCACGTCAGCGTCTGCGATGATGACTTCATTCGCCGCCGAATCACGAATTACTTCAGGAAGCGAGTCGAGCGTGCCGATGACGGGCACATCTTCGTAACTCAACGGCGCGTCAACGGACCTCGTGTCTACAACGCCGATCACGCGATAACCGAGCGCAGGCCGTTCGCGCATCTCACGAATGAACAACGACGCTTCAGGACCGCGTCCGACGACGAGCGTGGGGATCAGGTTGATCTGGCGGCTGCGCACAAACATCTGCACGGTGCGCATGATGAATCGCAGTGCGCCGGCGAAGAGGAGCACGAAGATAAAGTCGGCGACAAAAACACTGCGCGCATATGAGAACGCGCGAAATTCAAAACCGCCGCGATACAAGAACGCGGCGGCGACGATCAGCAGCGAGCCGATCGCAGTGGCTTTGAAGATGCGGATGCTGTCGTCGACGAATGAAAACTCGCCACGAACGCGGTAGAGATTGCAGTAACGAAAACTCAACAGGCGAATCGCGACGACGAATATGAGCAGTGCGGCGTAAGGTGCAAAGCGATCGCTCCACGTGAAACTGTCACTGGTCGCGAATACGGAAACATGTTCGCGAGTGTAGAAGGCAAGCATGAAAGCGAGCGCGGCAGCGAAGGCGTCGGCGATGACGAGCGACACTTTGACGGTAGGCACGATCCAGCGCGGCGCACGCGCAGGCACCCGCACAAGGCTGGCATCAACTGTCGATTGCTTTGTTCGTTCTGCTCGCACTCGAATTAGTTTTCTCACGCGGCGGCGCAACGACGCAGCGCAATCTGTCAATTTTCCCGCCGCGCCGTTGCGCCGCCGCGTGAGAAGTCCTCATTCAAATATTAAGCTTACAACTTCTTCAATAACGTCAACCGATCTGCGAGGGTTAATACTTCCCTTTTTCTCAATCGTGAGGTTTCGCAGATCATCAATCTGAGAAATCCTCTGCAATCGCCCTTCCCTCACCAACTCCTCATCAACCGCCGCCCACGCTCCCGCATAAACACTCGCCGCCGGCACACCGAGCGCCGCCGCCTCACGATTGATCGTCCCGCCCGCACTGATCACTAAATCACTCGCCGCGATCAGGTTCGCCCCATCCAACGGCGTCGCCGGAACGATTACGCGCTTCCTCCCAGAATACGCCGCTCGCTGCGCCTCATTTCGCGGCAGAAGTATCACCTGCACATCCTCGCGCGCTTGCATCATCGCGACTGCTTCATCAAACAACGTGTTCTGAAACCGATGATACAAAGCATCGTGCGCTGGCGGCCGCATCAGGGCCAGCACATTATCCGGTTTAACTCCAAGCTCACACAACCGCGCACCAAATGACGCATCAGCCTGAAAGTCCCCGAGGTAAACATCCTCCTTCGTCCCGTGATAACGCCTGACCTTCCCTACGCGCGCGCCGTAACGTCGCAAGCGCTCCGCCGGAAAACTCGCGGGCACGATGATACGAGACGCGAAACGAAACGCGAGATGATTCGCCGGTTGATGCTCGTAGTCCATCATCGTGATGGTCTTCAAGCCCAGCACGCGCGCCGCGAGAATCTGTGAATATGAGTTGTGACTGATGGCAAGATCGAACTTGCGCTTTCGCGCCCACGCACCGAGTGCCCACGCCCGGTTCGCTATACTTCCCACCTTCTTCGACACCGCTCGACCACCATGAGAGCCAACAACCACCGGGTTCAATCCCGCCGCTTGCGCGAGTGGAATTGTTTCCGCGAGTTCCCGGGCCGTGATCTCGATCTCATGGCCCAGCGAGGCGAATCGTTTCGTTAGCGCTTTGAAGAACGGGACGTGAGGAGAGTTTGCGAGATCGATCCAGAGGCGCATTTTGCGAGTCACCACTGAAGTTCAATCAATCGGCCGCGATCGCGAAGCGAGGTTTCGGCCGCTTCGATCAGGTTCACCATCCGCAGCCCCGCTGGCCCATCCGTTTCCGGCTGCTTGTTGTGCTCGATGCAGTCGATGAAATGAAGCGCTTCAGTCTGGAGTGCTTCGGTGTTGTTAAGCTGTGGCGCCCACATGTCGCCGAGTCGATAGCTGACCAGCATCTTATAAACATCTTCCGGTTCCGGAGTGACGTCGATGCCTTTATCGTAGACCTTGAGCTTTTCGCTCGGTTCCAGATCGTCGTAGAGGATCATCTTCTCGCTGCCGCCGATCAGCGTGTGACGTACTTTCACCGGCGTCAGCCAGTTCACATGCACGTGTGCGATTTGAGCACTGTCGAAAAAGAGCGTGATGTAAGCGACGTTCTCAGGTTGGCCCGGCACGTGACTGATGCCGGTTGCAGACACCGCCACCGGTTTTGACGGAAGCACGTGATCGATAATTGATAGATCGTGAATCGCGAGGTCCCAGATCACGCTCACGTCGTGTTGAAACAGACCGAGATTAACGCGCACCGCGTCGTAGTAATAGATCTCGCCGAGTTGGCCCGAAGCGATCAGCTCGCGAATTTTGCGCACTGCGTCAGTGTAAACAAACGTGTGGTCCACCAGCAGGACGAGATTTCGCGCTGCGGCTTCGTCGACCAGTCTGCGCGCCTGATCCGATCGCGCCGCGAGTGGTTTTTCAACGAGTACGTGCTTGCCGGCCTTCAAAGCCGACATCGCTAACTCGAAGTGTGAAGAGACGGGCGTGGCGATCACGACCGCGTCAATTTGCGGATCGTTGATGAGATCGGAGGAATCCGAGCAAGTCTTCAGTCCCGGGTAAAGCTTTCCCAAAGTCGAGAGTCGTTCTTTGCGCAGATCGGAGACGCGGGCCACCGCCGAATCCGGCGCTGCCATGAAGTTTCGCACGAGGTTCGGGCCCCAGTAGCCGTAACCGATTACGCCAATTTTGATCATCAGTTCAGTTCAATTCTTCGAGCAAACGCGAGAGCGCGTAGAGCATCCAGGCTTGTGTCCAGCGCATGTAGGGTTTGCGAACTGTATAAAAGCGCCGGCGTTGATAATAAAAGAAACCTCGACTGTCGCGCAGGTTCTGAATCGTCCAGGTTGCGATCTTCTGGGCCAACGTCAAAGCGTCGTTGTCGAGCTCACGACACTCGAGAAAAGTAACGATCGCACTGGCTGCGGCGTGCGCATCCGCCGGATAAAGGTCGTGATCGTAGTATTTCGGCCAACCGTCCGCAAGAAAGAAGTTGTTCTTCCAATATCGATAGCCGCGTTCGAGTGCTGGTTGAAACTCGTCTTTGTGTGACGAGACGTCGATTATGCGCCTCAGGGAGAAGAGTACGTAAGCCGTGTGGAAGTTGTCGATCCACGACTGTTTTGGAGCTGTGCCGTAAGACCAGGAGCCGTTGGGCTGTTGGTTGTTGACGACGTAACGTGTTGCGCGATCGGCAAGATCGATCAACTCAGTCTCGCCTGTTTGCTTGCCAACGCTCGCAAGCACTTCGGCGGCCAGGAGGCTGGCGTTGAAGATGCGCGTGTTTGTCTTTGGCGCGTAACTGAAGCAAAGTTCGGATTCTGTATCAACGGTCCGCGGTAATTCTTTAATTATGAAATCGCAGACACTGCGTGCTTCATGATACATACGCGCTTCGATCAACGCTCTGGCCGCAAACGCAGTTGGAACAATCGTCGGTGTGTTTCGTGGCGCAAAGAAATTCCGACTCTGCCAATCGAAGTTATAACCCCAACACGCTCCGCTGTAACCGTCGATTTTCATGGAGAGCAGTCCGGAGAGGAAGTCGCGAACAGCAGCCTCGGATTCCGTAGTCTTGAGTCGCCGATGATTCGCGATCTGCGCGAGGGTGAACAACGCGATTCCTTTCGCGTTGCGTTCCGCGGGCACACGAATCAGTGCGCGCGGATCGGCAGGAGATCTTTTGACGACCTGCGTCCAAATAAATCGTGCGTTGCGTGATTGGGAGAGCGGCGTAGCCTGAAAGAGACGACTATTCAGTGCATCGAAGGGATCGTGTCCGGCGAAGTCACGTTGCTGGCACCACGAGAAGAGTTGATCATAAACCGCCTGAAAGAGATCGCTCATCTAATCTCGTAGTGAGTAATGGTACCGGTTTAAGCTGCGGGGTCTCAATTACTCGTAACTCACGTAATCCTGTCAACGATCGACGTCTCGATGCGTCGCGGTGTTTCGACAAAGCTTTCGTGCCAGAGTTCAAACATCAACAAGGTCCAGAGCAGCTTGCGATGGTTCGCCACACCGCGTTCATGCTCGTCCTGTAAACGCGCGACGTATTCGGGATTGAAAACTCCAGCACGGCGGACGCGCGCCGGCGACAACAGATCACGCGCGAGTGGCCGCAACTTCTCTTTCAACCATTCGGCCACCGGCACTCCGAACCCCTTCTTGCCGCGACGCGTCACGAACGGCGGCAACATCTCTTTCACTGCCTTCTTCAAGATGTATTTCGTCTTTTGTCCGCGGAGTTTGTAATTGCACGGCAACGACGCGGCGAATTCCGCCACACGCGGATCGAGAAACGGCGCGCGCACCTCGAGCGAGACGGCCATGCTGGCGCGATCGACTTTCGTCAGAATGTCTTCCGCGAGATAAAGACGCGTGTCGACACTCTGCATGCGCGTCACGAGATCTTCGTTGTCACATTCGTTCGCGATCTCTCGCGCGTGCGCGTAGATCTCGCCGTCGCTCGCCGCGAGAGCGTCGCGTGTGAGCAACTCCATCTGCTCCTCGGGTGTGAACGAGCCGAACCAAACGTGATGCCGCGCGACGGTGTCGTATTTTGCGCCCGTCACAAATCGAAGCGCTTTGTAGTCTAAAGACAGGTTCTTCGTCTTGACGGGCATGAGCCGGACCAATGGCTCGATAATGGTGCCGCGGATCGCCTGCGGCACACGTTTATAAAACTCGGCCCAGCGTAGCCCGGTATACATCGGATAACCGGCGAACAATTCATCGCCACCATCTCCGCCGAGCGCAACGGTCACGTGCTTTCTGGTGAAGCGCGAGAGGAGATATGTCGGCACGAGTGACGGATCGCTGAACGGCTCATCCATCCACGCGCCGATCTCACTGACGAGATTCGCGGCGAGGTTCGCGCTCAAACGCTCTTCGTGATGGTCCGTGCCGAGAAACTTCGCGACACTGCGCGCGTAAGCCGATTCATCAAACGACGCTTCGGCGAAAGAGATCGAAAAAGTCTTTACTGCTTCAGACGACGACGCAACTGCGAAGGCCGCAACGCTGGATGAATCAACACCGCCTGACAGGAGCACGCCCAACGGAACGTCGGACACCAACCGCATGCGAACCGCGTCCGCCAGTAACTCGCGCAGATGCTCCGCAGCTTCAGTTTCCGACGGTACTGGTTCGGCTGTTTTGTAACTGAGTTGCCAGTATTTTTCGACCTCTACGCGTCCATCTTCGAGTGTGAGTTTGTGGGCCGCGGGAAGCTTGTTGATTCCTTCGTAGATCGAAAGCGGCGCGGGCACGTAGTCGAAAGACAAGTACTGTCTCAATGCTTGTAGATTGAGGCCAGGTTTGACTGACGGATGGGCCAGCAAAACTTTTGGCTCTGACGCGAAAAGCAGCGTGTTGTCGAAGACGCCCCAGTAAAGTGGCTTCTCTCCAAAGCGATCGCGCGCGATCAGGAGGCGACGCCTGCGGCTGTCCCAAAGCGCGAACGCAAACATGCCGTTGAGCTCGCGCATCATCTCGTCGCCGTACTCCTCGTACAAGTGCGGCAACACTTCGGTGTCGGAAGCACTGTGAAACGCATGTCCGCGTTTTTCCAGATCGGCGCGCAGCTCACGATAGTTGTAGATCTCGCCGTTGAGAACGACGGCGATTGACATGTCCTCGTTGAAGACCGGCTGTTCGCCCGTGACGAGATCGATAATTGCGAGCCGCCGCATTCCGAGTGCTACGCCGGTTGTCGCAAACAGACCTTCTGAGTCGGGACCACGGTGCAGCATCCGCTCACACATCGCATGGAGCAACTCCTCCGCGCCCTCCGGTGGCGGCGTGTAAGAATCGAGGTTGGCCCAGCCGGTGATACCGCACATGTCGTTATTTGTGAGTCTTAGCGTCGTTGAAGCCGAGTCGTTCGCGCACTGCGTAGATGGCTTTGGCTTGAGATTCGTGATAGGTGCGAACGAGCATTTCCGCCAGCAGTCCCATCAAGAGAAACTGAACGCCTACCGCAAACATCACGATGCACAAGACCGGCAACGGCGTCTGCACGAAGTCCGCCTTGTGAATGATCTTCAGAAAGACCGCATAGAGTCCGCTGAAAAGCGAGATCGCAAATGCCAGCAAGCCAAACGAGCCGAAGACGTAGATCGGTTTCGTTTGATACGACGCCATAAACTTGATGGTCATCAAGTCGAAGACGACTTTGATCGTGCGCGATAGTCCGTATTTCGACTTGCCCATCGTGCGTGCGTGGTGTTCGACCGGAATCTCCGTCACGCGTGCGCCCGCCCACGCGGCATAAATCGGAATGAAGCGGTGCATTTCGCCGTACAAACGAACGTCTTCGAGCGACTCGCGTCGGTACGCCTTCAACGAGCAACCGTAGTCATGAAGGGGTACGCCACCGATCCACGAGATCAAACGATTCGCGATCATCGAGGGTATCTTGCGCGTGATCATCTTGTCTTTCCGATTTTTGCGCCAACCTGAAACGACGTCATAACCCTCGTCGAGTTTGTCCAGCAGACGTGCGATGTCGGCCGGATCGTTTTGGAGATCGGCGTCCATCGGGATCAGAACTTTTCCGCGCGCGGCGTCGATACCGGCGGCCATTGCGGCCGTTTGACCGTAGTTTCGCCGCAGGGCGACGACGCGCACACGTGGATCGAGTTGAGCGATCTGACGGAGTATTCTCAGGCTACCATCGCTCGAGCCGTCGTCGACGTAAACGATTTCCGCTGAGCGCTCCAGGATTTTAAGTGCCTCGTCGAGCTTCGCATGCAGCGGCAAAAGATTGGGCTCTTCGTTGAAAACCGGAAGAAAAACCGAGATGTCGGGCGAGTCAGTGGGCACACGTGCTCGATCTTCTCTTAGTTGTTCCTGTTCGTCGAGAATCTTCATGAGTGATTGTTGGACGGTTCCTGGCGTCCGGGGCACATGCACCGGGGGACATTGTAGAACAGAATTTACAAACCTCTCATCCCAAACCATTCGACAAAGCGGTGCAGACCCTCCTCAATCTGGGTTTTTGGGTTGTAGTTGAGCGACGCGCGCGCCTTGGAGATGTCGGCATAGGTTTGCGGAACATCGCCTGGCTGCGGCGGCTGGCGCTCGATGATCGCGGGAATGTCCAGCTCTTTCTCGAGGAGTGAGATTAACTCGTTGAGTTCCACCGTGCGCGACTCGCCGAGATTGAAGATGTCGTAGTTGCTGGCGTCGTAGTGAATGGCTGCTATGACGCCGTCGATGATGTCGTCGATGTAGGTGTAATCGCGGCGCGTGGTGCCGTCGCCGAAGACGGGTATTGGTTGGCGTTGACTGATCAGCTTCGCAAATTTATGAATGGCGAGGTCGGGACGTTGTCGTGGTCCGTAGACGGTGAAAAACCGCAGGCAGACGCAACGCAGACCATAGAGATGCGAGTAAGTGTGACAGAGGAGTTCGCCCGCGGCTTTGGTTGCTGCATATGGTGAAATCGGTTGACGAATCGGATCGTTTTCGCTGAAAGGGACGTGGGCGTTGATGCCGTAGACGGAGGATGACGAGCCGAAGACAAATTGTTTGATGTTGTGATTGCGCGCGAGCTCAAGCAGGTTCAGCGTGCCATTGATGTTTGTTTCAGTGTAGAGCTGAGGTTCAGAGAGCGATGGTCGTACGCCTGCTCGTGCGGCCAGGTGAACGATGCAATCGAAGTTCGCTTGATTGAATATTTGTTCGAGTGCTGCTCGGTCGCGAAGGTCTACTTCGTGGATGTGGTAACGCGGGTCTTTGAGGTGCTCGCTGATGTTTTCGCGTTTGATCGACGGGTTGTAGAAGTCGTTGAAGTCGTCGACGACGGTGACGCGCGCTGTGTCGGTTGAGAGCAGGCGATCAACGAGATGAGAACCGATAAAGCCGGCGCCGCCAGTGACGAGAAAGTTTTTCATCCTTCCTTTGTAGCATAAATCCACAAATGCCAGCCCCATCGTGAGGCAAGTCGCGATTCGACTGAGCGTGGCAGGATTGGGCCAAGCAGCGGCAGCCAGCGTTTGTTTAGAAAGTAGGTGCGCATTTCTACGTGTGCGAAGTCTTTGAAAAGCTCGCGTGCTTCGGCTCGCGAGTAGACACGCGCCAGCGGATTTCCAGCGCCGTCAGTATTCTGGCTAAGGAATTCTTCCGAGGTTGAGTAATCGGATTGAATTCTTAATAGCCGCGCGTGTTCGCGCAGTCTTTCCTCCGCCTCGCCTGTCAGTAAGTGAACGAGCTTGACGCCGGCATTCCATTTCAAAAGGTTCACACCTGCGCGGCGAAGTATCGAGATGTTAACGCGGTAGTTGTAAGAATCGCGGTGGTAGAGCATGACCACGGCCTTGCCGCCGGGACGAAGCACACGATGGATCTCGCGCACGGCTGTGGCGGTATCGGGCGTGTGGTGCAGAACGCCGTGAGAGTAGACGATGTCGAATGAGTTGTTGGCGAAAAGCAGCCGTTCCGCGTCAGCAACACGGAAAGTGCCGGGCAGATTGAACAATTCAAAGCGGCGTTTAGCTAAGTCTACGGCTGCGTCGGTAAGGTCGATGCCGGTGTATTTCGCTCCCGCTTTGGCAAACTGAGCGCCATCAGTACCGAGTCCACAACCCACTTCGAGCACGCTCAGGTTTTTCGAATGGGCAAATCCCGCGGCTGCCGGGATGTGCCACTCCTTTTTATAACGATGCTCTTCTACGAGCTCGTAAAACCGGCGCGAGCCTGGTGAGGCATCGGCAAACTTTGTCCCGCAAGGGTTCTGCTGCCAGAACGCGCGCACGCGCTCCTTGAGTATGGAATCGTTTTGCGCCATGTCGAACGTAGAAGAATAACAGTGGAAGAACATCTCAACAAAAGCTCCTGGTTTACGTTTTGAGCGGCGGCGTTGTAATTACTCCGCTGCCTTGTGCCTCAGGGCCAGCCTTGCTGGGCGAAGCGGCCATGAGGCACAAGGATCAGCTACGTCGTTGGGGTGAGGTACCCAGATCCGGTGAAGGACACCCACCTATCCCACCAGTTGATTTTGCCCCCTCTCTCAACTGGCCCGAATCAAACGCCCCACGCGAGAACCTCTCGGTATCTTGCCATCCCATCAGACTTGCTCATAAAATCTGGCAGCCCGTTGAACAGCAGCAGTAGCATTTAACGACGGGCGGAATATACCTATCCGCAAAACGGAAATCCTTAAACAGTCTCAATTAGTTATTAATGATTTCTTAAGGAAGTTATGCCTCAGAAAGTTTATTATGTGTAATTAGAAACTCAGTGAGAGTAGTAGTACGTGGGAGCCTCTAAACTCATTCTCAAAAACGTATGCCTCATAACAACAACCTCAGCTACGAATTTGGACCATACCAATTCGATCTAAGCAAACGCGAATTGAAGCGTTCGGGTGAAACGATCACGCTCACTCGGAAAGCCACCGAAATCTTAATAATGCTGCTCGCCAACGCGGGCCACGTGGTCGAGAAGGAAGAGATGTTGCGGGAGGTCTGGCCCAACACGTTTGTCGAGGAAGCCAATCTCGCGCAGCACGTCTTCACTTTACGCAAGGCGTTGGGCGATGAGCGTGCGGTCCCGCGTTACATCGAGACCGTTACGCGGCGTGGGTATCGATTCCTCGGGACCGTGAGAGTTGTTGAGGCTGACGGCAATCATGCAAACGGGCAGTCGAATGTTCATCTATCGCAAGAGCCACGACATGTTGTCGCAGTGCTTCCTTTCATCAATGTGCTGAGTGATCCGGAGTTGGAGTATCTCGTCCAGGGGATTACAGACAATATTATTACCAACCTGTCGCGGATTTCGAAGCTACGTGTGATGTCGCGTAGTGCGGTCCACCGTTACAAAACAAAGCAGATAGACCCTCAACAAGCTGGTAGAGAGTTAGGGGTTCACATTGTGCTTGTCGGAAAGATCAATAGCCGCGCGGGTCACAGTTTGATCGATGTAGAACTAGTGGATGTCTCAACCGGGTGGCTGCTGTGGGGCGAGAGTTTCAATTCAGAGGAAAAAGACCTTCTTGAGGTTCAGGACGCTATCACGCACCAGATTGTCGCGACGTTGAAGCTGCAATTAAGCGGCGATGAAGAGAAGCAAATCACAGCTCGATATACCGAGAATGCTGAAGCCTATCAATCGTATCTCGAAGGGCGCCATCACTGGAGCAGGTATACGCGGAGTGGCATCGAGCGGGCGATTGGACACTTTCGTAACGCCATTGAGTTGGACGCGAATTATGCATTGGCGTATGCCGGGATTATTGATTGTTATTTGAGACTAGCCACGAACTACTTACCGCCCGAAGACGATGTGCCAGCGACTGGAGATGACTCGGGCTATCAACCGGAGCCTGGGGCCGGGGAATCGGACCCGCGGGTTAAGCTCCGGTTTGAATGGGACTGGAAAGGCGCCGAGCGAGAGCTCCGCCGAGCCAACGAGCTCCAGACCAACTACCCCACCGCCCCCCAATGGTACGCCGCCTACAAAACAAGCCAAAAACTATATGACGAAAATCTTCATAAGGCCGAGACTCTACCAAATTATACGATTGATTCCGACTTGTATAAAAACCCAATCGTTCTACAGGCTGCTTCACTCGACCTAACGCCTAGCGAGCAAATACAAGTCTACTGCACAGTTAGTCGTGAACAAATTGATGCGGGTAATTACGACGCTGCATGCAAAACTCTTAGACCTTGGTGGCTATTCGGCAACTGGCCTAAACTCGAGGGTTTGAATCAGATATCGTCTGCCGACTTGTTATTTACCACTGGTGAGCTCGCTGGATTTGTCGCCAGCACACGACAGATTCCGCGAGGGCAAAGGCATGGTGAGGAGTTATTGATAGGATCCATAACTCTCTTTGATCAATTAGGACTAAAAAGGCGCGCGGCGGAAGGACGAATTGAACTTGCTCTTTGTCACTATCGACAAGGTTTGTTTGATGTCGGACGCTCAATGCTAGTCAAAGTCCTCAGTGACCTTAACGAAGATGATACGGAACTTCGGGGCCTCGCATTAATACGGTTAGCTAGTCTGGAACGACATGCAGGCCGGTTAACGGATGCGCTCGTTCGGCTAAACGAGGCTACCGATATGGTAAAAGTTTCCGGTCCGTGGGCTACAAGCCGTCGTCATCTCGAATTGGCTTCAACATATAAGGACCTCGCAATAGCCGAAGAAAACGGTATTTATTTTAACAATGCAAGGGAATTCTATTACCAGGCACTTCATGAATTTGAGGCGGTTGGTAACCATCGCTACGTCGCCATAGTTGAAAATAATATTGGGCTCCTCTTATTGAATATTCGCGCTTATCAGGAGTCTGAGTATCATCTCCTTAGGTCGATCCGCCTCTTTGAAGAATTCTCCGATATAGTTAGGGGAGCTCAAGTTAACGAGACACTGGCTACATTATATGTTGCGACTAAACAATATGCGTTGGCACAAGAAGCTATCTATAAATCCGTCAAAGTATTGGAACATACTGACAGTGAAGCCCTGCTAGCAGAGGCCCTGACAACTAACGGGTTGGTGGAAAGTAAATTAAGGAATTTTGCTCAGGCTAAAAATAGTCTCCAGGCAGGTTGCAATGTTGCCGAGAGGTGTGGTGACTATGAGGGGGCTGGCCGGGCTTTGCTAATTCTCCTAGAGGAGTTGGGTCATCAACTTGAGCAGACTGAAAAGAAAGAAGTAGTGAGGAAATTACAAGCACTGTTCGCAACGACACAACAAAGAATACTGCAAATCCGTGTTAGGGAGTGCATCAAACAATTCGACTACTAAATAACTGGACGAATCCAGTTAGCTAGTTAATCGACTGGAAATATGAATCCTCCCAAAGTATTTATATCCCAACCTCGATAGACTTTCGATGCCGATTCTAACCACATATTAGCCTCCTTAGGCACGCTGATTGCGCGCTAATCTCCACACGCGGTTTAGACGCCTAAAAACCGCAAATTAGAGCATCTTGAAATTACAAAACGGTTAACTTGACCGGGATCATTCACTTTGACAATTTGCTACCACACCCGCAGGGCTGTCATCAGAAGTTCAACGAAAGAAAGCCGCTCAACACTGGTAATTACATCACCCCCTGTAGTTGAGATGGCTCCAGTACGGGTCGTTGAGATAGTACCAGTTCGAGGTGCTCCGCTGCCCGTTGTTGAAATAATTCCAGTTCTAGTGGTTGAGATCGTCCCAGTTTTGGTGGTTGAGATGGTTCCCGTTTTTGCAAATGTAGTGGCGGACATCGCCGTTACCAACATTGATGTGCAAACGATTGTTTTAAGGCTTTTCATTGCTTTGCTCCTGCGTAATTTGTAAGTCTGGGGTACAAGGTCGGCTTGGAGATTCGCCTGCCAGGTTTTCTTCAGGCCGACTCACTAAGAAGTAACTGGTTCGATCTGATTGTTTTCAAAGGCTGTGCCAAAAATGAATGCGTTTCCGAAGCGGCGTAAACCCTTAACTTTGTTGAGCTTTAGACTAGGTTCCGTTCTGAACCTCTGCACCACCGCCTGTGAGCTGTTTTGTTTACTGAGTACACAAGGTTGGGAAAGTCAACGTAACAGGCCCATTTCCCCAATAAATTGCGGAAGCGCCGGATCACTGCACCACAGGTTCGGCGTCTGTATATGTGAGTATCAGTGGATATGTAGTATGCGAATTATTAGCGCTTGAAATCAGACAATGGTAAACGTCACCGCGTTTAAGAACAGCCGCTGGAACGACCCAATTGAGGGAGGATCTCCTAGCGAAACAAAGCAGGTTTTGGATCGCTGCATCAAAGCGCGACATAAGATTGAGATTGGTGATTATGATGCTGGCTGCCAAGCGCTCGCACCTTGGTGGAAATTAGGAGAATGGCCCGTCCAACACGGCATCACGCCAATCGCCGCGGCTGAACTTTTATTAACCGCCGGGTCACTTACCGACTCAATGGTGAGGGCAAACCGTATGGTTGCGGGCCAACGTCAAGCGGAAGTTCTTATTAGTGGGGCAATTGCTCTCTTCGACCACTTTGGAGAGAAAAAGAGAGCCATTGAGGCGCGAATCGAACTGGGTTGCTGCTACTATCACCAAGGACTTTTCGACATTGCTCATTCCACTCTTCAGTCGTGCGCGGACGAGCTTTCTGTCGAAGATTTCGAGTTGAAGGCCGTCGCTTTAATAAGATTAGCAATTGTACAACGTCATTCGGGCCGTTTGCGGGAAGCGCTCACTCTGCTTGAACGAGTATCAGGACTTGAAAAAACCAGCGCATGGACCAAAGGTCGGTTTCGGACCGAAATGGCTAATACCTTAAAAGCTTTTGGGGTAGCAGAGGGTCAAATTCACTATTTCGATTATGCACTCAGCCATTACGAACAGGCATCATTAGAGTTTGAACAGGTTGGGAACTTACGATATGTTGCAGCAGTCGAAAACAACCGAGGGTACCTGTTGCTTAGCCTTCAGCGTTATGCCGAGTCTCAGCTTCATCTCAAACGAGCCCGAACCATATTCAATGAATTGGGCGACGCTATCGGATGTGCCCAAGTAGATGAAACCCTGGCTCAATTATTTTTAGCCTCGCAGAATTATAAGTTAGCGGAACGCGCAATTGCAGAGGCGGTCGGCCCGCTGGAGGGAAGTGGTGAAGACGCTCTCCTCGCCGAGGCACTAGCCACTCAAGGTCTAATACTCTGCCGTCTAGGCCATCGAAATAGCGCCAAACCGATTATAGAGCGCGCTAGACGCCTCGCAGAATGGTGTGGCGACCGGGAAGGGGCTGGGCGGGCGTTGTTGATCCTTATTGAGGAGATGTGTGACCAGCTGGCCGATGACGAGCGGCGGGAGATTGGCGCGCAGGCCAATCAACTGCTCGCAAATTCCCAACAACATGCCACCCGCGAACGCCTTCGCAAGTGCCTGGCAACCATCGCTGAGGCCCACACGCGTTACGAGGCTCAACGCGAACAGGAGATTCACGCCCAGAAGATGGCGGCCCTCGGCGAACTTTCGTTCGGCGTTGCCCACAACGTAAACAATACCCTGACCGGTATTCTGGGCCGCGCCCAACTGATCCTCCGTAACAGCAACGATCCGGCAAAGGTCGAAGCTGGTCTCGAATTGATTATCAAGAGCGCCGAGGATGGTGCCCATATCATCCGCCGCATCCAGGACTTCGCCCGCCAGCGTCCCAGCCGCGAATTCGAGTCCATCTCGGTCGCCGAGCTACTCAAGGATGCCTGCGAAATGACCCGTCCTCGCTGGGAATCACGCTCGGAATTCGCACCCATTCGCTTCGCTCTTCACGCCGACTGCCAAGCCAACATCAACGGCGACCCGGTCGAGCTGCGTGAAGTACTGGTAAACATGATCTACAACGCCGTCGACGCCATGCCGTCCGGCGGCGAAGTACGCGTTTCCACGCAGGAAACCCGCGATCGCGTCATTATTCAAATTACCGACACCGGCACCGGTATGGGACCGGAAGTAAAACAACGACTCTTCGATCCCTTCTTCACGACGAAAGGCAAGGCGGGCACGGGAATGGGCCTGGCAGTCAGCTTCGGAATCATTCGCCGTCACGAAGGCTCTATCGAGGTCGATAGCGAGGTCGGCCGTGGCACAACTTTCAAAATCTCGTTGCCCAAAGTGACCCCGGCATTGCACGAAGCTCAGGGCTTAACTGCTGCCGAAACCGCGGTCGCGACATCCGAAGACAAGCTCCGCGTGCTCGTCGTTGACGACGAAACACACGTTCGAGAGGTGTTAATCGAAGCACTGGAAGCTGAAGGCTGCGAGGTCGTCTCGGCCCAAAGCGGAGAAATCGCGTTAGCCCTCTTCGATCAAAACGGAGGTAAATTTGACGGGATCTTCACCGATATCGGCATGCCCGAAATGACGGGCTGGGAGCTGGTCAGCGAAATCCGGCAACGCTCTCAAACGATACCCATCGCCATCATCAGCGGCTGGGCCGACGCGATCAGCCTCGAAACCAAAAACTCCGTAAAGGCAGACTGGGTTGTCGCCAAACCGTTTGATATTGACCGTATCTCGCAGATCGCGCAGGAAATCGCGCAACGAAGGGCTATTACTGCAGCTTAGGCGCTGACGCTGAGCTCATGCCGCTCAAGCTTCAGATAGAGGCCACGACGGGTTAAGCCCAGTTCGCGAGCCGCACGTGAGATGTTGCCGCCGTGCCGGCGCAGGGCATCAGAAATCATGCGCCGCTCAACCTCGGCCAGTGCTTCCGCAAGCGTGCCCGTACCCGTGGTCTGTATATTTGAGGGCGGAAGCGAAGTTATAGAGGCGGCTCCCGACGGAGCTGTTGGAGATGACGTCCGTTTCAACTCCGGCGAAAGATGCTCGGGAGTAATGATCGTCCCATCTTCGGCACGAGCGACGGTCCGCTGAATTTCGTTGCAAAGCTGGCGGACGTTTCCGGGCCAATCACTTACCATCAACAGATCAACCGCCTGCGGCGTGATCTGAATATCCTTCCGGCCAAACTTCGCTGAATAATGGTTGACGTAGTAATTGACGATGGTCGGAATCTCCGAGCGACGTTCGCGCAACGGCGGCACCCGCAGTCGAATCACATTCAGGCGATAGTACAAGTCCTCACGAAAACGGCCTTGTGAGACCATTTCTTCAAGATCCGTGTTGGTCGCGGCGATGATGCGCACATCAACCTTGCTGGGTCGCTGTTCACCAAGCGGCTGAATCTCACCTTCCTGCAGGAAACGCAGCAGCTTCGGCTGCACGTCAAGCGGCAAGTCTCCAACCTCATCCAGGAACAGCGTCCCGCCAGCGGCCGTTCGAATCACGCCGTGTGAATCGTTCACAGCGCCAGTAAACGCGCCGCGCCGGTAACCAAACAGATAGCCTTCTGACAACTCCTTCGGAACCGCCGTGCAGTTGAACGGCACGAAGATTTTGGCCCGGCGGGATGAAATCGCGTGGATGGCACGCGCCACCAACTCCTTACCTGTGCCAGACTCACCAGTGACCAGAACAGTTACGTCAGAAGATCGAATCTTGTGAACCTCTTCCACGAGCTGCGTCATTGCCGGGCTTGAATGAATAAACCCGGGCATCAGGCTGGTGCCTGTTAACTCGTCGGAATGTTCGTGAGTACCACTCTTTTGCGCACCCGCACGCAACGCGCAAACGTCCATTCCCAGCTCAACCACACGCAACAACGGTTCGAGTGCAACTCCATTCGGCAACTTAGACCGGTTGCGCGGCGACAGGTACATCTTTGCGGCCGGAGCGTTCGAGGATTTCAACAAGATGACTTCGGCATCGTGTTTTTTCGCATAACGATCACGCGCGCTGTCATCGTCGATATCATCGATCTCGTTTGCGATTTTTTGACTCTCCACAGTTGCGCAGCCCATTGCTACGACCACCTTGGGTTCGTTACGTTCCCCACGCTCAGTGATGATGACCCTTTGCGCACCAGTTTCCTGACGCATCACGGCTGCCAACTCCCGCAACAAAAGCTCACGCGACGCGACAGCCTCGGCAAGTCGGAGCGTCAAGAGTTGCGTCAACGCCGACTGCTCCTGAATCCGCGCGGGCGTCGCACGCGCAAGCTCTCTCAACTCTTCTTCAGCGCGGGTCAAATCGATTCGCGCGCCCAACTCACGAAATGTATTTAGCGCCCGGCTGAGATGTTCGCCGGCTCGCTCGGGCCGGATGATCGCGTACGCGCGACCCAACTCGAGATGTGCACGCGCCGCACGATAGCGATCGCCGAGCATGTCGAAGATCGAAACGCTGCTGCCGAAATGCTGTGCGGCCGACTCGGCATCGCGGCGCGCCATGTTCAGCATTCCGTTCAGACGATGAGCTTCGCCCGTGAAATTCAAATCAGTAGCGGAGTCGGTCGTCTCTGCGATAACGCACTGAAGCTCCCGGTTACAATCCTCGAGTTCATTTTTTTTCAGATAAGCTTCGGCAGCGATTAGTCTTGACTCACAAATGCCTTGGCGGTCGCCGATAATCTTCGCGAGATTGAGTGCTTCACTCGCCTTGGCGAGCGCATTGGCGGGATCCTCGAGAGCCAGATAACATCGTCCAAAAGTTCTCAGTGCCTGGGCGGCGTACCACTTATTCAAATTCTCCGTTGCGAGTGTGACTGCCCGGCTAAGGTAATCTTTCGCTTGATCGAGATCGCCGCGCAGCATGTGCAACTCACCCAGCGAGTCCAGAATCATCGGCACTTTCGCGCCGCGCTCACCAACTTCAGTCGCAAGTGAAAGGGCGCGCTCCAAAGCCTCCTGAGCCCGGTCCCAGTGCCCAATCAGAATAAGGTTGATACCGAGATTGTTATAACCATCCGCAGCACTCGACTTATGGTCAGTGCGCTCGTAATACGTGATCGCCTTCTTTAGATAATCGATGCCTTCCTGCGGACGTTTGAGAAACCAACAAGCACCGGCCATGTTTGCGTAGGTCCGGCCCAGCATATACGCGGCTGGTCGATCACCAATGAGCTTTAACGCCTGTTCGAGGTTTTCGAGTCCTGCCTCGTAATTTCCATCATGAATATCAGCTACGCCCACGCCAAAATAAGATTCGGCAAGACCTCGCCAGTCGCCGTTCTGACGATAACTCTCAAGCGCTCGCTGCGCGAAGTCGCGCGCAATCGGATACTCAGCGATAGATCGGTACGTGCGCGCGAGGGCGGCGTAAATGTGGCCCAAGTTGATAACGCCAGTCTCTGAGTGATCGCGCAATGCTGACTGAAGCATCGCAATGGCTTTGGGATGGTCTCCGGTGTAGTTGTATGCAAGACCGATTTGCACACGGAGATAACTCACTGTCTGATCGTCAAGCTTTGCACGCGACTCCGAATCCTCATACATTGCCAGAGCGGCGAGTGAATCGCGATAATGCCCTTGCTGCTCGAGCGTGGTGGACAGAGCGCATCTGGCGAGCGCGAGTATCGTTGGATCGTGGCGTGCGTTGGAGATTAGTAAGGCCAGCCTATCTTTTGCTTCAGCGGAGAGTCCCTGGTCCAGCAGAGATCGAATGTCATCAAGCTCACGCATGAGCGACTCATGCGTAGGCCTCGCTCGCGAGCGAATTCTCACCCGAGCGTCAGCGAGGTCAACCACACCTCGCTCTGTAGGGGGCTTTTGGTCACGACCAAGAGGTCCGTGACCCACACGTTTATCCATTTAGTACCTATAAAAGATCAATCAGGCTGACTTTTCATGATGCGTGGTTGGGAGGGAAACCGCCAAAACTCGTCTGTTTTAAAGTTTGGCCGCGCAAACGTGTTTTATTCGTGGTGAATTTAACACAGGAGCGCGGTCACGTACAGTTTTCTTCCGTACGGAGGATCGGAAATTTTCATCGCGCCTCATCCCTGCATCCAGGGCGGTGAAATTTAAGTCGTCAAAACACAGGGTTTACGTCTCAAGTTAATCATTCCTCGCCTTGACACCCCTAAGGTCGGTCGCTATCATTTCCGTTTCCGTCCGCAGCGCGGAACTTCGCCTAGGGTTATATGTTTGAGTCCCTCTCGGACAAATTAAAGCGCACGCTCAAGAACTTACGAGGCGAGGGCGTGCTGACGAAAGAGCACGTTGACGCTGCGCTGCGTGAGATCCGTCTGGCGCTTTTGGAAGCCGACGTAAACTATAAAGTCGCGAAAGACTTTATCAGTTCGGTTCAGCACAAAGCCGAAGGACAACAGGTCTGGCAGGAACTCAAGCCGTCTGAGCAAGTCGTCAAGATTGTTTTTGACGAACTGGTCGAGTTGCTTGGCGGACAGTCATCGCGGCTTGTTTTCACGAAGCAGATTCCAAACACCGTCATGGTGGTTGGTCTTCAGGGTTCCGGTAAGACGACTTCGACCGGAAAGATCGCGCGCTGGCTCGCTGCGAACCAAGACCGAAAGCCGTTGTTGCTTTCAGTAGACGTTTATCGCCCGGCCGCACGTGAGCAGTTAAAGGTCATCGCGAAAGCGACCGGCCAGCAGATCTTTGAATACCCGCAAAGCGACGATCCCTTGACGCTGGTACGTGAAGCACAGAAACACGCGCAGCAAACCGGCTTCGACACGCTCTTGATCGACACTGCGGGCCGTCTGCACATCGATGACGCGCTGATGGAAGAGCTCGTCCGTATCAAACAGGAAACTCATCCAGTCGAGATTCTATTTGTCGCCGATGCGATGACGGGTCAAGACGCGGTTCGTTCTGCTGAAGAGTTTCACCGGCGTGTCGGAATTACGGGAGTGATCCTGACAAAGATGGACGGCGACGCTCGCGGCGGTGCAGCGCTATCGATCAAGCAGGTTACCGGACAGCCGGTGAAGTTTGTCGGCGTTGGCGAGCGTTACGACGCGCTCGAACCGTTCTATCCCGATCGAGTGGCGCAGCGTATTCTCGGCATGGGCGACGTTTTGTCACTCATCGAGGAAGTCCAGGCGAAAGTCGATCAGGAAGAAGCGGAAGAACAACTCAAGAAGCTTCAGAAGAACGAGTTCACGTTAGACGACTTTCGTTCACAGTTGCGCCAGGTCAAGAAGCTCGGTTCTTTCTCAAAGATTTTGAAGCTCCTGCCCGACCAACTGCTCGGCGGCATCGGCATGCCACAGTTGGACGAAGAGCAGTCGAAGGTGATGGAGCAGGAACTGAAGCGCACTGAAGCCATCATCGATTCGATGACGTGGGAAGAACGCAACGATCATCGAATCCTGAATGCAAATCGCCGGCGTCGCATCGCGCGTGGATCGGGAACGTCAGTCGCACAAGTCAATCAACTCATCAAGCAGTACGTCGAGATGAGGCAGATGATGCGACAGCTTTCGAGCTCCGGAATGTTTGGCGGCGGCGGGATCAAAAGCAAGATGTTGAGAAAGATGACCGGCATGCCTGACATGGCCGGGTTTTCCGGAGACGAAGGCGAAATGCCGTTACCTTCATTGCCGGCAGCGCCGTCACGGAAGAAGTTGAAAAAGAAACGCAAGAAGAAACGCAGGTGAGCCACGATGAGTGGCTGTGAAGGAGGAAGCAATTGTTAGCGATTAAGTTAATGCGCACCGGAGCCAAGAAGAGCCCGTCATACCGCGTGGTTGTGAAAGAGAAACAATCAAAGCGCGACGGCGCCTATCTCGAAAACCTCGGCACGTACAATCCCACGCGCAATCCGGCCGAGATCAAGCTCAACCTGAGCCGAGTTAACTACTGGATCGAGAAGGGTGCGCAACCCACTGACACTGTCAGCCGCTTGATCAAAGCCAGCACACGTGCTGATCAAGCCGCAAGCGAAGCACAGGCCTAAGCTTTAGAATTATGCGAGACGTCATCGAGATGATCGTCAAGGCGCTGGTCGACGATAGCGAGAGCGTCGATATCCGCGAAGTCGAGCAGCGCGGAGCCACGCTCATCGAGGTGCGCGTCGCGCCAAACGACGTCGGCAAGATCATCGGCAAGCAAGGGCGAACGATACGCGCGCTAAGATCTCTCGCCCGTATCGCAGGCACGAAGAAAAATCGCCGTTACTTGCTCGAGATCGTTGAATGAACAATGCAAGACGTGGGCGCGAGTGAACTTGTGATTATCGCGCGAGCGGTTAGACCCCGCGGCCTGAAAGGCGAAATCGTCGCGGAGCTTTTGACAGATTTTCCCGATCGGTTTGAAGAACTCGAAGAACTGATCCTCGTTTCGCCAAGTGGCGAACGAACAACAAAGCGGCTCGAGGATTACTGGTTTCAGAACGATCGAGTCGTATTGAAAGTGGCTGGTTGCGACGATGTCGAAGCAGCCAAAGAATTGGTCGGATTTGAATTTGCCGTTCCCGAGTCTGAGCGTGTTCCGCTTCCGGCGGATCATTATTACGACTGGGAACTCGAAGGATGCACGGTCACGGTTGGCGCCGACAGTATCGGCACAGTCGACTCCGTGTTGAAAACAGGTGGCGCCGAGATCCTCGTCGTCACTGATAACAGCGGCAACGAACACCTAATACCGCTGGCAGATTCGATCGTCGTGTCAGTCGACGCTGCGGGAAAGACAATTGTCATCGACCCGCCTGAAGGACTTTTAGATCTTTGATTCGTAAGAAGGATGCTGCGCTTCGATATCATCACCATCTTTCCCGAGTTCTTTCGCGAGGTGATCGATTGTGGAATTTTGCGACGCGCACGTAACGCCGGCCTGGTTGAAATCAGCGCGCACGATCTGCGGCAGTGGACCACGGACAAGCACCACGTCGTGGACGACCGGCCGTTTGGCGGCGGCGACGGAATGGTTTTGAAACCCGAGCCGATCTTCGTGGGTGTCGAGGCTTTAACCGGAGCTTCGCGACGAGAAGACTTTCCAGCCGCAACGCGCGTGATGCTGTTGTCGGCTCAGGGCCGCGTCTTTTCGCAGTCGTTGGCTCAGGAGATCGCGCAACACACGACACACGTCGTTTTGATTTGTGGGCGTTACGAAGGAGTCGACGAAAGAGTCGCGGACGCGTTAGTCACTGACGAGATCTCGATCGGCGATTACGTGCTGTCTGGTGGTGAACCAGCCGCGACGGTGATTGTCGATACTGTAGTTCGACTATTACCCGGCGCGTTGGGTAGTGAGACGTCGGCAGTGTTTGAATCCTTCTCGGAGAGTTTGTTGGACCATCCGCAATACACGCGGCCACCTGAGTTCAGGGGAATGAAAGTGCCGGAAGTATTGCTGAGCGGCAATCACGCGGAGATCGAGCGTTGGCGCAAGGAAGCAGCAATCGCGAAAACGAGGCGTAAGCGTCCTGACTTGCTGAAAGAATAAAGCGGATTTTAAGGAGCATCGAGCAATGAATCGATTGGATAAAATTGAAGAGACGCAACTGCGTAATAACATTCCTGAATTTCAGCCAGGCGATACGGTCCGTGTGCATGTACGGATTAAAGAATCCGAGACCAAAGAGAGATTGCAGGCTTTCGAGGGCGTCGTGATCGCACGCAAACATGGCGGCGCTCGCGAAACGATCACAGTGCGGAAGACGAGTTTCGGTGTCGGCGTCGAAAGAATTTTCCCACTGCACGCGACGATCATCGATCACATCGATCTCGTGAAGCGTGGTCGCGTCCGCAGAGCAAAGCTTTACTACCTTCGTGGATTGCGCGGTAAGGCCGCACGTATCCGTGAGCGCGATACGCGCGGGCACGGCGACGACGCGCAGGCGTCCGCCGCGGGCAAGAAGTAATCGGGCACAAAGAAGCACAAAAGCACAGGATGATTCTTCTGGCTTTTGTGCTTTTTGTGCGCCTTTTGTGGCTATGCGGATCGCAATCGATGCTCATACTGTTGGGACGAAGCTCGGGGGCAACGAAAGCTACGCCGTCAACCTCATCGAAGCCCTCGCTGAAATCGACAGCGTCAATCAATACACAATCTACGTCACTACAAACGAGGCGCGCGAGCGCTTCAGTAGTCGTTGGCCCAACGTCAAGGTTCGCGCAACGCTTCCTCACACTCCGTTAATCAGAATTCCGCTTACACTCAGCGCCGAGCTTCGCAAGAATCCCGTTGACGTGCTGCACGTTCAATTTACGGCGCCGCCGTTTTGCCCATGTCCCGTCGTAGTCAGTATTCACGATCTCTCGTTCGAGCATCTGCCGCAAACTTTCAATCGTCGCAGCCGGACACAGTTGCGATTGACTGTTAGACATTCCGCCCGGCGCGCGGCGCGGATTCTGTCCCTTTCCGAACACACGCGACGCGACATCATCGACACCTACAGCATTAATCCTCAGCGAGTGACAGCGATACCACTCGCCGCGCCGGATCACTTTGGTCCAATACTAGACAACAGGGAACTGCAACGGGTGCGACACAATTACGGAATAGACGGCGACTACATTCTCTCGGTCGGTTCTATTCAACCTCGTAAAAATCTGGCCAGGCTGGTCAGAGCCTACGCCTCATTGCGAGGGGATGGTTCAGCGGATAAGCTGCCTAAACTCGTGCTCGTGGGAAAATGCGCTTGGCTTTACGACGAAACCTTGCGCGCGCTCGACGAGACAAACGTGAAAGACGACGTGATTTTGACCGGGTACGTGCCGGAACGCGATCTGCCCGCACTTTACTCCGGGGCGCTTTGCTTCGTTTATCCGTCTTATTTCGAAGGGTTCGGGCTGCCGCCGCTGGAGGCTATGAAATGTGGCGCACCGGCGATTGTCGGAAACAGGACCAGCTTGCCTGAAGTCGTCGGCGATGCAGCGCTGACCGTTGATCCATTCGACATCGGCGCGATTGCCGGCGGTATGAGAAAACTGGTAAACGATTCGACACTGCGCCGCGAGTTAAGCATTAAAGGGCAGGAACGAGCCAAAGAGTTCACCTGGCGCGAGACCGCAAAAAAAACTCTCGCGGTCTATAAAGAAGTCGCAAGAGTTTTGTAAACTCCTACATTCCGATGCGCATCGCTATTCTTGGAACGCGAGGTGTTCCCGCCAGCTACGGCGGTTTTGAAACCTTCGCCGAACATCTTGCGACACGCCTCGTGGCCCGCGGTCACGAGGTCACGGTCTATTGCCGGGCGCACTACGTCTCACCACGACAGTTGGAGTATCACGGCGTAAAGCTGAAAGTGCTGCCGACAATCAGGCATAAGTATTTCGACACTGTCGTTCACACTTTTCTTTCCGCGATTCATGCAGTTTCTGGCCGATACGACGCTGCACTGATTTGCAATTGTGCGAACGCGCCGTTTAGTCCGATCCTGCGGCTCACCGGAACGCCCGTGGCGATCAATGTCGACGGGCTCGAGCACAAACGAAAGAAATGGGGTCGGCTCGCACGCCGTTATTATCGATTTGCTGAGTATCTCTCGACGCTTTTGCCGAACGAGATGGTGACAGACGCGCAGGTGATTCAGGACTACTACCTCGCGCGCCACAATACTCCGTCAACCATGATCGCTTACGGCAGTGAAGTCGAGCGCCGGCCGGATCGCGCAACTGTGCGGAAGTGGCGGGTGGAGCCGAATCGATATGTTTTGTACGTGTCGCGGCTCGAGCCTGAGAACAATGCTCATCTCGTTATCGAAGCGTTCAAGAAGGTGCGCACCGCTTACCGTTTGCTGGTTGTAGGTGACGCGCCCTATGCCGAGCACTACATCAACAGTTTGAAGGCAAGCGCGCGCGGCGATAAGAGGATCATCTTCACGGGCTTCGTCTTCGGGCAGGATTATCGCGCGCTCCAGCAGAACGCGTATTGTTACGTCCACGCGACCGAAGTCGGTGGAACGCACCCCGCGCTGCTCGAAGCGATGGGATATGGGAATTGTGTCCTGACACTCGCCACACCGGAGAACATCGAAGTTGTCGGCGACGCGGGCGTTCCGTATATCGACGAGTTTGATCTGGCAGAGAAGTTACAGCGCGTGCTGCGCGACGGATCCCTCGTTCAGGCTTACAGAAACAGGGCACAGCAACGTATACAAACTCACTACGCCTGGGACAACGTCGTCGATCAGTACGAACAACTCTTCGCCCGTATGTGTGGCCAGGCTCCTCCGCGTCAAAGTCCACCAACTGAAGCACCTCGAACGATTCAAATGGTCCGGAAGGAATTTTAGAATCTGCGTAATCTGTGGATGGATCGGGACCCAAAAAGAGGGGTGCCCCGTCAGTTCATAGGAACGGACGGGGCCGAAGCGTAACGGGTAGGCATCGGGCAAAACGGGTGGCTGAAAAGCATGAGAATCGTCGAAAACTGCACGATTCATTCGGGCGGCGCGTTTGCGGGGTACAGATAAGTGCTAATAAAAAAATATGCACCTAACCCGGCTTTCAATTCCATCCAACAACCCTTGCTGTCGTTGTGTGGGAAATTATACGAAGAATCCGTAACCTGTCAAGGACAATTTAAAGGTTTTCGTAAAAAAGTTGTGACAAGTTCGGCCGGGGCGGGGTTAGAAATCTTACTTCACCGGAGAAAATCGGCACAACCTAGCCCGATCGGAGCCCTGCAAAACTGCCAGCATTATTCTCCGGAGCGAGTTTGGCCCAAGCGGTAAGCCTGACGGCGAACGGCTTCGGAGACATTTCGATTCTGCGAGAGTTGCTGCAGGTCCTTGGTGCGAATGCGAGGCAGGATGTTCATGGCCGTCGGAATCGGCGTGCGCGGATTTCTGGCGAGGTTGTGAATGATGATGTAAGAGCGAATCCAGGTACGATTTAGCGCGATGATACGTAGCACTTCATCCGCAACGGTCCTCATCGCAGCGATATTCTCGATTTCCTGCTCGGTAATACGTGGATTCTTAACTACAGCCGAACACACCACTTTGTTTGAATCGCGGATCAGAATGCCACGCGCCTCGCGGTCGCCCTTCATGCCCAGCTTAATGCGGTCCTTTGTGTTCATGAACATGATGCGACGGATCAGCGACACGCGCTCCTGGTTTACCTCACCCTTTTCCAGTCGTTCACTCTCGATCACGCGTTGCGCGTTGGCTGCGGCTTCCGTGGGAGACTCGGCAATTAGCTCTTCGTAGCGTTCGGCCGGCAACCATGAGTCATCGAGATCGGCGTCCGAAACTTCAATGTGCTGCGCGATCAACCAGGCGTCTTCAACACTCAGCTCGCCCCCGACGGTACTTAATTCCGCTGTTTCGAAAAACTCCGCCGCCGCAGTCTGGCCGCGCGCTCTTAGTTCGTCAGCGATCTGTCGTGCCCCACGTTCTTTCTCAAAAAACTCTTTACGCGTTTCGCGGGCACGCCTTTCTGCCTCACCACCGCACGCGGGGTTGCTGAGGATTGCGTCGATGATCTCAGGCGAACGAACAAGGCGCTGTTGATTGATCGTGAGGAGCTCGAGAAGTGACGCGTGCGGAGTTGCAGCAGCTAGCTTCGCTAGCGCGTGATCGGGAGTGTGCGTGTTGAGGATCGTGGCTTCGTAAAGTTGCGGTGTGCCATCGGATCGAGTCGCGAGATATGCAAGGACGTTTGGGGCAGTCTCCTGATCCGATGCGGCGCTCAAAAGATTCTCGGCAGCCTCGGCCTTGAGCGTCTCAGTCGCAGCCTCGGCGATTTGTACGTCGTCGCTGGTGGTGAGTGCAACGAGAACTTCAAGCAGATCATTTTGCGGCAACGGCAAGAGCCCGCGTGCCGCAGCCAGACGCGCCGGCTGCGGAGCCTTACCGCTGATGATGGCTTGAACGACTGGATTTGTAGATGTGATCTCGGCGGTCAAGGTGGGGAATTCAATAGGTCCTATCTCTCAATAGGACCTATTCTCTTATGCATTTATGCCGTGGCACTTCTTATACTTCTTGCCCGAACCGCACGGACAGGGCTCGTTACGTCCGACTTTCGGCTGGTCTCGCACCACCGTCTTCACTTTGCCGTCTTCCTCGCCGGCCGGAGCCGCGCCCTGATTTGGCCCAGTGAATTTCAGTGATGCGGGCCGGCGCGCCGCTCGTCGCTGCTGCAAACTCTCCGGCGCCTGTTCAGTAACCACCTGCAAGTTGAACAACGATCTGATGGTCGTAGTATCGATTCGATCGAGCATCTCCTGGAACAGATCGAAACTCTGCTTCTTGTACTCGACCAGGGGATCTTTTTGACCGTAACCAACGAGTCCGATGCCTTGTTTCAAGTGGTCCAGCGACAGCAGGTGGTCTTTCCACTGCGCGTCGATGATGTTGAGCATGATGATGCGCTCGTAAGTGCGCATCGCTTCCGGACCAATCTGCTGTTCCTTTGTCTCGTACTTGACCTTGAGCCGTTCCCAGATTGCATCGACAACTTCCGGTGACGTCATCCTGGTAGCATCGATACCTTCGCTATCCGGATCTAAATCGTAAATGGTCTTGATCTGGATCTTGTAGTTCTCGACGTCCCAATCGTCGGGCGACACATCCGGGTTCAGATACTGCCGAGTGATGTCTGACAGCAAATCATAAGCAACACCCGACGACGGCGGATCGCCCATCAAGTAGTCGCGCTGATCGGGCTCTTCCATCAACTGACGACGCAGACCATAGATCGTTTCGCGTTGCTTGTTCATCACGTCGTCGTATTCAAGCAGGTGTTTGCGAGCCTCGAAGTTGCGGCCTTCAACTGACTTCTGCGCCGCTGCGATTCGCTTCGAAACCATCTTCGACTCGATCGCGACACCTTTCTCCATGCCGAGACGCTGCATCAGCGCCTTCACCTTATCGCCGGCGAAGATGCGCATCAGATCGTCTTCGAGCGACAGGAAGAATCGCGACGATCCGGGATCGCCCTGACGACCCGCGCGACCACGAAGCTGGTTGTCGATTCGTCGTGACTCGTGACGCTCGGTACCGATGATGTGCAAACCGCCGAGGCCCACGACTTCTTTGTGCTCCTCTTCGACGATCTGCTTCGCGCGCTCATAAGCGACGCGCCACTGGTCATCATTCACATCATCAGGATCGATCTCGTCCTTCTTCAGAAACTCGCGCGCCATGAAGTCAGGATTGCCGCCCAGCAGAATGTCCGTACCGCGGCCAGCCATGTTAGTGGCGATCGTTACCGAACCCTTGCGTCCGGCCTGCGCGACGATCTCAGCCTCACGTTCGTGATACTTCGCGTTCAGCACGTTGTGCGGAACTTTCTCTTTCAGCAAACGTCGCGAGATCAGCTCGGAGTTTTCAACCGACACCGTGCCGACGAGCGCCGGCTGACCTTTGTCGTAACACTCCTTAATCTCTTCGATCACGGCATCCCATTTTTCCGGCAGCGTGCGATAGATGACGTCAGAATGGTCTGTACGAATCATCGGCATGTGCGTCGGGATAACGATCACGTCGAGCTTGTAGGTCGAAGCAAACTCTGCTGCTTCAGTTTCGGCAGTACCGGTCATGCCCGACAGCTTTTCGTAAAGCCGGAAATAGTTTTGCAGCGTGATAGTCGCGAGCGTCTGGTTCTCTTTCTCGATCTCGACGCCTTCTTTTGCTTCGACCGCCTGGTGCAAACCGTCAGACCAACGACGACCTTTCATCAAACGACCGGTGAAGTCGTCGACGATGATTACTTCGCCGTCCTGTACCACGTACTGATGGTCCAGCTTGTAAAGCGTGTGTGCTTTCAGCGCCTGTTCGACGCAGTGCAGCAATTCCATATTCGACGGATCATAAAGATTGCCGACGCCCAGCAGACGTTCAGCTTTGTCAACGCCCTCTTCCGTCAGCACCGCAGTGTGCGCTTTTTCGTCGACGACGTAATCGCCCGTCTTCTGCCCGTCGATGTCCTCGCCTTTCTTCAGGTGCGGAATGATCGCATCGGCGTTCTTGTACTTGTCAGTCGCTTCGTCGGACGGTCCGGAAATGATTAGCGGCGTTCGCGCTTCATCGATCAGGATCGAGTCGACCTCGTCAACGACGGCGAAGTAATGACCGCGCTGCACACACGTCGCGAGGTCAAATTTCATATTGTCGCGCAGGTAATCGAAGCCAAACTCGTTATTCGTACCGTACGTGATATCAGCGGCGTATGCGGCCTGGCGCTCGAAATCGTCCATGTCGTTCTGAATACAACCGACTTCGAGACCTAGGAAACGATGGATCTGGCCCATCCACTCGGCGTCGCGAGAAGCGAGATAATCGTTGACTGTAACGACGTGAACGCCGCCACGGCCCGTGAGCGCATTCAGGTAAGCAGGTAACGTGGCGACCAGCGTCTTGCCCTCGCCCGTGCGCATCTCAGCAATTTTTCCCTGGTGGAGAACTATGCCGCCGATCATCTGCACGTCGAAGTGACGCATGCCGGTCGTGCGCACGCTCGCTTCTCTAACGACTGCGAAAGCCTCGGGCAAGATCTCATCGAGCACAACGCGCTCGCGTCGCTTTCGTTCTTCTTTATCGGTGACGTCGGCGACTTCACGTTGCACCCGCTCTTTGAAGTCGGCAGTGCGGGCGCGCAATTCGTCATCGGAAAGCGCCTGAATTGAAGGCTCAAGTGAGTTGATCTTTGCGACCAGCGGTTGAATCGATTTCAAAAAGCGCTGGTTGCTACTGCCAAAAACTTTAGTAAGGAATTTATCGATACTCATAGCTCATTAAGTTTACGGAACAAAGGCGCGAAGCGCCAAATCTATGCTTAAACTCCCGGTTGTAAATTTTTCTTAATCATATCGACAACGCTCTGCCGCGGCATCGAAAAGTTGACCACTACTCGCTTCCCGTCAGGCGTCGCATTAGTATTCTTCATCAACACTTCTTCATCATGGCCCGCACGCGAACCCGCTCCGAAGTACAACATATTGTTCAGCGCTTTCGCGAGCGACTCCGCGCGTTCAGGCGACGACGCTTCCGACGTCACTGAAGCGAGCACTTCTTTCTCGCCCTGCTTGACTGTGATTTTTACGGTTGCGTCAGGATTGTCTTTGCTGATTGGTTGCAGGTACGTGAGAAACCCGCTGTCGTTCAGCGCGGCTACGAGCTTGCCAAAGAGATCGACAAGATTCTCATCGCCGGCTTTCTTAATGAACTTCGGATCCTTCAGCTTGCCCTTCTCGTCGAGCTTCGCTTCGATCTCGATCTCAAACGGCTTCTCGAAATCGAGTTTGCCCTGGTTCTTCAAGTCGTTCGCGTAAGCGGCGAAGTCTTTCAAAACCTTCTTGTTGATCTCGTTCTCGTCCGGCAGTGTGACGTCGTTCTGTTTGGCGGTCTTCTCGAGCTCGGTCTGTGCCTGTTCGGGAGTGAGTGGCGAAGCTGACGGACTCGCTTGGGCGATAGCCGATACTGACGCGGACGGCGAAGCTGAAGCCGCTGGACTCGCAGCCGGCGAAGCACTCGCAGCCGGAGTCGGCGATGGCGACGCTTCCGGATCGACCTTCGTTTCCTTACTCCACTGCGAGATTATCTTCGGCGCAAACGGATCCGCGGCGGCTGTTTGTCCGGGAACTTGACCAGTCGCGATCTGTTGCTGAAGCGCAAAGTAGCCTTCGGGGTAATGAAACTTATCACTCAACTGAACGAGCTGCACATCGTCGCCGATCTGAGTCGCCTTATAATCCTTGTCAACAAACTTCGTATTCGCAATCAACGCGGCGATGTTCAGTGTGTCGCGAAATACGGGAACGTAAATCGCCGCCCACAAAAACACGAGATGCAGGACGAGCGAAGCGCCGACGAGCTTTGTTAACACGTGCCAACGCGGATCGCGATTTACCTCAAACTTTTCGAACAACTCGGACATCCTGCGATTCCCTTAATCCCGTAGTCCTGTACGAAAATCCTCTGCCTTAGACGCCATTGTAACTCTCAGGGTTCGCGTTAGCACTTCGCAGGCCACACTCACAAAGTTAGAATGACTTCGTGCGCCGAAATACCCCCAAACATTGGGACAAACGACGGTCGCGTGGCAGGCGTGGCCCTGAAAAATCTGCCGGCAAACGCGATCAGGAGGCTAACGAACGAGCCGCACGCATTGTTTCACCCTCGCGCGAGACCAAACGGCTGCTCGAAGGCATCGGCACGCCGCGCGCCGCGCCGTTCAAGCCCGATGAGTTTCAGCTCGAAGCACTCGCTGCTTTGGAATATGAAGACGTGCTGGTCACGGCGCCCACCGGCAGCGGCAAAACGTGGATTGCGCGAGACGAAATCCGGCGGCTTCTGAATAGCGGACGGCGCGCGTGGTACACCTCTCCGTTAAAAGCGTTGACCAACTCGAAATATCAGGAGTTTATTGACGAATTCGGGGCGGCGAACGTCGGCATACTGACAGGTGATCGGAAAGAAAACTCCGACGCGCCGCTGATTGTCGGAACGACTGAGATCTACCGGAATCAGCTTTTCGATTCGTTGCGTGGAGGGAGCGAAGTCAGCGCGGATCTGGTGGTGTTAGACGAGGCGCACTACCTTGCAGATGAAGATCGGGGGCATGTTTGGGAAGAGGCGATTATCCTGACGCCGCCGCGCATTCGGTTGTTGCTGTTGTCGGCGACGATCGGGAATGCGCACGAGTTTGCGTTATGGCTCGAAGAAATTCGCGGAGTGAGGTGCGGTGTAATCACCGGACCACCAAAGCGCCCGGTGCCGTTACGGTCGGCTGTGCTGCTGCCGGATAAACGCTTGTTGCCGTTGCTGAATGAAGCAGGACGATTGAATCCCGAAATTTTAGCATTAGCCGCGGATGAACGCAGATGAAATTACGAATGCCTGAGATGCCGTCAGCTACATTGCTGACAGCACTCGATGGTTACAACTTGCTCCCGGCTATCGTCTTCCTGCCGACGCGTCGCCGTTGCGACCAGGCCGCATCTGAGGCCGCACTCACGCGACGCGATCCAAACGACAGCCGTCGCGAAGCACGCCGCGATTTCATGCGCGCCTTTGTCGAACAACATCCCGAAGTGCGTGGCCATCGTCACTGGGACACGATCATTCGCGGCGGCGTCGCGTCGCATCATGCCGGTCATATTCCCGCCTGGAAACTCGTGATCGAAAAACTGATGAGCGCCGGACTGCTCGACGCGATCTTCGCCACTGCGACAGTAGCTGCCGGCGTCGATTTTCCCGCGCGCAGCGTCGTGCTCACCGGCGCCGACGCACGCACCGGCAGCGGCTGGCGCGCGCTGTCAGCTTCCGAAATGCAGCAAATGACCGGACGTGCCGGACGGCGTGGACGCGACAACGTCGGCTTCGTTATCGCTGCGCCGGGCCTGCACCAGGATCCAGAGCGCATCGCACAGCTACTCAAAGCGCCGCCAGATCCGCTGGCGAGCCAGTTTCGCGCGACTTACACAACTCTTCTCAATTTGCTCGACGCTTACGGAAGTTTCGCTTCGGTGCGCGAGATCGCTGAACGCAGCTTCGCGTACCGCGACTTCGCTCGCCAACGGATTCAACTCGAACGCAGTCGCTCGGAAAGCGAAGCAAAGATCCGAAACACTTTCAAGGAAGCGGCTTGCGACATTCCGTTGTCCGCAGTGCTCGGGCTCGAGCGACTCCTTGGCATACGCGCGCGCTTGCAGGAAGCAAAACCGCAAACACGCGCCGAAGTTTTTCATCGCTGGCTGAATGAGGTAGTGAAGCCGGGCCGTGTTGTGGGGATCGGACGTTCTGGTCGACGGCTGGTAATGGTCACGGGAAAGCGCGAAGGCACCGTCCGAGGCTTTCGCGAAGACGGCCGTCACGCGAGCTTTCCGCAGGAACGCATCGGGCGCGTTTATGCTCCGGTTTATCGTTTGAAAGAAGAAGACCTTGAGCGTGCGTTTGACGAGATTCGCGACCGCGGCCGCGAGCTCACGATTCCCGAACCACGTCTGCGCGACGCCGACGCGGAAGAAACCGACGCACTGAAGATTATCGACGATTCGATCGAGAACCTGCTGCCGCAAAATGCCGACAAGCAACGCTGCACTGACATCTTGTGGCAACTTCACACGACTGCTGAAGACTACGAACGCGCGACGCGACGGATCGAAGCGTTGCGCGAAGAGGTGTGGCAGCCGTTTGAGCAACGCGCGAAAGTGCTCGCTATCTTTGGCTATCTCGATTACGAAGCGGAAAAAGTTACAGAGCGTGGACGTTGGCTCGCGGATCTGCACATCGATCGTCCGTTGCTCGTCGGCGAAGCGCTGGAGGCTCGTCTGTTCAATTCACTCGAGCCGAAGCAACTGGCAGGCATCATGGCCGCGTTGACAGCCGATGAAGATCGCGATTACGGCGAGCTCGAGTTGGCGGATGACGTTGTCACCTCGCTCGCGCGTTTCGAGGATATCGGCTTCAAAGTCTCTGCTGAAGAATGGAAACACGGGCTCGAGCCCGCGCCTGAGTTGAACTTCTCCGCAGCCGGTGCGGCAGTGCGTTGGGCGGGCGGCATGCACTGGTCCGACATCGTCAGAGAAACACGCGCCGAAGAGGGCGATTTATTCCGCATGTTCTCGCGCACGGGCGAAGCGCTGCTGCAGATCGCGGGCCTGCGCCGCAGTCATCCGGAAGCCGCAAACATGGCCGCGGCGGTGGCTGAGATGGTCTTGCGTGAACCAATTCGATAGTATCTGCCGCGTATCTATATAGATAATACCGAATACAGAAAGGAATTTTATGTCTAGTTCTTCCACAGCCCAGCAACAACCGTCGCCGGTGCTATTTTTCCAAACAATCAACGCGCACCAGCACACCGAGGCTTTGAAAGCCGCGATCGAGCTTGAAGTGTTCACTGCGATCGGCGAAGGCAACACGACCGTGCCCGCGATCGCAAAACGCTGCCAAACATCCGAGCGCGGCATGCGCATTCTCTGCGACTACCTGACGATCATGGGCATGCTCACGAAACAGGGCAATGAGTATGCACTGACACTCGACTCGGCAACTTTTCTCGACCAGCACTCGCCGGCATATCTCGGCGGCGCGGTCGAATTCCTTTGTTCACCGGAACTTCTTCAAGGGTTCAGGCGAATGGCTGACGCCGTGCGCCACGGCGGCACCGTCATTGAGCAGGACGGCACGGTCGGCCCGGACAATCCGATTTGGGTCAAGTTCGCGCGCGGGATGGCGCCGATGATGATGATGCCGGCGCAGTTGATCACGAAACTCGTCGACCCGGATGCTGATCGAAAGCTCAAGGTGCTCGACATCGCGGCGGGACATGGTCTATTCGGGATCTCCGTCGCAAAAAACAATCCGCAGGCAGAAATTCACGCAGTGGATTGGAAGGCCGTTTTGGAAGTAGCGAAGGAAAATGCGCAGAAAGCCGGCGTCTCTGACAGGTATCACACGATCGAAGGCAGCGCTTTCGATGTGGACTTCGGTACCGGGTACGATCTGGTCCTGATAACCAATTTCCTGCATCACTTCGATCCGCCGACAAACGAAACGTTGCTGCGGAAAATACACGCGGCGCTTGCTGATGGTGGTCGGGCCGCGACGTTGGAGTTTGTTCCAAATGACGATCGTGTCAGTCCGCCTGAGACTGCGGGCTTCAGCATGGTGATGCTGGTTGGCACGCCGACTGGTGATGCGTACACGTTCGCGGAGTTGGAACGAATGTTTGCGAACGCGGGATTCTCACGCAGCACCATCCATGCGCTGCCACCGACGTTCCAGCAAGTCGTGATCTCCGAGAAGTAACTTGAAATCGTTGTAGGGGTGGCCCTCCGTGGCCACCCCCGGCGTAATTCCACGTTTCAAAAAATATCTATGCGCCCTCTCCTCTTATTCTGCTTGTGCCTAACGATGATATTTCCGCAAGTGCAGCAAACTCCTGCCAAACCCGAAACTGACTACCTGCTCAAGCCGGCCCACGTCTTCGACGGTGAGTCGGCTCAGCTTCACGACGACTGGGCCGTACTTGTTCACGGCGACAAGATTGTCGGCGTTGGACCAGCAAACAGCATCAATCCTCCCGCCGGCGCGAAGGTGATCGATTTGCCCGGTCTGACTTTGATGCCCGGCCTGATCGAAGCCCACTCACACGTGCTGCTTCATCCGTACAGTGAAACTCCCTGGAACGATCAGGTCGCACGCGAGTCGCTGAGCCTGCGTGTCGCACGCGCGACGAATCACCTGCGAAACACGCTGCAAGCCGGCTTCACCACCGTTCGCGATCTCGGCACGGAAGGCGCTGGCTACGCAGACGTCGGTCTCAAGCAGGCAGTAGAACAAGGCATCATTCCCGGTCCGCGCATGATCGTCGTCACGCGCGCGATCGTCGCGACCGGAAGCTATGGGCCAAAGGGTTACGCGTCAGAGTGGACCGTGCCGCAAGGCGCAGAAGAAGCAGACGGCATCGACAGCCTGACGCGCGTCGTCCGCGATCAGATCGGACACGGCGCCGACTGGATCAAGATCTACGCCGACTATCGCTGGGGCAGGTCAGGCGCGGCGCCGACGTTCTCGCTCGACGAGATCAAGCTCGTCGTCGAAACGGCGAAGAGCGCCAACATTCCCGTCGCAGCACACGCGACGACCACGGAAGGCATGCGACGAGCGGCGCTCGGCGGTGTCGAGACAATCGAGCACGGCGATGGCGGCACTCCGGAAGTGTTTCGACTGATGAAAGAGCATAACGTCGCGCTGTGCCCGACGCTCGCGATCGCGTCGCCCGCGACTATCGAACGGAAGAAGGCCGCGTTTCGCGCGGCGCTCGATGCAGGTGTGACGATTATCAATGGCAGCGACGTCGGCGTCTTCGCGCACGGCGACAACGCGCGTGAGATTGAAGCAATGGTGAACTTCGGCATGCCCCTCATCGACGCACTGCGAGCGGCGACGTCCGTGAGCGCCCGCGTGCTGCACATGTCAGACAAGATCGGCGCAGTCAAACAGGGCTTGCTGGCGGATGTGATTGCGGTCGAAGGCGATCCGACGAAGGATGTGAGCGCGCTGCGGAGGGTGAAATTCGTGATGAAAGGCGGCGTCGTTTACCGTCAGTAGGTTTTAACCACGGATTAGACGGATTCTTCAAAGCCGGATTTACGCAGATCTTTTGAAACCCAGCGGGCCACTGTCAGCAGCAGTTCCTCGGTCCGAAACGGCTTGCCAACGAAGTCGCTGAACCCTGACTCCAACGCCCGTACGCGGTCCTGGTCCGTATGGGCCGTGACCGCCACGCACGGAATGTGTGCGGTAGAGGAGTTTGCCTTTAGCTCTCTGAAGACTTCCCAACCGTCCAGCCCCGGCATCGAGAGGTCCACCATGATCAGATCCGGCGGGTCCTCGCACGCCAGTTCCAGGCACTCCCGCCCATTTCGGGCCTCTCGAACGTCGTAATTCGCGCCCGCCAGCAACAGCCGCAGGAGTTCGCGGTTATCGTCGTAATCCTCGGCTATCAGTATGGTAGGTGGCATATTTAATACTGGACGGCTCTCAGGTTAATCCGTTAGATTACCAGACGACGCCTATTGGCGAAAAACGATTTCTTGACTAGCTGAATACCAGCCGTTCATAATCACCTTCAGAGTTCCAGCGGCCCCTGCGGGACTCTCCATTGCAAATAATCAACCTTGGGTTAGAAATCCCTACCTGAAGACCTTGAGGTTCGTCAAAACAACACCACCCTATGGAGGAGCGCGCTGTGGTCAACGGACACCTGGAAGACAGTTTGCGGCGTGAGATTGAGAGTCATCTCGAAAGTCGCCTGAGTGCGGTCAAGCAGGAGATAACCACTCTGCAAAGTCTGCTCAATGAGTCGCTTTCGAGTTTTCTCGAACGCCAGGGCGATGTGCAGATGGACGCCAGTTTAATCGCCTCCATCACGGAGCACCTGCACGCTGCTCACGAGCGTGGTGTAGAGCTCGCGGCGTCAGAGTCGTCGCGCGCGAAGGCCTCGAGCGACATGGCCATCGTGAAGGCGGCCATCGGCGATATTAACGAGCAGAAATCGCAGGCCGAGATCCTCAAAGCACTCGTCAATCGTTCTTCCTCCTTTGCGCCGCGCGTCGCTTTCTTCGTCATCAAAGGCGAACAAGCCGCCGGCTGGCGCGGTCGTGGTTTCGAAGGCACCGTGGGCGACGACGCGATACAGCAGATTTCGTTTTCAGTGAACGCCGACACGGTGGTCGGCAGCGCCGCGAAAGGACTCGCGACATGGAGTGGTGGACCGGGCTCACATTCCGAAGATCATTTGATACTCAACCATCTCGGCGAAGAGCCGCCGCAACGAGTCGTGGCCGTACCGCTGACAGTTCGTGGACGTGCGGTTGCGGTTCTTTACGCCGACTCAGCCGGTCTCGATGCAGAGTCGATCAACCTCGAAGCGCTCGAAACGCTCGTTACGGTTTCAGGAATGGCGGTTGAGCTATTGTCTGCCGCGCGTGGCGCAACAGCTCCGAAGCGCGCTGTCGAAGAAGCTCCAGCACCGGCACCGGTTGAAGAACAACCGCCTGCTTACGAGCCGGCGAGTGAGTACACTCCAGCTCCCGAACCCGAACCGGAAAGCGCTCCGGAACCGTCTTACTCGGGCGCCGACACGATTCAGGGTTATCAACCGAGCTACGAGCCGACTCCGGCGTACGAATCGACACCTCTCGAGCCGGCGTCGTTCGTGGAAGCTGTTCCCGTCGAAGAGCCGGCCGGTGTTTTCGAAGACTCTTCAGCGACAGAAGCACAGCCCGTAGTCGCAGGCGAAGAGCCGCCCGCGTGGACTCCGGCGCCCGCCGAAGCCGTGGCTGCGTCGCCGCGACGACGTTATGGTCAGGATGCGGAATTGCCTGTGGAAGTCCACGGCGACGAAGAGCGTCGTTTGCACAACGATGCGCGACGGTTCGCACGGTTGCTGATCTCCGAGATCAAGTTGTACAACGAACAGAAGGTTTCGGAGGGTCGTGCCGAACACGATTTATATGATCGGTTGAAGGAGTACATCGATCGGTCGCGTGAGATGTATGATAAGCGCGTTAAGGGCGAGGTCGCCAATCGGTATGATTATTTCCATAGCGAGTTGGTGAACACGCTTGCCGAGGGCGACGCATCAAAGCTAGGCGCGAATTATCCCGGCGCAACCGTGAACGCGTAAGGATTGGGGTTCTCATCCGCAGATTCCGCAGACTCCATTAATTATTCTGCGTAATCTGTGGATAAAGTAGTTAAAGTGGCCAAACATCGCTTAGTTCTCATCTTTATCGGCGTTGCTCTGGTCGCTGTTGCCTCGCTTCCCTTCATCCTGAGCGCGAGCTGTGTCACGCGCCCGCAAACTCTCGCAGAACAAAAAGCCCTCGAAAGCCTGCGCAGCATGACGCGCAACGACGTGTTGCCGTCTGAAGACATCGTCGCCGGAATCGAGAACCAGTTTCCACGCACCAAGACCGCGGCGCTCGCGCGGATACTGCGCGCACGAATCAAGCTCAAAGCCGGAGACGCTGCCGGGGCCGCCGCCTTGCTCGACACAAAACTGATCGCCGAACAAACTTCGGTCGCCGATTACGCGCTCTCTTTGCGTGGTGCTGCGCTCGAACAGGCCGGAAAGACCCAGGAAGCGCGAGCGGTTTATCAGGAGTTGATGCAGTCGCATCCGACGTCGCTGCGTGCTCGCGATGCTGCATTGCGCGCCGCGGATTTGCTGTCGAAGGCTGGCCAGGGTTCGGCAATTCCGTTGCTGCTAAAAGATTTTGCCGCCTCAGACGATCCGGCCGCGCTGCTTCTTAGTGCGAAGGCTTACGAGCAGTCGTCCGATCAAACACGCGCGCTCGCCGCTTATCGTCGACTGTACTTCTACGCACCCGAATCCGCTGAAAGCGCTGAAGCAGCAACCGCGATCGCGCGTCTCGGCTCAACCACTTCACCGGCTACTACTGAAGAAGCGATCACGCGTGCCGATCGTCTGTACAGCGCAAAAAGATACGCCGACGCACTGGCTGCCTACACCGACGCGTTCGCGAAGTTTCCCGTGACCGCGACGACCGAGAACCAACTCCGCCGCGGCATTACCGCCTACATACTGAGAAAAACTCCAGACGCTGTTGCCGCTCTGAACGCTATTCCGACTTCGGCCGGCGAGACGCACGCGGAGGCAATGTTCTATCTCGCGCAGACGTACGCGCGCGCGAAACAATGGGAACAGGCACGCGCCACTGCCGAAGAGATGCGCCGCGTGTTTCCGAACAGCAACTTCACTCCGCGAACCTTTGTAGCAGTCGGCCAGATCGCACAGGACGCAAATAACACGGCTGACGCTTCGTACTTCAAGCGTGCCGCGGTTAACGGCTTCGGCAATTCGATCGAAGTGGCCCAGGCGCAGTTTGATCTCGCATGGGACGCGCACGAGGCAAAGAACTACGCGGAATCGTCGCGAATGCTGACCGAGCATCTCGCCTACTACGCCGACAAGAACACTGATAATCGTGGACGCGCAGGTTATTGGGCCGCGCGCGATTCGGAACGAGCAGGCAAGCTAGCCGAAGCACGCGCACTTTACGAGGCAATGCTCGCGCGTTACGACGCGAACTGGTACGGCTATCTCGCCAAACAACGATTGGACGCGATGGGCCGGAACGCGCCTGCGAAAAGCTTTCCCCCAGACTCGATAGTTGCGCGAGCAATCGCGAACCTGAAGACCGTCACAGTCGCCGAAGAGACCGCTGGACCAGACGAAGACGCACGGATCATCAAGGCCGATCAATTGTCGAATATCGGACTCGACGATTGGGCGCAGAAAGAACTGGCGAAAGCCGCGGAGAAAAATCCCGATAGTCCGAAGATCAATCTCGCGCTCGCGAAGATCTATCGTTCTGACGACGACAACGTTCGCGCGCTGAATACGCTGCGACGCAGTTTTCCCGATTACTCGCAGATGAAGCCGGAAGAGATGACGCGCGAGCAGTGGGACGTGTTTTATCCGCTCGCTTACTGGGACATCATCGTGCAGGAGTCGAAGGCGCGCAGTCTCGATCCGTATCAGGTAGCGGGGTTGATACGTCAGGAAACGATCTTCATGACGCGCGCGCGCTCGGGCGCGGCCGCGTATGGACTGATGCAGGTGCTGGTGCCGACCGGAAGACTGACGGCGCGCAAGTATGGTGTGAGTCGTGAGATCACTGCGGAGTCTCTTTTCGAGCCGCGCTTGAATATTCAACTCGGGACGGCATACCTGCGCGATCAGATCGACAAGTTTGGACGAATCGAGTACGTGGCGGCGGCATATAACGCTGGGCCAAACCGCGCGGTGCAGTGGAAAGCGTCGCTGCCGTTGGAGATTGACGAGTGGGCCGAGGCGGTGCCGTTCAAAGAGACGCGCGGGTACGTTCAGGGTGTGGTGCGGAACCGTTTACAATACCTGCGGCTTTACGATGACAAGGGAAATTTCCGGCCGGAAGTCGGATCGAAGGCGTTGACGGATGGCAATCAGGATGTGAGGAAGCGGCGCGTCACTAGCGGTGGTGAAGAGTAGCCACGGATCACACGGATTTTAAAAGCGGATTTACTTGCGAGATGAGAGTCGTAGTTGTCCTTGTACTGTTCTTGTTCCTTGCGCCCTCGATTCGCGCTCAAACATCGCTAACAATCATGACTGAACCAAACGCTATCGTCTGGATCGACGACATCAGGCGTGGGACGACGGACGCCTCCGGCAAACTCACGCTCACAAAAGTTCCCGCCGGTCGACATTCGGTGCGCGTTCGCGCCAACGGCTTCAAGGAAACGACGGCTCCGTTACTGCCCGGTCGTCGCGCGCTCGCGGTGAAGCTCATCGCGACAACCGATCCCGCCGAACTGAAGTTCCAGGAAGCCGAAGCGGCACGTGAAAAAGCCCGCGATGATAAGTCACTACAAGCAGCCGCCGATCTCTATCGCGAAGCAATCAAACTGAGGCCTGCCTTTCCCACCGCACAAATCGGACTCGCGCGCGTGCTGATGTCGCTCAATGAGTTCAAAGAAGCCCATGCCGCCATCGATGCCGCCAGACGAACGCGGCCCGCTTACGCCGAAGCGTCTGCTGTCGAGGGGCGGTTGTATCGCGAAGAGGCATTTGATGATGAAGCGGTACGATCGTTTCGTCGCGCGATCAGAGAAGGCGGCGGCGTGCAGCCGGAAGCGTACGTCGGCATGGCGAAAGTTTGGGAAGACAAGGGACAGTTCGCGGAAGCAATCGTCGAATACAAAAAGGCGTTGGCCCAACTTTCAGACAGCGAGCCCGTCATCTATCAAATGCTGGGCGCCGCCTACGAGCGAGTCGAGAAGCCGAAGGACGCCGTCGCCGCGTACGAGAAGTATCTCCAGCTCGCGCCCAACGGCAGCTACGCCGCCGCGATTCGATCCATCCTCGAACAACTGAAACGCGAAGCCGCCGGCGAACAGATCATCCCCTAGCCATCCACAGATTACGCAGACTACAGACAAAATCCGTGTAATCTGTGGTTAAATGCTTTTATGACTACCCCATCACTCTCAAAGAGCAGACATGTATCGAAGAAAGCGAGTTCGTTTACCGAGTCGGTGATTCGGGAGATGACGCGCGAGGCGTTGAAGTATGGCGCCGTGAACCTTTCGCAGGGCTTCCCTGATTTCTCCGCGCCCGCCGACATCAAACGCCGCGCGATGGAAGCTATCGATCAGGACATCAACCAGTACGCGATCACGTGGGGCTCGAAAGATTTTCGCGACGCGATTGCCGCCAAGACGCATTCATATCTCGGCTTCCAGATCGATCCCGAAACAGAGATCACCGTCACGTGTGGCTCAACCGAAGGCATGATCGCGGCGATGATGGCGACTGTCGATCCCGGCGAAGAAGTCATCGTCTTCGAACCTTACTACGAGAACTATGCGCCCGATGCGATCCTCTCTGATGCGCATCCCGTGTACGTGCCGCTACGTGCGCCTGATTGGATCTTCGACCGCGATCAGTTGCGCGCGGCGTTCAGCAGGAAGACGAAAGCCATCATCCTTTGCAATCCCAACAACCCGACTGGAAAAGTTTTCAGTCGCGATGAGATGGAGTTTATCGCCGGGCTGTGTCAGGAGTTCGATGCGCTTTGCTTCACTGACGAGATCTACGAGCACATTCTCTACCCGCGTGAAGGCGCGGAGATCAAACACATCTCGATGGCCCAACTCGACGGCATGCGCGAACGCACGGTCGTCGTGAATTCGATGTCGAAGACTTATTCGGTGACGGGCTGGCGCGTTGGGTACTGTATCGCGCCGCCGGAGATCACGAGTGGCATTCGCAAGGTTCATGATTTTCTGACCGTCGGGGCCGCGGCGCCGTTGCAGGCAGCGGGCGCTTACGCGTTGTCGTTGCCGCAGGAGTATTACGACACGATGCAGCGCGGGTATCAGGCGCGTCGAGACATGCTGTTGCCGGTGCTCGAGCAGTCGGGGTTTGGCGTGTTTGTGCCCGATGGCGCTTACTACATCATGACCGACATTTCGAAGTTTGGGTTTGCGGATGATGTGGAGTTCACGCGGCATTTGATTCGTGAGATCGGGGTAGCGTGTGTGCCTGGATCGAGCTTCTACAGCAATCCCGCTGATGGCGCGCAGCAGGTGCGGTTCTGTTTCTGTAAGAAGGATGAGACGCTGCACCGCGCGGCTGAACGATTGTCGAAACTGAGCCGCAGATGAACGCGGATAAAGGCAGATTCATTGTCGCTGTTTGCGCGTTTCTATTGTTGACGTGCGCTTCCGCGTTCGCGCAGCAGATGGCGGACCCGGAGTTTGACACGTCGGTCGCTCGTCCCGCGTATAAGAATGATGGACCGCGAGTGATGTTTGACGAAGCGCATCACAATTTTCACACCAGCGACGGCCGTTACAAACCGTTCGTCGATCTGTTGACGAACGACGGTTATCGTGTGATCCGTAATCGCCAGCCATTCGTCAAAGCACGACTCAGCGGCTTCAAAATCCTCATCATCGCGAACGCGCTCGGCGCTGAAGAAGATGACGACGAAGGCGCCGCCAACTCAGCCTTCACCGGCGAAGAGATTGAAGCGGTCGCCGATTGGGTGAAAGACGGCGGCGATTTGTTACTGATTGCCGATCACGCGCCGTTCGGTGGCGCGGCAGCCGCACTCGCGACTCGTTTCGGCGTCGACATGAGCAAGGGTTACACCTTCGATCCGGAAAACTCGATCGCCGGCAGTCCGACACAACTGATCTTCTCTCGCGAGAACAAACTCCTCGCGAATCACTCCATTGCTGAAGGTCGTAACGAGACTGAGCGGATTAAGCTGGTGCGGAGTTTCACCGGCCAGTCGCTGAAAGGACCGGAGGGCAGCGTCGAGATTCTCAAGCTGGCCGACACAGCCACGGATAAGCCGGCTTACACGGCCGAAACTTCCACGCCTGCCGCAGGCCGCGCGCAAGCTGTCGCGCTGAAATTTGGCAAAGGACGCGTGGTGGTCCATGGGGAAGCAGCGATGCTGTCGGCGCAAATCTCAGGACCAGACAAGCGGACGATGGGCATGAACGTGCCCGGCAACGACAACAAGCAATATGCGCTCAACCTGATGCACTGGTTGTCAGGGATATTGAAGTAGTGTGGGATAAGAAGCGTCAGTTGATCTGGATCGTGGGCGGTGTGTTGATGGGGACGTTCGTCGCTTACTCGAACGCGTTCACGGATGACGGAGTGTTCTCGTTCAGCTTCTTCATGTTCATGGAGACGCTGATCCTGCTGATCATGGGTGTGCTTTTCTATTTTTATTCGAAGAAGAGTTAACCACGGATGACGCGGATTTAGTTTGGTTGTTGCATTGACTTGGAGCGAACTGTGATTCCTTCGTTGCCGACAACCAACAAACTACGCGCTTGCCCGAACGGCGCACTCGACGGTACATACGAGAGCACGTAACGGTTCTGCCGCAGCTCATCACAGATCGCCTTCGCCGCTGCTTGCGGTTCATCGATTGAAAAGATCTGCCCGCCGGTTCCTTCAACCAATTTATCAATCACGACTTTCGGCTTCGGCACGTCGCGTCGAATCGCGCCGCGCGTGCGATCGACGGCCTGCACCGCATAAACCATGATGTTATCTGACTGCAACTCCGCAAGCGTCTGTTCAAACGTTGCTTTGCTGCCGCGATCCAGTCCGTCACTGATCACGACGACGATGCGCTTCTGATTCTGCAACGGCCGCAGCGCTTCCTCGACCACGGCTCGGATCGCATCAAACAAATGCGGCTGTCCCTTCTTTCGAAACAGCTTCAGCGACGACTCGATCTTCTTCGCATCGTCGGTCCAGTCAGAAACGATCTCAGCCTGTTCGTCGTAACCGACGATCAGCAGCTTGTCGCCTTCGTAAATCTCATAAGCGAACTCTCGTGCGGCCTGTTCGAGCTTCTCAACATCCGCGCGAATGGTCAGTGAGTTGTCGACCAGCAAAACAATGCGTGCCGGCGAGGGATCGGGGGTGAAATTGCGGATCGACTGCTCCATGCCGTTGTCGTAAATCGAAACTTCCTTGCTCGTGATCGGGTTGGTCTGCTTGTTGTCGCGCCGAGCGACGATGTTCACCATCACGCCACCCGCGGCGGTCGCGTTTGGCCGGACGCCCGATTGGGCCAGGATCGAAACCGACAGCAGTGCTACGACGAGGAGTGTGAGCAGGAGCTTAAAACGCGAGCGCATGTTCAAAACCCAGAACGGCTAATCGCCGGTTGAAGCTTTCGGAGGTGAAGGCTTGTCGGAAGTCTTCTTTGGGGAGCTCTCTTTGGTCTTCTTGTCTGTCTTTTCTGATTTTGATTCGGTCGTTGATTCGGATTCCGACTTCTCGCTTTGAGTTGTCTTTCCGGCGTAATCGGTGACGTACCAGCCGGAGCCTTTGAACTGGATCGCGGGCGCGGAGATCTTCTTTTCCAATTTCCCGCCGCACTTGCGGCACTTCGTCAGTGGCTTGTCGCTGACCTTCTGAAAGGCCTCGACGTGCGCGCCACATTTTCTGCATTCGTATTCGTAAATCGGCATGGCACGATTATATTAACCGCGGATAACACAGATAACAAATCGGATTTTTTTATCCGCGTCATCCGTGGTTAAATGTGTCCGTAGATGTCGAATACCGCTCAATCGCTTTCTCTGGAACGCAAGATCAAAATGCACGAGGCGCGCGAGGGGATCATCAATCGCCTCGCGATGACTCTGCCTCACGCCATCAATCTCGATCGCTTTCTGAACGTCATAGTCTCCGAGCTGGGCCGGATGATGAACGTCGATCGCTGTGACGTGATCCAGTTGAAATCTGCGAGCGAACTGCGGATCAGTCATGAGTGGCGCGCGTCGAACGACGTGCCTTCGAGCCTCGGCACCGTCATCCCTCTCGACTTAAAACAACTCCAGGAACACGTCGACTTGCGAAAGCCGATTCGACTCGACGATATCGCCGCCGCGGGTCTCGATCAGAAGGTGCGATATCTGGCGGCGAGTCTCGGTACGAGATCGTTGCTCGTCGTGCCGGTCATGCTTGGCGATAACGTGTTGGGCCTCGTTGGTCTACACACGACGCACTCGCCGCGCGAGTGGCTCGACGATGAAGTCAGTTTTTTGCAATCGATCGCCGGGCAGATCGCGATCGGTTATCAATACACGCAACTCTACACCGACAAAGAACGTGAAGCCGAAACGAAGCGCGCGCTGTTGTCGATCGCGAACGCGCTGAATGCGCGTTCTGATTTCGGCGAGGTTACGTCGTTGGTTTTGGAGCGAGCGATTGCGCTCGTGAACGCTGATTATTCCGCGATCGGTGTACTCGATCCAGCGGGCAGTCGTTTGAGCCTCGCGGCGTTCAAGGCTGCGCCTGAGGCAGCCGTCGATTCAATTCACGGACTGTTGGAAGAGCACGGAAAGTCAGTTGACCTAACAGCGTTCCCAGCGATGATCGAAGTGCTCGCGCAAGGGAAAACGCTGCGCTTGCTTGAAACGGATCTCCCGTTTACATGGCGACTCGCATTCAACGCGGTGCTCGGAGGACGAGCGGCGCTCGTTGCACCGGTGAGAGTCGGTGGGCAAACCTTCGGCTTACTCGGACTCGTCTGGAGCCAGGGGCGCGAGGGTTTCGACGATCACGAAGTCGCGCTCGTCGAAGGTATCGCGGATCAGATCGGCACGGCGCTCGAGCGCGACCAGTTGTCGGCGGAGATCATGCACCTCCGTAGCGCGCTGCATGAGCGTTACGGCGAGGAACGTATCATTGGTCAGACGCCGTCGATACGTCGCGCGATCGAGCTCGCGTTGAGTGTCGCTGACACGCAGACGACCGTCCTGATCGAAGGTGAATCGGGCACGGGTAAAGAGCTGCTCGCGAATCTGATCCATTTCAACTCCGGCCGCGAAGATCAGCCGTACGTCAAACTCAATTGCGGCGCGATTCCCGAGACGCTGCTCGAGTCGGAACTGTTTGGTCACGAGAAGGGGGCGTTTACCGATGCGCGCATGTTGCGGCGCGGTAGGTTTGAAGAGGCAAACGGCGGAACGCTGTTTCTTGATGAAGTCGGCGAGATGAGTCTTTCGGCACAGGTGAAGCTGCTGCGCGTTTTGCAGGATGGGGAGTTGACGCGTGTCGGTGGCAATGAAGTGATCAAGACAGATGTGCGTGTGCTGGCGGCGTCGAATGTTGATCTGAAGCGTGCAGTTGAACTCGGTACGTTCCGGCAGGATCTCTTCTATCGATTGTCAGTGTTTCCGATTAAGCTGCCGCCTTTGCGCGATCGGCCCGAGGACATTCACCCGCTCGTGATCCATTTCCTCGAACACTACAAACAGAAGACGGGCCGATTCATTTCGGGAATCTCGAAAGACGCGCTCCAGGCGCTGATCACTTACGAATGGCCGGGCAACGTGCGTGAGCTCGAGAATGCGATTGAGCGCGCGGTGATCATTGCATCCGGCCGCGCGATCGAGCTTGAGGATCTGCCCGAAGCGATCAGCAAGATCGCGTTGGAAGAACGTGATCGGATCAAAGTCGAACGAGCGAAGGCGGCGAGTGAAGGCCGCACGACGACTTTCGAGATCACCGTGCCTTCGTCGATGGAAGAGATCGAGCGACAGGCAATCGAAGCGACGCTCGATTACACTGCCGGCGATAAATCTCACGCCGCCCGCGCCCTCGGCATCGGCCGCAAAACGCTTTACCGCAAGCTCGAGCAATACAACAACGGCCAAAGTTAACTGACCAACCAAGCCATCCACAGATTACACTGATTCTGAATAAGTCTGTGTAATCTGTGGATGGCTTGACTTGTCTTATTGTTGGCAAAAGCCGCTCCTACTTGCTATAGTCCAACGCCGTAATCCTAGTAATTTTGTGGTAAGAAAGGACCCCAGAAAATGGGAGACGAAAGTATCTCGAACAAATTGACTTACCTGCTCATCGGCGGCGGCATTGGTGCGGTTCTCGCGCTGCTTTTTGCGCCAAAGTCGGGCCAGGAATTGCGCGGTGACATCGCCGACGCGACCCGCAAGGGCATCGACCGTTCGCGCGAGGCTGCGCAACAGTTGGGCGACCGCGCCGGTGAATACTACGAAGCAACCCGCGGCCGTGCCGCCGAGTTGTATTCGCAGGCGGCTGAGAGAGTTTCTGAAGTGGCCCAGAGCGCGCGTGATGCGGCTTCGCGCCAAGGCGGAACGCTGACCGCCGCCATCGACGCGGGTAAAAAGGCTTACCAGGAAGAGAAGCGCAAGACCGAAATGTCGGGCCGCATTGAAGCGCCAAACTTTGGTGGTGGTGGTAGTGGTGAGAGCTCGAACTAACCGGAAATGTATCTCGCACTGCTTTTACAAATGAGCACTCGCGATCCGATGTTCTGGATCATGGTGATCATCGCTGCTTCGTTTGTCTTCATTGCGATTGCGATGATCGCGATGGCGGTTTTCGTCAGCCGCGCCGTGAAGACGGTGCGCCGCCTCGAAGAGAAGGTGGAACCGCTGCTCGAACGCGTCACCGCGATGAGCGAACAGGGCAAGCAAGTCGCCGTGCAGGGGAAACTGATTGCCGAGCAGTTGACGGCAGTTTCCAGTCATCTGTCCACGGCGACTGGGCACGTCTCTGAGTCGCTCGGGGTGATCAAGAGTGAGATCGTTGAGTTAAAACAGTTGGTGAGCGAAACGGCGCATGAGGCGCGCGATAAGGTCGAATTGGTTAGCCGCACGATCGATCGCACGCACAGACAGGTCGCCCAAACGACGGATTTCGTGCAGGCGAAGGTGATCGAGCCTGCGCGCGAGCTGGCGGCGATTATGGCGGGCTTCCGCCGCGGCCTCGAGGTTCTCGTGGCGCCGATGCCGAAGCCCATTAACCAAACATACGCCGAGGATGAGATGTTTATCGGTTGATTCCAATTGGAAGATGTTTTGACCGGACCCGAGCTCATCCTGGATGGCTCGGGTTCTTGGTTTTTTGTCCGCAGATACGCAGACTGTTCTGCCATTTGTGTAATCTGTGGATGCCTTTGTTACTATTTACGACTTACGCTTATGTCTACTGAAACACCCCTCGATCTCAAGAAGACCGTCAACCTGCCCAAGACCGCCTTCTCACAGAAGGCCAATCTTACGCAGGCCGAACCAGCACGCCTGGAAAAGTGGAATCAGCTCGATCTCTATCGCTTGATTCGTCGCGCCGCCGACGGACGTCCGAAGTTCATTCTCCACGACGGGCCGCCCTACGCGAACGCCGACATCCATCTCGGCACCGCGATGAACAAGGTGTTGAAAGACTTCATCGTCAAATCGCGCTCGATGATGGGCTACGACGCGCCGTACGTGCCCGGCTACGACTGTCACGGCCTGCCGATCGAAACGCACGTCGAAAAAGCGCTCGAGAAGAAGGGCAAGAAGAAGAACGACTTGAGCGTCGAGACGTTTCGTCGCATCTGCCGCGAGCACGCTGAGAACGCGCTGAAGAACCAGACGCGCGACTTCAAACGACTCGGCATTCTCGGGGAATGGGACGATCCGTATCTCACGATGTCCAACCACTACGAAGCTGAGACGGCTCGCATGTTCGCGCGCTTTGTCGAGCGTGGCTGGGTTTATAAAGGCGCGCGGCCTGTTTACTGGTGCATCAAGGATCAGACGGCGCTCGCGGAAGCCGAAGTTGAATATCACCAGCACACGAGCCCGTCGGTGTACGTGAAGTTTCCGCTCAAGAGTGATCCGGCGTTGATCGATCCGGCACTCGCGGGCCGCAAAGTGTTCGTGATCATCTGGACCACGACGCCGTGGACGTTACCCGCGAACCTCGGCATCGCCGTGCATCCTGATTTTGAGTACTCGGCGTTTGAATATGGCGATGAGGTTTTCATCGTTGCAAGTGAACTGGTCGAAGCCGTCGCGGCGAAGTGTGGCCTCGGTTCAGATCTTAAAGTGCTCGCGCGTTTTCCGGGCGCGAAGCTCGACCGGCTCGAGGCACGTCATGCATGGCTCGATCGCTCGTCGCTGTTGATGGTCGGCGAGCACGTCACGCTCGGCGGTGAATCTGACGCGGAGACCGAGCTCGACGTTAGCGAAGCGCAGAAGAAGTCGGACCACAAGGCGGGCACGGGCGCCGTGCACACCGCGCCCGGCCATGGTCACGATGACTTCGTGATCGGCAAACGCTACGGTCTCGAGATCTATTGCCCGGTCGATAATGCGGGACGTTTCACTCCTGAAGTTGAACACTTCGCGGGGCAGCGTGTGTTTGACGCGAACGCTCCGATCGTCGAGTTCATGCGCGAGCGCGGCGTGCTGCTGTTCAGCGAGAACTACGATCACCGCTATCCGCATTGCTGGCGCTGCAAGAACCCCGTGATCTTTCGCGCGACGCCGCAGTGGTTCATCGCGATGGACCAGGCGCACAGCGATCTCGTCGAGAAAGATGAAGACGGTCGCGACCGGAGTAATTTCACTGACAACCTGCCCGAGACACCGGCGGTTTCATTGCGAGCGGCCGCAATCAGGGAGGTCGAAGAGAACGTCAAGTGGATTCCCGGCTGGGGCGTCGATCGCATGCGCAACATGCTCAAGGGGCGACCTGATTGGTGTGTGTCTCGACAGCGTGTTTGGGGCGTTTCGATCCCGGTTTTCTACTGCGCGCGTTGCACCGAAGCGGTTGCGGAGCCGTCCGTGATCAATCACGTCGCCGACATCTTTGAGAAAGAGTCGGGCGATGCGTGGTACACGCGCTCGGCCGAGGAGTTGTTGCCGGCGGGTTACACGTGCAAGGGTTGTGGCGCGCACGAGTGGACCAAGGAAACTGACATTCTCGACGTGTGGTTCGACAGCGGCACGTCTTCCGTCGCGGTGCTCGAGAACCGCCCGGAACTGCGCTGGCCCGCGGATGCCTATATCGAAGGCGGCGATCAGTTTCGCGGCTGGTTCAACTCGTCGTTGATGATCGGTATCGCGGCCCACGATCGCGCGCCGTACAAAGCCGTGATCACGCACGGCTGGACGCTCGACGCGCAGGGTCGGGCGATGCACAAGTCGGCGGGGAACGCGGTCGAACCTGACAAGGTTATCAAGCAATCGGGCGCGGAGATCATTCGTCTGTGGTGTGCGTCGTCAAACTATTTCGACGATATGCGCGCGTCTGACGAGATCCTGCTGCGCGTGACTGACGGGTATCGGAAGTTGCGCAACACCGCGCGGTTTGCGCTCGGCAATCTCGACGGCTTCGATCCGGCACGCGACACCGTGCCTTACGACGAACTGGAGGAGATTGACCGCTGGGCGCTCGCGGAGCTCAGTCGCGTGACGAAGGAAGTGCTGGCCGCTTACGAAGCGTACGAGTTTCACAACGTCTATCGTGCGTTGTTCAACTGGGCGACGGTGACGCTGTCAGCGCGTTATTTCGACATCATCAAGGACCGGCTCTACACGTTTGCACCGCGTAACAAGGCACGGCGGTCGGCGCAAACCGCGCTGCTCGAAATTGCAGACGCGCTGACGCGAATGATCGCGCCGATCCTCGTGTTCACGGCTGATGAGATCTGGGAGAACTTGCCTGGTCGCGCTGAGCCGTCGATCCATCTGGCGCTGTTGCCGAAAGCGTCTGACGAAAGTCACGAGGACTTGTTGGCCGAGTGGGCAGCTTTATTTGCTTTTCGAGAAGTTGTGTTACGCGCACTCGAAGAAGCTCGATCGGCAAAACAAATTGGTAGTTCCTTAGAAGCAAAAGTGACGCTGGAAGCTTCAAGTAGTTCACTGGAATTATTGAAGAGACACGAGCATGATCTGCGCTATTTGTTTATCGTTTCCCAAGTATCACTTTCTGAGCTGCATGGACAAGTCGCCTTCGATACTGGGAGCATCAAAGGGATCGTTGAACGCGCGGACGGCGAGAAGTGCGAGCGCTGCTGGAACTATTCGACGCGCGTCGGTGAATCGGAACGGTATCCGACGGTTTGTGAGCGTTGCGTCGCTGCTTTGAAGGAGATCGAACAAGGGAACACGGATGAACACAGATAGAAAAATCGGATTTTCTTCCGCGTCATCCGTGGTTCAGTATCGGTTCGCTTGGCGCGCCGGGTATCTACTGGCTGCCTTCGGCATTTACATGGCCGACCAGGCGTCGAAGGCGTGGGCGGTGAGAGCGCTGCGCTTTGGTGACGAGCGCGTCGTGATTCCCGGGTTCTTTCAGTTTATCTACACCGAAAACCCGGGCATCGCGTTTGGGCAGCTACAGGAGGGCGGCTCGTTTGGCCGCTGGTTCTTCGTCGTGCTCGCCGTACTTGCCGGGCTTGCCGTGTTGTATTACTTCATGCGCACGCCGCGTAACGACGATCGCGTGCTCGGCGCGTGCGCGCTGTTGCTCGCGGGGATTTCCGGCAACCTGACGGACCGCGCGCGACTCGGTTACGTGATCGACTTCATCGTATTGCACGCCGGCAATTATCATTGGCCCACGTTCAATATCGCCGATGCGAGTATTACTGTCGGGGCTTTATTGTTGGCTTACGATTTAATTTTTAGCCGCAGATCTACGCGGATAAACGCAGATCCGCGTTCATCAGCGTAAATCCGCGGCTGCTCTTAATATGTATCCGGAACTATTTCATATCGGTAACTTCCCCATCAACACGTACGGCGTGTTTCTCGCTGTCGCGTTTCTCTGCGCGATCCTGATCACGGTTAAGCTCGCGCGCCGCGATGGGCTGCAGGCGGAAAAAATCTACGACCTCTGCCTGTGGATGCTGCTGGCTTCGCTGATCGGCTCGAAGATACTGATGCTCTTCACGGAGCCTGAGTACCGCGACAATCCCACGGCGCTCTTGTCTCTCGATTTTCTGCGTTCCGGCGGCGTCTTTTACGGCGGGCTTCTCGGCGCCGTCATCGCCGGCTACTTCCTGATGAAGCGTTACAAGTTGCCGTGGTGGAAAACTGCTGACGCGTGCGCGCCCGGAATCGCGATCGGAAATTTCTTTGGACGCCAGGGCTGCTTCGCCGCAGGCTGTTGCTGGGGCAAGCCGACGACGCTGCCGTGGGGCGTCAAGTTTACGGAAGCAGGTCACCAGATCACGGGCGTGCCGACGGACGCTTATCTTCATCCGACCCAGCTCTACGAGTCGTTCGCGATGCTGCTCGTGTTTATCTTTTTGCTGTGGCTGCACAAACGCAAACGCTTCAATGGCCAGGTCATTCTTGCTTACGCGCTCGCTTATTCGGTCATTCGCTTTGCTATCGAATTCGTGCGCGACGATCCGCGCGGCGACGTCTTTGGTCTAACATCGCTGACCGGTCTCTCGACGTCGCAAATGATCAGTCTCGTCGTCGGAATCACAGCTTTGATTCTCCTGATCGTGCGACGCCGCCGCGCCAATCCTGTTACTCTTGAAAATCCTGTAATCCTGTCTAAAACAGCCGTATGAACCCACTACGCTTACTGTTCTTGTTGCTCATCCCCACTCTCCTTTTCACTGCTCAGTCCACTGTCCCGAAGGAAAAGCATTTCCGTAACATCAAACAATTAACCTTCGGCGGCGAGAATGCTGAAGCGTACTTCTCATCCGACGGCAAACAGCTCATCTTCCAATCAACGCGCGACGGCCACGGCTGCGATCAGATCTACACGATGAACATCGACGGCTCGAACGTGAAGATGATCTCGAACGGCGAGGGACGCACGACGTGTTCGTATTTCTATCCAGGCTCGAAGCGTGTTCTCTATTCTTCAACATACCTGGGCGATAAGCAGTGTCCGCCGCGACCCGACTACTCGAAAGGTTATGTCTGGGCCGTCTATCCGACGTTCGACATCTTCACCGCAAAGCCTGACGGCTCCGATCTGAAACAACTAACAAACACACCCGGCTACGATGCGGAAACAACGATCACGCGCGACGGCAAGAAGCTCGTCTTCACTTCGATGCGTGACGGCGATCTCGACATCTACACGATGGACGCCGACGGCAAGAACGTGCGGCGGCTGACGAACGAGCTGGGCTACGATGGTGGTCCATTCTGGTCGTACGACGGCAAGCAGATCGTCTATCGCGCATATCATCCGCAGACGGACCAGGAAAAAGCCGACTACAAGGATCTGCTGAAGCAGAACATGATTCGTCCCACGACGCTCGAGATCTGGGTGATGAATGCTGACGGATCGAATAAGCGACAGGTAACGAGCAACGGGAAGGCGAACTTCGGACCATACTTCTTCCCGGACGGCAAGCGAATCATCTTCGCGTCGAACATGGACGATCCGCGGGGCAGGGATTTTGAGCTTTACAAGATCAACGTCGATGGAACGGGGCTGGAGCGGATCACTTTCAGCGACGCGTTCGATGGTTTCCCGATGTTCTCGCCTGATGGGAAGAAGCTTGTGTTCGCGTCGAACCGAAATGGGAAGGTGCAGGGCGAGACGAATGTGTTCATCGCTGACTGGGTCGAGTAAGACATTTCACGCAAAGACGCAAAGGCACGCAAAGACGCAAAGGCGTGCTTAATTCTTCTTTGCGTCTTTGCGTTTCTTTGCGCCTTTGCGTGAAAAGAAAGTAGCGAATTATGAACCTGAAAAGATTTACAACCTTCGTTGTCCTCCTTATTTTCGCGACTACAGCGGTTGCTCAGCAGCTCGAGCCTTCAGCAGAGACGCTTCAGAAACACGTCACGTATCTCGCGTCGGATGAGTTAGACGGGCGCCGCACCGGCACCGCTGGCGCCAACGAAGCCGCGAAATACATCGCCGCCGAGTTCGAGCGACTCGGCCTCCGGCCTGCGCCCGCTACTGACTCATGGAAAATCAACGTCATGGCCGCGCGTTACCTGCAAACCTTTCCGTACATCGGACGCGTGGAGTTGGGCAAAAACAACGTGCTCTCAGTGCGCAACCAGAATTTGCGCGCGGGCGAAGACTGGATGCCGCTCGGTATTTCACCAAATCAGAAGCTCGACCTGACCGGCGTCGTACTTGCCGGCTACGGCATCACTGCCAACGACCTCAATTACAACGACTACAAAGGCACCTACTCGAAAACCCAGGTTGCAGTGATCCAAAAGGGCACGCCGGATGGCGACAACCCGCACGGCAGATTTACGACCGCGGGTCAGTTGCGTTTCAAAGTTTCGGCTGCTCAGAGCGCGGGCGTTGGCGCGCTCTTCATTATCTCGAGTGAAGACGATCTCAAAAACGATGCGCTCGCGAAATTGCATTACGACAATGCCGGGCTGGCAGGCATCCCGGTTGTCGTGATTTCCAAACAAGCAGCGGAGAAGTTAGCGAAGGCAAAAGAGATCAAGCTGACTACCGACGTCGTGCGTGTCGAAGTGCCCGCAAAGAACGTGGTTGGCGTGATCGAGGGTTCGGATCCGATTCTGAAGAATGAAGCGATCGTCATCGGCGCTCACTACGATCATCTCGGTCGTGGCGGTGAAGGAAGTCTCGCGCCGCGCTCCGGCGAGATCCACCACGGCGCCGACGACAACGCCTCGGGAACTGCCGGCGTGCTCGAGCTTGCGCGCATCTTCAGTGCGGAACGATCAAAGTTGAAACGCACACTCGTCTTCATTGCTTTCAGCGGCGAAGAAGAAGGACTGCTCGGCTCGAATTACTACGTCAATCATCCGCTGTTTCCGCTCGACAAGACAGTCGCGATGATCAATATGGACATGATTGGCCGCATGAAAGATAACAAACTCATGATCGGCGGCGTTGGAACCGCGAAAGAGTGGCGGCCGCTTCTTACAACGCCGAGCGACGGCTTCGAGTTGGCGCTCAACGACGACGGCTATGGGCCAAGCGATCACTCTTCATTTTACGGCAAGCAAGTCCCCGTGCTTTTCTTCTGGACTGGCACACACAACGACTATCACAAACCGTCCGACACGTCTGACAAGATCAACTACAACGATGAGGCGCGAATCCTGAAAATGGTGGCGCGCATCGTGAGAGACATCGACTCAGCAGACCAGCGTCTCACCTACACCACGGCGAAGGTCGATCCACCGCGCGGCGGCGGCTTCCGTGTTTACCTCGGAACGATCCCAAACTACGCCGATAGTAACGATGGATTGTTAATTGACGGCGTGCGCGACGATTCCCCTGCGGCGAAAGCCGGACTAAAAGCGGGCGACAAGATCGTGAAGATCGCGAATCGCGACGTGAAGAACGTTTATGACTACACGTATGCGCTGGGAGAAATGAAGGCGGGTCAGGAGTATGCGGTTGAAGTAATGCGAGGTGGGGAAAAGCTGACTCTGAAGATCACGCCCCAGGCCAGAAACTAAATCCATCCACAGATTACGCAGAAAGTCTGTGTAATCTGTGGATGGCTTTGTCTTTACCAGCGTGGTTCGCGCTCGTAACGATCGTTGTCGCGATCACGGCCGCCACCGCCGCCGTAACCACCACGACCACCGCCGCCGCCACGTCCACCACCATAACCACCACGGCCGCCGCCGCCACGGTCAGTTCTCGGCTTGGCTTCGTTGACGGTCAGATTGCGTCCGCCAAAGTCCTTGCCATTGAAAGCCTCGATGGCTGCTGCTGCCTCTTCAGGGGTTGCCATTTCCACGAAAGCAAAGCCGCGCGATCGTCCTGTTTCCCGATCTTCAATCACCGAAGCTGATTCGACTGTTCCTACTGACGCGAAAGCCTCGCGCAGTTCCTCGCTCGTAGTACGAAACGAGAGATTTCCGACATAGAGTTTTGTAGCCATTTAACTATCCTTAATCTGAAGGGAAGCGCGGGTCTTGCTGGAATTCGCTGATCCAGTTCGGGGGGGACAACCGATACTTTCGGCGAGCTGCGACGAACCCGATGCTCTAAAAAAATACTCGAGAGCGGCTTCTAACTGGTTGACAACTGCCTCACTCTCTATTCAGCCGAACCTCGTCGCCTTACGATCACGGGCAGGCGCAATCACCATTGATGCGCGAGAGCAGGTAACTGGTAGGCAAAAGTATGCAGGAGCCCTCGGAATGGGTCAAGGACAAATTTGACGTTTCAGCCACAGATTTCACAGATTAGGCAAAATCGCCGCAATCCGTATAATCTGTGCCTCGTTCAGAAATCACCCACGAAAGGTTTGGAAAATGTCGCAACGTATTCCTATCACTGTGGCCAATGGCGACGGTATCGGGCCTGAAATCATGGCGGCCACGCTTCGCATTCTCGAAGCTTCCGGCGCGCCGCTCGAGATTGAGACCATCGATATTGGCGAAAAGGTCTATCTCGCCGGCAACTCGTCGGGGATCGAGCCGAGCTCGTGGGATTCGTTACGACGTACCAAAGTCTTTCTTAAAGCGCCGATCACAACACCGCAGGGCGGTGGTTACAAGAGCCTGAATGTTACCGTTCGCAAAGTGCTCGGGCTGTACGCCAACGTACGTCCTTGCGTTTCGTATCACCCGTTTGTCGAGACGAAGCATCCGGTGATGGACGTCGTGATTGTGCGTGAAAACGAAGAGGATCTTTACGCGGGCATCGAGCACCGGCAGACAAACCAGGTGGTGCAGTGTTTGAAACTAATATCGCGCCCCGGCTCCGAGAAGATTGTTCGTTACGCGTTTGAGTACGCGCGCCGGAACAACCGCAGGAAAGTCACCTGCTTCACGAAAGACAACATCATGAAGCTGACTGACGGTCTATTTCATAAGATCTTCGATGAGATCGCGGCGGAGTATACCGACATAGAGAATGAGCATTGGATTGTCGACATCGGTGCGGCGAAACTCGCCGACACGCCCGAAGCTTTTGACGTGATCGTGATGCCGAATTTGTATGGCGATGTGCTTTCCGATGTTGCGGCGCAGATCGCCGGTTCAGTGGGACTAGCCGGCTCGGCCAATATCGGCGAGCACGTTTCCATGTTTGAAGCGATTCACGGATCGGCGCCACGACGCGCGGGCCAGAACCTCGCGAATCCTTCGGGACTGTTACTGGGCGCGGTGATGATGCTGGTCCACGTCGGGTTAACTGATCACGCAGAGCGCGTCCACAATGCGTGGCTGCGCGCGATCGAGGATGGGATTCATACTTACGACATTTACGACGACAAGGTCAGTAAGCAGAAAGTCGGGACGAAGGAGTTTGCGGATGCCGTCATCGAGCGGTTGGGCCAGACGCCGCAGCTCCTGACGGAGCGGAAGTATCGCAAGGGCGAGGAGTCGCATGCGAGCGCTACGTCTGCGAAACAGGCGCCGCAGAAGGAAATGGTCGGCGTCGATGTTTTCCTCGACTGGACCAAAGGCTCCGCGAACGATCTCGGCGACGCGCTTAGTAAAATGAACGGCGAGGGCGTGAAACTCACGATGATCAGTAATCGTGGTGTGAAGGTGTGGCCGGGCGGTCATACCGAAACGTTTTGTTCGGACCACTGGCGCTGTCGTTTTCTGACGGAGTCGAACGGCGGCAAAGTCGCGCATGCGCAGGTGGTGTCGTTGCTCGGTCGCATCGCCGACGCGGGTTACGACTTCATCAAGACTGAAGGTCTCTACACATTTGATGGCGAGCGTGGGTTCTCGTTGGACCAGGGAGAATAAGATGCCGGAAAACAATGGAAACAAACCGCTGGTAGCGGTGATCATGGGTAGCCAGTCTGACTGGGACACGATGCGCCATGCTGATGAGACGCTGACGCAGTTTGGCGTTGAACATGAGTGCCGAGTGATCTCCGCGCACCGGTCGCCTTCGCTGGCCGCGGAGTTTGGGTCGACGGCTGAATCGCGCGGGCTGGAAGTCGTGATAGCGGCGGCGGGCGGCGCAGCGCATTTGGCCGGAGTTCTGGCCGCGCATACGACATTGCCGGTGCTGGGTGTGCCGATGAAAAGCGACGCTCTGAACGGGCTCGACTCGCTTTTATCAACCGTGCAGATGCCGGGTGGAATTCCAGTGGCAACGCTGGCGATCGGCAAGCCCGGAGCGATAAACGCGGCGCTTTTCGCGGTGGCGATACTCGCGAATAGTCGACCGGAGTTGCGGCAGAAACTGCATGAGTTTCGCGCTAGTCAAGAGAAGAAAATCCGAGAAACGGTGCTTTAACCGAAAATCTTGTAAATCCTGTAATCCTGTCGCACAATGGCCGTAATTTCAGGTTCCTCGAACCCCGATGATCGGCCAGACAGTCTCCCATTATCGAATTATCGAAAAACTTGGCGAAGGCGGAATGGGAGCCGTTTATCTCGCCGAGGACCTTCACCTCGCGCGGCGAGTCGCGATCAAGTTTCTCACTTCAACCGACCATCACTACCGGGCACGCTTCATTCGTGAAGCACGAGCGGTTTCCGCGCTGAGCCATCCAAACATCGCGATGGTCCACGATTACGGCGAGACGTCGACGGGCCAGCCGTTTATCGTCATGGAGTACGTCAAAGGCAAATCGCTCAGCGAACTGCTTGACGAAGGACTCACGCTCACACGTTCGGTCGAAATCATTTCCGCGATCGCTGAAGCGCTCGGCGAGGCACACCAGCAGGGCATCGTCCACCGCGATATCAAGCCTTCCAACGTCCTCGTGAACGAACGCGGCCAGGTGAAGGTGCTCGACTTCGGACTCGTGAAGCACCTCTTTGATCCTCCTTCAAGTGACGTCGATCTTGACGCAAAGACGATCTACTCGACCAAAACGCGTAGTGACGTGATCGTGGGAACGCCGCTCTATCTGTCTCCGGAACAGGCAACCGGGAAAGAGATCGACGGACGCAGCGACCTGTTCGCGCTCGGCGCGCTGCTTTACGAGTGTATCGCGGGGCAGTCTGCATTCTCGGGCGGCAGTGTGCTGGAGATCGGCGCGCAGATCATTCACGTCACACCGCGACCACCGTCGAAGATCAATCCCGCAGTGACGCCGGCGCTTGATCGAATCACGTTGAAAGCGCTGGAAAAGAAGGTCGAGGCCCGCTATCAAACGGCGGCCGAGTTTTTGAAAGATTTGAAAGCTGCGGCGGCCGGATTGAGCGGGAATGGCGTGCCGGTGTCGAGTAAACCGGTCAAACCTACCGAGGGTTTCAAGCGCGCGACCAACGCATTCAACACGCTGACGATGCAACTGCGGCGACAGCGTTTTTCGCTCGCGTCAGTGATTCCGGCTTTCGTCGTCGCAGGGTTCGTCATCTGGGGCCTTTATTATTTCTGGCCGCGCAGTTACTACAAACCATCGGCGGCGGCGGTGCACTGGTACGATCAAGGCACCGACAACCTCCGCAACGGTGCTTACTACCAGGCCAGCAAAGCCCTCACGCAAGCGATCGAGATTGACGGCAACTACGCACTTGCTCGCGCACGCCTGGCCTTTCCAGCACATTGGGATCCTAAGCTTAGAATTCCACGTGGACAAGTTGT
>JADMIO011116433.1_pt1 | contig 76944 bp, 66 predicted proteins | sample 8958161 | NCBI WGS metagenome assembly JADMIO01 (sample SAMN16585339, study PRJNA669376) | soil metagenome | isolation source: Crop rotation soil | place: USA: Cullars Rotation, Alabama | collected 2011
CGCGACAACTTGTCCACGTGGAATTCTAAGCTTAGGATCCCAATGTGCTGGAAAGAGCCCCGTTCGGAAAGTGCCCGGGCGAGGCGCGCGGCATTATCGCGTAATGCTTCCCGCCAGGGTTCCGGCGGATGGCCCTCGGGGGACAACTCCGCGCCCAGGAAAGCCCCATCGCGGGAATTGAGCAGGGAATGCCCCCGGAATTCCAGGACCTTACCTCCGGCGCCGACCGTGAACAATACGGCCATGTCGGCCAAACGCTCATGCCAGGGCTCCAGCAGCACGCGCCCATGGCCGGCGAACAACGGTTCCAGAAGCGCGGCAGAGTCCGCATCCGGCGGGCCGCCGGATACGCGGCGGTTGGCCGTACCCGCGAAACCATGCTCGCCCTTGGCGACCCAGCTTTCGCCGACGGGTCGGCCGGCAAGGAAGGCTCCGAGGGCGGCCGCATCGGCATAGACGCGTCCTTCCGTTTGTCCGGGGTACCATTCACGTTCCAGTACCAAGGCGAAAGAGCGCGCGTTGACGGCTTTTACGACGCCGGAATCGGGGGCGGACGGGGGCCGATCATAGCGGGCGGCCAGCGCCTCGGCTTGCGCGTTCCAACCGAAGGGGATGAAGTCCGCCCCGCGTGTGTAATCCGGATGCAGGACGGTGCGGGGCGCGGGCAGGCCCTTGCTCGCGAGATAGGTGCGGAATCCCGCGGGCAGCGGGGCATGGACGACGATGCTGTCTTCCGGATCGGCGGCGAAGAGGAAATGCCAGGCCATTTCGTGCAAGTAGGTCGGGTCGGACGAGGCCAGCAAGGAAGGGGCCCCGGTCAGGGACAAATCGAAATCCGCGTTCAGGAAATGCTCGCGCATCCGCTTCATCCGCGCCGCGCCGTTGCGCCCGACTCGAATATGTCTATGTTATCGGCATGCGCGCCAAACGGTTCTTCCCGGCCGGGCTCTTGCTCCCGGCCCTCGTTTCGCTTACGGTCCTTGTCCTCGCGGGTTGTTTCCATCTCGCCCGCGGGGTGAAATCCTGCCGCTACCATTTCCAGGGATTGTCGTTTTCGGGCATGGACGCCGCGGCCAGCCATTGGAAGCTGCGCCTGGGGGTGGCGAATCCCAACCCCCACGAGGTAACCCTCACCCGCATGCGTTTCTCCCTTTTGCACGAGGCCGATACCTTGCTCTCCGGTTGGAATCCCGAACAGCACGTGCTCCCGGCCGGAGATTCGATCTCGGCCGAGACCACCCTCGATTTGCCCAATTCCATTTTCCAACGGCTCCCGCCGGGGATCTGGAGCCAGACCGATGCCCGCTTCCGCATCGTAGCGGATGCCTACCTGAATACCTGGATGGGTGACTTGCTGGTGCCCAATGCCATCGATCAGATCGTGCACGTGGACATGAACAAGCAGATGGCGCGGTTCCGGGATCTCCTGATGCAGAAGCTGTTCTCCTGGCCCGAGAAATTGCGGGGCGGCGATATACCCCGGCCCGATACGAACGAACCGTCCCCCCTGGCCCCGCCTCCCGGCTCCCCCGGCGATGAGCCCCTTTAGACCGTCCGGCCCCTCACGCTGGCAGCAGGCTTCCGTAAAGGTCCGCGCGGGCGACGGGAACGGTCCCTTAGGCGAAAACCGATCCGGAGAGGTAGCGATCGCCGCGATCGCAGATGATGGCCACGACCACGCCCGAGGTGAGCCGTTTGGCGACTTCGATGGCGCAATAGACCGCGCCGCCCGAGGAAATCCCCGCGAACACGCCTTCCTTCCGGGAAAGCTCGCGGGTCCAGAATTCGGCGTCGGCCTGGCTCACGTCCACGATCTCGTCGACCCTTTCCTTCTCGTACACCTTGGGCAGGTATTCCGCGGGCCAACGGCGGATGCCGGGGATGCAGGAGCCGTCGGTGGGTTGCGCCCCGACGATGCGGACGGCGGGATTCTTCTCCTTGAGGAAGCGCGACACGCCCATGATGGTCCCGGTGGTGCCCATGCTCGAGACGAAATGGGTGATCTGGCCTTCGGTATCCCGCCAAATCTCGGGACCGGTGGTCTCGTAATGCGCGGCGGGATTGTCGGGATTGGAGAATTGATCGAGCATGAAAAAGCCGCCCTGGGCCACCTTGGCGCGGGCGTAGTCGATGGTGCCTTCCATGCCTTTGTCCGCGGGAGTCAAATGCACTACGGCCCCGTACGCCCTCATGGTCTTGACCCGTTCCGCGGTGGCGCTTTCGGGCATCACCAAATGCATCTCGAAACCCGAAACCGCCGCGATCATGGCCAAGGCGATGCCGGTATTGCCGCTGGTGGGTTCGATGAGCTTCATACCGGGCTTCAGGGTACCCCGGCGCATGGCGTTGAGGATCATCGAGCGCGCGGGCCTGTCCTTTACGGATCCCCCGGGATTATTGCCCTCCAACTTGGCGTAAATCTTCACCTTGGGATTGGGATTGATGCGCCGTAGCTCGGCCATGGGGGTATTCCCCACCAGGTCCAGCAAGGTCGTCGGGGTCATGCTTGATCCTTTGGTTCCGGATGGCGGAAGCGGCGGTTCCTAGCCCATATGTTGCTAAAGGTTGCCGCTTCCATGGCCAGTTCTCGAAAGCCCCGGTAAAATAGTATTTATTGGGTCCCAACCTATGAGCAAGCAGGACGCGCAAACCGAAATCGAGGCCCTCCGTTCCCGCCTCGCCGACGCCAACGATCAGTACTACAAGCAGGGCCATTCCCCGATGTCGGACGAGGAATACGACCGGGGCGTAAAGGAACTGGAGCGCCTGGAGGCCGAGCACCCGGAGTTCGCCGCCGCCGATTCCCCCGCCACGGCCGTCGGAAGCGATCTCACCCCGGGCTTCCGCAAGGTCGTCCACAAGTTCCCCATGCTCAGCATCCAGAATACCTATTCCGAAGAGGAGCTCGCCGACTGGCATCGCCAGGTGACCGAGAAAATCCCCCCGGAAGACCTCACCTACGTGGTCGAACTCAAGATCGACGGCGTGGCCATGAGCCTGGTCTACGAAGATCGCGAACTCGCCTACGCGGTGACGCGCGGAGACGGCACCGTGGGCGACGAAGTCACGCAGAACATACGGAACATCAAGACCATCCCGGTCAAGTTGCCGGCGGCCTGGCCCATGGGCCGTGTCGAGGTGCGCGGCGAAGTCTACATGACCCGCGAGAATTTCAAGACCTTTAACGAATACGCCCTGCTGGCCTACGGGAAGGAACAGCAGAACCCGCGCAATACCGCTTCGGGCAGCCTCAAGCTCAAGGATCCGAAGGAAAGCGCCTTGCGCAAGCTGGACTTCTACGCCTATTCCATCCTGGTGGAGAACCCGGCCGGCACGCATTGGCAGAACCTGGACAAGCTCGCCAAGGCGGGATTCCAGGTCAACGACAAGCGCGAGAAGGCCAAGGACCCGGCCTCCATCCTGCGCGTCGTGGACGGTTGGCATGACCTCCGTGACGCGCTCCCGTACAATATCGACGGGGCCGTGGTGAAGGTGGACGACTTGCGCCAGCAGATCATCCTGGGCCGCACGGCCAAGAGCCCGAAATGGGTGATCGCCTACAAGTACAAGGCCGAAGCCGTGGAAACGACCCTGGAATCGGTGACCTACCAGGTGGGACGTACCGGGGCGGTTACCCCGGTGGCCCATTTCAGGCCCATCCTGCTCGGAGGCACGCTCGTCAAGCGCGCCACCTTGCATAACTTCGACGAGATCGCGCGGCTGGGGGTGAAGCTCAAGGATCATGTCATCGTGGAGAAGGGCGGCGAGATCATCCCCAAGGTGGTTTCCGTCGTGCTGGAAAAGCGCCCCGGCGATGCCGGGGAAATCGAGCCGCCTTCCGCCTGCCCGGTATGCGGCAGCGAACTCGCCCGCGACGAGGATGAAGTCGCCTTGCGTTGCGACAACCTGCAATGCCCGGCCCAGGTGACCCGTTCCATCCTCCACTTCACCGGCCGGCAGGCGATGAATATCGAGAACGTCGGGCCCGCCCTCGTGGAGTCCCTCCTGCGGGCGGAACTGATCCGCTCGGCGGCGGACCTGTATTTCCTGCGCCCGGAGCAATTGGAAGAACTGGATCGCATGGGCGAGAAGTCGGCCGCCGGCGTGATCGCCTCCATCCAGGGCAGCAAGGACCGCGGCCTGGACAAGCTCCTTTTCGGTCTGGGAATCCGCTTCATCGGGAAAACCTCATCGACGGTCCTGGCCCGCCGCTTCAAAACCATGGACGCATTGCGGAATGCGACCTTGGAGGAATTGGAGTCGGTCCACGAAATCGGGGAGCGTATGGCCAAGAGCGTTCACGATTTTTTCCGCAAGCCGGCCACGGAACGCGTTCTGGCCCGTCTGGAAGAGGCCGGGGTTTCCCTGGCCTACGAAGCGGTCGCAGGCAGCGAGGAACTGGCCGGGAAGACTTTCGTGCTGACCGGTACCCTGCCCACCTGGTCGCGGGACGAAGCTAAGGAAATCATCGAGAAGGCCGGAGGGAAGACCACCGATTCCGTGAGCAAGAAAACCAGCTATCTGCTGGCCGGGGAGGCGGCTGGATCCAAATTGGAGAAGGCGAAAAAGCTGGGGGTTCCCGTCCTTTCCGAGGATGATTTGAAAAAGATGCTGGGATCAGGACATAGTTCCTAAGTCGGCCTTGACGGCCTAAACGGCGATTTCTAAACTATATCAGCCTTTTTTGGAAGGCTTCCGCGCCTTTGTGGCGCTGAGGCGGATTCCGGGGACCTCGCGGGTTTAGCTCAGTTGGTAGAGCATCTCCTTGCCAAGGAGAAGGTCGAGGGTTCGAGTCTCTTAACCCGCTCCAAAAGCCCTCCGGCGCAAGCCGGGGGGCTTTTTTCATTCCGGACTATCCGGAATCTACCTTTGCGGCATGAAGATCGATCCGCAGGATTTCCGCGTCGCTCCAGGTGTCGGAGTACGCATGAGCGAATGGCCCACCCGGGTGGGCGACTTCTACGAAGACGAGAAGGATTACAAGGAATCACTCGAGGACGGCCGCCGGCGGATGGCGGAGGCGCAAAAGCGCCTGTACGCTTCCGAGAAGCACGCGGTCCTGATCATTTTCCAGGCCATGGACGCCGCCGGCAAGGACAGCGCCATCAAGCATGTCATGTCGGGCATCGACCCGCAAGGCTGCCAGGTCCACAGCTTCAAATCCCCCAGCGCGGAAGAGTTGCGGCACGATTTCCTTTGGCGCACTACCGTGAAGTTGCCCGAGCGGGGCCGCATCGGCATCTTCAACCGTTCCTACTACGAAGAGGTCCTGGTCACCCGCATCCATCCGGAATTCCTGGCCAAGCAGGGGGTTCCCGCCAAGGAGGCCGGAAGCCGGGCGATGTGGAGCGGCAGGTACCGATCCATCAATGATCTGGAAGCCCATCTGGATCGTAATGGGACCCGCATCGTGAAGATCTGCCTGCACGTTTCGAAAGAAGAGCAGCGTAAACGCCTACTGGCCCGCATCGACAAGCCGGAGAAGAATTGGAAGTTCAGTTTCGACGATATCGAGGATCGGAAGCAATGGCCCGCATTCATGCGGGCCTATGGGGAATGCATCCAGGCGACCTCAACCGGGATCGCGCCTTGGTACATGGTTCCCGCCGACGACAAAAAGAACGCCCGGCTTATCGTTTCCAGGATCATCGTCGGGGCCCTACAAGGCTTAAAGATGGATTTCCCGAAGCTCGATGCGGGCAAGTCGCGGGACCTGCGCGCCATCCGCCGCCTGCTCGAGGGCCGATAGGTATCGCCTATCGCGGCCATCCGCGGAAACGATTGGCCAGCGTCGGCGTTCATGACGTAACTTATCGAAGGTAAATACGGAGGAGCCCCGCATGTCAGTATTCAATCCGCAATCCCCGACCATGAAGAACCTGGAATCGGCCTTCGCCGGCGAATCCATGGCGCACATGAAATACCTGCACTTCGCGGGCATCGCGCGCGCCGCCGGGCACCCCGAAGTGGCCAAGGTCTTCGAGGAGACGGCAGCCCAGGAAATCAAGCATGCCCTGGCCCATGCCGAGCTCCTCTACCCCAAGGCGCTGGTCGATACCCGCGGCGCGTTGCGGCTGGCCATCGAAGGCGAAACCTACGAGTACACCGAAATGTATCCCGGCTTCCATCGCGACGCGGTGAAGGAAGGGAATGCGCCCGCCCAAAAGGAACTGGAAGACCAGATCCGGGAATCACGGGAGCATGCCGATTTGTTCCGGGCCACCCTGGAGCTTGCCGCCAAGCGCTTCGCCGCCCTGGCCCGCATCGAGGAAAAGCACGCCAACCAGTATCGCCAGACCCTGTCCCAAGTGAAAGCCTAAGGAGGAGACGACCATGAAGAAATGGAAATGCATCGTGTGCGGATTCATTTACGATGAAGCCGAGGGCCTGCCTGAAGACAAGATCGCCCCCGGCACCCGCTGGCAGGATGTCCCTGCCGATTGGGCCTGCCCGGATTGCGGCACCCTGAAGTCGGATTTCGAAATGGTGGAAATGGAGGGATAGTATCCCCCCGTACGATCAGGCTTCGCCCTTGGCCGACAACTTGAGCCGTACCGGTTCGAAAACCGCTTTAGGCAATGGCCGCAACGCCGCCTGCTCGCGCTCCAGCCGATCCCTCGATTTCGGGTCGGGAGCTTCTCGGCCGAGCAGCCAGCCCAGCAACGCGGGGTTGGCGGCTTCGGTCGATTGAAAGGGATAGCCCTTGAGGAACAAGGCTTCGATCAAGCGGATGGGCCGCTTCAAGCGGCCCGCGGACCAGGGAGGGGAGGCGGGAGCGACCGAAGCCGTGAAGCCGAAATGGGATGCGAAACGGGCCATGGGCAGATGCGTTTCCGTTCCGCCCACGAAGGATTTGAGAAGCCGGCTGCGATCCTTTTCATAGGCGATTTCCCGGGGCACGCCGCCCAGGAAGCGGAAGGCCCGCTGATGCCACTCGAAAAAAGCGTCCAGATCCGGACTGTCGCTGAGCTCCGCGTAGATGCGTCCGGAGTATTCCAGGGTCAGGGTGAAAAGATGGCAAGGACCGACGGAGGTTTCTACGCGCTCCAGATCGGATATCGCCCGGGCTCCCGGTTCCGGGGTTCTCTCCGGTTCCGCCCCGCCCTTCCGGAGCGCCCGGATTTTCCGTTTCACCAGATCGTAACTGCCGCCATAGCCCTCGGCTTTCAGGCGGCGGTAGACGTCCATGGCCCGGGAATCGGGCCGGTCCGCCAATTGCGCCGCCACGGCATCGAGGTAACCCGCGAGCTTTCCTCCAGGCGGGGGCCGGGTGCCTTCGGAGAGGTATTTTCTCAGGGTGTTACGGCTGACGCCCAGCATTCGGGCTATCTTCCGTCGTGAATAACCGTCTGCGGCCAAGGCTTGCGCCGCTGCCACGTCCATGTCAGACCTCCCGCGCCACAGGATGCTTAACCGCCCCGGCCAAGGTGAGGAATCCGGTATGGGAGCTGCCCTGAGCCGGCCTACGCTTTCGCGGCCGGTGGGCCTGGCACATCGCACCCATTCCGTTCGGGGCTGAAAGGGTCCCGTACCGTTCCGGTCCGGGGCCCTTCGGTCTGTAATATAGCGCGGGCTAGCTTACGCCGCGGCGCAATTCCATGGTCGGAGGATCGGATAGGAAGACAAGTTGTAAGGTCTCGCCACCGGGGACCAGCTTGCGGAGCAGGGGCAATACGTGGGATTTGTAATGATCGCGGACTTCATCCGAAAAATCGCCGGCATCGATGGTTTCCAGGATTTCCACCGTCTTGGTGGTGGACGAGGACGCGGTCGCCGGACGGGCAACCTTTACCGGAGCGGCTTGTCTCTTTTCGCCGGGCTTCCGGCCCCGCCGGGTACGGCTCTCCTCCGAGATAAGCCCCTTTTTACGGAGTTGCGTTTTCATGCTGAAGAAGTGGGGCTTGGAGAGCTCCTGGAATTCGAGGGCCTTCACGAGTTCGTCATAAGAACAAGCCGGATGCTCCTTGATGTACTGCTTGGCCTTCTCATTTAGTTTCTTCTTCTCGATCTTCTTCAAAATGCGTTCCTTTTCTTCCGGTGAATCGCTGGTTCCGACGCGGGGCCGGTTGCCGATGGCGCCTTGCAGGAACAAGGCATGCACGTCCCGGGCTACCGCGCGGCCGCGATCCCTTTCCTCCCGGGCGCGGATGGCCTGCTCTACTTCATTGAAATGTTGGCGTGAAACCGCCGAGTCCCCCGTCAAAACCTGGAATGTTTCGAAATCTTTTCCGGGATTGTTTTTAAGGAAAACATAAACCTTTTGTTTCAACGGATTGTTGAAAAGCAAATCCGGCTTTTCCTTGGCCAGCATCGTATTCATATCGTAGGACCTTAAGAATTCGCCGGGAACCGGCGTCCAGAGGATGATACCTGAGCGGATTAATTTACAATTTTCGCCCCTGGATCCAATTAGTAAAAACCCCGAGGCGGCAATTAGCTAGTTTTCTTCCATGAGTCTCAGGGACCCGCATGGCCGGGGCATACGCAAGCTCCGCATCCAGTTGACGGACGCATGCAATTTCCGCTGCTTTTATTGCATGCCCGAAGGCACCCGGTTCCAGCCGGCGCGGAACCTGCTGTCACCGGAAGAAATCGCGGGCATTTGCGCTAGCCTTCACGATCTCGGCATCGAGGAGATCCGGGTGACCGGCGGCGAGCCCACGGTAAGGCCGGAGTTTGACCGAATCATGACCTTGCTGGCCGGCATCCCCTGGATGAAATTCGGCCTCACCTCGAACGGTTTCCTGCTTAAGGAAAAACTGGGAATGCTCAAGGAACTGGGATGCTCGCGGCTGAACATCAGCCTAGACAGCCTCGATCCGGACCGGTTCCGATCCATCACCGGCAGCCCCCGGTTCGCCGACGTTTTCGCCTCCATCATGGCCGCGCGCGAGCTCGGTTTGGACGTGAAATTGAATATGATCGTTTTCCGCGGGATGAACGACGATGAGGTACCGGAGTTCGCGCGCTTTTCGGCCCGGCACGGTATCGAAGTCCGCTTCCTGGAATTGATGAAGGTGGGCCCGGCCGATTCCCGCCACCCGGAGTTGTACGTACCCGCCGACGAGATCCTCGCGCGGCTTCGCGAAAACGAAGATCTGATCCCGGTGGATGTGCCCGTCGACTCTACCGCATTCTCCTATCGCACCGCTTCCGGGGCCCGTCTCGGTTTCATCGCCTCGGAATCGAAGCCTTTCTGCGGGGCATGCTCCCGCCTCCGGCTATCCGCGACTGGCCGGTTACGGGCCTGCCTGTTTTCGGAAGCGGGCGTGGAATTGCGGGGTAAGGATACGTCGGAGTATCCGGAAATCCTGGGCCGCGTGATGGCGTTGAAGCCGACGGGAAGGCTACCCCGTATCTTGCAGCCCATGAACCAGATCGGCGGCTGAAACCGCCCCCGGCGGCCTAAGCCCGGCCTGGGGGCCGCTGAGGCCCTCAGTCTTCGTCCATCCCCCACCGCGAATCGGACCCGATGCGGATGTAATAGAAGGGCGTCTCGCCCGATAAGCCGCCCGCGCCGATGCGAAGCGAGCCGAACGGCGTCAGGTAGCCTCCCTGGAATTCCCAATAGCCACGGCCCGCGATGCGTTGCCCGAATAGCGGGCGACGGCGGCTCTGCTCGGGGAAAAACGCGGGACCCGAATTGCTCCAGGCGCCCGCCGATAGTTTCATCCCCCCTTGACCCCAAACGGGAGCGAATTCGAGGCGGACGTTCTGGAAGCGGGGGGAGCGGAGATAGCGGAAGAAGTAATCATCCTGGAAATCGAATGCGTCGATCCTCCCGGCCTGCAGCAAGTCGTAGGCCGCCGCGCCTTCGTACAGCTCCAGCTCTTGCTTTTCGACGACTTCCTGATCGGACCAATAATATTGGTTTATTATCCGGAAGTCCTTCCAGGCCAGGCGGAGGCGGGATTCCGCGCTGGAGAACTCCTGCCGCGGGACCCCGCTGGTTACGATAGGGTTCGCGTAACGGAAACGGCCCTGCCAGGAAACGGGATGGGTCCTATCCTTGGCGGTTTTCCCGAGGCCGACATAGAGCTTTTCGATGAAATCCACGGATTTGAGGGAGTCGGGAGTGACTCCATCATCGTTGAAAAACGGGTTAGCCTGGCGCAACAGAACCATGCTGTCCGACCGAACCAGGGTCTGGCTGCGGAAATGGGGCGACGGATCGAAGTTGGCGAAACCTTGCAGCAAATGGCGCCGGTAGCGGATCGGGAAGGCCAAAGAACCGAGATCGCGAGTGGCCGAAGATTGGAAGGGCGGATCGTACTCAGCCTGCGAGTAGGTATAACCCAGTCCCAATTCCATCGGCCAGGGATAGATGGGGGCGATGGCGAGGCGCCAATGGAAGCCAGGCAGGTTGCCGCCGAGACGGGCGCCGCCTTCGGCCTTGACCGGGATGTAGAACGGTTCGCTCCAAATCATTCCGCCGAAAACCTCGGGGGGACGTTCCCGCATCTCGTCGCCGGCTACGAGGGCGTTCCAGCCGGCAAGGAACCGTAGCCTGGATCTTTCCCGCGCGTCGAATACGAGCAGGGCCTTTTCCTGCTGGTTCCCCTTCGCCCATTCCACATCGAGATCGGTATAGTAGCCCGAACCGGTCAAGGCTTCGATGGACCCTTCACCCGCGCTATCGGAAGGATCGGCTTCGTTGACGCGTAGGATATCCAACAGCATCTGGTGGCCGCCCGGCGCGAGCGGATTGACCGAGAGCCGGTTCAGGCCGAGGGGACTTTCAGGAAGATGGGACGGGGGAACCGGTGAGGCGGCGGACAAGGCCCCCTTCAAAACGTCCATGGATCTCAGGGCCGAAGTGTAGCCCAGGGCGATCCATTGCGCAGGATCCTCTTCATCCGGCGGAAAGGCCGGACCGGGTTGGAGCTCGATCCGCAGGGCCTGGGCCTGGAGCCCGGCCGGCGAGGTTTCGGCATCCTGGGCGACGGCCAGGGCCTTGGCGCGAAGCGCCAGGGAATCGGTCCAAGGCAATGGCCCGGGTTGCAAGGCGGGCGGGCGGAGGCGGCGGCCCGGTTCGATCAGGATTACGCGATCGCAAGCGAATGGTAGTTTGGCGGCCAAAACCGCATGTCCCGAAAGCAAGGCTCCCGAAGCGAAGGGCCATAGGCGCGGACGGCGGCGAACCGTTTCTTCGGGCAGCAGGGATGATTTCAGGATGGTTTGGAGATTGCCTTCGGTAACCACCGCGGATTGGGCCGATTCGAGGTCGGAAACCTGCACCGCCAGCCGCCGCGGAGCCGATTTCAGATCCTCTACCGGACCGCCAGGCGCGTCATGGGTCAACTTGGCGATGGCCCAGGAAAGATGGAGGTATTCCGGATTCTCCGCGCCGGCCAGATCGGTCCATTTGCTGGCGCGGGTTTGCAAGGCTTCCAGGTTCAGGGGCAAGTCCCATTGGGGAGGCTCGCGTCCATCCGGCATATACGCGCGTTCTTCCACCTGACGATGCGCGGGGAATGGGCTGAGCAGGGTTTCCAGCGGGTGCGAGCGGAACCAGGATTCGATGCCCGGGGCGTCGTAGCCCATCGCCCAGGCCGCTCCGATGGCCACCGCCTTGGATTCCGCCACGATGGCATCCGGCGCCAGCCCGTATTGTTCCAACGCCTTGAGGACGCCGATATAGGCATAGATCAATTTGCTATCGGCGCTCAGGAAGAGGACGGACCGATAATGGGGAGGGCCCGCATGGACGGCAACGGGAACGGGCTCGGCAACGGCGCCCTCATTGGATTTGGCGCTTGGTGCCGGGACTTGCGGGTGCGGGACGGTATCCGAAGCCGGCGCCTGGATGGGGAGCGCGTTCCCGGCCGGCGCGGGCTCGGGCGCGGAAGTATCCAGGAAAACGTACGCGCGCGCGGGAAGGAATGCGAGCGCGATGAGCACCGCCATGATGGCCGCGGCGCACGCGGTGAAAGGGCGCCCGCATAGGCCTGACGGGACGCGCAAAGGGTTCTGGGACATGGCGTTGTCCCAATATGATACCAATTCGGTCCAGGGCAAAGCCCTTTTTTGTAGTTTAAATCGCCACAACCGCCGGGCCGCCCCTCCGCATGTCCGCAATCCTCGCATACATCACCGTTCCCGATCGTTCCGAAGCCATGCGTATCGGCCGCGTCCTAGTGGAGGAGCGTCTCGCGGCCTGCATCAATGTTTTCAACGGGATGCGTTCGGCGTATTGGTGGCAAGGAAAGATCGAGGAAGCCGATGAGTGCGTTCTGCTCGTCAAAGCTTCAGCCGCGCGGCAGGACGCGATCATCGCCAGGGTCAAGGAACTCCATCCGTACAGCGTTCCCTGCGTGGTGATCGTACCGATCGCGGCGGGAAATACCGGTTACCTGGAATGGATCGAAAAGGAAAGCGGAGATGCCTAGGTTGTTCATCGCCCTGGGGCTTCCCGCGGCCGCGAGGGAGCGCCTGGCTGAACTCGCGGGCTCCTTGCCGGGCGCGGATTGGGTCGAGCCCGAAAAATACCATTTGACCTTGCGATTCCTGGGCGACGTCGAGACCGCGGATTTCCGCGGCCTGCTCGCCGGCCTCTCCTCATTGCGCGCTCGCTCGTTCTTCCTCGGCCTGCGCGGGCTGGGAGTATTCCCCTTACGGGGGGACCCGGAAACCTTGTGGGTCGGCGCCGAACGCCACCCGGATTTGCTCAGCCTGCGCAACAAGGTTGAACGTCTGGTTATCCGCTTCGGCCAGCCGCCGGAATCGCGCAAGTTCCACCCGCACGTGACCCTGGCCAAGGTGCGGTCATCCCGTCCCGAATGGGTGGGCGACTATGTGGCTGGCAATTCGCTATTCTCGGCCGCGGAAATCCCCGTGCAGAGCTTTTCGCTCTATTCCAGCAAGCTGACCGCCGAGGGTTCGGTGTATACGGTGGAAGGCGAATATCCCCTGGAAGGCCTGCTGGACCAGGAGTGAATGGGCCCGCCGGGCTGCCGCATTCCGGGCGGCCGCCGGCTAGATGAAATCCCGTTTCCCGAACCAAAGGCTCGCGATCAGCAGGTACGCCCCGATGAAAGCCAGGCCGTACAGGCTGGTATAAAGCACGTAATGCTCGGGGATAGGGAGGCCATAAACTACGCGCCCCCGGATATTGAAGTTCTCCAGGTTCGGTATGATGTAGTAGACCCCGTGGATGAGCTTTTCGGTGAAGGGGGTTATGGCCGGCGTACCGGGGAGCCTCGTACCGTATTTCCGGATGAAGGCGAGATGGTTCAGGATGTCCCCGGACAAATGCCCGGCCACGTATACGCCCAAGGTGAAGAGGGCGCTCAAGGTCGGCGTGGAAAAAGCGGAAAAGAGCAGCGCCGCCGCGGTTACGACCGCCATTTCCATGAAGATGAGGTAGATGGCCGTAAGCAAGCCGGTCGTAGGCCGCACGTTGATGCCGCGCAGGAGCAGGAAGAAAACCAAGGTCATGATCGCCAAGTTCACGGCCAGCACCAGCAGCAGGCCTAGGTATTTCCCGACGATGAAATGCCAGCGCGGCAGGGGCTTCGCCAGCAAGGTCAGGATGGTCTTGCGTTGGATCTCCTTCTGGATGAGGCCGATGCCCACGAAGATGGACATCATCAACCCCGCGATGGACATGATCGCCAGGGTGAAATCCTGGATGACGTTGGCTTTCGCGAATACCGACCACTCCCCCAGCAGCAAGGAGAAAACGATGAGCCCTAGCGTGAAAGCCACGAGATTATAGAGGATCTTGTCGCGAACGGTTTCCCGGAAGGCATTGATCGCGATTATGAAGATGGGCTTCATGCGTGCTTGGCGACCTCTTTGGCCAGTACGTCCTCGAGCGAATGGCGGCTGCGGCTGACCGATTCCACCGTTAGGCCTTGGGCGAAAGCCCATTGCAGGAAGCGCTTTTGCGTCCCGGCGTCGGGACAGGAGACGGTCCGGGCGTCGGTCAGGGTCCCGAGTTCCCCGGGCACCGAAACCGGAGGCGACCCGAGGACGATTAGGTAATGCTCGGCCTCCCCCGCCAGGACCTCGTCCACCGTGCCCTGGCGCGCGATGCGGCCGTCTACCACCATGGCGAGCCGGGTGCAGATGGCTTCCACGTCGCTGAGCACATGGCTGGAGTAGAAAACGGTAATGCCCTGGGCATGCAGGTTTTTCAGGAGCGTGCGGACGTCCCTGCGGCCGAGCGGATCCAGGCCCGACATGGGTTCGTCCAGGACGACCAGCTTGGGCCTTCCGAGCAGGGATTGGGCCAGCCCGATGCGTTGCAACATCCCTTTGCTATAGGTGCGGAGCTTGCGATCAAGCGCGCCTGCTTTCATGCCGACCAGTTCGGAGGCCTCCCCCACCCTCGTCTTGAGCTCCTTCCAACCCAGTCCCGACAGCCGGCCATAGAACCAGAGGAATTCACGGCCGGTCAGGTAATCGTAGAAGTAGGGCTGTTCGGGCAGGAACCCGACCAGGGCGCGTCCGGCGGGATCCCCGGCGGGGCGGCCCATAAGCATTGCCTGCCCGGTGTCGGCCTTCAAGAGCCCGAGCAGGATTTTGATGGTCGTCGATTTGCCGGCGCCGTTGGGGCCGATGAAGCCGAACAGATCCCCTTCGCGGACTTCGAAGGTCACTCCGCGCAGGGCTTCCACCTGCTTCATCCAGAAGCCGATCCGATAGGTCTTGGCGAGATCCCGGACCTGGATCATGGGTTAGGGCCCCGCAAACCGCATCGGTCGAACCGGTTCAGTCGCGATCGCGTTTGGAGAAGCGGCGCCAGTAGGAAATGGCCCGCCCCGCCGCATAGCACAGGATGCCGAAGAAGAGTAGGCCGCGGCCTACCACGCGAGGGTTGAGGATGAAGTCCTTGCGCGTGAAAATCTCCAGGTTGCCGGTCCGGTCGAGCACCAGGCAAAGGGCGGCGAGGATGAGGGCGATGACGCCCGTGGCGATCAGGTACCAACTCGCCGTGGCGAACCCGTCCTTTTCGTCCAGGGATCGATAGGCCCTCGGATCGAATTGCGGTTGTTCCGGGGAAGCGGGTTCGTTGTCGTGCATGGACGGAAATATAACAGGGGCGGCCGGCCTTGACCATGCGCGGGTTCCACATGTCGGCATTATAGGATGCGAAACCCGGCGGTGCAAGCTTGGGATCCGGGGCTCCCGATCGCCGCGGCGGAGCTGAACCCTACCGGTTCAAATCCTCCGGAAGCACGCGCCGTCCCCCGAATTGCTCGATCACGAAGATGGCCTGGTCGAGCCGTTCCGCCTTGCGTTGCCGGGCCAGGGACTCGGCTCCCTGCAGGATAAGCGGCAGGGACTTGACCAGATGGAATTTCCAGCTTCCCCCCTCCCGGATGAATTGGAAAACCGGAACGTTCGGCGCTTCGCGCGTGCCGATGGTCCCGATGGATCCCCTGACCTTGGATTCGCCCAGATCGGTTTTGATCAGGCTCTTGCGCACCGGCCAATTCTGCACGACGAGCTTATCGAGGAGGGGTGCCGGATGATCGTCGAAAGCGGGATCCATGCGGCGTTCCACGCGCAAGGCAAGCACGGCGAGGATCTCGAAGAAAGCCCGATCCTTGAGATAGGCCACCGGTTCGGTGCGCGAGGCCCGGCGGATATCGTCGATCCAATTGAGGGATTCGCGCGACAGGTAGGCCGGGAGGGAGTCGGCTTGGTTATCCTGCACTTTTTGGCGGAAGCGGAGGAAGAACGCGTCCAGCTCCTTCCGGGCCGCGGGATCCTCGGGAGGCAACGGTTCCGAAGGCGCGCAGGCGATGGGACCGAATGCCAGGGCCAAGAGCGAAAAAGGCATGGCCGATAGCGACAGAGCGAGGACCAGGAGCGACCGGGCCAGCGCCGGGACCATCGAGGATCGGGAAGGTAGCAAGACCGGTACCCTGATTTCGCGCTGCATGCCCGCTTTCCCGGTCCGCATTCCCATCCCGCCCGATCAGAGGCCCGAAGCCAGGCGCATCTTGAAGATCCTGATCTTCTTTTCCCAGTTCTTCTGGTTGAACTCGTCGTCGGCGCGGAACTTCTTCAGCTTGAAAGCCTCGATCAGTTCGGTCATGGCGCGCCGATCGTACGGGTTCCACTTGACCAGGTAGCCTTCCATGATCGCCAGGGACTCGTCGATATTGCGGAAGTCGACCACGGTATGCTTGCGCCAGGTCCAGAAGGCCAGGCTCGCCGCCGAGCCCGGTATGCGGTCCTCCGACTCCAGCAGCTTGAGGGCGATGCGCCGGGAGGCTTCCGGATCCTCCTGTACGTAGTCCTGGCCGAGCAGGAACTCCAAGGTCACCGGTTCCTGTTCATCGAGATCGACGTAGCCCAAGAGGACCTCGGCCGCCTTGGAATCGTCCCCCATCCGGTAATAGCATCCCGCGAGCAAGGTGGCCATTCCCGACGAGAGGCGGTTTTCCTTCCGGTAGCGCTCGATAAAGGCGATCGCCTTGGAGTAATCGGCCCGTTGGTAGAGGCTTTGCAGGTATTCCAGGATCTGGCTTTCGAAAACGTCATGCCCCAGCAGGAAGGCGGTGATTACGGAATCGGGAACGGCGGGCAAGGGGCGCTTGCCGATCAGCTCCTCGTACTCCCAATCGGCGAAGAAGAAACCGTGCCCGGCGGCGCGGCCCAGATGCAGGGCCCTGCGCTGGCCGTCGTCGTCGTCGATGCGCGCGAGGAGGAATTGCAGATAGGCTTCGTTCTGGGCTTCCAATTCGGGACCGAGCAGCTTTTTCAGCAACGGGATCTTTTCCTTGGGCACGACGATGCCCATGGTGTTGTACATGTGGCTCCAGTCCTGGCCGAATTCGGTCCAACGCTGGTCATCCCAGATGTCGTACGTGTTCACGTCGTAGGTGACCAGGGTCTGCAGGGCCTGGTCGTAGCCGAATACGGCGATCACGTGCCCGGGAATGAAAGCCAGGACCGGAATGCCGTTATCGATCAGCCGGAAAATGTCGTCCAGCGATCGCAGCGGAAGCACGAAGTTGGCGAAGCCGCGCGCCTCGGCGAAAAAGGCTTCGTCGGTAATGAGGCTGCCGCGATCGAGCTGGGTGATTTCGGCCCCGATCCGTTTGGCCCCGCTGCGATCGCCCCAATGGTTCAGCACCAGCCCCAGGGAGTTGGGCACGCAGTAGGCGGCCTTGTATTCCGTGCGCGCCTCGACTCCGGGAATGACCACGCGCTTCAAGGCGCCATCGGACCTCTTTTCGAGCTTGTCCCGGAAATCATGGGCCTCCAGGAGCAGGCGCGAGTCGTGGTAGTACTTGACCAGGACGCGGATGAATGCTTCCTTCGCCTCGTCGAGGTTGCCCGTCTTGCGGTGCAGCAAGGCCACGCGGAATTGCAGGTACGACTTCAGATTGTCGGACCGGCTCCAGGCCAGGGCCCGCGAGTACCACGGAATCGCTTTGATGGGCGTGCCCGACTTCTCGTAATGCTGGCCCATCAGCAGCGCGTAATTGATGGGCAAGCCCGTGACCGCCGCCAGTCCGGCCATAGCCAAGGCCACGGCGAGAATACCCTTGGCGTATTCCGCCAGGAACGGTTTCCCCGCCCTACGGCGGCGGAAGCATTGATGCACCAGGATGGGAATGCTCGAGAACCAGAGGATGAAGAACAGAACCTGCCGCGTGCGATCGAGCCAGGCGGGGAAGATGGCCAATTCCTCCACCTGCCAAAGCGGGATGGTGACCAGCAGCAAATGCAATTGATCGACCACGAGATGGGCGCCTGCGACCAAGGCGGAAAGGCCCAGCAATCCCGCCAACGACCATTTCTCCCCGGCGCGGGAAACGTGCAGGGCGGAGAAGAAAAGCAGCAATCCGAAATTCAGCCAGACGGCGCCGAGTTCCGATGAAATGCTGTCCACCGAGGCGTTGACCGGGTAGTAGCTGCTCCATAATTGGTCCGAGAGCCATTGCTCCATGCCGACCAATAGGACGGCCAGCGGTAAGGCGGCCAGGGTGAGCCCGATGGCCGTACGCAATCGCCGCCCAACCGGCGGCCCCCCGGGGGCGCTTCGATCGAGCGGCATGATGGCCATGCAAGCCAGGCTCCAGGCCAGGTTCCAGCCGAACAGGAGCATCGCGACGAATTGCCAGTTGTAAGGCAGCACGGCCACGGCCGGGAACGGAGCGAGCGCCGCCAGGATCATCAAGACCCGGAAGAGCCGGGATGGCGCGCGGTTCAGGAAAGGCAGGAACGCCCAGGGGCCACCCAACACCAAAAGGAAATAAGCGAAGGCGGGAAGGCCTTGGGACGGCAAGCGGGCGGGAGCGGCGGGGCCGGGTTTGATCATGCCGCTCACGTGCTCCGCCGCAGCCAGCGTTGATGCACCAGCCGGTTCCTGTCATCGCCCTTCCGCTTGTACCAATCGGCCAAGAGGGCATGGGTTTCGCCGAGCGACTTGTCGAGCTTGAGGCTGCGCGCCAAAGCCTCGTGGGCCGCGCGCCAACGATGCTTGCGCATCCATACCGCTCCGCGCATGGTCAGGTAGCGCGCCTCGCCGGCATACCCTTCGCATTGATCGAGCAGGTCCGGCAAAGCCTCCACTTGGCCCAGCCTGAGCTTGGTCCAGGCCCAACGGTAAGCCGCGCTTTGGTTTCCGAACGGGTACATGGATGAGAGATGGGCATAGAGGGAGTCGGCCGTCTTGAGCTTTCCGTTGCGCGCATGGAGGGTCGCCAGGGAATCGACGTACAGGGGCTCGTCGGGATCCAATTTGCGAAGGCCTTCGAATAGGGCCATCGCGGTGTCCCATTGCGCGCGTCCCTCGGCGGAAGTATCCGGTTCCGGGGACGCGTACCAGTTTATCATCAGAAAGGTTCCGAGCCTGCCGCCCATGATTTTCGCCAGGAGATCCCGCTCCACCGCCGGCGCAGGGCCCAACTTGGAGAACCAGGCGGGAGGATAGTCCTGGAACAGGTTCTGGTAGTCCCGGGTATCGGAGGCGAATTCCTGGAATCGCCGCTTCAGGTAGATTTTACGGGAATCGACCTGGTCGCACGGGAACAGCTCTCCGGCGCGTCGATACGCGGCCGCCGCCTCCGGATAATTCTCATGCTCCTGGTAGTAGACGTCCCCTTGCTCTAAAAGGAAGGCCGCCAATCGCTCCTGCTTCGGGGCGAAAGCGCTGTCGCCGAGGACCATCCCCACCCCGCCGATATCCAGCACATGCGCTTCCAATTCGGCGCGGGGGACGAACCTTTGCAGGCTCATGCGGAGTTGGCGGGTGCGCGCCCGCTCGGCCGCTCCGCCGAAACGCTCGCCGGTGCGGGTATAGAAGAGATCGGTGTCCTCGTTGCGGAGCCAATCCTGCCCGGCGGGCACGCCGTAGCTGTAGTAGTAGAATCCGTCGCGTTCGCCGTCATACCCCGAAATCGGAATCCAATGCCCGTAAAGGCTGAGGAAGGGGACTTTGCCCTCGGCCAGCGCTTTACGGATCCGGGCCGCGTCGAGGAAGCAAGGGGTCACCGGGATATCCAACTGGCGCAGCGCGGGGATCAGTTCCGGCACATTGTCCAGCTGGGGCAAGTGCAACTGCACGGTATTGGAGAGCTCGAGCAGGCGCTTCTTCAGCTCCATGTCGTTCCAATCCGGCTTGAGGAAGGCGACCGCCGAAAGCAATGCGTACCACTCCTGATCCAGATAGGAAGCGGGTTTTATGACGGGCAGATCCAATTGCACGGAAGGGTTGGCCCCGGACTTCGCCGGTTGGCGAAGGGCGGCCAATTCCGATTCGGCGCGTTTGCGCAACTTGGCGTAATAGGATTTCCGGCCGCACCGGGCTTCCAGCCGTTGCACCAACTCAATGGCCCGGGCGCGCCGTCCCGATTGGTATTCCACTTCGGCCCATTCGTCCAGGAGCGCGGGCGTAGCGTAAGCCGACGGGGTGCGCGCCAATTCGGATCGCGAGGCCAGCCGGAAAATCCCGTAGCGGTGGTTCTCCAGCGCCCTTTGCCGTACGCCATCGAGGAAGAAGTTCCAATCGCCCAAGGCGAAGAGCATATTGAAGTACGCGAGGAGCGAAGGCAGCCCCAGGAAAACCGCCCGGCGGGCGAATATCGCGCTCCGGCCCGATCCGGCCAGGTAAGCGACGCCGAGTACGAAAGCGCCTGCGTAGAATACCGATTTGACCACGGCACGGTAGGTCCTGTCCGCCGTGGATCCGAAAAGCATGGCATCCCGGTCCGAGCCCGGTACCAAAGCGGAAAGCCAGAGATCGCAGCGTTCCCAGACCATGATCCATCCGAGAACGGCACCCACCCCGGCATAGAAAAAGACCAGGGAACGCAAGGTGGGACGGTAACCCGCGCGACTTGCCAGGAATCCCGCCAAGACCACTCCGGGCGTAGCGTACAGCATCCAAAGGATGCCGTCGGTATAGACGTCGCTCGGGAGATGGATGGAGAAGTTCTGCAATTCCCCTATGTTGTGCGCCAGGGCCAGGATATAGACCAGGGGATAGAACGCGAGAGAAGCGGCGAGCATGGCCTGCCGGGGGAACCATGGTTTGGCGGGACCGGCGGTCGTAGGCTGGCCGGCCTGATCTGCTTTGTCGGCGCCGGACGCGGTTTTACCGGATCCTGCGCCCAGACCCAAGGCGAAGAACCGGAGGCGGTTCGGGCGCATCATCGCCCAGGCGCTGAAGCTGCCCGCGGCAAGGTATAGACCCAGTAATACCGACCAGTGGAGCGGGGCCCAGAACAGGAATACCGAAAAAACGGCTAAACCCAGGGCAATGGACGTTTGCCGCGATAACCCGTTCCGGACCAGGTTCCGGCGCCTAAGCTTCGCCGTATAAATGAACCATAACGCGAACGGCCCCAGGAGCAGGGACATCAAGAAGAACCAGATAGCCTTCAATCCAGACGGGATATCCGGTTTTCGGAGCAATGAAGACCCTTTTTCCGGTCCGGCATACCCTGCCTTAAACCCGGGATTTCCTGGTGCAAAGTATAAATCGCCTAATTCGCGATCAATCAAGTGCCTAGAGGGTATTTCCGCCCCGCAAAGCCGATTTGATTAGCGAAGATTGAAGGCCGAAAAATCGCGAATACCCTTCAGAAAAGCCAGTTTCTATTGACGTTGCCGGCAGGATGCGCGTATCTTTTCGTGCTCCGGTAATTCTGCAAACGTATTCCGCTTCGTCCTTGGCCGAACGTAGGTGGAACGGGAAATGGGACCTTCGGGTATCAAAGAGTATACCGGATTGCCAGCCGCAAGGATCAGGAGTTCGCGCGCATGAAACCATCCCTGGCCGTTCTCGTCGCCAAGAGGCTCTTGGATTTGGTCGTTGGCTGGATCGGGACCATCATCTTCGTGGCGACGTATCCTTTCGTAGCGCTCCTCATCAAGATCGAATCCCGCGGGCCTGTCCTTTACTCCCAGCAACGGATCGGCATCAATCGCCGCTCCAGCCCTTACCAGATATTCAAAAAAGGCGTTCCCGAAGCGAAAGCGGCGGGAGGGACGGGCAGCTTCATCCTCTCCAACCGGCAGGTGGATTACGGCGGCGAGGTCTTCACAATCCTGAAATACCGCTCCATGCGGATCGATGCCGAAAACCTGGGCCCGCAATTGGCCAAAAAGGGCCTGGATCCACGCGTCACCAAAATCGGCAAGTGGCTCCGGGCGCTGCACATCGACGAATTGCCCCAATTCGTCAACATTCTGCGCGGGGACATGAGCCTTATCGGGCCCAGGCCCGAGCGCCCTTATTTCACCTTGCAATACGCCAAGCAAATCCCCCATTACCTCGACCGAACGCTCTGGATCAAGCCGGGCCTTACCGGACTCGCGCAAATCATCCTCGGCTATGACGACTCCCTTGATAGCGTCGTGCGAAAGGTGCATTTCGATTACGCCTATCGCTCGGCCACCTGCAATTTCTGGTCCTGGTTGAAGATGGAAGCCTGGGTGGCGGTCAATACCGTCCTTTACCTCTTCATCAAGCCCCAATTCGAAGGCAATGAGAACCGCGATCTGGCGGGCTTGAAGCGGGCCAAGGTGGTGGACTTCCGTGCCTTGACTCCCGACAAGAACGGCATCGGCATCGACATCCGCAATCAGGTGCATCGGCATGAGACCAAGCGTTCCCTCATCCTGGTGGGAAGCAGCCCCTACGAGCTGAGCCGCTCCCTCAAGGAAATCGCGCCCAACCCCAAGAAGGTTCTCGAGGTGCAGATCAGCCCGGACGAGAATTTCGATCTGGAAGACCTGGGCCATATGATCAATCTGGTCCACCGCGTGAAACAGGGCGGCGGGCGGGTTGCCATCAAGAATTCCAGTCCGCGCGTCCAGAAGATGCTGAAGGAAATCCACATGGATAAGGTGGTGGATCTCCACCGCCCCCAGGATACCGTCCGCAATTTCATGACGGTGGACGTAGAGTGCTGGTTCCACGCCTACAACCTGAAGGAACAGGTCCCGCCTTCCACCTGGCATTTGCAGCCTACCCGGGTGGTGGCCAACGTGAAGAAGATCCTGGATCTGTTCCGGACCCATGATACCAAGGCCACCTTCTTCGTGCTCGGCTGGGTGGCGGATCATTTCCCGGACGTGGTGCGCATGATCGATGCCGAAGGGCATGAGATCGGGACCCACGGCTATTACCACAATCTCTTGACGAACATGACGCCGAACCAGTTCGAGGAGGATTTGGAAAAATCCCTCATCGCCATCGGGAAGCGTACCAAGCAGACCATCATCGGCCACCGCGCGTCGAATTTCACCATCGTGGAATCCACCTTGTGGGCCCTGGAAATCCTCGCCAAGTACGGAATCGAGTACGATTCCAGCGTATTCCCCATCAAGCGCGAACGCTACGGGATATCGCGGTACCCGAACCGGCTTCCCCATCAGCTGTTGTTCGCCAACGGCAATCGGCTCACGGAAATCCCCATGTCCACCTTGGGTCTAGGCAACAATCTGATCCCGATCTCGGGCGGCGGATACCTCCGGCTGTACCCGTACAAGATCACCGACCGGTACATCGAGCAGAAGAACCAACGCGGCTATCCGGCCATGGTCTATTTCCATCCCTGGGAATTCGATACCGAGCAGAAGCGCCTCAACGTCGGGGCCCTGAAAGGCTTCCAGCATTACGTGAATCTGGACAGCACCGAGTGGAAGCTGAGCCGCCTCATGGAGCGCTTCTTCTTCACTACCGTGAAGGAGAACCTGCAATCCCGGCGCGTTCAGTCCCTGTTGAAGAAGAATCCCGTCCGTATCGAACGGGTCATGGGGATGGCGAACGGGGAAGAAGCGTCCTTCCGGCTCTCGACTTCGGCGGCTCCGCTGGTTCCGGCCGCGACTACCCACCCGAGCTGAATACCCCCGCGACACGGATATCGTATAGAAGGCGCCCAGACGCCTTTTTTATTGTCGCCGTTTCCGGAGATGCGGAATTGGACCAGGCCCTTCCCAGGACCCGGTTATGCCTTCTTCAGGACCATAGGGACAGCAAGTAGATGGTCAGAAGATAGGCCCAGAAGAAGGCCAGGAATTTGACGTACTTGGAATGGTCCAAGGAATCCCGATGTTGATGCTGGAACCGGCTCATGGAAAACCTCCCCGCTGGAACTCAGGACTAACGCCGCATTTGTAACATAATTTCCCCCCCGGCCCGGTCAAGTGCGGAATGCGATCCGCGCTGCCCGGATATGAAGGGATTTTGAATTCGACGAATTTTAAGCAGGTAGGGGTAACCGGGTGGTCGGGCGTGCATCAGCGATCGCGATGGTTTCCGAAAGGTTCGTGGGCTTCGGATTGCCCAGTGCCATTAGGTTAAGCACAGCGGGTAATCCGAGCGCCTAGACGACGGCGCCGGGAGCAACGACGCCTGGAGCGGCAGCAGATCCCTGATTGATGTGGAAAATCAAACCCGAGATGTCGGCCGGGGTAACACCCGCGATACGCTGGGCCAGTCCCACGGTGAGGGGCCGTTTGCCCGCGAGCTTCTGGCGGGCTTCCGTCGAAAGGGCATGCGCTTTCGCGTAATCGAAACCGGCGGGAATGCGTAAGCCTTCCAGGCGCTTGTTGCGCTCGATTTCCTTCAATTGCCGATCCCAGAAGCCGCGATACCGTTCGGCCGCTTCCAATCTGAGCATTTCCTTATCGTTTAAGCCGAGATCGAGGCCCAGGCAGGCGGCTAAGCCCCGGACGCCGACGTCGGGCCGCCGCAAAAGCGACAGGGCCTGGGTGGTTTCGTCCAAAGGCGCCGAGCCGCAGGAGACCAGGAATGCGTCGACTTGCGCCGCGGTAGCGCGGGCCTGCGCCAAGGAAGCGCGGGCCCCGTCCAGCCTGCCCCGCAAGGCCTCGAATTTCGCGTAAGCCGCATCGTCTATGAGGCCGAGGGTACGGCCCTTGTCCACCAGGCGCTCTTCGGCGTTGTCCTGCCGTAGATGCAATCGGTATTCCGCCCTGGAGGTGAACATGCGGTAGGGCTCTTCGAGTTCTTGCGAAACCAGGTCGTCGGTGAGGACGCCGATATAGGATTCGCTGCGGCCCAGCAGGAACGGGGGTTCGCCCCGCAAGCCGAGCACGGCGTTGATTCCGGCCATGAGGCCTTGGGCCGCCGCTTCCTCGTATCCGGAAGTCCCGTTCACCTGGCCGGCGAAGTATAGGCCGGGAACCTCCTTGCAGGCATAGGTCGGATGCAATTGGGTGGATTCCACCGCATCGTATTCGACGGCGTAACCGTAACGAAGGACGCGGCAATCCTTCAGGCCGGGGATGGTCCGCAAGGCGCGATCCTGGACCTCGGCGGGAAGGCTGGAGGAAAAGCCGTTTACGTAGATCCGGCCGTTCCGCAAGCCTTCCGGCTCCAGGAACAGATGATGCGAATCCTTATCCGCGAAACGGCAGATCTTATCTTCGATGGACGGGCAATAGCGCGGGCCCACGCCTTGGATCACGCCCGTGAACATGGGGCTGCGATCGAAGCCTTCGCGGAGGATCGCGTGCGTGTCGGCATGGGTATGGGTGATCCAGCACGTGGCGTGATTTTTGACCGGGCCTTCGGAGCGGAAGGAGAACGGCCAAGGCTCCTCATCGCCATATTGGATTTCGGTCGCGGAATAATCGATGGAATCGGCGGCCAGGCGCGCCGGCGTGCCGGTCTTGAGGCGGCGCGTGCGGATGCCTAGGCCGCGGATGGCTGCCGAAAGGCGATCGGCCGCGGCCTCCCCTACCCTTCCGCCTTTGCTTTGATTGAGGCCGGTATGCATCACCGCGCCGAGGAAGGTGCCCGAAGTGATGATCAGGGCGCGGCAGCGCATGCGTCCGCGCGCGCCGAAGTCCAGATCGAAACCTCCGTCGGACGGACGCGTGAAGCCTTCCAGCTCCCCTTCGATCAGGTCGAGACCCGGAGTCGAGCGCAGCCAGTCCTGCATGGTCTCGGCGTAAAGTTCCATATCCATTTGCGCGCGCGGCCCCCATACCGCAGGTCCCTTGGAAAGGTTGAGCATGCGGAATTGGATGCCGGCTTTGTCCGCGGCCAGGCCCATCAGGCCGCCCAAGGCGTCCAGGTCCCGGACCAACTGGCCCTTGGCCACGCCTCCGATGGCCGGGTTGCACGACATGCGGCCGATGGCGCCGACCTGCATGGAGACCATGGCCGTACGCGCGCCCATGCGCGCCGCCGCATGCGCGGCTTCGATGCCGGCATGCCCGCCACCGATGACTACCACGTCGTATCCGGGATTCATGGAAGGGAAAGGTAGAACCCCGCGGGCCTATGGGGCAAATGCCGGGGGGCGGGAAGCCGGCAATCTTCCCGGAGCCCGGGAATTCACGGTACGAACAGATCCATGAAGGCCGGTACGCTCAACTTCCGCAAGCGCTCGCCGTCGCGGAACAAGGCTGACAAGGCCTGCACGCGTTCCCGGCCGAACCGGGTCCCGAGATTCGATTCCAGCTTCGCCATGAGATGCGGAAGGGACTCGGCGCGCCGGCGCTTGTGGCCCAAGGGGTATTCCACCGCCACCTTTTCCGTGCTGGTGCCGTCCGCGAAGAAAACCTGCAAGGCGTTGGCGATTGAGCGTTTGTCCGGATCGAGGTAATCCCGGCTATAGGCTTTCTCTTCGCGGCAAACCATTTTCGCGCGCAGGGCGTCGATGCGCGGGTCGGCCGCGGACGGGTCGGAATAGTCCTCGGCCGTGAGGGAACCGCGCAGCAGGCCGATGGCGGCCATGTATTGCAGGCAATGATCGCGGTCGGCGGGATTATGCAGAGGCCCGGCCTTGTCGATAATGCGCAATGCCGGTTCCTGGGTCGCGATTTCGACGCGGGAAATGGCGTCGATCTTGTCCTTGACCAGGGGATGCAAGCGGATAGCCGCTTCCACGGCGGTCTGGGCATGGAATTCGGCGGGGAAGGAAACCTTGAACAGGACGTTCTCCATGACATAGGTCCCCAAAGGGCGCTCAAGAACCAGGGGCTTCCCGCGCAGAACCACGTCCTGGAACCCCCATTGGGGCGCCGTGAGCGCGGAAGGGTAGCCCATTTCGCCTTTCAAGGCCATGAACGAAAGCCAGGCCGCGCGGGCGGTGGCGTCCCCGGCGGCCCAGGATTTGCGCGATCCCGTATTGGGGGCATGGCGATAGGTCCGCAAAGCGCCGCCGTCGATGAAGGCATGGGAAACCGCGTTCAGAACCTGTTCCCGGTTTCCGCCGAGCAGCGACGAGATGACGGCCGTCGAGGCCACGCGCACCGAAAGGACATGATCAAGGCCGACGCGATTGAAAGCGTTCCCCAAGGCGATGATCCCCTGGATCTCATGCGCCTTGACCGCCGCCTTGAGCACGTCGGCCATGCTGAGCGGCTTTCCGCCAGCCTTCATGGCCGCCCGGCTTTTCCAATCCGCCACCGCCAGGATGCCACCGAGATTATCGGAAGGATGCCCCCATTCCTGCGCCAGCCAGGTATCGTTGAAATCCAACCAGCGGATAAGCGTGCCCAGGTTGAAGGCGGCCCCAACCGGATCGAGGATGAAATCGGTTCCCGGGACGCGCGCGCCGTCCTCGGCCCGGAGGCCGGGTACGACGGGACCCAGCATCTTGACGCATTCGGGGAATCCCAGGGCCAGCATGGCGCAGCCCAGGCTGTCGGCCAGGCAAAGGACGGCCGTATCCATGGCCACCCCCTCGGGCACGGAAAATCCGTGGGCGTAAGCGGCGATGTCGGTCAGGACCGCATCGGGGGGGCGTTTCTCATTGCTGATGGGGGCCGACATGCTTTTGCCTTTCTCGCTGCCGCCTTCCGGCGGTGCTCCATTTGGCGGGGCTTTTATCCGCGCCGTTCCGGGGGGATGTAGGCGCGGGTTTCCGGCCCAATGTAATTGCTCGCGGGCCGGATGAGCTTGTTATGCGCGCGCTGTTCCAGGATATGCGCCGACCACCCCGAGACGCGGGACAATACGAAGAGCGGGGTGAACAACGGCGTGGGGATTCCGGCGTAGTGGTAGGCGAGCGCGCTGTAGAAATCGAGGTTGGGGAACAATTTCCGCTCCGCGCGCATGACCTTTTCGATCCGTTCGGCGCGCGGGTAAAGCGATGCGTCCGCGCCGGGCAGCATCGATAAGCGCTGCGCCCAGGGCTTGATGATATCCGAGCGCGGATCCGAAATCGTATAGACCCGGTGCCCGAAGCCCATGATCAGCTTCTTTTCGGCGAGCAGGCGGCGCACCCCGGCTTCGGCCGCGTCGGGATCGGGGAATGCCTCGATCAGTTCCATGGCCGCCTCATTCGCTCCGCCATGCAACGGCCCGCGCAGGGCTCCGATGGCGCCGACGATGGCCGAGTGGTAATCGGACAGGGTGCTGGCGATGGTACGCGCGGTGAAGGTGGATGCGTTGAACTCGTGTTCCGCATAGAGGATCAGGGAAACGTCCAGGCAGCGCAGTTCGGCTTCCGAGGGGGCCCGGCCCAGGAGCAAGCGGAGGAAATGCCCGGCGACGGTTTCCTCATTGGTTTCGGAGGCGGGCGGCTTACCGCTCCGATGGAAGCCCCACCAGTAGGCCAGCATGGTCCCGAGGGCTGCCAAAAGGCGATCGACGGCATGCAGGATCGGTCGCTCGCCGCCTTCCGGTTCCAGGTTTCCCAGGAAGGAGGTTGCCGTGCGCAGAACGTCCATGGGATGCGACGCGGCGGGAATTCGCTCCAGGACGGCTTTAAGCGGATCGGGAATCCGGCGCAGCATGGCCAGCGACATCCGATAGGTTTCGAGTTCGATCGGTTTCGGTAATTCCCCGCGCGTCAGGAGCCAGGCCACCTCTTCGAAGGTGGAATGCGCGGCCAGCTCTTCGATCGGATAGCCCCTGTAATTCAGGCCTTTCCCCTCCAGGCCGCAAGTGCAGATGGCGGAATCCCCCGCCACCACTCCCGCCAGGCCCCCGGTTTTGACCTTCGCGCCTTCCGCCATGGTTACTCCTTCCCGGCAGGCTTATCCGCCTCCCGGCCGAACAATTCATCCAGCTTCTTTTCGTAGGCATGGTAGCCCAGAACGTCGTAAAGCTCTTCCCGCGTCTGCATCGAATCCACCAACGCGCGCTGGTGCCCGTCGGCCCGCAGGACGGCGAGGGCATGCTCGGCCGCCCGGTTCATGGCCCGGTTGACCGTGAGGGGATAGAGGATCAGATCGACCCCGGCCGCGCCGAGTTCTTCCCGGGTGAACAGAGGGGTTTTGCCGAACTCCGTCATGTTGGCCAGGATGGGGATGTCCACGCGCCCGCGGAAGGCGCGGTACTGCGCGAGCTCGGTCAAAGCTTCGGGGAAAAGCATGTCCGCGCCCGCTTCCCTACATGCCGCGGCGCGATCCAGGGCCGATTCCAGCCCTTCCACGGCCAGGGCATCGGTACGGGCCATGATCACGAAATCCGGATCGGTTTTGGCATCGACCGCGGCCTTGATGCGATCGAGCATCTCGCTGAGCGGAACGATGGCCTTGCCCGGCCTATGCCCGCACCGTTTGGCCGCCACCTGATCCTCGATATGGATGCCGGCCGCGCCCGCCTTGATGAATTCCCTTACCGAGCGGGCGATCATATGCGCGGGGCCGAAACCGGTATCCGCATCCGCCAGCAAGGGCACACCGGAGGCTCCTGAGATGCGGCGTACGTCTTCCAGCACGTTGTCCAGGGTGGTCATGCCGAGATCGGGAAGGCCGTAAGAGGAGTTCGCCACGCCCGCGCCGCTCAGGTATATGGCGCGGAAGCCCGCGCGTTCGGCGAGCATGGCCACGTAGGCGTTGACGGTTCCGACCACTTGCAAGGGCCGCTCGTCTTGCAGGGCCTTCCGTAGCCGCGCGCCGGCGGAGGGTCGGGTAGGATCTATGGCCATGGGTACCGCCGCGAAAATAGGTTTCCCTCACATTGTATGAAACCCCTATCGAACCGGCAATCCGAACGCCGGTTTGCTAAGTTGGCGCCCGGAGGCCGTTATGCCGAAACGTTTTTGGCTCATGAAAACCGAACCGGACGAATTCTCCATCCGCGATTTGAAGGAACGGAAGATCGAAGCCTGGAACGGCGTGCGCAATTACACCGCGCGGAACCATATGCGGGATCTCATGTCCGCGGGGGATGAGGTGCTCTTCTACCATTCGAGCGTCACGCCTCCCGGCGTGGCGGGGATCGCGACCATCGCGCGCGCGGCCTATCCCGATCCTACCGCCCTCGACCCTGAATCCGATTACCATGATCCCAAGGCGACACCGGCGAAGAATCCCTGGGTTATGGTGGACGTGAAGTTCAAGAAGGAGTTCCCCAGGTTGGTCACCCTGGATGAATTGCGCGTGGCGCCCGGTTTGGAGGGCATGCTCGTGATTAAAAGGGGCATGCGGCTCTCCGTACAGCCCGTCACGCCCGAGGAGTTTGCGATCGTGGCGAAGCTGGGGGAAAGCTGAAATAACCGCCGTTTCCCAAGCGTTCGCAAATGGAAGGCCTTCCTCCACCCCATTCCGGCCCCCAGGCATGTCGCATTCGACCTAGATTATCGATATGCGACCGGATCTGGAAAGGCCCGTATTGCCCGCCACCCCCCTGGTGGAAGGCGTCGCGGGCGCCGTGCCTCCTGCTCCCGTGCCCGAGCGCGATCGCGACGAAGCCATCCTCGGTTTCCTGCGCCAACGCCTCTGGGAAAGGGCCCACAGTAACAAGCGTGTTACCCCGGAAGGCGAAGAAGACAAGTACGAACCGCAGCGCCTGAACCGGAAGATCCTCTGGCAATACGATGGGAAAGCCAAGAAGGTTCCTCTGTTGCGCCGACCCTATATCTGACCCCACGCGACGCCTTCCCCGGCCTCACAGCCCCCATTCGTCCCCTCGCCTCCCGTAAAGCAAGGGTAAACCCCGCGCAAAGGGCTTGACTTCCCTTTTACTTTAATTGGGTTCCGGTCTCGCCTTTCCCGACTTTCCCCAGAATCCCCTTCGAAAACCCCTAACAACGTCTGCCGAATGCCCGGGGAAAAAATCGACGTCCCTCGGGCTCCCCCCTATAATCAAGGCAACGCGTAGACCGGGTGGGTTCCCGGCGAGCGAGGAAGAACAATGGCAAAGGCTCCCCGGGAAAACGCCGGACTATCGCTGCTGCAGACCAATCCCTCCCGGGAAGTCATGCTGGAAAAGATGCGCAACAAGCTCGCATCCAAGCCCAGCACCGCGCAAATCAAGACCGAGCTAAACCGCGAGAAGCGCCGCAGCGCCGCGACCACCTGGACCATCCGGGCCTTGGTGTTGCTCGCATTGGCCGCGGTCAACTACCTGTTCATCGGGAACGGGGAGCTGATCGCCGCCAAGCTGAGCAAGCCCGCCGTACCGCGCCTGCCCGCTCCGGCTCAGACCATTTCGGCGGATGAACAGGCGCTGTACTACACCTATGCCTTGTACGATTACCAGAAATTCGAAGAGCATTTCAAGATCAAGGGCTTCTTTGCGGTAGACCAGGCCGACGCCAGGCGAAAACTCGACGCCCTTCTTCCTGAAGTCTCCCCGCAGACCCTCGGTACCATCTCGGGATATACCCCGGTGGCGTTCAAATCGATCTCGACGGAGGCGGCGCCATGAACGACCGCCCCGCGCCGCGCATGCGCCAAGACGGCTTCGGCCTCCTGGAAATCATGATATCCATCGTCATCCTGGGGCTGGTGGGTTCCACCACCTTCTATTTCCTCCATGCCCAGGACAAGAACTCCGGATTGGGGACCGATACCAGCAAAGGGATGTTCGTAGGCAAGCGCAAGCTCGATTCCCTCCGGGTGGTTCGCTATGGCATGGTTGCCACGGGTTGCGATACGGTCAGCAACAGGTATATCCGCCGGTGGTACGTCTCCACCGATTTGGTTACCGATCGCAAGACCGTCGAGCTGCTCGTTTCCTGGCCCCTTTCGGCGCAGCATACCATTTCCTTCAACACCATCGTAGGCGACGATCAATACAAGGTGTACTAATGCAACCTAACGAACGCATGCGACGCGACCGCGGTTTTACGCTTGTCGAAGCCATGGTATCCGTGCTCGTGGGGGCCTTGTTGCTTACCGGCGTGTACAAGCTCTGGCTCGCGAACCATAACACTTCCGAGCGCCTGGGAAACAAGACCGACTTCCGGGATCGCGCGACCCTGGCTACCACCCGCTTGAACCGCTCCATCACCATGGCCGGATACGGGATGACCAAACTGGATGTGCTCTCCCGGGTCCGCACCGAGGCGGGCGATACCTTGATCGTATACTCGAACCCGACCGAGCGCCGGACCACCTTAAGGGAAACGGCCAATATTCAGGCTACGAGCATCCTGGTTTTCACCGACACGGGATTCGTCGCAGGAGGCCTGATCGGGATTACCGACAGCCTCCAGCAGGAGTACGCCACCATTACGAGCGTAACCGGCGATTCGGCGAACGGGTTCAGGCTGAACCTCTCCGGGGGCTTGCAGCATAAGTTCCTTTTCGGGGTGCCCGATATTTATCCCGTGCAAAAGGAAAAGTTCTTCATCAAGCAAGCCACCAAGGAACTGATCCGCAAGATAGATGGATCATCGGTCGTACTGGCCGACGGCATTAACGATTTCCGCGCGGAACTCAAGGACGCGGCAGGCAATGATGCGACCTCGTATCGCGCTATCCGCGTAGTCACCTTTTCCATGACCGGGACCTATAAGGCCCGGCAAGGCAGTTTCAATACGATGCGCTTCTCTTCCACCGTGATCCCAAGGAATATCCTATGAAACGCATGCACCCGAAGCCGATCCAATCGAGCATTGCCGCCGAACCGCAGTCCGGCGCGGCAGTTCTCCCGATCATCATCGGGGTGGCGGTGGCGATCACCTTGCTGCAAGTGCCGCTCCTGTTCAAGACCAAATCGGGCAACTCCTTCTCGGGCGCGCAGAAGACCAACATCACGGCCAAGGAAATGGCCGAAGCCGGGATCGACGCGGTGATCTCCGACATCGGACGCAAGGCGATCATCGTCCGGTCTACGACCGATACCCTGCCCTATTCCGGCATCGCCCTCGGGCGGGGGAGCTACTCGACCCAGGTGAAGACCTACCAATTGAACCCGGACCGGGTGAAGGTCGTTTCCGCGGGCACTGTTGGCGGAAAATCGCAATCCATCGAAGCGAAGATGGAATTGGTCAAGACCGAGACTACGATTCCTTATGATACGCCCAAGATGGCCCTGTGGGGGATCCGGGGCTCTCCCGCGACCCTGTACTACCAATCCTTGCAAGAGCGCGACTCGGGTTGGGCCTGGATCCATCCCGAAGGACAGGTTACGCTGTCGGATGGAGGTACGGTCAATACGGACGATTTCACCGTGGCTCCCAACGGGATGATGTACTTCATCAACAACGTTTCCGGAAGCCCCAGCAAGCTTTATAAAATCCGCCCGATGGATCTCGATAATAACCCGGCGACCCCGGTGAACGCAATCCTGATCGGGCCCCTGGTCAATACGATAAAGCCCCTGGAAGGCTTCGATGTCGGATCTCCCCGCGAAATCCGCGGCCTCGTTTTCGTGAGCCGTACCAATTCAGCCGCCAATGGCGTGCTCTATGCCGTAACCTGGCAATCGATGGAGGTTTGGGAATTGAACCTGCGGGACGGCGGCGCGTCCATCGTGGATACCATCATCCCGAAACCGATGCCGAGCGGGGGCTTCAGCGTGGACGCGTTCGCGCAGGATTTCAACGGGAAATTCTACGTGGTCAGGAACAATAACAACAACAACAAGTCGGAATTGTGGGTATTCGACGAGTTCGAAACCTCGCCTTCCAGTCCCCGCAAGGATACCGTCCTCCTGGCAGCCGATATTTCAGGCCGGAACGTCCGCGCGCTGGCGGGCCATCCCAACGGCTACATGTACGCCGCGGATGATCAGAAATGGTATCGGATCAATCCCAACGTCAACAACCCGAACAATGCCACCGATATCCTCTTCTCGGACAATTCCGCATATCGTGGAATGGGTTTTTATTACGAACGCGAGGATTTGAAATTCACCGGAAAGCCGCTGAAGCATAAGATCAATATCTGCCATTATCCGCCGGGCAATTGCGCGAACGTGCAAACCATCCAGATCGACAGCAGCGCCCTGAACGGCCATTTGACCCATGGCGGCGTCTGCCCTTCCGACGTAAGCGGATATTGCGGCGGCATCTCGAACGAGATCGCGTTCGTAGCCGATACCACCATCCAATTGCGCGTCATTTCCTGGAGGGAAATCCCGGGTAACGCCCTTCCCTCGCAAAACGTAGGTCATTGATTCGAAACCGGGATCGCGCATCGTTCCGCGATCCCGGTATCCCCGCCCTTTTTCCGGCCTTCGGGCCCTTCCTGCCGAAATCGTCCGCAATCAAGGTAACATGAGCGTTACTTGACCTGCAGCCCTTATCCCTGGCTGCCTGCAGGACGTTCTTTTACCCTATTCAGACCCTCCGCGTACAGACCGTACGCATTTGATCCGCCCCGAAGCTTGCTTCCCCGGCGCCTCCCCCCTATAATCGACTTTACCGGTTCCGCTGGGGGAGCTGGTTTTCCTTGGCGGGAACTTGTACCAGAACATTCCTACCGCGGAGGCCCCGATCAGGCCCCGCGGCCGGCTGCAAGCCGGTTTCAGCATGATCGAAATCCTGGTATCGGCGGTGGTGACCGGCGTGGTCGCTACTTCCGCCTTCTATTTCCTTTCCTCCCAGAACAACATGGGGACGAAAGGCAATGATCTCATGCATGGGGTCAACCTCGGGAAGCTGAAAATGGATTCCCTGAAGGTGGTCTCCTATTCCGATCTCTCCGCCGGCAGCGATACCGTGGGCCTGCGCTTCGTGCGCGCCTGGCATGTCGGCGTCTTGCGGGACGGGTCCGGGAACCCGACGGGAAGGAAGCGCATCGACCTGACCATCTTCTGGCCTTTGACCGGCGAACAGATGGTTTCCTTCTCCTCCATCAAGAGCGACGATAAGTACAAGGAGAACCTGCGGTGACGCGTTCGAAAGGGTTTACGCTCATCGAAGCCATGATGGGTATGCTGATCGGGAGCATGATCCTGGCGGCATGCTATTCGTTATGGCGTACCCATGCCATCCAGGGTACGAGCATTTCCAGGAAGATCGACTTGCGCAATAAGCTGACCCTTTCCTCGAAGCGATTGCAACGCTCGGTGACCCTCGCGGGCTTCGGGCTTTCGGGGGCCGGGAACATTACCAAAGCCGACGCGGTGGGCAGCGACACCCTCACCCTCTATTCGAATCCCGAGGAGTTGAAGGCGCATCCCACCTTCACCGTCGATCATCGGTACCCGAGCGTTTCGGTCGACGCTCCGGGCCTATTCACGGCCGGCGGCTACCTGGCCATCGCCGGAGGGAGCCATGCGGAAATGCGCCGCATCACTTCGGTATCGGGATCTGCGATTACCCTGGATTCGAGTTTCAACTACGATTACGCAGTCGCCGGAACCCTGGTTTTCCCCGTTAAGCGGGAGCGATTCTATTCCGACCAGGATTCCGCCCGCTTCATTATCGAGACGGCCGCCGGCCGCCATGTCGTCGCCACGAGCGTTACGAATTTCCAGGTTTCCTTCGCCGACATGCGCGGCGCATCCACGGAAATCGCCTCCGAGATCAGAACCGTCCGATTCTCGCTTACCGGCGTCTTTCCCTCCCGGAACGGGGAAATGGGCAGCCTGCTCTTTTCCTCTACCGCCATCCCGAGGAACATGTTATGAAGCAGCAACTTGTTTCCAGACCGGAACTTCATTCCCAAGCCGGCGCAGGCATGCTTTCCATCGTCGCCACCCTGGGCGCCATACTCGTTATGGTCCAGGGAACCATTTATTACAAAGCGAAGGGGAGCGCGAAGTTCCTCGGGATGGAAAAATCCAAGGTAGTCGCGCAGCAGCTCGCCGAGGCCGGCGTAGAGGAGAATATCGCCGATCTCGGCCGCCGGACACTTCGGATCAGCCCAAGCATGCACGACACGGTGACCTATGCCGATAAAGCCTTCGGCGGAGGTACCTACACCACGCGCCTGACTCCCGTAGGCCTGGGCGCGGCGGCGGACACGGTCGATCTCGTTTCCACGGGATCGGTGGGCCGGGGTACCCAGACGGTCAGGGCCCGGATGAAGCTTCGCAAGGTAATGGATACCACGCGTACCCCGCGGGTTATCGTAGCCCCGGAAACCTCCTACACCTACGTGAACCGCAACGTGCCCGACACCGCCCGGGACACCACGGTGCAGGATCCGATGCTGATGCCGGACGTGGAGCATACTCCCGCCTATACCGCGTGCATGAGCAGTAGCGCCAAGAAATGCGACGTCTGCCATCTGCCTTCCATGGATGTGACGAAGGCGAACGTTATCAATATTTCGAAGTCGTCAATCCATACGCATGTCACCCATCATGGCGATTACGTGACGACCGACGGAACCTGCGATATCTACCAGCCCAGGGTCACCTTGACGATTACCTACCATATCGTCCCGGATAGCACGCGCACCATCGTAAACCGGACGACGTATGATACGACCGTAGTCATCGATACCATGGTGAAGGTGCAGGTCATTTCCTGGCGTTGAATGCCAGGGGAGGGCCCTAAATCAGGCTTCCCGGCCCGGCTACTTCAGGGAAGGTTCGGTAGCAAAGGTCGGATCCCAGCGGATAGCCTGGCCGTCGGATGACAGGATGAGGGAGTAATCCCCGTCCTTGGCAAAGAATGACTTCACCCAATCATCGGTATCCAGCGAACGCATTTCCGTGAAGACATGGGCTTGATCCGAGAACGCCAGCTTCCAGGTGCCGGCTGGTACCTTGAAAACCCCGGTTTTCCCGACGGCGACCCCCCCGATCACGCGCCCGCCCGAGGCCGTGCTTGAATTGGCGGTAGCAGGGTACAAGCGGAAATCGAGGGAATCGGAAAACAGGCGGATGCTATTGGTGATGCGGAGGGTGGCGGTTGCGGCGGAGGAATCCTGGCCCGAGGTATCCGGGACGGTGTCATCGCCCAGGTCGACCGTTTTGCAGGCCGTCAGGCCCCCTCCGGCGAGGGACAGGCAAAGGGCGCCGGCCGAAGCGGTCAAGAGCAGGCGGGGCAGGTAAAAGCGGTGCATCCGGCGCATAGGGTATCCTCCCCCGCCATGATACCACTACCGGTATACCCTTTCCACCCGTTTGCCCAGGGAGCAGATGATCTCGTATGGGTGCGTTTGCTTGATGCGGGCCCAATCCTCGATGCTGATTTCGCGCCGGCCCGACTTGCCCACCAGGATCACCGTGTCGCCGACCCGGGCATCGGGGCACGAGTTCAAGTTCACCGTCAGGTAATCCATCGAAACGCGGCCGATGATGGGACAGGCCTTGCCGCGGATGAGGACTTCGCCCGAATTGCTGGCCGCCAGGGGTACCCCGTCGGCATATCCCGCCGGGACCGTCCCTACCCAGGTGTCGCGGAACAGGGTGTGGCTGCCCCCGTACCCAATGGTATACCCCGCAGGCAATCGTCGGCGCGCCAATAGGGTGGTCTTGAGGGTAAGCGTCGGGGCCAGCCGATAGCTGCGCAGGCCGCTCAAATCGAAAACCCCGTACAGGTTGATTCCCGTACGGACCATGCCGAAATAGGCTTCGGGGAAGTTATTGATCCCATCGGAATTGGCCATGTGCACCAAGGGAAACCGGATACCCGCAGCATCCAGCCGCGCGAGTAGAGACCGGAACAAGGCGATCTGTTCCCGGGATTTCCCGTGCATGGGGTTGTTGGCGTTGGGGAAATGGGTGTAAATGCCTTCGAAGTCGAGGCCTGGTAGCTTGCGGGCTTTGACGATTTCCTCGAAAGCCCGGAAATGCGGGATGCCGAGCCGGCCCATGCCGGTATCCACCTTGATATGGACCTTGACCCGTTTTTTCTGCTGAACGGCTTCCTTGGACAGGGCCTTCGCGGTGTCCAGGTCCGGGAGGGGGCACACCACTCCCAAGCGGACGCAGGGCGGGATCTCGGAAGCGAGCAAGCCGCCGATAATCTGAACCGGGACGGGGAATCGTCCGACTAATTGGGCCGCCTCCTTGACCTCGGCCACGCCCAATCTGTCGGCCCCGGCGGCGACCAGCGCCCGCGCGACCGGAATGGCCCCCATTCCGTAGGCATCGGCCTTAAGAATGGCCATAACCCCGGCCGGTTGCACCGATTTCCGGATCCGGGCGAAGTTCCGCCGGATGGCCTTGAGATCGACCTCGAGGGTCAGGCGCGAAGGATAGGAGCGGGAGGCATCGGAAGCTTCGGATAGGTCCGAAGGGATAGAATCAGCCAAGGGTGGACCGGCAGGCGGAGACTAGTTCGGAACTCATGGCGGAATGCAAATTTAACATTAAATTATGACCGGACATGTCGCGGACCTTTGGGTAGGCCCGGTCCCACCTCTTCTTTGAAAGCAGGAATATGCGCAGCTTGAGTTCCCTGTTCGTGATGGTCGGAATCGCCGTCTCTGCCCCTTCGGTCCTGGCCGCCGAAAGCCACAAGGGGGAGGATCTGGCCAACCGATCCTTCAACGGGAAGGATCTCACCGACGCGGAATTCAAGAACTGCAACCTGGAGGGCTCCCGTTTCACCCAGACCGTCGGCGCCAAGGCCAGTTTCGAGGGATCCACCGGGAAGAACGTGAATTTCTCGGCGATGCAGGTATCCGAAGCGGACTTCAAGGAAGCGAAGTTCCCCCAGGCCGACTTCCGGAATTCCGATTTGCGGAACAGCAACTTCAAGCGGGCGATCCTGGAGGGCGCGAATTTCCAGAACGCCGTGCTGCTCGACGCCACTTTCGCTTCCGCGGTGCTGACCAAGGCGAATTTCATCGAGGCGAAATTCAACGAGAAGGCCGACTTCTCCAAGACCAGCCTCGCCGGCGCCAGCTTCAAGAACAACAGCCTGGAACAATCCGATTTCTCGAAGGCCGACCTGACCGGCGCGACCTTTAACGGGGTCAAGCTGGAAGGGGCCGACTTCAGCGGCGCGAACGTCTCCGGCATCAACCTGGCCGAATCCAACCTGACCGGCGCCGATATGTCGCACCTGAATTTCACGACCGCCAACCTTTCCAACACCGCCTTGGTGGAATCCAACCTGAAAGGCGCCCGTTTCTCCGATTCCAAGTTCGACAAGGCCGAATTCCAATATGCGAAGGTGGGCGGCGCCAACTTCGAGCATTGCACCTTCAACAACACCTCGTTCTACCATACGGAATTGAACGACGTGAATTTCAACGGCTCCTCCATGACCGGCGCCGTTTTCGACAACAACAGCCTCGACAAAGCGAAGTTCCACGGAGCCCTCCTGGAGCGGGCGAAATTCGCCGTGGGCAAGATCAGCAAGGTCGATTTCAGCGGGGCGAACCTGAAGTTCGCGGACTTCTCGGGCGCGCAGCTTTTCAACTGCGATTTCAGCGGCGCCGACCTGACGAACGCGCGGTTCGACAACGCCTTCATCACGGGCTGCGACTTCTCGGGAGCGAATCTGTCGACGGTGTTCTGGGACGCGGACAACCTGAAGAAGAACCTGTTCGACTCGCAAACGCGGTTTCCGAGGTCGTACACCCCTAATCCCGCCCAGATGCGCGCGCATAAGTGATGGCCCTGGTCGCGGGGGTGCCTGAGGCTCGAGCCTCAAGCTATGCTTCGCGTGGGTCAATGTACTCCCTCCTCGACGTCTAACTCGCGGCCCTGGACATTGCTTCCGGGCGTTCGCATTTCACCGCGAAATCAATTCTTATAACCCGCGCCGCCGACAGGTCGCGGTGAAATGCACGGGCCGCTCCCTTTGCAGCTCAGCATAATTCGGCCCGAGCCCCATCCCCCACCGCGACCAGGGTTACCCCCTCCGCGAACAGCCCGGGAACAGACCGGAAACGGAAGTCTCCCCTCCCCCTCTTCCCGAAGGTACGTTCTAGAAATACCCAACTTCGTCCGGGTCTCCCTCTCCCTTCCGCTCCGCTCACCACCTTCCACTGCATTCCTCCGCCATTCAACTCGCTCTGCTTTCCCCCGGGGTCCCTCGCGCGACACCCTCCCGAACTTTCCCGGTCTTTTTCCCGGCGTTCCAAGCTGTAAACGGCGCTGCATGCCGGTCTCGCGGTCGATCCGGCCCCGGTGGGGCTCCCGCGGGCCGAGTTGGCGCAGGCAGTGGAGGCGGAGGGCGCATGTCCGGTCGGGGCCCTCTTCAAATGGGCCCCGACCGGACGGAAGACCGAACCCTGCCGAAGCGCACGCAGCATCGACCCAGCCCGATCGAGGCATCGACCCGCCAAGCCGTCGAGGCCCGCGGGAGTCCCACCGGGGCGGGACCCACCCCGATCCCCGCATTCAGCGCAGTTTCAGCGAAAATGTTAATATTGGGAGATATGAGACGCGCGATATTACACCAAGGCGCCGGCGAACTCGTTTATGAGATTCGCGAGATCGTCAAAAAGGCCACCCTATTCCAGAAGCTCGGCATCGAAATCTTCTGGGAAAACATCGGCGATCCCGTCGCCAAAGGCACCGAAATACCCGATTGGATGAAGGCGATCGTGGCCGATCTGGCCCGCGAGAACATGTCCTACGCCTATTGCCCCACCAAGGGGGTTCTGGAAACCCGTCAGTACCTGGCGCAGAAGAACAATGCCCTGGGCGGCGTGCAAATCACCCAAGAGGACATCCTCTTCTGCAATGGCCTGGGCGACGCCATCTCGAAGGTATACCAGTACCTGGACCCCGGCGCGCGGGTCATCGGGCCGTCTCCCGGGTATTCGACGCATTCCTCCGCCGAAGGCGGGCATGCCAGCCAGCCTCCCATCACCTACCGCCTGAATCCGGAAAACCATTGGTTCCCGGACATGGACGAACTGCGGAACAAGATCAAGTACAACCCGAACATCGTCGGCATCCTGATTATCAATCCGGACAATCCCACCGGCATGGTGTATCCGGAGTGGTACTTGAGGGAAATCGTGTCCTTGTGCAAGGAACATGATTTGTTCATCGTCGCCGACGAGATCTATACCCATATCACCTACAATGGCGTAAAAGCCATCCCGTTGGCCCAGGTGATCGGGGACGTTTGCGGCATCTCCATGAAAGGCATTTCCAAGGAATTGCCCTGGCCGGGTTCCCGCTGCGGCTGGCTCGAGTTCTACAATACCCAGCGCGATCCCGAATTCGGCCGCCTGGTGAAGGCGATCGAGGACGCGAAGATGCTGGAGGTCTGCTCGACCACCCTACCCCAGATGGCCATCCCGCGCATCCTGTCGCATCCGCAATTCCCCGCGCATCGCGAGTCGCTCAATCTCGACATCCAGAAGCGCGGCGACGTGGTCTATGAAACGCTCAAGGACGTTGAAGGCCTGATCGTCAACAAGACCTTCGGCGCCTTTTACACCTCGATCATCTTCAAGAAGGGCGTGCTCAAGCCCACGCAGAAACTGCGCGTGGCCAATCCCGAAGCCGCCGCCCTGGTCGAGAAAATGGTCGCCGGCGTGCCCCTGGACAAGCGCTTCGTGTACTACGTGCTGGCCGCCACGGGCATTTGCGTTGTCCCCATCTCGTCCTTCTGTTCCGATCTACACGGGTTCCGCGTGACCTTGCTGGAAGAGGATCCGGATCAGATGGCTTGGATGTACAAGAAGCTGCGGGCCGCCATCGAAGAGTACCTGGCCTCGTAAGGCCAGGTTAGAACGTGTGCCGGTTGAGGAGCGCCCGCGCCTTGGCGGTCGCATCCCCTTCGCCCGGAACCTTGGAGCTGTCCCCATCGCCGTCCGTGCCGCTATCCAGCAGCGGACGGGTACGCAGGTTCTTCCACCGCTCATCGGAAAGCTGGTCGGCCAGGCGGGCCAACGCCGTATCCCGCGCCGCCAACTGGGTCGTATCCGCGTCCATGCGCAAGAGGCCGCGATAGGTGGCGTAATTCCGAACCACCAGCCGCTTGTGCTGCAAGAACGCCGCCGTCGGCTTCTTGGGATTCCACTTGGTCGGGCTTGGCAACAGGCAGATCAGGTTGATGGCCTCCTCCGCCGTCAAATCCTTGGGCTCCTTGCGCATCCAGTAGCGCGCGCCCTCCCGAACCCCGAAAACCCCATCGGCGAATTGGGCGACATTCAGGTAGGCCTCGAGGATCCGATCCTTAGGCACGAAATGCTCCAGTTCCAAGGTGATGGCCGCCTCCCGGAGCTTACGGCTCATTTCCTTGTCGCGCGAGAGGAAGAGGTTCTTGGCCACCTGCTGGGTGATGGTGCTGGCCCCGCGGGCTTTTTTGCCGGCTTGATGGTTGGCCACGATGGCGAACTCGATCTGCTCCAGATCGAATCCCTGGTGCTCGTAGAACTTGGCGTCCTCGGCGATGAGGGCCGCTTCCTTTACGGTTCTGGGAATCGAGTCCAGCGGGATCCACGACCAGCGGATCAGGGTATCCGGAACCGGAAGGCCGGCCGTTTTCAGGCTATCCGACAGGCGGGCGCGTTCCGTATCGATGAAGGCGGTTGTCTTGGGATTCTCGCGGACCAACTGCCGGATTTCCCAGACGTAGAAGTATTCGCCGAACTTGAAGACCCCGTAGACGAGGGCCACCAGGGCCGCCCCGAGGGCCAATTGGTAACCGGTCCAGATGATGAGCCAAATCGTACGCAGGGCTACCCAGCCCACATGCAAGGTGGCCATGGTTATCCGCAACCATTTCGGTTTCACGCCGGGCGCGGAACCGGGTTTCGGATCGGGTTTCTGATCGGATATCGTCTTCGCCGTATCGGCCATGTCCATCGCCTTTCCGGGCGCTTCATGCGGGCGCGCGGGCGGGTTTTCCAAGTCGGAGAAAGCAAACTAATATTCCCTTCCGGGGAATCCCAGCAATGACAGCCTTTCGCCCCTGCATCGATCTCCATCAAGGAAAAGTAAAGCAGATCGTCGGCGGCACCCTCAACGATGCCGGCGAGGGCCTGCAAACCAATTTCGTCTCGCCCCACGGCGCCGCGTGGTTCGCCGACCTGTACCGCCGGGACGCCCTTACCGGCGGCCATATCATCATGCTGGGCTCGGGCAACGAGGCCGAAGCCAGGGCCGCCCTACAGGCCTGGCCGGGCGGGATGCAGATCGGGGGCGGGCTGGACGATACCAATATCCTCGGCTGGCTCGAAGCCGGGGCCAGCCATGGCATCGTCACCTCCTGGCTTTTCCCGGGCGGCATGTTCTCCATGGATCGCCTCGCGCGGCTTTCGGGGCTGGCCGGCAAGGAGCGGCTGGTCGTCGACCTGAGCTGCCGCCGCCGGGGCGACGGTTGGAACGTGGCCATCAACCGATGGCAAACGGTGACCGGTGTCCGCATCGATGCGGCCTTGCTGGAATCCCTTGCGGAACATTGCAACGAATTCCTGATCCACGCCGCCGACGTGGAAGGACGTCAGCAGGGCATGGATTGGGAACTGGTCGAATTGCTGGGCCGGATCTCCCCCATCCCGACCACCTATGCGGGCGGCGCCCGCGACATTTCCGACCTGGAAAGGCTGCATCGCGAAAGCCGGGGCCGCCTTGATCTCTCCATCGGCAGCGCGCTGGACATCTTCGGGGGCAAACTCGTGCGGTATGCCGATTGCGCCGCCTGGAACCGGGCCTCCCGCTCCGCCGGGCCTTGAGTCCACGACGATGGACGATTCCGAGCCGAACGATCCTTCCGACCCCGAAGCCCTGCCCGATCCCTTCAGGCCTGAACGCCGGGAACTGGTACGCAGCGGCCGCAAGCAGGATATCCTCGATCAAAGCCTGGTATTGGCCTCCCAAGGCCTGAAGCATTGGATGGAGTTCGACGGGAGCCAATGGAGCCTGGCGGTCGACGAGCGGGATGCATCGTGGGCGGCTTCGCTGCTGGAGACCTGGCAGGCGGAGAACGAAGGTTCCGCCGAGGGCCCCGCCGAACAGGCCGATCTCGATCTCCGCCTGGCCCCGTTATTCTTTCTGGCCGTTCCCGCCCTGATCTATTTCCTGGTGGGGTTTTCCCCGGCCGCGGAATGGCTGCGCGATCGGGGCTCCGCCGATGCGGCGCGGATCCTGGCGGGCGAATGGTGGCGCTGCATCACCGCCGCCACCCTGCATGCCGACGACGCGCACCTGCTCAGCAACCTGGTCTCGGGCTATTTCATCCTGAACCTGATCAACCACAGGCTGGGCATGGGCACCGTCATGCTGCTCGCCACGATATGCGCGGCTTTGGACAATTTCCTGGTCGCCCTGTTCTCGGGCCCGGGGCATGTGTCCTTGGGCTTCTCCTCGGTGGTGTTCTGCGCGCTGGGTCTTCTGGCCGCCGTAGAGACCCTGGCGCTTTGGCGGCGGCGGCGGGAACATGCCGCCCGCACGGGCCTTTCCCCCCGCGATCAAGCCATCCGCTTCGTCCAATTGCGCCGCCTCTCGCCGCTGATCTCGGCCCTGTTCGTGGCCGTACTGGTGGGCTTGGGCGAAGGCGTGGACGTGAAAGCCCATTTCTACGGCTTCGGCCTGGGAACGGCCTTAGGCCTTACCACCGGCTGGTTGCCCGCTTCCCTGCGGCGGATTCCAGCCCAGGCTTTGCTCGGCACCCTGACCTGCCTGCTCTACGGCCTGGCCTGGGCCCTCGCGGCGCGCGGATAAAAAAAACGGCGGTCCCTTTCGGAACCGCCGCTCCCCCATCCCGCCGGCTTGCCGGGTATCACGCCGACGGGTGTTGAGACCCCAATCCCCCCGGGGAGTTCACAGCGCTATGCGCTTAACCATCTGCCTTCCCAGGATGCTGACCTTCATGAGGTAGCTTCCGGAAGCGGGCGCATTGGCAGGCATACGCAAGGCACCGTCTTCGGAGCGCAGATTCCATAGGCCGGCCCGCTTTCCGGACAGGTCGAACAAGACCACTTGCGCCTGCAATCCGGCAGCCAAACCGGGAATGCGCAGCGTCCAGCCGGAGCGGGTCCGCTCGAGAACCCAGCGGTCCGGTTCCTCCAGCCCGCCCAGCTTCGCCAGGATGCCGGTTGAGTTGCCGTTGGGCGCGTCACCGGGCCGGTAATTCGGCAATACGTCTTCGACCCGCGCGGGGGCTACCCGCGGTACCCCGGTGTCGGAATAGGTTTCCGCGGACTTGAGGGAGTCCGCGGGAAGGCCGAGCAGGCTGGCCCAACGATCCACGAAGCCGTAGACGGGGCCGAGCGGGGGCTCTTTGCGGTTTTCGGAGAAGGGCGATTCCGAACCCGCCCACAGCACCGCGATGGAGGTATCTTCCGCGACGCCGACCTGGTAAGGTAACGATTTGGCCGCGCCGATCCGCTTGCCCGCCGGGTCGAAAACTTCCCATTCCAGGCTGTCCTGCCAGACGGATTCCGACTTGCCGTGGAAGGTGAGGCTGCCGCAGGCCAAGGACAGGCCGCCTTCGCATTTGATGGGGAAATCGTAGGACTTGGCCGCGTTCCTCACGACCAGGTTCAGGCTGACCGCATCGAAGCCGGGAATCGAACCGTAGGGCGTGGCGATCTGCGGGCCTTGCGAAGGATGATCGCGATGAGCCGTCCAGGCATCGAACCCCGCTTGCGTAAAGGCGGAACCCGCCAAGGTTCCGACCGATAGCGGTTCATCCTTGAATAAGGAATCGAAATAGGCGTTCGCTTCGGCATCGGTCGTCACGTTTTCCGGCCCGGCCGATACCATGATCAGATGGCGCACCACCCCGGTAGCGGGCGAATACAGGGTCTTAACGAGCTTGAGATTCTGGTAAAACCGATCCTTACTGGCGCGGACGGCCAGTTTCTGATCGCCCGGTTTCGGGCGCACCTGGGGCTTCATGCTCAAGGCGAACTCCGTGGCGTAATTGCCTTGCAAATGGCCCAGGTATTCCATCGCCGCCTGGTAATCCGCGTCGCCCCGGGACGAAGTCGGGAACCGCTTGGGATCCCCGCGCCCATCATCGTGCAACAGGCCGACCTTGTTCCCCGGGCCCCCCAATTGCCCGAATAGTTCGAGCAAGGCGGCCGCCTGGCCTTGCGCCTGATAGACATGGGAGTAATCGGCATACCCGTACTGGTTTTCCAGCGCCCACATCGAGGGCGCATGCCATTTCCAATACACGGCCACTTCGACGCGGCGGCCCAGGCTGCCCAGGAGCTCGTCGGTTACGCCGGCGTAAAGGTTGAGGTAGTTGCCGGCCATCAGCCCCGATGCGATCGAGGTGCGCACCGCCACCTGCCGGTTATGGTCGATCGGAATCAACCTGATGCCCGGCATCGAGGACCACCAGTCAAAATAGCCCCCGGCCAGATCCGAAGCCATCATCAGGCGGGTTCGCGGGAGGCTTAAGGTGGAGCGCGAACCGTCCGGCAAAGCGAGGAGAACCTCCTTAACGCCGGCGCCTTCGAAGGTGACAGAGACCGGCATTTGGCTGCCGGGGAACAGCGAAGCTAGGCCGGCCTTCAGAACCATCTCCAAGCCTTCGGCGGAAATGGCCGGCGGCAATTGGTAACGTAGCCGGAAGTGCCGGGAACGGGAGAGTTCCACGGGGTAAATGCGGACCCGGTAGTTTCCCGCCGAAACCTGATCCAGCAGAATGGGATCACGGGGCCGCAGTGGAGGCACGGAATTCCGTTCGACCTTGCTTTGGTATACGCTATCGGCCTTGGCCTTATCGAGCAAATGCGCCTGCAACACGTTGTTCCCGTCCCACAGCAAGGCGCCGGTGATGGCCGCGCCCGAAGGCAGGCTGAACAGGCCGGTAATCTCCAGGGTTTTCGGGTCGTTGCCCGTCGTCACGCTGCCTACCGCGGCGATTTCAAGGTCCTCCTCCACATCCAGCCATGCCGGATGGACCTGCACCCGCACCGCGGCGCTGACCAGTTCGCAGCTTCCCGCGTTGTATCCTCCGTTGGTGGTATGCGTGGTTTGCCATGAGGTCTGCGCTCCGGCTCCGCCTGCCAAGCCCAGAGAAACGCCTAAAGCCTGAAGTACCCGTCTACCCCATCGAACCGTCATGCCCGGCCTGCCTTTCCCCGTGGGCCGTTCCGGAGGCCCGGATCGGGTCAACGCAAAGGACGTGCCGGTTAGGAAAGTTGGGGAATTCCTGGAATTCGCAAGAAAAGGGAATTGGGCTGAAGAAGATGACCAGGTTCTGACCGGCCCAGGGGATCAAGGTTTGATCGGAGCGGCAGCGTAGGCAGGAGCACCACGCAACTCCACGCTCCCCGCTAGCCTATGAGAGTGTGGCCCGTCGGGCTCTCCGCTAGTCTAACAGGTGCCCGTGCATGACGAGGTGGTCGACCTTGAACATCTTCACGAGCAGGGCGACCCTCATCCACATGCCGTTCCGCTCCTGCCTCCAGTACTTGGCCCGCGGATCGGCATCCACGTCCGGATGGATTTCATCCCGGCGCGGAAGCGGATGCATGATCACCCCGTGCGGCTTCATCAGTTTCAGGTGATCCACGCCAAGCTTGAAAGCGGAGATATCCACGCGCTTCGATTCTCCGGCCTGGTCATGCTCATCCTGGATCCGGGTGATGTAGATGGCGTCCAGTTCCGGGAGCACGGCTTTCAGATCCTTGGTCTCGTGGAACTCCACCCCATGCCCGGCCAGGCTCTTCTTGATGTCCTCGCCCATGGCGAAATCATCCGGCGCGATGAAGACCAACCGCACGTTGCGGTAGTTCTTCATGAGATAGCAGAGCGAGCGGACCGTACGGCCGCGCCTTAGGTCGCCCATCATCCCCAATGTCTTCCCGTCGATGCCGCCCATTTCCTTGAAACTGCGTTCCAGGGTATAGATATCGAGCAGGGCCTGGGTGGGATGCTGGTCCTTGCCGCTCCCCGCGTTGATGATGGGCACGCGCCGCTGGATGGTGTCGAAAAGGTTGGCCGCCGATTCCGCCAAGCCCTCTTCCTTGGTACGCATGACCACCACGTCCACGTAGGAACTGAAGGTTCGCAGGCTGTCCAGTAGGCTTTCGCCTTTCACTTCGGAAGAAGTGGCGGAATCCCGGATCTCGCTGGTCTGGATACCCAGGATCTGGCAGGCGTTATTGAAGGAAAGGAAGGTACGCGTGGAGGGTTGGGTGAAGTACAGCATGGCGCGCTTGTGCGCGAGCAGGCCACGCAGGTAGAGCAGGCCTTCCTTGGTTTTGGCGAACTTGCGGATGGCCGTGGTCAGTTCGCAAAGCTCGTCCAGGATGGCGCGATCGAATTGCTGGGTCTTCAGGATATGGAAGAACTCGGGCTTGGGTCGGTGTTCCATGGCGCGAAAGATAGCAATGGGCGCGCCGGTCGCACTCTAAAGTTACGCTCGCACGAGCGGGCCGCGAGCGCGGCGGGTCTTTCGCGGCGGCCGGGCCCTCGCGGGGGCGCGGGCCGGCTCGGGCTATTCGCTTTCCGGTGAATGTGGTCTGCCCATGGTTCGGGAGCGTGGTGCCCGCAAAAAGGCTTCGCGGGCGAGTGCGGGTTTGCGGGCTTTCGATTTCGCGGGTCCGGTACCCGCTCCCGAACCAGGTCGCTCATAACTCGCCGGCCCGCGCCCCCGCGAGGGCCCGCCCGTCCCAGGCGGACGCGCCGCGATCGCGGCCCGGTCGGGCTCGTTTACGGTTCGTTGCGCGACTGCCGGTCTCCCCTACCGAAAGAGCGATTCCCGCCGGCGACCAGCGGCCATTCCCAGACGGGCCATCAGGGCCGCCACAACGGCAATGACGGGTCTTAGACCGGTCGTGTCATGAACTCGTCATGACACGACATGGTCATTAGCCCAACGAAGTCCAGGAAGGGCGCCTTGGGCGCCGGGACGCCCGGTCGATCAGTCTTGGTACCGGAGCGTTATTCCTGGGCGAAGGACCCCAGATTGATTTTCGAAAAGCCCTTGCCGTCATAGGTCAGTTGGATGCGGGTTTCCGAATTGCCTTCGACTTCTACGGTTTCCAGGTGCACGGGGCGATCCCACAAGGCATAGACATGCCGCAGGGTCTGGCGGGCGTATTCCTCTTCCAGGGTCAGGCCGTCGTAGAAATGCTTCATGTACATCTCGCGCTTACCGCCGTAGTCGCCGTCGGTGACCTTGATGAGCGGCACGCCGCTATGCGCGAAAGAGCGGACCACCAGATCCTTGATGACATGCCAGTTGGTCTCTTCGACCGAGAACTCCTCGACATTGCCCTGCTGCTTGGAGCCGTAGATATAGAGCTCGGAATCCTCCACCACCTGGCGGTTCATGAACTCGTCCAGGAAGAACCAGTCCATATGGGTGCGGCGCACCTCGAATACCTTCTCCAGGCCTTTGCCGGCCTTCAGGTCGATATTCCATTTGTCCGGGGATTCGCTGCGCTCCCATTCCGGCCCGAATTGGCCCGCATTATAGCGCTTCTCGATGTTCAGGAAGGTTTTGACGCCCAGCAGGTAAGGATTCAACCCGAAGGGATTGCTCGCCAGCACCCGCGCGTTGTACAGGTTGTAGAAGCCATGCTCCTCCGGGGTCAGGAAGCCGTCCTGGAACAGCCGAGTCATAATGCGCATGTGCCAGAAGCTGGCCCAACCTTCGTTCATGACCTTGGTCTTGCGTTGCGGCATGAAGTAGATGGACTGCTCGCGGACGACGTTCAGGACGTCCAGTTCCCATTCCTCGAAACCGCGGGGGGAATGGCGCATGATGAAACCCATCAGGTCGGGATCCGGTTCGGCCGGGATTTTCTTCTTGGCCTTGCGGGCGTCTTCGCGCTTTTCCTCGAAGGTTTTGTGGGTCTGTTGGCCGTCGAAATCGAATAGGTCCGAGAAGGGCGTTCCCACCTTGGGAACCTTTTTCCTGGGCTGCTCGGAAGACTCGGAAGGGATGGCGCTTTCCTGGAAGAGATCCGCCTCGATATGCATCTGGATGGCCTGGGCCGCGTCCAACAGGCGTTCGACCTCGTCGACGCCGTAGTCCTCCTCGTACTTCCGGAGCCGGCCGGCGGCTTCGCTGGCCGAGGTCAGCATATCCCGGCGCGTCCGTCCGAAGTAGATGTTGTTCTTCATGAAATCGTTATGGCCGTACACGTGGGCCATCACCAGCACCTGGATCGGATAGGGATTGGTGCGCATCAGGAAGGCGCGCGAGGGATTGCTGTTCAGCACGACCTCGTAGGGAATGCCCCCGCTGTACTCGTATTGGGTCCGCTGCTTCTCGTAATCCCGGCCGAAGGACCAATGGGAATAGTTGACCGGCAGGTTGTAAGACATGATCTCCAGCATCTTCTGGGCGGGAATCACGTCGAATTCCTGCGGAAAGCAATCCAGGCCGTATTCGGCGACAACCTTCTGGATATGGTTATCGGCCCTTACCAGCCGTTGGACCTCGTCTTTTTCCCGGGAATCGCTCATACCTTCCGTTCCTTGGAGAAGAACACCTTGAGGGCCGGGTACACGTGCCCCTTGTTCTTGAGGATGACCCCCGCCAGCGGGAGATCCGCCCTTTGGCCAAGGTAGTATTCGAAATCGGAATCACGATAGCTGGTGTACCGTTCCAGGCTGAAGGTTTCCTCGAAGTTGCGCATCAATTGCTGGCCGTAGGCAACCTCGGTGCGGATCTCGCCGTAGCCCACCATGTTCGGGCTCTTATCCATCAGGCGTTTCACGCTTTGCATGGTCTTGGCCGGATCCCAATCCTCGCCGTCCGAGAAGTGGAAGGCGTAGATGTTCCATTTCGATGGTGGATAATCCGTATCGATCAACTGGCAGGCCATGTCATAGGCCGAGGCGCAGATGGTGCCCCCGGATTCGCCTTTGTGGAAGAACTCGTCCTCATCCACCAACTTGGCCTCGCTGGTATGGGCGATGAACCTGATTTCCACGTTGCGGTACTTGTGCTTCAGGAACTCGACCATCCAGAAGAAGAAGGAACGGGCCAGGTATTTCTTGGTCGTGGACATGGAACCGGAAACGTCCATCATCGCCAGGATCACGGCGTTGCTATGGCTTTCCATGTTCTCCTTCACCACGCGATAGCGGAGGTCGCCATGCTGGATGAAGGGTTTCAACTTGTCCTCGGCGTCCCCGAGCTCGGCATCCCGTTCCGCTTCCGGCAACCTCAGGATTTCCAGGGCCTTCTGGTAATCCCCTTTCACGTGGTTGAGGGCCTTCTGGCACAGCTCCAGGGGCAGGCCCGTCTTCTCCGCGAGCTTGGACACCGAGTCAGCCGCCCGCTTCAGGGCATTGCGGAAACTGCGCTTCTTGTCCAGATTCGGCTTCAAGCCGTGCCGTTCGATATCCTCGAAATTCCAGCCGGCGGGAACCAGGGTCTCGGCGATCTCCTTCTTGCGCAGGTCCGGCAATTGGAGGTCATCCATCATCATCTGGATCAATTCCTCGATGTCGACTTCGGTCTCCATGTAATCTTCGCCCAAGGCATCCGCCGGTTTGCCGCCCTTCCCGGGCCCCTGACCCTCGCCGCTGGGCGCCGGACGCCGCCCGATCACGTCGCCCTTGTCCTTCTTGCCATGGCCCAGGCCGTACCCGCCGCCGCCGTCGCCTTGGCCTTTGCGCTTGCCGTATATGAATTGGTAGGACTTGATGCCGCGGATGGGGATCTTTACGGTCTGCCCCTTCTTCCGGGAAATGATGCTTTCCTCGGAAATCACGTCGGCGATGTTCTCGCGGATGGAATCCTTGATCTTCTTCTGGTGGCGGGCGACGTCTTCCTGCCCGCGCTTCGAAAAATCCCAATCGACTTGTCTGACAGTCAAGGTAGCTCCCTGTGGTCTCTCGACGTTTAGGGGCTAGGGATTAGGGGTTAGGGATTAGGGAAAACCGGATTGGAGCCGGAGTCGGCATCGGTTTTACCCTAACTCCTAACCCCTAGCCCCTAATCCCTTATTCACTCTTCCTTCCGCAGCACTTCGCCCACGAATTGGAGCAGGCGCTCGGCGTTCTTCTCCGAATACCCCTTCATCTTCAGCGCTTCGATGGCGTCCTGGCGGCGTTTGACCGTCTTGGGATCCTTCTTGTTCGGATCGGCGATGGTCAGGCTCACCACGTTCTTCAGATCGCTCATCAGCTTCTTCTCGATGGCCTCGTTCAAGGGTTGGTAGCTCTTGAAGTCGAAGGGCTTGCCCTGGTCCATGGCGTCGGACTTGAAGACGAAGATGCCTTGCCGGAATTCGCGTTTGGCGTTCTCCGATACGCCGATCATCTCCTCGATGGACCGCATCAGCTTCTCGTCGGCCTCAAGGGGTTCGCCGGTCACGGGATCGGTGATCTTCTTCTTGAGGCAGAACGAGGTGGTGTTCTTGATGTAATTGTCGAACAGCGATTGCGCCTGATCCTCGTAAGCGAACAGGAAGGCGCGGTTGACCTCCTTCTTGGCCACTTCGCGGTACTCGGCGTTCACGCTTCCCTTGTCCGCCATCAGCAGGCGCAGGTAACGTTCGGCCTCTTCCTCGGAAAAGCCGATATGGTGGCCGAAGTTGTTGCGCAACGACCGGATCACGTCCAAAGGCATTATGCTGCCTTCCTTCTCCTTTTCCGAGAGGGCGACGTTGATGGCGTTGACCACGAAGCGGGGCGAGATGCCGAACATCCCTTCGCCCTTCTTCTTGCCTTCCAGGCGCAGCGATTTCAGATCGACCGGATCCTTCTCCTGTTCCATCACGGCCTCGCCGTTGTAGTACCGCATCTTCTTGATGAGGTCCGGGCACAGGTTGGATTCGGTAAGGCGCGTGAGCACGGCGAACATGGCCGCGACCTCGAGCGTATACGGCGCGATGTCGATATGCGAGAACTGCGAGCTCGCGATCATCTTCTTGTAGATCTTCACTTCGTCGTCGACGCGCAGGTTGTACGGCACGTAGATAGGGTACATGCGATCGTGCAGCGCCTCGTTCTCCTTGTTCGCCTTGAACTTGTCGAACTCGGTCTGGTTGGTATGCGACAGGATGACGAGGTCGGTATAGATCTGCGGGAAGCCCGGGACCTTGATCAACTGCTCCTGCGCCACCGTGATCAGCACGTAATGGAACTTGATATCACATTTCAGGATTTCGATGTACTCGATGAGACCGCGGTTGCTTATCTCCAGTTCGCCGTCCAGGCTGTACGCCCGCGGGTCGGTTTCGCCGTACTCGGTGATCTTGGAGAAGTCCACGTGGCCAATCAGCTCCGAGATATCCTGATTCTTCGGATCGCTCGGCTGGAAGGTCCCGATGCCGCGGCGCGCGCGCTCCGACAAGGTCAGTTGCCGTACCTTCACCTTTTCCCAGAGTATGTTGCCCTTCTCGTCCTTCAGCTCGGCGTTGTTCAAAAGCCTGTGGCGGCAGATCGGGCACAGGTCGCCTTCGATCTTCACGCCGCCGAGGATCTCTTCCCACTTCGGGCGATCATGGCGCGGGACCAGATGCAGGGGTTCTTCGCTCATCGGGCAGCCTTCGATGGCGTAGATGGGCATGCTCGCCGAATATTCCTCGAGGCGCTTCTTGAGCAGGCTCGAGATCGAACTCTTACCCGAGGACACCGGTCCGACCAGCATGAGGATGCGTTTTCCGGTTTCGGTACGGCGCGCGCCCGCATGCAGGAACTTCACGATATCGTGGATGGACTCGTCCACGCCGAAAATATGGTCCTCGAAGAAATTGTAATGCACCAGGTCTTCGTAACCCGGTAGCAGGATCTTCTCGGTGGTAGGCGTGGTACCTTGCCCGATGATCATGTTGTAGAGGCGGCTGGGCGCGGACATGGCGAGGGACGGATTCGCCTTCACCAGTTCCAGGTACTCGAGGCAGGTTCCCGTCCAGGAAGTCGCGTTCTTCTTGGCGCGGTTCTCATTGATGATCGACTGGAAATCCATATTGTCGCTGGCCATGGGTGGGTTCCCCTTCCCCTATATATTACGGTTTTCCGTCCTCAAAAAACAGGAATTTGACAGGTATCCGATACACATTCGCGGGTATCCGTAAGTTCGACTCGAGGGTATCCGTAGGATTGACAAGGCTTTGACTCGGATCGGGATTTCGGACATTACCCCTCGCGTGGATGGATTCGAGCGGCTTTGCGCCCGGATCCGCGCATCGATGCGCGGAACCCGGAACTTCAAGTTTAGGGCCGGGAAGGATTCCAGCCAACGGAAATCAGGCCCCCGTTTCCCAAATGCGCCGAGGCGGAATTCCCATACGCCGGGATCGCCGATTCCGGGTCTTCCGGTTGGCCCGCGTTTCGCTCCACCCCGGGGATTGCCGTTTCCGAATTTGTAGATTTCCGCACCGAAAACCAAAGCATCCATAGAGGCACGGAAATGGCGAAGATCAACTCCAATTACCAGAAACTGCAGGCCGGTTACCTCTTCCCCGAAATCGGCAAGCGCGTGCGGGCTTACGCGGCGGCCCATCCGGACGCGAAAATCATCCGGCTCGGCATCGGCGACGTCGTACTGCCTCTGCCCGAACCGGTCCTCAAGGCCATGCGCGCCGCCGTCGACGAGATGGGCAAACCGGAATCCTTCAAAGGTTACGGCCCGGAGCAGGGTTACGACTTCCTATTGAACGCCATTTCCGCCCATTTCAAGTCGCAGGGAGCGGAAGTAGCGCCCGACGAGGTCTTCGTCTCGGACGGTTCCAAATGCGACACCGCCAACATCCAGGAAATCTTCGACACCGATAACGTGATCGCCGTGACGGATCCCGTCTACCCGGTCTATGTCGATACCAACGTGATGGCCGGGCGCACCGGCATGGCCGAAGGCGGCCGTTACGGCAAGCTGGTCTACATGCCCACCACCGCCGAAAACGGATTCGACCCTGAGCTGCCCAAGGGCAAAACGGACCTCATCTACCTGTGCTCTCCGAACAACCCGACCGGGGCCGTCATGTCCCGCGCGTCCCTGGAGAAATGGGTCAAGTACGCCAAGGCCAACGAAGCCGTGATCCTGTTCGACGCGGCCTATGAGGCCTTCATCGCCGAGAAGGGTTTGGTCCATTCCATCTATGAGATCCCGGGCGCCCGCGAAGTGGCCATCGAATTCCGCAGCCTTTCCAAGACCGCCGGTTTCACGGGAACGCGCTGCGCCTATACCGTAGTGCCGAAGGAAGTCATGGCCCGCAACGACAAGGGTGAGAAGGTCCCGTTGCATTCGCTGTGGAACCGCCGCCAGACCACGAAATTCAACGGCGTCAGCTATCCCATCCAGAAGGCGGCGGCCGCCATCTTCACGCCTGAGGGCGAGAAGGCCATCCAGGCCAATATCGCCTACTACATGGAAAACGCGAAGATCATCCGCGAAGGCCTGAAGGCCGCGGGATACACCGTGTTCGGCGGGGTGAACGCCCCCTATATCTGGCTGAAGGTGCCGCAGGGCCTAACCTCTTGGCAGTTCTTCGACAAGCTCCTGAACGACGCCCAAGTGGTCGGGACGCCGGGCTCGGGCTTCGGGAGCTGCGGGGAAGGCTACTTCCGCCTCAGCGCGTTCGGCATGCGGCCCAATGTCATCGAGGCCGTGGAGCGGATCAAAACCCGTCTCCGCTGATCATCCGGCCCTCCCCCGCAACCGCATGGTTGCAATGGGGGGGCGATTTTCTTTTCTTTCCGATGAAGCTGAATGGCCCCTGCCGGGGCCGGGAGAACTAAATGAAAAAATGGCTCGGCATTACGACGTTCATACTCCTGCTGGCCCTGGGCGCGGGGGCCGCGGGACGGAATTTCGGACTGGGTTTCACGCTGGGCGACCCCACGGGGTTTTCCGCTAAATACTGGACAAGCGGAAATACCGCCCTTGATTTCAACCTGGGGTGGAGCGGGTACGGGACTCGCAACGGGTATTATGATCCCGATTGTAATCGGGCCCAGTTCTACTACGATCATAGGCAGTACTGCGATGAACGCGGTTACGGATACCGGAACCGTTACGGGTACGACTGGAACATCCTGCATTTCCATGCCGATTACCTGTTCCACAATTTCGACCTGATCCGCGCCACCGAACGCTTCCCCATCTATTACGGGCCGGGAATCTCGTTCAATTACCTGGACTACGATTACATGCAAGTAGGCGTGCGAGGCCAGCTCGGCATAGCCTGGATGCCCCGTCGGGCGCCCATGGATCTATTCCTGGAAATCGCCCCGACCTTGTACATCTTCCCGGGTCCGTATCCGGACGTGAACGCGAGCATAGGCGCGCGTTACTACTTCTAGGCGTTCCTTCCCCGGTCCCGGCCTCCTGCCGGCGCCGGGGCTCCCGGCTCAGCCGTTGCGGCCGTGCACCTGATCCATGTCCACGACCTTGCGGTCGATCATGAACTCCGCCCATGCCCAATCCATGGGCTCATCGATCTCCAACGCGCACTCGTCCGGCACCAGGAAGGGCAAGGTACGGTCGGTATAGAACGTCCCTTGCCGGCGGAAACTTTCCCATTTCGCGATGTAAAACCCTCCGCTCGGCGTCACTTCGATCCGTTCATCCTGTCGGCGGGTCACCTCGCTCCGGCGGATGTTTTCCGCCAACGTGTCCAGGTACGGATCCAGGGGTTGGACGAAGAGCGTCGAAGGCCGCACCTGGCGCACGGCCACGATATTTTCCGCCTGGGGGTCACCCAAGAGCCGTTCGGCGGCCTCACGCAAGTGGCGGGCGTAAATGAAAGGCGATGTGGGTTCCAGTACGCAGATCGCGGCGTAACGCCTGCCCTGGGCCTCGGCCCAATCCATGGCATGCAGCACCACGTCGCTGGATTTGGCGGTATCGGTAGCGAGCCCGGCGGGGCGCAGGAACGGGGCCGTGGCGCCATGGGCCTCCGCGATACCGGCGTATTCGCGGCTATCGGTGGAAATGAGGATATGCGTCGGTTCGGCTATGGCGGCGGCGGAAAGCACGCGGTGGGCGAGCAGGGGGAAGCCCCCGAGCGGCTTGATGTTCTTATGGGGAACGCTTTTGGAACCCGAGCGGGCCGTCAGCAACCAAAGCACCGAGTCCAACTTCCGTATCGGATCCATCCGTCCCATCCTCCCTACTCCCGCATCAGGGACGCCACGAAGGCAGGGTCCGAGTAACGCAAGGTATCCTCCCGGTCGGCAGGCTTCAAACCGGAAAGCAAGGTTTCATCTTTCACGCTTCTTTCGCTGACCGAAGCGATGATTCGCTCGGTATTGGCGGTGGTTCCGGTTCCGATCCAGGCTGCCAATTCCCGGATGGCGGGCCCGGGTTCGCGAATCAGACGATCATAAGAGAAAAGGTACAGGCCCCCGACGCCCCGGAGGGACGAGTACATTACGCGGTAATACAAGGCCGAGCGTTCCAGGGCGGACATCGCCGGCCATGTCTCGCGCTTTTCCGCGGGCAGCCAATGCGGCAATAGGATTCCGCCTTCGAAAGCGCCGTTCCAAACCAAATGGCGCGACTTGAGCGTCGCATCCGAGAACCACTCCTTCTTGAGCAGGGACGCGATGCAACCGTATACCTCACGGTGGGTGAGCACGAAGCGCATGCCCGGATAAATCTCCTTAAGCGCGCGCGCGAAAGGGACCACATCGGTAAGCTTGAACGCCAGCACCGAGCCGCGGGCCCTTTCCATGGCCGCAAGCTTGCCCATCGAAACGCCGACCCGTTCCTTGATTTCGGCCTCGCTCCTCACCCTCAGGATGCTGCTTTCATCCTTTTCGTTGAAGTTCCATCCCCGTCCCGTAACCATATCCAGGAACTTCTCCTCGTAGAGGTAGGTCTCCAGAAGCAACTGGAAATGGGGCCGGGGGAGCGTATTGACCATCGGGATAAGGGTATGCAGCATGGCCGGCTCATAGGCGTACTCTACGCCCGCGAACGACTGCACGATACGACCGCTGAGCGTAGAACCCGTGCGGCCGGGGCCGATCACGAATACGCTACGGTTAATCGCATCATAGGCGTCCTTGTGAACAAGGTACTCGGCCATCGTTCCACCTTCCTTCGTTCGCCCAATCATATCCTCCCCGGCCCGGGAGGGTCAAGATCGCCCCGGCCTTGTAACCCGGATCGGAATAGCACTATCATCGATCCACGGAGCGGCCGGGCCGCGCCGCCGTAACCGATAAGACCGCCAGCCAAGAAGGATCGTATGGAGAAGCAACCGCTCAAGGCGTCCAAGGGCGCCGAGCTCTGGATCAAGGCCAAGAAGATCATTCCCGGCGGCAACCAGCTCTTGTCCAAACGCAGCGAGCGGTTCGTTCCCGACCTTTGGCCTGCCTATTACAGCCGGGCCAAGGGTTGCGAAATCTGGGGCATGGAAGGCGAGCATTATTACGACTTCGGCGGAATGGGCGTGGGAGCTTGCATCCTCGGATATGCCAATGACGAGGTGGACGGCGCCGTGATGAAATCCATCCGCGACGGATCCATGACCACCCTGAATTGCCCCGAGGAAGTCGAACTGGCCGAGCGCATGCTGGCGCTTAACCCGTGGGCAGGCATGGTTCGTTTCGGGCGCGCCGGCGGCGAAGCCTGCGCCATCGCCGTCCGCATCGCCCGCGCCGCGGCCGGCAAGAACAAAGTGGCCTTCTGCGGTTACCACGGATGGCACGACTGGTACATTTCCTCAAACCTCGCCGAAGGCAGCAACCTGGACGATCAATTGCTCCCGGGCCTCTCTTCCCGCGGGATCGCCAGGGGTCTGAGCGGTACCGCCCTCCCCTTCCGATATAACCGGCTCGACGAATTGGAGCGGATCGTCTCGGCGAACCCGGGCGAAATCGGCGTCATCATCATGGAGCCGGTGCGCGACCATCTCCCGGATCCCGGATTCCTGGAGGGCGTACGCAAAATCGCCGACCGGATCGGCGCGGTGCTGATTTTCGACGAAGTGACTTCGGGCTTCGTCATGAACCTGGGCGGCGTGCACGCGACGCTGGGAGTGGTTCCGGACATCGCCGTCTACGGCAAGGCGCTCGGGAACGGATATCCGATCACCGCCGTGGTCGGGAAGGCTTCCGTGATGGATCATGCCCAGGAAACGTTCATCAGTTCCACCTTTTGGACCGAACGTGTCGGTTTTACCGCGGCCCTCAAAGCCATCGAAGTAATGGAGAAGACCAAGGTCCATGAAAAAATGATCGCCCAGGGGCACCGTATCTCCCGTATCTGGAAGGAAGCGGGACAACGCCACGGCTTGGGGCTCCATACGGAAGAGGGAATGCCTCCGCACGTGCACCTGGTGGTCGAGGACGATCCCGATCTCGCCGCCCATACCCTTCTGACCCAGGAAATGCTGAGGCTGGGATACCTTTACGCCCCGTCTATGCGCTGCAACCTGGCCTACACGGACGCGATCCTGGAAGGATTCGCCGAGGCCACCGACAAAGCCTTCGCGATCGTCGGCCAAGCCAAGCGGGCCGGGAAAATCGGCTCCTTGATCCTCTCCTCCTCGTACGCGAGCACTGGTTTCAAACGCTTGACCTGAGGCCCAGCCGTGTTGCATCGGCAGCCCCGATTGGGGATAATGGCGGCATCCGGCCGGAGGACTTTATGTTGCATACCTTGGAAACCTGTCAATTGTGCGGATCCCGGGAATTCCTCGGCCTCAACGGGATCATCTATAAACCGGATAAGCGCAAGGCGTCGCTCGGCCTAAAGGATGAGGACACGGCTTGGTACATGTGCCGGAAGTGCTCATTCATCTTCCAGAATCCCCGCCTCAGCCGGGCGTACATCGAAGAATGGTACGCGCGCTCCGATTACCACGAAGGCCGCGAAATCGAGGAGGGCCAGGTCGGCCATACCCTGATCCAATTGGCGCGCCTGGAACTCTACCTGGCCATGAACGGCCTGAATATCGGCGCCGTGCGGGGGGCGACCTGCCTCGACTACGGATGCGGCATCGGGGCGGCGCTCAACTTCATGGCGGAGCGCGGCAACAAGGTTTGGGGAGTAGAGCTGGATCGGCGCGAAGTCGATTTCGGGCGCCAGCGCTATAAGGTGGATTTCGTCCATTCCGTCGAAAGCATCCCCGCCGATGTTCGCTTCGACTTCATCTTTTCGCACCACTGCCTCGAGCATGTTTACGATCCCAACGATTTCTTCGCCTACGCCTCCCGGACCTTGAAGCCCGGCGGAATCCTGATGGTCGCCATCCCATCCTGGCGTTATTCCAATACCATGAATTTCATTAACGGTTTCGATATTTCGGACAATAGCATGTTCGATCACGTGTCCTTGGCCGGCTTCATGAACAAGCATGGCCTGTTCCAGTTCTCGCATATGTACCAGAATGCGGACGACTGGGAACTCGTGGCCCTGGGGCGCAAGTCGGAGCGCAAGAACCACTACGGAACCAGCTTCCAGGAAAGCCTGGACGAATTGTATTCCAAGGTCGCCAAGCGCCATGCCGAACGCCTGGCCGAAGCGGGACCGGCGAGGGATCCTATCGTCGTGCGGATGTAGGGAGCGCGGGCCGCGCCCGCCGCTTCAATCCTTGCCGGCGAGCATCGATCCGATCCAAGCCGCCTCGGAAGGGTGCTTTTTGAGGTAGAAGTCCCCTATGGCCCTGGCCTGCTCCCTCTCCCCTAAGGCCTGGAACATACGCACCGCGTTACCCACGAGGTCCTTGCAAAAGGGATCCGCCTTTAGTCCCTGGGACAGTTGCTCGAGCGCCCGCTTGCGATCGCCCATCTGCCAGTGCAGGACGGTCAGGTTGTTATGGGCCATGGCGAACCCCGGCCAGCGGGAGACCACCTGTTGGAAAAGGGCCATGCCTTCCTGGGGGTTTCCGGCCAGGCATTCCAGGTGGCCTTGGAGATTGAGGAGTTCGGGCGAGACCAATCCCCCCGCCAAGGCTTCTTCCACCGCGGCCAGGGCCGCTACCGGATCGCCGGAAGACTTTAAACGGTTGGCGCGGACGAAGGCTTCCTCGGCGCTGCGCGCCGCTCCTCCGGTAGGAACCGAACCGGCCGCCAAATCGCCGGGCGCGGCGACGCTAAGGGCTTCCCCGGGGAGCGGGTGCGGGCTTTGGAAAGCGGAATCGCAGGCGAGGATGGCCAGGCGCACCGCCATCGCCGAAACGCGGGTCCGCACTTTTTCCGAATCCACAAAATGTATCCGCTTACCCGCGACCAGGACCAGAACCGCGCCGGGAGGAACCTTGCCCAACCCGGAAGCCGACAGGAACTCCTCCGGAGCCGCATCCGTTCCGGCGAGAAGCAATCGGTAATCCGCGGGATTCTCTTCCCCGGTGAAAAGGAAGCGAAGCGCACGCCTCAATTGGACGCGCACTTCCTTCCGCTCGGCGGCAAGGGAGCCCGGCCGCATCGATTCCGCCAACCGGGAACGGTTCTTGTCGAGCAGATCCTTGCGGTTCACGATCACGTCGACCACGTCATCCGAGGCGGCGGGCAGGAAGAACTGCGGGAGGCCGTGGAAATCCCGCGTCGGGATGATATCGCCGAAATCGACCATATGCCCGTAGTACTGGATGTAGTGCCAGCGGAAGCCATGCAAAACGGTTTCCAGGCGCGGGGGCAAGGAGGACATTTCCTCCAACTTGGAAAAATAAGCCGCCGGGGTAGGCGCCCAAACATGGAAATCGTCGTTCGGCCTCGGGGCCAAGGCCCAGGTGCTGGCCAGGACTGGGACACCCACCCGCCCCACTTCAAGACCTAAGGTGGTCCAAGCCGTAAGGACCAGATCGGCAATCTCGGCCAGGTCGTAGCTCGAGACCTCCATGCCCGGCCAGACGAAGGTGACATTGGGAAGCGGCCGGTCGAATTCCTTCCTGAGTTGCCCCAGGTGCTGGGATACCTTGCTTTCCCGCTTGTTCGCGCCTTCACGCGGGTGGATGCGAACGACCAGGTGGAAATCGGCCGAACGTCCGACGTAGTCGATCAGGGATTTAAGCCACTCGATCTGGTTCGGCCATGGCTGGGTTACGCGTACCGCGCGCAGTTCCAGGGCGTCGACTACGGAATCCACCGCCAAGCGTTCGTCCAGGCTGCTGGTGAATGCGGTAAGCAGCTTCTTGCCGCGGGGAATGCCCAACTCGGTAAACAGATCCTTGGCCTCGACGGATTTCTTCGGGGAATAGACGCGCGAGGAAACGGAACCGAAACGGCCCAGGAGGTCATCCATCGGCTCGCGGACGCGTTCGGGGGGAAGGCTCAAGTCCCGCCACTCGGGCCACTTTACCATGGCCTTCTGATCGTCTCCCGATCCGGGCATATGCATGAGGGCCACGATGCGGCGGTCCCCGCCCATCTGCCCGGAAAAACCGACGTGGGTAGAAGGAATGCCATGCCGTGAGCCGGCCACGCGCGCGCCGAGCAGGATCCCGTAATCCTCGTGGTGCACGATGCCCAGGATGGGGAACTTCGCGATCAGTTCCTGCGTAAGCAGGTACGAGAGCAGCGCACCGGAAAGGTACTTCAGCCATACCTCCCGCATTTCTTCGCTCAACCCGGCGAAATCGGAGACTTTGGTGGCCAAAACCAAATCGATAACCGTCAATGTGCCGAAAGGGATGCCGTCATAGCGGAAATCCCGCAAATCAGCGGGCGGATCCGCCATGGCCGTTTGGATGCGTTCGATGATCTCCACGCTCAGGAAGTCCCGCAGATCGACGCTTTCCAACCCGTATGCCCCCAAGGCGGTCGTAGAGGCGTGCACGCACGAGCCGCAAACCTTTTGCTGATTCTCCCGCGTATCGGAATGCGGCAGCAGGTACATATCCATCACCGGGCAATGCGAATACAACCCGTGACAGCGTACGAAAAGGACCTTATGCCCTTTCTGCTGGAGGATTTTGGCGATGAGGGCCTGGGCGGCGAAATGGGGGACCACGCCGGCTTCAGGCGAAAAAAAGAGGTAGTAGCCGTTTTCCATCAGCGGATTTTACGATAACCGCAGGGCGGGGTTCAAAGGATTCCCCAAATCGCGCCACTTACGCCAGCAACCCAAATGGCTTCGGCGAAAGCGCGTGTTTCACGGGCCTAAAGATTTTCCGCGCCAAGCCGATAAACAAGGCAAGTGGACGAAGGGATCCGGCCGGTAATATGATTTGGAAGCAGAACATCCCGGCCGCGCAACCGACCCTGACATTGGAGGCCGACGCGGCGATTTCCGCGGAGAGCAACCTGAGCCAGGCATTGGAAGAATTGGTTTCCCTCAAGGATTGCACGATCAAATCCGGCTGGGAGAAGATCAACCTCAACAGCCACCAGATCCTTTTCATCGTCGATCCGGAAGGCAAGATCCTCGGGTCCGTAACCGATGGGGATGTCCGTCGTTGGGTGCTGGCCGATCGCAGCCTGCACGAACCGCTTATCAAGATCATGAATCGCGAGCCGATCGTCCTGGGCGAGCACGACAGCATCCAGCGTATCAAGCTCATCATGCTCCGCCGCCGCGTCAATTGCGTGCCGCTCGTAGATAGGGCCGGGGTGATCAAGAAAGTGGTGACCTGGACTTCCCTGATCGAAGGCGAAGCCGACTCGAAGAAGGAAAAGAAAAAGTCCACTTCCGCCAAGGGCACGCCGACCGTCATCATCGCCGGCGGTTTCGGAACGCGCCTGGCCCCGTTCACGAAAGTATTGCCCAAGCCGCTTATTCCCATCGGCGACAAGCCCATCCTTGAGCATATCATGGATCGCTTCCAGGGATTCGGCGCCAATGAATTCTTCCTCTCGCTCAACTACAAGGCCAACATGATCAAGGCCTACTTCAGCGAGACCGGAGGCGATCACAAGATCAACTACGTGCTCGAGGACAAGCCGCTCGGTACCGCAGGCTCCCTTTCCCTCATGAAGGGCAAGCTGCTTCGCGACTTCTTCGTCTCCAATTGCGATATCCTTGTCGATGCCGATTACGGCGACATGCTGGATTTCCATCAGCATAACGAGAACGCCATCACCATGGTCTGCTCGATGAAGCATTCCCGCATCCCCTATGGCGTGGTGGAAATCAACAAGGGCGGCACCCTTAAGAGCCTGCATGAGAAGCCCGAGTACGATCATCTGGTGAATACCGGGATGTACATCGTCAACCCGGCCATGCTCGCCCTGGTTCCCGACGGGAAGTTCTTCCACTTCACCGACCTTATCGAGAAGGCGAAAGATCTGGGCTATAAGATCGGGGTCTATCCGATCACGGAAGGCGCCTGGGTGGACATCGGCCAGCTCGAGGATTACCAGGCCGCGCTCAGCAAAATGACCGAGTGATCCCCGGCCTCCCCCGGGCCGGCTTGACTCTCCCCCCGCAAAGTCGGAAAATCCACGCATGGCTTCCCCGCTATTCGATTTGACCGGGAAGGTAGCCGTCGTTACCGGCGGCGCCGGATTGATCGGCCGCCAAGCGGTTTCAGCGCTCAAGAACCACGGCGCGAAAGTGTACATCGCCGAACTCGATATGGAACGGGCCCGGTCGGTGGCAGCTTCCCCGGGATTCGAGGGCGTGGAATGCGTCTCCGTCGACATCACCGATCCGGGATCCATTACGGCCATGACCCAAGGGATCATCGCGGCCGAAGGCCGCATCGACTTCCTGATGAACAACGCCTATCCCCGGACGGGCGACTGGGGCGCGCTTTTCGAGGATATCAAGGCCGAATCCTGGCGCAAAAACGTGGACATGCACATGAACGGGTATTTCCTGTGCTGCCAGATCGTCGGCGAGGAAATGCGGAAGCGCCGCTCGGGATCCATCCTCAGCATGGGTTCGATCTACGGGATGGTAGGACCCGACTTCAGCCTCTACAAGGGAACCACCTTGACCAATGCCGCGGCCTACTCGGCCATCAAGGGCGGCATCATCAATTTCACCAGGTACCTGGCCTCCTACTACGGTCCGCATGGCGTGCGCGTGAATTGCCTGAGCCCCGGAGGCATACGCGACGGCCAATCCGAGTCCTTCCTCGCGAACTATGCCGCGCGCTGCCCGATGGGAAGGATGGGAAACGCCGAGGAGCTCGCGGGCGCGATCGTTTTCCTCGCTTCGGATGCGGCCGGTTACGTGACCGGCCATAACCTCGTGGTCGATGGCGGTTGGACGGCGATCTAGGCTGAAAGAAGGATCAATGCTATTCCCCGCGCATCATTTCGGAAAAACCCGCGACATGGCCGGCGTGCTGGGCATCGAGCGCAGCGGCACCTCCCTGGTCGGGAACCTGATCGCCACTTTCAGCGGCGCCGAATATGCCTTCGAACCCGCCTTGCTTTCCTATTACGAAGCCCGGGAGATCGAAGGCAACCTCGATCGGAGCGAGATGGCCGGCGTTCTCCGGACCTATTTCGCGCAAAACGTGCTCATGGAAGGGATCCACGGCCGCGGTTACAATCTCCGTCCGAACGACGAGACCTGCGCGCTGAACTATAAGCCGTACGCCGAGATCGTCAGGCGGTGGACATCCATCGCGGGAACGGCCGATGCGCTCGGGTACTGCGAGAGCCATCCGGAATTGCGGGTGGTATTCAAGGTATCTTCCATCTATCGCATCATACCTCGGCTGGCGGAGGCTTTCCCCGCGCTGCGCCTGGTAGAGGTACGCAGGGATCTCGCCTCGGTGGCCGGCTCACTCTTGATCAAGCGCTGGTACCATGACGACCTGATCAGGAACGCGCCGCGCAGCCTCACATGGCCCCTGGCGGCTGAGGTCGAAGGCGTGCAGATTCCCTATTTCGTACCGCAAGCGGATTTCGCCTTCTGGGCGGGGGCCAGCGAGGCCAGCCGGGCGGTTTACGCATGCATCAAGGCCGCCGAAGGCAGCCTCGCGCTTAAGCGCTACCTCACGGACAATGGATGCCTGAATCGTATCCTGGATGTGCCCTTCGAAATCTTCGTAGACGCCCCCCGACCCCGCCTGCAGCGGATCGCGGATTTCCTGGGCATGGGGTTCGGGGAAATGACGGAGGCGATGCTCTTGCGCATCGATCCCGCGCGGGCCAAGCCCCCCGAGGTCGATCTCCGCGGCCAATGCGATCGCCGCTTGTACGACGAATTTACGGAAATCAACAAGACCTACTCGCGCGCCCGCCACGAAAACTGGGACATCTGAATACGCCGGCGAAGCCGGTCAAAGCCATGCCCACCCGAATAGCCGTACTCACCACCAATCGATCGGAATACGGGCTCTTGCGCCCATTGCTGAAAGGCCTGGCATCCGATAACCGGTTCCGCCTCCGCTTGCTGGCCGGCGGATCCCATCTGTTGCCCGGTTTCGGGCATACGGTGGATGGAATCCGCGCGGACGGTTTTGACATCGCCTGCGAGTTGCCGTTCCTGCAACCGGGGCATGGTCCGGCCCGCGAAGCCGAATCGCTTTCGGCCCTGGCCGGGCAATTGGGCCGCTACCTGGCCGGCGACCGGCCGGATATCCTGGTACTGCTCGGTGATCGCTACGAGTTGCTCGCCGCCGCTTCCGTGGCTTTGGCGATGGGGGTGCCGATCGCGCATATCTCGGGGGGCGACATCACCGAAGGGGCAATCGATAACCAGGTCCGCCATGCCTTGACCAAGCTTAGCCATCTGCATTTTCCCGCCACCGAAGCCGCCAAGGGCATTTTGCTGCGCATGGGCGAGGAGGAGTGGCGCATCTGCGTTTCCGGAGAACCCGGGTTGGACGAAATGCTCGCGGAAACGCCTATGGACCGCGATGCGGTTTTCGGATCGCTGGGGATTCCCCCCGAACGCCATGTCTTGCTGGCCACCTTCCACCCGGAAACGATAGCGAACGCGATCACCCCGGCTTTCGTACGCGCGACAACCGAAGCCCTGCTGGCTTCCACCGGCTATCATTTGCTGTTCACGGGCGCCAACTTCGATCCCGGCGGCCCGGAAATCAACGCCTGCCTCGAGGCTATCGCCGCAGGCGAGCCGCGTATTACCTACACGCCCAGCCTGGGGCAGGAACGCTATCGCGCCATGCTTCGCCATGCGGATCTGATGCTCGGGAATTCCTCCAGTGGGCTGGTGGAGGCCCATTCCTTCGCCATGCCCGCCCTGGACGTCGGGAAGCGGCAACAGGGGCGGCTCGCCAACGCCAACGTCGTACGCGTGCCTGCCGACCCCCGGGCCATACTCGCGGCCATTCCGGCCGCGGTATCGCCGTCTTTCCGGGATGGGCTACGGGCCGTGCCCAACCTCTACGGGGACGGCAGAGCCGTTCCCCGCATCCTCGCCGCCTTGGCCGCCGCCGATCCTGACAGGCTCCTTTTCAAGAAAAACGTATTTCCGGCATGAGCGCCCCGGGCTATATCGGCGGAGAGTTCCGCACGGAAGACAATGCCCCGTTCCTACGAGGGAAGGGCGATGCGGACGCGCATTTCCCGCAGCGAATCGATGGCGCGGAACGCGCCTGCTTCGAAACCGGTTCGGACGCCCTGGCGGCGATCCTGGCCGGTCTCGGGAATCCGGAGCGCGTCTGGGTGCCGGAGCACTTTTGCATGGAAAGCCTGCACCGGGCCCGGGCCAAATCGGGCCGGCCTTGGGAAGCGAAGAGCTACCCCGGCGGGAATCTACCGGAACGGGCGGCCGCGGGCGACGCCATCCTTTTCCTCCATTTCAACGCGGTAGACGATTCCGGGGCCGAGCGCATGGCCGCATGGGCCGAGGCCTCGGGCGCAGCGTTGATCGAAGACTTCGCGCATGCGCCTTTCGACATCGCGGGATTCCGCGGTGATGCCGCATTTAACAGTCTGCGCAAAACCGCCTGCCTGGAAACCGCCGTGGCCTACTGCCGCCGCGCTTCCCTCGCGGGGGCGCGCGGGGAATCGGAATACCACCGCTTAAAGAAGCTGGCCGCGCGGGCCAAGGACGAGCATGCGCGCCGGCCGGAGCCGGATTCGGAGATGCGGTACCTTGCCTTGTACCGCGAAGCGGAAACCGCCTTAACACGCGACCGTTCCATCGTCGCTGCGTGGGGAAGCGAGTTGGAAACCTTCGACCGGCTGGATTTCGGGGCCATCCGGTCCTCGCGCCTGCGGAACCACGGCCATTTGCGGGAACGTTTGGCGGAGGCGGGGGTCCCGCTCCTTCCGGGAAACTACGCTTACGCCATGGGCCGCTTTACCGACCGCGATCGCTTACGGGAATGGCTGTTCGACCGGGGGGTCTTCCCCGCCATCCATTGGCGGGAATGCGGAACCCCTTTAGCGCGGGAAGGCCTGAGCTTCCACGTCGATCAGCGCTACGGAACCCCGGATATGGATCGCGTCGCGGAGCTCATCGCCGCCTATAGGTCCACGCATTCGTCTTCTGAGTAGTCGCGGGGAGCCTTGCGCCCGAGCAGCAGGTCCCAATGGGCCGCCGGGATCCCCTTCCCGCCCGCGCGTTTCACGGTCAGATTGCCTTCGCTGTAAGGCGAGCCGCGCGCGATCGTCCCCTTGGCCACGATGGATTTCCGGACCGCTCCCGCGATCTCCCTCTCGCTGGCGGCCGGGCGTTTCACGCCATCGCCCAGGCAGGCGGCCACGTTGCGCGCGCAACGCACCAGTTCCCCCAATTGCGCCGGATCGAGGCTGGCCTTATGATCGGGCCCGGGCATGGTTTTATCCAAGGTGAAATGCTTCTCGATGATGCGCGCCCCCAGGGCCACCGCCGCCAGGGAAACCTCGATGCCGTCGGTATGGTCGGAGTAGCCGACGCGCGTTTTGAAAGCGCCCTTCAAGGTCAGCATCGCCTTCAGGTTCACCTCCCCTATCGGGCAGGGATAGTTGGTGGTACAGTGCAGCAAGGCCACCGACTTCGCCCCCGCGGATAGGAGCGTGCGGTAGGCGCGCTCCACTTCGCCTAGATCCGACATGCCCGTGGACAGGATCACGTCCTTGCGTTTTTGGCCAACCTTGCGCAGGAAAGGAATATTCTCCACTTCGCCGGAGCCCACCTTTATGGGGTCCATGCCCAGGGAATCGAGGAAGTCCAGGCTATCCTCCTCGTCCGGGGTGGACATGAACCGGATACCCCGCCGTGCGCAATGGGCCTGGATGCCGCGGAAGTCGTTATAGGAGAGCTCGAGCTCCTTGATCATATCGAACTGGGACTTGTCCGCCCCCACGTTGCGAACCTGGTAAGCGGCGGAGGGCGCGGCGCGGGTGAGGATCTTTTCCGTCTTGAAGGTCTGGAACTTCACGGCGTCCGCTCCGGCCTTGGCGGCGGCGTCAACCAACCGGAGGGCGAGCTCGGGGGATCCATTGTGGTTGACGCCCGCTTCGGCGATGATGAAAACCGGGTTGCCGGGAAAATCCATGGAAGCCTCCATCAAGTCTTGTAGAAAAGGAGCCGGGAGTTCCGCTCCGGCGCCGCCCCCGGGTGGCCGGCCGACCAGAGGCTGCTCACGCGCCCATACGCTTCCGGGGAAAAGATGCGCTTGCCGATATGGAACCGGAGCGAATGCCGCGAGAACGCCTGCTTGAATTTCAACAACGGATCCCCGGGCGCGCCGCTCAATCCCCCGCCGAGGTGGAACCGCCGATAGCCGCGTTCCCGCAACGCCAGTATCGCCTGGTACAGCATCAGGTTGTTGGGCGCCAGTTTCTGGAACTCCCGCAGGCTGCCGGAAAGGTGGTAATGGGCGACCCGGTCCCAGGCCAGGATGAGCGCCGCCGCGATGAGCCTGCCGCCGAAATGGCAGCGCGCGACGAAGCCGCCGCCCGCGAGCCCCTGCGCCAAACGAGCGTAATACCCATCGCCGAAGCGATACGAAGCGTGCGCGCCTAGCCGCTCCATGGTTCCATCGTACAACTCCCGGAAGCCGGTCAAATCCGCGAAACCGGTATCGATTCGCACCGTGACGCCTTCCTTCTTGGCTTTGCGGATCATGTTCCGGTTCTTCTGCGAGATTTGATTCATCCAGATATCGGGATCCTCCAAATCGACGCATACGGTTTCCCGTTCCGGGATCACCTGGAATCCCGGCGCCAAGCCCTCGTTCCCGAGCATGGGATGGAACCTGAGAAAGGCGGCCATGATGCCGCGATCCCGGCAAGCCTCCTCCAGGGCATGTCCCGCCCCGGCCAGGAATTCCGGATCTGAACTGTTGGACCAGGGACCGCCATAGCCGTAAGCCGTTTCCATGTCCTTCATTCCCGGTTCGGCTTGCGGCACCCAAGCCCGGATTTCCGATTCGAGGAAGGGCAACCGATAGCAAGCCCCCGCGTCGGAATACTCGAATAGCAAGGGCCGGACGGAAGGGGTCGCGTACAAATCCAGATAGGGCCGGGTGAAATAGATGTCCGGAGCGTCCCGGAAATCCCACTCCTCGCGGATCAGACCGGGCATAGCGCCTTTCGGGCCGGGATTCGGATAGGAATCGTGGGATTCATGCTCCGGCTTTGGTCGCGCAAAGGATGATCTTCTCAAGATGCCCGTCGCGATCCTCCTGGCGGATGACTTCGACGTACCGTGGCAGAAAGCCGGCCTTGCGGAACAGGTTCTCGAAAGCGCTCTTGTCGAAAAAGGAGACGTGTCCTACCCCGGAAAGGAAGCCTTCGGGCAAATCCGCGTATTCGTCTTCGGCCACCCGGCGTCCCTTGCCATAGCAGGTGCTATCCTTGCCGAAGCAGCATCCGAGGAAATAGCCGCCGGGACTCAGTAACCCGCAATACCTTTCCAGCGCCCGCGCGATGCTTGCTTTGGGGTTGGCGTACATGGCGTAATGATCGAGCATCAAGTCGAATTTCCGGCCCGCCAGGTAATCCGCTGGGCTCATGATATCGCCCAGGATCAACTCGGGCGATGCGGCGCAGCCGAAGGAGCGGACCGTACCGGAAATCCGCTCCAGGCCGGCAGGCGCGCCTTCGAAAGCCGTGGCGGCCAAGCCTTCGTGGAGCAGCATCCAGGTACATGCCCCTTGCCCCGCGCCGATGTCCAAGGCCGCGTTCCCCGGAAGACCCCAGGCCTGGGTTCGTTTTACGAAGCGCACGGCCTCTTCGGACGGGTATTGGCCCCAGGTCCTTTGGTTGAAAAGGCGCTCCCAGACGGGATCTCCGAATTGCATGTCCGTTCCTTTCATGGCCCATGGCCCAAAGCGGCCCCGCTGGGCAGGTTGAGGATGCGGCTTTCGAGGCTCTCCGTTACCGATAATCCCATGCGCGGGCAATCCGCGTACATGGGCAGCTTATGCATGGGGGTCCAGGCCGGCCGCATCGCCAAGCCTTCGGCCGCCGCCAGTTCCAGGGTGGCATCCCGCAAGGCCGCATGCGCGCCGTCGAGCCGGATGGCGTTGAGCCAATAGTTGCTCCGGGCATCCGCGGGCTCTTCCACGAAGCGAAGGAAAGGCATGCCGGCGAAAGCCTCGCCATAGGCCCGGGCCAACGCCCGCTTGCAAGCGAGGAATTGCGGCAGCCGCTCGAGCTGGGCGCATCCGAGCGCGGCATTGAGGTTCGGCATGCGGTAGTTGAAACCGATCTGATCATGCCGGAAGGCCCATGGATGCGGGGTTTTCGCCGTGGTGGTGATATGCTTGGCCCGTTTTCCCAAGTCTTCGTCGTTGGTGAGGATCGCGCCGCCCCCGCCCGTGGTGACGATCTTGTTGCCGTTGAAGCTCAAGGCGGAAAGCAGTCCGGTATTCCCGACGTGGCGGCCCTGTAACCGCGTACCGAGGGCTTCGGCGGCATCCTCGATCAGGACGAGCCCGAAGTCGGCGGACAGGGCGGCCAGCGCTTCCAGGTCCGCAGGATGGCCGAAAGTATGCATCGGCATCAAGGCGCGGATGCGGCGGCCCGTGGCGCGGTTGCGGCATTCGCCTTGGCTCATCTCCGCCGCGCCCTCGAGATAGGCGCGTAAGGCCATCGCATCGATTCCCAAACGGGATTCTTCGACCTCTACGAGATGCGGAACCGCCCCGCAATACGCGACCGCGTTGGCGGTGGCCACGAAGGTGAAGGAAGGGATGAGGACCTCGTCGCCCGCTCGGACCCCCGCCAGCAAGAGGCAGATATGCAAAGCCGCGGTCCCGTTGACCGTCGCTACCGCCCGGCGGGTACCCGTAATCTCGGCCAGCATCGCCTCGAACCGATCCACGTAGGGGCCGACGGACGACACCAGGGTCGTTTCCAGGCAATCCTTGAGGTACTCCCATTCGCGGCCGGCGAAAACGGGTTCATGCAAGGCGCGGATGCGTTCAAGCCCGGTGGCCCGCCGGACGGCATCGACGATGGCGCGCGCCTCGGGGGCCGCGGCGCCCGGGGCCGGTGCGGTCATAGGTTATAGATCCCTGTCTTGTAGGCGGCCAGGTTTTCCGGTTGGACGAACCAATCGATAGTCCGGCGGAGGCCGCGTTCGAAGCCTTCCAGGCCCCCATGGGCGGGCGACCAGCCAAGCAATTCGACGGCCTTGGAGTTATCGGCCAGCAAGCGGAAAACCTCGCTATTGGCGGGCCGCATCCGCTCCGCCTCGTTCTCGATCTCGATTTGGGCACCCATCAGGCGCGCGATCAGCTCGGCGGTACGGCCGATGCTCACCTCGAATCCGCTCCCGATGTTGATGGTCTCCCCCACCGCCCGGTCCGAAGCGGCCGCCGCGATGAATCCCGCTACGGTATCGGACACGTAGTTGAAGTCACGGGTGGTGTCGAGGGCGCCCAGGCGGATGCGCCGGGCTCCGCCCGCGATCTGGGTGATAATGGTCGGGATAACGGCGCGCGCCGATTGCCGCGGGCCGTAGGTGTTGAAGGGCCTGACGATGCAAACCGGCACGCCAAAGGAAGCGTGGAACGCCACCGCCATCTGGTCGGCGCCGATCTTCGAGGCCGAATAGGGCGATTGGCCGATGAGGGGATGCTTCTCGTCGATCGGCACGTACCGGGCCGTACCGTACACTTCGCTGGTGGAGGTATGCACCACCCGCTTGACTCCGAGGTCGCGCGCGGCCTGCAATACGTTCAGGGTGCCTTTCACGTTGGTATCCACGTAGCTTTCCGGGGCCTGGTACGAATAGGGGATGGAAATCAGCGCGGCGAGATGGAAAACGGCATCGCAACCGCGCATGGCTTCCTTGACGCAGTGGAAATCCCGCACGTCGCCGGTGCGCACCTCGATCGAGTCCAGGGTCGCCTTCGGGATCCGGTCGAGCCATCCCCACCCATTGAACGAATTGTAATAGGCGAGGGCCCGGACCTGGTGGCCGGAGGCGGCCAGCGCCTCGGTAAGGTGGGACCCGATGAATCCGTCGGCTCCGGTAACCAGTACCTTTAGGCTTTTGAATTCCATGCCGAAGTATCCGATTCCGGTCCCTTTCCGTGCAATGCCTTGCGTACTCCGGACGCGGTTTGGCATAATCGGGAAGCCGCCCATTCCGGAAGGATCCGCTCCGTGAACGTATCGACCAATCCCGCGACCGAAGGGATCCCTGCCCTGGTCCGCGAACTGCTCTCTGCCCTGGGGAGGCAGCGTCGTGGCCTGCAGGAAACCATCCGCTTTCTTGAAGAGAACATTCCCGCCGGGCTCCGCGAGGGGGAGGCGTTCCACATGGCCGTGGCGGAAGCGGCGCGCGAAGGCAGCCCGGAAATCGAGGCCTGGGCGCTGGGTAAAGCGGCCGAAAAACTCGGAAGCGCGGTTGCGTGGAGGAGCCTCCGGGATCTCCGGTTCCGGATGGCGGATTATTCGGCCGCCGCGGACGCGGACGCCCGTTTGGCGGAAGCCTGCCTTCGGGAAGGCAACCGGGCCGAGGCGCTTACGGCATTCGCGCGCTGCTGCGACCGCCCCCCCGCCCCCGGGCCCAGCCGCGCGATCATGGGCTTGCATGGCCTGGCCGCGGCCCTGCTGGACTCCACCCCCTCCCCCGGGGACGCGGTCGCGGCGCGGCGATCCTTAAGGAAACATGTCCGTTACCTGCTCGACGGCGCGCGGCCCGGGGAGGATTGGAACCTCGCCTACATCGACATGTCAGGCGAACGGTACGCGGGCCCCGAGGGTGCCGCGCGCGCCCTGCAAGACTTCCAAGCCTTGGTTCTTGACCCGAAGGCCCTTCCCGTCGAAAAGCTGGCGCGAACCGACGGGTTCCGGGTACTCTGGCGCGGGGCGCGGGGCGTTTTCCTCGCCGACGCGGGCCAAGCCAAACCGGTCCAGGCCGACGAGGATCTTCTCCGCACGGCCGCCCTGTGTTCCCACTTCCGCTTTCCATCCTCCCCCGGGCACGCCGCGTTATTTTCGGCCGTTCCCCCCGAACCGGAAAGCCGGGAGGACTTGATCGAACGCGAAGGGTGCGCTATCCGCAACCTGGGCCTGTTGGGGATCCTGATGGGCCGGGTCATGGGCGTTGAGGGCTACGCGCATCCCGACGTGGCCCGGTTGATGGATTCATTGGGCCGGGCCGGATCGGAATACGCGGCTACCGGCCGCAATACCGACGAAGCGTACGGCCAATTGGTGCATTTCTTCTGCGTCACCAGTTCATTCTCCAATGCCTTCATGTCCTTCCTGATACGCCTCTACAACCCGCCTTACCCGGCCGGGGAATGCCTCGGCATCCTCGGCCATTTCAGCGTATCCGGTACGGATGCCGTCGTCCGCGACCTCAAGCGCGATGGCATCCATGTTTTCGACTCCCCCATTCCCGACGGAATCATCGACGACCTGGTACGCTTCGCGAAAACGGCGCCCTGCTACCGGAAAACGGAGACGGAAAAAGATCGGGAACCGGCGCCTTTTCCACAGGGCCGGGCCAACGGATCGACTTACGATTTCGCCGAAACCGATTTGCTCCGCGTGCCCGCGGTACAGAAAATCATGTCCGACGCATGCCTCTACGAAATATCGCAAGCGTACTTCGGGGCCAAACCCAACTTGGACGCGGTGCAGATGTGGTGGAGCCCCCTTTTCGACAGGACGGCAAGCTCCGAGGCGGCGCAGCTGTACCATTTCGACCTGGAGCGCGTCCAATGGCTGAAATGGTTCGTGTACCTTACGGACGTCGACAGCGATGGAGGTCCCCATTGCTTCGTACGCGGCTCCCACCTTCCCGGCCGTAAGCCGGCCGAATTGCTCAAGCGGGGATACCAGCGCATCCCGGACGCGGACATGGCCAGCCACTTCCCCAAGGAGGATTTGCTGGAAATCACCGGCCGCAAGGGCACCGTTTTCGTCGAGGATACCAGCGGTTTCCATAAGGGCAAGGTCCCATTGCGTTCGGACCGCCTGGTCCTGGAAATCGAACTTTCCAACACCCTTTTCGGAACCGTTACGCCGCGCAATCTCCGCATTCCCGCCGACGCCTACCCGCCCCTGTTGGCGAAGGCGCGAGCGCGACCGCAATTCCTGGGAAAATACGCCCTGCCCTGAGGCGGGCCGCGAGGAGCCGACAACATGATCGATTGCCTTTTCACCGTTTCCTGCCGCAGCCCGTCCCGCAAGGAGATCATCCTGCGGTCATTGGACAGCTTTTTCAAGAACACGGACGCCTCGCAGGTGCGCACCTATCTCATCGTGGACGGCGGCGAGGATCTCTCCGGTGCCTTCCCCTTCGATTACGTGCTCCGGCACAAGGAATCGGTTGGCATTTCCCTGTCCATCAATTCGGGCATCGCGCTCATCAAGTCCAAGGATCAATACTACGTACGCGAAGCCCGCAACCAACGCGCCTCCGCGAAGAGCGACTTCATAAGCTACCATCAGGACGATCTCCTCTATTCCAAGGGTTGGTTGGACAAATGCCTGGAGGCCTTCAAGCGTTTCCCGCAAACCTGTTTCGTCTCGGGTTGGAAGAACGATCATCCCGATCACCCCGTGACGCGCCAGGACGGGGAATTCATGCTTAAACTGACCCTGTCGGGGCAGCATCTCATGGCCCTGAAGAGTTATTGGTACTCGATCGATCCCATGACCATGCTTTACGGCTGGAACGCGGGCACGGTGCCGTACGAACCCCACCGGGGCGGTCCCGAATCGCCGTTCGAGGAACGCGGCAACCCGGGGCCCAACCGGAAATGCAGCCGGTTCGACTGGTACCTCATGATCGACAATCCCCGCTCGCCGGTGCTGTCGGGCCGCTTCAACGTGGCCCTGGACGTCATCACCAATATCGGCAAGGAAAACAGCACCTGGCAGAACGGGTGATGCGGGAGCCGCGGCCCCCCCGCGGGCCGTTATAGGGGTTTGCGGACCAGCGCGTAGGAAAAGGACATCCCTTGCGGATCGAGGTACCGCTCCGGGTTGGTGTCCCCTATGCCTTCCGAGGCGCGGAAAATGGCGTGGAACCCCCCTTCGACGTATTCGAATCCACTTTCGCGATGGATCCGTTCCAATGCCTTGGGGGCATACCGGAAATTGTCCTCGGGGGAAGGATGGTACGGGAATATGAATGGGGTGGAATTGAAAAGGTAACCGCCGGGTTTCAGGATGCGGAAGATGGCGTCCGAGACCTTATAGGGATTCTCCACGTGTTCGAACACCGACACCATGATCGCCATGCCGAAATGGTCGGGGAATCCTTTCGGCAATTCCTCGATGGGCGGGTGACCGTACTCGGGATTGATGGCCCGATAAAGGGGATCGAGGAATGCCCAAGGCCGTTCGATGACGCGGTACCGATCGTTCTGTTGGGGATGCGGCACCTTCACCTTGCGCCCTGCCACCTCCGTTTCGATGGCCTTGCGCATGGAGATCTGGTATTCGGCGACGTTGGGGGCGTCGAATCCGCCCAGGTCCGCGACCGGTCCGCGGAAGTGGTACTTGTCGTGCAGCTTGCGGACGAGATCGATGTCTTCCATGAGCATAGGATCACCTCTGGCGGTTGCCGATTATCTTAGCATAGCCCGCGGGCCGCGGCACGGACGCTTAACCGCGTTCCAGCACCCGCCGGTAGGCTTCCACGGCCGACCGGGCCGTATTCTCCCAGGTGAAGGTTCGGAGCACGTGTTCCTTCAATCCGGGCTTGGGCTTTGAATCATAGGCCTCCAGGATAACCTTGCGCATGGCGACGGGATCGTCGGGCGGAAGGTAATCCGCGAAGTCGCCGAGGTAGTCGCGCGCGGTGCCCCAATCCGTGCTGGCCACCCGGCTGCCGGCGGCCGCCGCTTCCAGGCTCACCAAGCCGGGAAGCTCGTACCAGCTGGGCAGAACGTGCAGGCGGGCCGACGCGTACGCCGACGCGAGTTCTTCCAGCGGGAGGCGGGGAAAGAACCTCACGTTGGGGGGCGCATAGGCCTTGATCAGCGGCTCCATGCTGGGATCGGAAAATACCCCGATGAGTACGAGGGTCAGGCTCGGCAGGGAACGGAAGATTTCGATCAATTGCCACTGGTTCTTGCGGGGTTCCAGACGGCCAACGCATAGAACGAAGTCGGAAAGACCGTGGCGATCGCGGAACAGGCTGGGGTCCGCCTCCCGGTAGGCGCGGTTCAGCCCGTAACGCATTTCCGCGATGGGGGCCGTGGCGCCGAACTTCTTGCGGATGGAGTCGCTCTCCCGGCTGCCGGATGTGAGAATCAGATCGACCCCCCTCAGGATCTCCCCTTGCCTGACGGGATCGCCGATGCCGAGGGCTTTCGCCATGGGATCGGAAAGCGGATGGGATTCAAGGTCGAAAGATCTTTCCAGCACAGTGGGATCCGAAGCTTGGAATTCACGTGACTTGAAGTCGCGGC
>JADMIO011472202.1_pt1 | contig 76943 bp, 75 predicted proteins | sample 8958161 | NCBI WGS metagenome assembly JADMIO01 (sample SAMN16585339, study PRJNA669376) | soil metagenome | isolation source: Crop rotation soil | place: USA: Cullars Rotation, Alabama | collected 2011
AGAGATGTCACGGAGTTCACGGAGATTGAACACCAGCCTTCAATTTTTTAAAAAGACTTCAAATATTAAACTGCTAACTCCGTTTGCTCCGTGGCTCCTCCGTTATCTCCGTGTTTCCCATTTCCTCAAAATCGAAAACCCATCGTAAATTCTTTTGAAACCCAGCGGATTATTCAAAATAATCTTAACGATACTTATTAATATCTTTACTTCACAAATCAACTTTATGAAAAAATTTATTTGCTCGGCCCTTATCATTTTCATTTCTGCGCAAATCACTTTGAATGCACAAATAACCACCCCAAAAGACAGTTTGGAATTTTATCTATGCAAATCATGGGAAGTTGACTATGCGATGCTGGGAGGAATGAAGATCGGCCGTATGCCCGGAGCAACAGAAATAAATTATGAATTCAAAAAAGATAAGACCTATTTACTTTTCGATAAAGATGCAGTGAGAACCGGTAAAGGAACATGGGAATTCGACCCAAAGAAAAAAATGATCAGGCTTAAAGATGAGAAAGGTATCAGCAGACAAACGATCGTTTCGCTAAAACCAGATGAATTAATTATGCTTGCCGACACAAAAGAACAAACTCCCGACGATCCAATGGACATAAAAATGGTTTACAAGATCAGGAAACAATGATCCTGTCCTCAAAAAATCCCATGTTTAATTTTTTCAAAAAGAAAGGTAAATACCCTGACTTCAGGATCCTGAACAGTTTCCACCGTAAAAATTTCTATCTGCTGAGAAATGCAGAATGGGCGTCGGTAGATGATGAAAATATTTTGGTGACCGACCCTGCCACGCTCGGTGTTTACTCCTTCAACCAATGGCCAAGAGCTGTCTTCGTTTCGGCAAACGGGGAAACAACTGTTGAACAGTTTATCTATTTCATGGCCGATCAATACCCCGAAAAGATACCGAACAATTTAGATCATGTGATCATTTTCGAGATCTTCGAATTGGAGAAGAAAGGGCTTATTTTATTAAGCAAAGAAAAGCAGGTGCCTCCAAAAGAATTTAATTTACCCGGACTGATTGGATGAGTAAGGCCAGTGAATCGAAACAAACAATGAAGCAAAAGCTGCAAATACTACCATTAAGACAAACAATAATGTTGGGCATAACTTTGTTACTTGGCTTGATTATTCTTTTTTGGTCGCGAAGTGAAAAAGGTTTTTCCGACGACCTCAACACAGTTATTATGATCTACGGTGTGGGTATCCCAATGTTCATAATGTCTTTTGATTCTTTTATTGACCTTGATCAACCCAAAGTGTTTTTAGCCTGGTATTTATTTAGTTTAGCATTACTGGCAATTTATATTTTGACAAAAGGAGATTCAAAATTTACCCTTCTGCGTTCTCCCAAATTCGATGAGTCAGTTGGCATAAATTCAATGATAATTAAGCAAGCAACATCCCCATTAAAAGTCTTATTTGTGTTCTTATCAGTTTATTGGCCTTTAAATAAACTCCTCAAACATTTAACGGGGAATTGCATAGTAAGTACGTTCCATCAATTCAAGTGGTATAGTGAAGAGGCAAAACGAAAAACCAACGGCATTGACGTTTTTTTTAACGTGATACTGATAATCATTATTTGGGTTTCTACTTTATTTTGTTGATTATTTAAGTCATCACATCTCTTTTTTACACCTCTTCATTTTTAATTATCTTACAAAAAAATTACAATGGCAGCGGAAATAACATGCCCTAACTGTGGCCACGAATTTGAGCTCAACGAAAGCCTGAAGAACGAGGTGGAGAAAGAGCTTCGTGGCAAGATGCAGGATTGGCAAAAGAAGAAAGAACAGGAATTCGAAAAGCAAAAGAACGAGATCGAAACCTCAGCTAAGAAAAAAGCTGCGGAGGAATTGTCGGCTAAACTGAAAGTGATGGAAGAAGATGCTAGAGTGAAGACACAACAGTTGCAGGAACTGCAAAAAAAGGAATTGGAACTGTTAAGAGATAAAGCCGCGTTGGAAGAGAAGGAAAAGAATTTTGAGATGGAGCACGAAAAACGTTTTTTGGAAAAACGGAAAGAGATAGAGGAAAGCACGATCAAGAGTCAGCAGGAATTATTCGACCTCAAAGCAAAAGAGTTCAGGTTGCAGATGGATCAGCAACAAAAACTCATTGAAGAACTGAAACGCAAGAGTGAACAAGGCAGCATGCAATTGCAGGGAGAAACGCAAGAGATATTATTGGAAGACCTGTTGAAAGAACATTTCCCATTCGATCTTATTGAAGAAGTAGGCAAAGGTGTTGAAGGAGCAGATTGCATACAGGTAATACGAAACAGCAGCGGCACGGATTGCGGAAAGATCATCTATGAAAGCAAGCGTACGAAAGGCTGGGCCAATAACTGGGTTGATAAATTAAAGGCAGATAAACGGAACAAGGGAGCCGATATTGCGATCCTTGTAACACAAACTTTTCCAAAAGACATGGATCGCTTCGGCGAAAGAGATGGGATATGGATCTGTAATTTTAAAGAGGTTGGCAGTGTATCACATTTGATGCGCAGTAGCATCATTAAGATCCATGATATTCAAAAAGCACAGGAAGGAAAAGGAGATAAAATGCAAATGCTCTATGATTTTCTTACCGGCAATGAATTCCGCGGACAAGTAGAAGCGATCGTGGAAGGATTCATGTCGATGAAGCAAAGCATCGCTAAAGAAAGGATACAGATGGAAAAGATCTGGAAAGAAAGAGAAAAGCAAATTGAAAAAGTACTCATCAGCACCAGCGGTATGTATGGTTCGGTGAAGGGGATTGCAGGTGCATCTGTTGGTAATATACCGCTATTGGAAGGCGATAGCGACGATCTACCCGAAGAACAACCCTAATGAATTATGAAAGTCACCGTACCCCTGATACTCTTTTTTGTAACCATCGCGTTCTGCTTCGTCAATAATTATGATGGTGCGGTTCTTTCCTTCTTTTTAATGTTCGGTTCTATTTTGATGCTGATCTTTAAGCATAATGTTTCCAGTGGCGAAAGAGAGAGGACATACAATATTCATCCCATCACCACGCCCTACAATGTCTATTATGGAGAAGAACTGAGTTTTACGAGAGAGACAGTAACCGATTGCCTGGCAAAATATTTTTCTTACTACAATTGTTTGGGTGCAAATGATAAAGAAAAATTCTTGAATCGCCTGACAAAATTCATCAAATCAAAAACCTTCAAGATCCACGACAAGCAAGGGTTTAGAGAGATGCCCATACTGGTGAGTGCAGCCGCGATACAACTTAGTTTTGGCATGGATAATTATTTGTTGCCTCAATTCGAGTTCATACATGTTTATCCCGAAGAGTTCTTTCGTAGCAATCACAGTTTTGATGTGCTTGCGGGAAATGTATCCGGACAAAGCATCAACATTTCATGGAAACATTTTTTAGAAGGATTTCAATTTCCTGATGATGGACAAAATGTAGGACTGCATGAAATGGCTCATGCCTATTATTATCAAAATTTTGTTTGCGACGAAAGTAAGGATGAATGTTTTATCTCCGGCTTTCCTCAATTCAATATGTGCGCTGATAAAGCTTTTGCACAAGAGCAAACTCCGGGCAACGATCTCTACTCCGATTATGCATTGAAAAATTTCCAGGAGTTCTGGGCAGAAAGCATCGAGATATTTTTTGAGAAGCCCGGCCATCTTAAGGATCGTTATCCTGATCTGTATGGTGCGTTGAAAGGTGTGTTGCGCCAGGATCCGCTAGGGAACGTCTAAAGGTTTAATGGTTTAACGTTTAAGGTTATTGGAGCCTGCAAATTTAAAAGCTCTTTTCAACCTTTAAACCATTAAACTTTAAACTTTAAACCTTAGTTAAAACCCACGTGAGATAATTGTTCTCGATATGCAGAAAATGAACATCCAATAATATATCGTTTTTAAAAACACAATTCAAGACACCCCGATCCGGAGTAGTTCTCGAGATCTGTTTGATATAAATATCTTTTTTAAAATCGACTCCGCCTGCGCCCCACCATTTATATACCGACTCTTTTACCGACCAGCAAAGGGTAAACCATTGCATATCGCTCAATGGATATTGAGGATTGAACGATCTCATTGCCACGCCAAGCGCCAATTCTTTTGTACTTAAAAATTTATGTTTGATGTCGCGGATCTTTGGATTAAGCCATTCCACGTCCACGCCCACCCTCCAATCCTTGCTCACCATCACCGCCGCATAGTCTCCCGAATGTGAAATAGAAAAATGCCAGGCCTCACTTTCCAAAAAAGGCTTTTTGGTATCGGCGATCATTATTTCCCCCAACGGAAAATCGGGATAAAGTTCTTTTAATAATAAGCGCCCCGCCAAATGCTGCAACCGCTTGTGCCAGTGCGTAATGGTTCTTTGCACGGAGACCTGTTGCGCAAAAAAATCTTCTGCTTCGGCTATATGCCAAACACCTATTTTTGTCGTCTCGTTAATATTTTGTTGATAAACCAGCGCCATGTGGTAAAGCGGATTACACCGAATATTTAATTTTACAAATAAACAAAGAAACAATGATACTGAGCGATAAGCGCATATTGGAAGAGATCGGTAAAGGCACCATTAAGATCGAGCCATACGACCGCGAATACCTGGGCAGCAATAGCTACGACGTGCACCTGGGCAAATACCTGGCACGTTATGTGAATAAAGAACTCGATTCAAAAAAACACAATACCATCGAGCATTTCGAGATACCGGAAGAAGGGATCGTATTGCAGCCGCATGAATTTTATTTGGGTGTTACAGAAGAGTACACGGAAACACATGCACATGTACCCTTCCTCGAGGGCAAGTCGAGCACAGGCAGACTGGGCATCGATATACACGCAACGGCGGGCAAGGGTGATGTAGGATTTTGCGGCAACTGGACGTTGGAGATATCTGTCAAGCAACCGGTGAGAGTATATGGTGGAATGCCGATCGGGCAACTGATCTATTTTCCTGTTGATGGAGAGATAGAAGTAAAATATAATCAGAAAAAAAATGCGAAGTATAGCGGACAGATCAACCGGCCGGTGGAGAGTATGATGTGGAAGAATAAATTTTAAGCACAGATTAGGATGATACTTCAACTTCGCTCAGTACGCTGTTTGCACAGATGGAGTTTGTGAGATCGACGAGAAAAAAAATAAAATACCCCTCAAACCAAATTCAAAGAAAACAATGAATAGGATATTCAATAAACGCCTTGTATATATATCAACAATAATCGTTGGTTTATTTTTCTGCAAGAATACTACCGCTCAACTTCAACCTGCAGTCGCCGATTCATTTTTAAATTTTATCAAGACGAATAAAGACAGGGCATCGATCTACATTACAAAGAATGATACGGTCATCGCTTTTCTGAATGAAAACAAAGTAATGCCCCTCGCCAATAGTTTCAACATACTTGTGGCGATAGAATTCGCAAAACAAGCCAGCGCAGATATCGTCGACAAGAATGCGAGAGTGCCATTAAGCGAACTCGATAAATACTATTTGCCGAACACCGATGGCAATGCACATCCATCGTGGATAGAGTATGAGCGAAAGAATAATCATATTCGCGGCGATAGTGTTAAACTGATCGATGTGGCAAGAGGTATGATCATGTTTGGCAGCAATGCCAATGCCGAGTACCTGATGGACCTGTTGGGCATCAACAATATCGGGAGCAATATTGGTTTGTTTGGAATAAGGATACACACTTCAATTTATCCTACACCGGCTTCATTGCTGATGTATCAAAACCCGAAGGATATTTCAGAAGATAAGATCATTAAAGCGATCAACAAATTTTCGGAGCAGAACTATGCTAAACACGTGTACAGTCTGCATATACAGCTAAAACATGATTTCAGGTTCAAAGCTTCTTTTCGTGCAAACGACATGACGATGAAGATGCAGAAAGTGTGGAGCGATCGCCTGCCGGCTTCCACCACAAAAGATTATGTGCACCTGGGCAATATTTTAAACAATCGTAAATTCTTAACTGATACAGCTTATAAGATCATTGAAGAAGTTTTGGAATCTTCGATGGAGAATAAAAATTTCCAGGCGGTGTTTAAACATTATGGAGTGAAGGGTGGCAATACAAGTTTTGTGTTAACACATGTGCTTTATCTTCGGACAAAATCAAATACGAATATTGAGTTGGCTGTATTCTTCAATAATCTTTCGCCTGATGAAGAAAAAAAATTAGCCGCATGGCTTGATCCGTTTGAAGCGCAGGTAATATTTGATGGTGCTTTTAGGAATAAGTTGCGGTTTTAATTCTAGAGAAAGACGAAGGCGACGAAGTTAAAAGAAGATCGCAACACGAAGGTCACAAAGAACCACGAAGATCACGGAGAGTGATTTTATTATTTTATATTTTTTGGAATTTTGAACTTTGAGTTTGCAAGATTTTAAAATCACCTCAATGTGTGGAAGTCCCTCTTCGTTTCCTTCGTGGTTCTTTGTGACCTTCGTGTAACTGACTTCTTTTAACTTCGTCACCTCCGTGCTCTAAATCTTTCCAAACTTCTTATAATAAGCAATCAAAAAACTCGTCACCTCGTCATACGCCAACACCCCTTGTGGTTGCTGATTGCCTTGCAAATATTTTCCATAGATCCAGCGAATTACAGGCTCCACGGGGTTCTTATGACTACGCACAAATCTTTTCCATTCATCGATATCAGCTTTCACGTCTGGCGATAATTGTTTGGTATAAGACCTGGCCGCAACAGAATCCATCGCATACAAATTGCGGTTGCTATAAAAAAACAAATCGAGATAAACGGAGTAATGAAATAAAGTATCGCCCGAAGCAGCAGCCGCAAGATATCCCACAAAATTCGCTTCCATCTCTTTTGCATAACCGAGTTGATGCGCAACTTCATGACAACAGATATAGGGCTGCAGAAATTTCGGTACGGTTGTATTCACCTGCGCCTCACCTGTAAAAGGATTGTAATAACCAGTGAAGCCGGTATAATTTCCTAACCATCCCCAGATTGAAGGCTTTATAGAAACCGTATGGTATTGCAAGAACGGATAAGTACTTTCTATTTTTGAATACGCATCTCCAACTCTTTTGAACAATGCTTTTGATGATGGATAAATTGCATTGCTATTTACCAACGATGCTTTGGAAGCATTTACTTTTTCTACCAGCATGCCATTGAGGTTTTGCAGATCGGTGATGCTGTATTGTTGCATCTGCAAATTCAATTGTTCGGCGATACCCTTGCGATCATAGTTGATGCCCCACAAGAAGTTGAACGAAACATACAGCGCTAGTGCAATTGCAACCAATTTCAAACAACCTATTCCAAATCCTTTCCAGCTCACTCTTTTCTTGAATAACCTGGTTATGCCTCTTACCACCCTCCATAAAATGAAAACTCCAAACGCGCCATAAAGAATATCGCCAAAACTGATCGGCAGCCACCCAAAAACATGTCGCAGGAAACCGGCGAATGGCGGATAAAACCCGGTGGAATAGTCCCCCTCTACCCTTGCTGCACTTGCCGAATACCACCTGACCAACAGGGCCAGTAGCAATAGGGCACCGATAATTATCAAAAGCTTTTTGACCTTCATATAATTTTAAAATTAGGGTAAAAAAAATCACAGATTAGTTGATTGCACAGATTTCGCAGATTTTTGCCTTCGGCAAGTGATTTTCGAAGGAAAATCTAATCTGCGGAATCAGCGTAATACCGATTAATCAGCGATTTTTTTACTTTTGACCATAATAATCCACATTTTAACGACTTTCAGCCCTTAAAGCTTCGATTATTTGTCAGATTTTCGCTGAAATAGCGTACCTTTGCCGTCCTTTAAACCATCCTGATGGCGAACAAACGGGCATTTGAGATTGCTTTTGTGGGATTGAAACCCGGAATTCATGAGTTCAACTACGAGGTGGATGATAAGTTCTTTGCTGAAAAGGGTAACCCCGACTTTACCAATTGCCACGCGAATATTAAATTATCGCTTGACAAAAAAAGCAGTTTCATGCTGCTTAAGTTTGAGATTGGTGGAAAGGCTGATGTTACCTGCGACCGTTGCGGAAATCCGCTGGCGATGGACATCTGGGACGAGTTCAATATGCTGATAAAGCTGGTTGAGAATCCGGATGAGATGAATGAACAGGAGGAAGATCCCGATGTGTATTATATCTCCAGGACCGAAAGCCATGTAGATATCAGCAACTGGATCTACGAATTCGTGCTGCTGAGTTTTCCACTTCAGAAAAGTTGCAGCGATGAAGAAAGAGGCGGCCCGCAATGCAACAATGAAGTGCTTGAAAAGCTGAAGGGAATGGAAGTAAAGGAAGAAGAAAGCAATGCTAATGCACTGTGGAAGGGACTGGAGAAGTTTAAGAAAGCACCGAAGAAGAAGAGTAAGTAGTAAGTAGTAGGTAGTAGGTAGTTGGTAGTTGGTAGTTGGTAGCTCCAGTCAGAAGAATTATTAATTTTTCATTATTAATTCTTAATTAAAAGAAACAGATTACTTTAAAATAAAAACACACAGATATGCCAAATCCAAAAAGGCGCCACTCACAGCAACGCAGTGCTAAAAGAAGGACGCATTACAAGGCAACAGAAACTACATTGAGCGTTGATAAAACAACCGGCGAAACTCATGTACGTCACCGTGCACACGTGAGCGAAGGCAAATTGTACTACAAAGGAAAATTAGTAGCAGAAAAAGCTCCGCTTAAAGCATAATATTTTTTTAAGTCTGAATTCTAAATCCGAAATTCGATACGAGAATTTTGGGTTTAGAATTTTTGCATTTAGGAAAGCATTGTTTAAGGGTTTAAAGTTTAAAGTTTAAGGTTCTGCAACGTTAAACTTTAAACCCTTAAACTTTAAACTTCTTGTTACCATGAACATTGCCCTTGACATGATGGGTGGCGACTTTGCCCCACTGGAAGCAGTGAAGGGCGCCGCTGAATTTTTGAATGGCAATAACGGTGATATTCAACTCACGCTCATCGGTGATCAAGAAAAGATAAATGAGCACGTTGCTTCCAATCCTATTCCCGCAGGCAGATACTCCATCGTACATACAACACAGGTGATTGAGATGCACGAGCATCCTACCAAGGCTTTAAAAGAAAAGCAAGACTCATCCATCGCCATAGGTTTTAAATTGCTGGCCACAGGCAAAACAGACGCATTCATCAGTGCAGGCAATACAGGAGCGATGATGGTCGGCGCATTGTTCAGCATCAAAGCAATTGAAGGTGTGTTGCGTCCAACCATTGGTGCTTACTTACCAAGAGAGGATGGCACATTAGGATTGCTGGTAGATGTTGGTCTGAATGCCGATTGTAAACCTGAGAATCTTAATCAATTTGCGATACTAGGTTCATTATTTGCCCGCCACATTTTGAATTTTGAAAACCCTAAAGTTGGTTTGGTGAACCTCGGTGAAGAAGAAGGCAAGGGAAATATTTTAGCACAAGCCGCCTATCCACTCTTAAAAGAAAATAAACAGGTAAACTTTGTTGGCAATGTTGAAGGCCGTGATATCTTAACAACCAAATCGGATGTATTCGTGTGTGAAGGATTCACCGGTAACGTTATATTGAAATTAGCAGAAAGTATTTACGATATCGTTCAGCGCCGCAATATCGATGACGAACATTTCAACCGTTTCAACTTCGAACAATATGGTGGCGTTCCCGTTCTTGGGGTAGCCAAGCCTGTTATCATCGGTCATGGCATCTCGCACGCAACCGCTTTCAAGAATATGATCCGCATTGCACATCGCATGCTGGAGACGGATCTGATGGGGAAGATAAAGGAGAGTTTTTAACAGCGGTGAGCGGAGTCGAACCGGCGTACAACCAGGTTCGAGCGAAGTCGAGAACCGGGTTCAATAATAAACCTCTATAATCCAAATAACACCCGCAATCAATGCGAAACATTCTTACCCTATTCGTGATCCTTCTTTGTCTTAACCTTCAAGCACAGGAACCGGTTAGTTCAACCCATATTGGCTGGAAAGGCGGCGATATTCAAATTCATACCATTTCCAATAAAACAAATTCCTGCAGCTTTATTATCAAACCCGATAGCATCAAAGCGATATTGCTCGACAACAATGCAAAGATCATCGGGATGTATTCAGCAAAGCGACATACCGGCGATGAAAAATATTCGGGTGGTTATATCTCCAGCGGCATCATTCATCTATACATGTGGGATTCAGAGTGGGAGCGCATGCGGGCTTATGAATTTAATATTGCAGGCAATTCAGTAACAGAGGGTCTCATTTCATGCAACTTAAAAAAGAACAGGCGACTTGGTCATGTGAGCAGCGACAATCATTTTTGTTTTTTAGCGATAAATAAGAAACCAGAATTTGTGATCTATGATTTTAAAGACGGGTTTCATTTTGATACCACGCGTATTCCTGTTGCAGAATCCACCTGGGATCTGATAAGAACAGACCTGGTGACGTTTTCGCCATTCTTCGATGTCGGTGTTGTTGATATGGACGGCGAGTGGAATATTGAGACGGCTAAAAGTCCGAGTAAGATCTACGTGCACAACGACACTTTGTTTTTGCTCAACAATAAAGAAAAACAATTTACAAATGTGTATGCTTTTGATCTCAACACAAGATCAATGTCGGCACGTCGCATATCACATCAGCAACAAGATGCGAATGAAGTACCTGAAGTAGAGAATTCCTTTTTACTCAATGATAAATTGTATTATGCGGCAGCAGCAAGTAAACGTTTGATAGTACAAGTGATCGATTTTTCATCAGGCAAATTGCTTAAAGAGTTTCATGCTAATGCAGATGAAGAGATCAGTTTTAAGAATGGCGAGATCGTGCAGGAAGGTGGCGTGTATGGAGGATCACGTGAGTTGGAAAAAACAAAACAATTGATCCGCAAAATGATCGCGGGCAAAGCAGTGATCATTGCAAATACCGATTCAGCAGGACAGATCGAGATATCAGTAGGTTCCTATCTCGAAGGCGGCGGTGGTGGCGGATTGATAATGGGGTCGATGGCTGGTGGTACAACGCCGATGTTTGTCCCGACTGGTTATGGTAGCTGGAAAAAATCTGCAAGATTCGATATGCTGTTAGATGCTAATACCAATGAACATATTCCAGGCAAACTTGCTCCGGATATCAACGACAAGATTGAAGAGTTTAGTAACGGAAAAAAAATCCCAAAAGATGGTGAAGATCTTTTTTTGAGGAATGGAAGATATTATTATGCATGGTATGATAAAAAAGAGAGGACGTTTAATATTGTGAAATTCTAACTGAACTTATGAAACAAGAAAGATATTCGCGGCATTTAATATCCGTTGCCAAAACCGTTGCGGTATTATCTTTTATCTTTTCTTTTCCTGTCGCTGGCTCTTCACAAAATTATGAGCAGCGCTACGCCGGTTGCTCAAAGCAGTATGGAATAACCGTAACTGCACCAGATTCTGTGATCTTCAAAAATCTGTTGAGCATGCATGAGTGCCTGATCGGGGCCATGGCACCAAATTTCAAAGCAACGACGATCAATGGCAAGGCAATTGAATTAGCGAAGTTAAAAGGCAGTGTTGTTGTAATTAATTTTTGGGCATTATGGTGTGGCCCTTGTGTAAAAGAATTACCATGGCTGAATAAATTGACAAAATTATACCCTGGTAAAAAAATAAATTTCATCTCTTTGGCGGTTGACAATTCGGGTGACGTGAAAGAATTTTTAAAACACCGTCCTTTCAATTATGCAACGATCGCCAATTCTGAAAAAATAATGGAAGATATTTTTAAACTGCCCGGTATGTTTCCTTATACGGTAATTATTGACAAAGAAGGAAAGATATTTGAATGGAGGGTCGGTGGATTTGACGATGAAAAACAAGCTATTTCGTTTTACAAAAAAATTATCGATAGAGCGTTGTGATCATTCTATTGAAATAAGTGTTAGAGTTATTTATTTACCACAGATTTACCCGGATGGATGCACAGATTATCACAGATTTTTATTGTTGCAGAAATCTGCAAAACTCAGCCCATCATATACTACCAACAACTTGGTATATCACAATCCCAACATCACGGTATTTTTTCAAAGCCATTAATGCTGTATGTTTAAATGCAAAATCGATCTGCATGAAAACAGCATTTATATTTTTTATTCTGCTCATCTTTTTTTTCAAATCATTTGCTCAAAGCGTGGCGATCAATACTGATGGAACAACCGCTAACAGCACCGCCATACTTGATGTTAAGAGCACCAGCAAAGGTATTCTTCCTCCACGAATGACACAAGCACAGCGTGATGCTATTGTAAGTCCTGCCTCCGGACTCATCATTCATTGCACGGATTGCAGTCGTGTTGGTCCTTATGCATACAATGGCAGCGCGTGGATGCCCATGTTGCAAAAGACTTATAATATCGGTGATGCTGCACAAGGAGGAATTGTATTTTGGGTTGATGATACGGGTGAGCATGGATTGGTGGCGGCGACCGCCGACTTTGCAACCACTTTGCCATGGCATAATGCAGGAGGCACGTTTGTTAATAAAGTGCGCAACGATGGTATCAAGGCCGGCCGTTATAATACCGATGCAATCATAGCATTTCACGGAACAGGGCCCTATGCTGCGCAAGCATGTGCACAATATCTCGGTGGTGGTTATGGCGATTGGTATCTCCCTTCTAAATATGAACTCCATTTGTTGTATCAACAACAAGCCGTAGTTGGTGGATTTTCGGGAGTACTTTACTGGGCGTCAACCGAAATCGATGCAGGCAATGCCTGTACGGAACTCTTTGCAGGGGGAATACAATCTCAGAGTGGTAAAACAAGTTTCTGGAATGTAAGAGCTATCAGAAGATTTTAACTGAAAATTTATTACACGAATTTTTACAAATTACATGAGCGTTCAAGACATCCGAAGTTTCTAAAAACTTCGGATGTCTTGCAAAGGAATTCGTGCAATTCGCTCCAATTCGTGTAATTAAAAATAACCCCTTATCCATCTTATCTACCACTCCCACAGCAACACAATTTTACATCCTCCTGCCATACTTATTTTTCAACCCTTCATCCCTTTTGACTCTCCCATTACGAAAGTATTTGTACATCTTCACATAGCCATTATTAAAGTATAGTAAACCAACACCGCCATGAAAAAAATTACACTGCTGTTAACGGCAACACTATTGTCGTTTCTACTCCACGCACAAAACAAGCCGGGAAAAATATCGGGATCGATCAGCAATGCTGAAGGCAAACCGGTAGAAGCCGCTACCATCCAGTTGCTCAGGGCAGCAGATAAAGGATTGGTGAAAGTAGCCGTAACCGATAAGTCGGGAAATTATTCTTTTGAAAAAATAGCAGAAGGAAAATACATCGTTAGTGTCAGCGCTGTTGGCTTTGTAAAAAAACTAACCGATGCTGTTGAGATAACTGCGGCTAAGCCTACTGTTGAGGTTGCATCAACACAACTATCTTCTCAAACAAAAGCAATGGGCGAAGTGGTAGTCACTGCACAACGGCCATTCATCGAACAAAAGCTGGATAAGATGGTGGTGAATGTAGAAGCATCTCCATCCAATGCCGGCGCAACGGCGCTTGAAGTATTGGAAAAATCTCCCGGCGTTAGTGTTGACAACGATGGTAATATCAGCCTGAAAGGAAAAGCCGGCGTGATCATCATGATGGATGGCAAACCAACTTATCTTTCCGGGGCTGATTTAGCGAATGTGCTTCGCAACCTGCCTGCATCTGCACTCGACCAGATCGAGATCATGACCAACCCTTCTTCCAAATATGATGCATCAGGAAACTCAGGTCTTATCAATATCAAAACTAAAAAGAGCAAGACAGCAGGTTCAAACGGAAGCATAACTGTTGGTAATACCAGCTCACTTTTCCGTAAAGACGGTGTTGAAGAAATGCCGGTAAAGCCTACCGTTTCTATCAACTACAATTACAAAAAGAACAAAGTGAATTTCTTCACCAACGCAGTGTACAATTATCGTGAAGGAAGAGGCGCACTCGATATCACCAGCCGCTACTACCGCGATGGCAAGCAGATCGATAGTATCAACAAAGTAAATACATCGTTCCGTTTTCGCAACAACAACTATACGTTGAAAGTTGGAATGGACTATACTCCGAATAAGAAAAATACATACGGCGTAGTACTCAACGGCTTTATGTTTTTCGGACGACCAACGCCTACAATATTTACAACATACACAGATCTGCAGGGAGATGTATTTTCAAGGCTGAATTCAACAACGATCAACAAATTGTCGTGGAAGAACGTGGGTGCTAATTTTAACTACAAACACACATTCGATTCGCTGGGCACAGAGCTTACACTCGACCTGGATTATTCAAAATATGCAAATATTTCTGACCAGTTGTTGAGCACAGGCTTTTTTGATGGCAATTACAATCAAACATCAGACTCGATGTTTTTGAAAGGTCATTTGCCATCCGACATCAATATCTATTCGATCAAATCTGACTTCACTCATACTTACAAAAACAAATTGCGCCTGGAAGCAGGTATCAAGTCAAGTTATGTGAAGTCTGATAACGTTGTTGATTATCTCCGTAAGATCGGCAGTGGCAACACATGGTATCCCGATGCAAGAAATAATCATTTCATTTATTCAGAGAATGTGAATGCTGCATACATGAACCTAAGCAGGCAGTCGGGCAAATGGAATCTGCAAGGTGGATTGAGAATGGAGAATACCAATACCAAAGGCACGCAAGTTTCCGATAACTCAACCGTGGTACGCAGTTATGTAAGCCTGTTCCCATCTGCATTTGTGAGCTATACCATCAATCCAAAAAATACATTGACATTGTCTGCAAGCAGAAGATTGCAAAGACCAAATTACCAGGATCTGAATCCATTCACTTTCTTCCTCGATTCATTATCTTATCGCCAGGGCAATCCATACCTCACGCCGCAGTTCTCATACAATTACGAACTAACGCATACCTACAACAGCAAAATAACCACCACGCTGAACTATACAAGAACAACCGATGTGATCTCCAATCTCATCAAGCGCAAGCGTGGCACAAACAATGAGATCATTGGTTTCTTAACTGTTGATAACATTGCCAGCTATTCAAACATGGGTCTTGCGATCAGTGCACCGGTGAAATGGCAAAAATGGTGGAACACAAATTTCTATGCAAATGTTTACCGCAATCATTACCAGGGAACTTATATCTCTAATGAAACGTCAACACCAACAGTTGTTGACCTTGACCTTGCGTTCACTTCTTTCACCTTCAACATCAACAACAGTTTTACTTTAAAGAAAGGATGGAGTGCAGAGTTGAGCGGATGGTATCGTTACAAAACTGTTGAACAGCTATCACTCTCCTACCCGATGGGTCAAATGAATATCGGCATTGCAAAAAATAATTTGTTGAAAGGAAAGATGAGTCTTCGCGTGAATGCACGTGATCCTTTCAACTGGCAACGCTACCGCGGTCTAACCAAATATGGTACAGTAGATATCTCCATTGCTAATCGCTGGGACAATCGCCAGTATGGAGTGAATCTTACTTATCGTTTTGGGAAACAACAAGGACAAAGTCGTCGCAGGCAATCTGCAACAGAGGAAGAACAGCAACGTGTGGGCGCAGGAGGCAATTAGTAGACAGCTCCTGTACCTCAAAAAGCCATCCGCAGGGCTGCAGGATGGCTTTTTTTATTAGATGATTTTTATTGAAGCGAGTCGGGGGAACAGAGAGATAACGGAGGTTACACAGAGAACACTGAGTTCAATCAATCACTATTCAAGTTTTTAAAAGAAGCTCAAACTATTGAACTGCTCTCCGTGTTCTCAGTGTAATCTCCGTGTTTCCCGCCTTCTCTTCGATAAAAGCCTGGGTTTTTTACTTTTAACTTTTGCCTTTTCTTTCTACCTTACCGGTCGTGAAAAAGCTATCCATAGCGCTGCTCTCTTTTTTTCTTTCAACATATTGTGTTGCACAGGTGCATTATCCATGGGAGAACCCCTTGATGATCGCAAGATCAAATGACGGCAAAATATTTAACACGCCCACCATCTTCCAGGATTCATCCGGCGTGCCTTGCGTTGTAAGATGGAAGAGTGATACCCTCATCGCCACCTTTCAATGGTTCAGGCAACCGATGGGCTCGCCCAGTTGGGACCGGGTGGCTGTAAAATTTTCTTATGATAACGGCAATACGTGGACGGCACCTTCACCTATTGTTGTAAATGGATTGCCTGTAAATTATCAACGTCCATTCGACCCGACCCTTACCGTTACTTCCAATAAAAAGATCAGGATATTTTATTCGTCAAGTGAAGGCATGGCGCCAGGTGGATTGAACGCAATAGTGAACACGTACTCTGCTATCAGCGATGATGGCATCAATTATATTTTTGAACCTAATGCAAGATTCGATCATCCGACAAATCGTGTCATCGATCCGGCGGTAACTTTTTTCAATGGGATTTGGCATTATCTCAGCCCGATCGGCGCGCCACAGGATGGAGCATATCATTGTACTTCACCGGATGGAATTGTATTTACACAGCAAGCAAATTATTCTTCAGACAATGCACATAACTGGACAGGAAATTTTGTTGTTGCTAACCCCAATGAACTCAGGTTTTACGGATGCGGGCAAAGCTTATGGTATACAAGCAGCGCAGATGGCAATACATGGGCGCCCTACATCAATACAAATCTAATGGGTGGCGATCCCGGTATCGTCAAGCTTTCGGATAACACTTATATCATCATCTATGTTGGACAGCCTTATCCCCCAACTACCACTACAGCAACTACTGTTGATTTTAAATTAAAACCAAACACTGTCAACAAAGTATTGATGGTTGGTGTAAACAATAACAATCCCGTTAGCTATATCATTTATAACAGCACGGGCCAGCGCATATCATCTTCCACTACCGCCAATAACGCAGGTATAAATATTGCAAACCTTGCAGCAGGCATCTACTACATTACGCTCTCCCAGGGCGATATAACGAAGACGATGAAGTTTTTGAAAAGCAATTGAAAATTGATAGTTGAGAATTGAAAATATTCGCTCCCATGCTGCATTTGCATGCTTGCGGGTATCTAACCATTAAACCATTAAACCATTAAACCATTAAACCATTAAACCATCAAACCATCAAACCATCAAACCATCAAACCATCAAACCATTAAACCGAATTTCGAACTTTTACTACATGTAACTAATACACATTCACCTAATTTGCATACTGAAAAGACAAACCTGTGAAAAAATTTTTCTTTACCATATTCGTTGTACTTTTCTTCAGCGTATTATTTGTTGTTGGAAATGCAATAAGAGCCGTGATGAAATTATTGGGGTATGTTCCCGGAGCATCGCGTCTTTATGGATACGTTGAAAACAACAAACAGGGCAGCTACCAGCATTCCTGATCCATAAGAAATTCATTCGTAAAAACCACAATAGGGCCGAAGCGTTGCTTCGGCTTTTTTTGTTATCTGAATTTATCGAAACGTAGGTTTGTCTGAACCTCAGATCTACCTGATTAACTGATGATCCTGATTGTACAATTCTCCTTCAGGAAATTCAGTTAATCAGGTAGATCTTAGGTTCAGACATTCGCTTCGATAAAGCTGATTAGTGGTATAACGTACAAGGGAGTGACACAACGATGATGACCAATGGTACGATGCCGGTAACAAAAAATTACTCCTATTTGCAAAATACATTAGTTGATCAAATCTTTTTTTGGAGAAATTCTTTAAGATCATCAGGAACTGGTTTTTTTTCTACCCTGTAGAAAAATACACTTGCCATTGAAGTAACGACATAGGATCCGAATATAGCTGCGAGTTGAACATAATCTCCGCGACCATTCGTGAGGTCATCGTTAAACCCCATCCAGAAGGTTAGGCAAATGAGAAACAAGATCAACAATGCGGTGACCAGTCTTTTTGATTGCGGCCGCTTCAATGTATCGATCTTAAATATCACTAAGCACATAAGAAAGAATGTTGGCAAGGATATCAGGAAGCCGATCAAAATAAGAAACGTAATGCCCATAATATCATCTTCAACATTAAACCTGAAACCACCATACTTAAAATATTGATAGGTCATGGCTGCGAATATAAAGACAAAGGGAGCCAGCACCACAGATGTGAGCCAGATCCTGATAAGGTATTTTATGCAATGGGGAATTTTCACAATAATGTTGGAAAAACAGTTTTATTCCATCCCATTAATAGTATTCAAAATAAGCCGTTTTATAATCAGTTGAATTCGTATAACTCTGTATCCTGTTTTGAGCATCGACCGTGATAGCATAGCCCGTGCTGTATTGCGTAACAGAAGCGGGGTTGGTCCAGTAACTTACATCAGTCTGCACCGGGAAATAATACGTGATATTTTGAGGATAGTAAATCGGGAAACTTATCAACCCGGTCTCATTTTTATAATCAGAAGCAAACAATAAAAAATTGTTGACATAGCTCAACGGGTTTCGATAAATAGAAAGCGTATGTGATATGACACGATGAGTTGTATTGGCAAGGAATCTTTCCTGCATAACGCCAGTTCCGGAAATATAAAAAGTATCACGAACGATCATTGTCAATACCGCATCGGTTTGCCGATCGTATTCAACAACATATCCGGCTAAGTATTGAAAGAGGCTCACCTTATTGTTGCTCACCTGGGGATTGGTAACAGAATCACTTATCAAACGACCCTGGCTATCATAGGCCAGCACATGATTTATTGTCCCGACTGCACGATGCGTATCGGTGTAACCAGATATCAGCGAACTATTGCTTCCTGCATAAGAATAGACATAGGTGGCAGTAGTGTCTATTCGTGTTGGGCCGGGAGACACGTTGGTTGTTGTCAGTCTTCTCAATGAAAGTCTTCCCTGCGGATCATAAAAAAAATCTTCTTTCTTAAATGAGATCTGGGGTGGACAACCACCGCACAAAAGATATACTGTATCATTTGAATAATGTATGCTTTTTAGCGTGGGATCTGGCGAAAGCACAAAATCCCGGTTGCTAAAATCATCGCATGAAAACAGTATGATCGTTAAAATGAGGGCGGCTAAAATTTTCATAATAGATAGGTTTGGGTGGATGAAAATAAAGATACAGCCCTTTTTCAATAAAAGGAAAACAACCTATGAGGTTGGGTCAACCTTATAGGTTTGCTACCTTGTAGGTTGTTTTCCACTATTTCGTTTCCAAATATGTAGCTTTCATATTAAATTTAAGCTACCGATCATGGTCAATATTTTCAAATGCTCATGAGATACCTGGAAGCAAAAAAATATATTTTACAAAGACTCAGGAACGAGCTATCGCCCAACCTGCATTACCACGGCCTGCAGCATACATTGGATATATTGAAGTCGGCTATGAGCATTGGCAAACAGGAGAAGATCAGTAAGTATGACATGCAGTTGCTAAAAACATCAGCACTCTTTCACGATTCAGGTTTTATGGTAAGCAACAAAGAGCATGAAAAACAAAGCTGCAAACTGGCGAAAAAGGCGCTTCCCGGTTTTCAATTTTCAGCAGAAGAGATAAAGAAGATATGCGGAATGATCATGGCGACGAGGATACCTCAAACACCAAAGAATCATTTGGAAGAAATAATTTGCGATGCAGATCTCGACTATCTCGGCACAGATGATTATGCAAATATCAGCGCTGAATTGTTCAAAGAACTCAATCATCGAAACCCATTGTCACAAAAAGAGTGGCTCAACATACAGATCAAGTTCCTGGAGGGACATCATTATTTTACAAACACAGCAAAGAAGTTAAGGACACTAAAAAAAACACAGACATTACGCAAACTAAAAGTAGCCGCAAATAAAAACAAATCCTAATGGCCGAAGCAAAGCACCTCGAATCAAAGAAGAAATCGCAACTGGACAGGCTGTTGAATTTCAGCGACGGCGTTTTTGCGATCGCCATCACCTTACTCATCATCGAAATAACGGTACCGGCGATCCCCAAATTAACCGATGCGGAATTATGGAAACATCTTTCGCAAATGACGCTGAAATTTATGGGCTTCCTCATCAGTTTCGCCGTAGTGGGTTATTACCAGTTGGTGCATCATCGCATATTTGGCTACGTGCAAAGATCGAATGCCAAACTGCTGTGGATCAACCTTGGTTTCTTACTCACAGTTGTATTTCTTCCGTTCAGTTCGGGTTTGCTGAGCCAATATGGTTCTGAACTTCAGATGAAAATTCCTTATGCCGTTTATGTTTTTAATATGGTAGCGGCCGCATTGATGAATGCTTATTTATGGAAAACTGTAAGCGATCCTAAAGAGAATTTACTCACGCATAATATCTCGCAGGCAAGGATAAGGTTGGGTATGTATCGCACAGCAGTAATGCCGGTTGTGTTCCTCATCTCTTTCCTTGCATCTTTTATCTTTCCGTTCTGGGCAAGATTCATTCCCCTGCTCATACCATTCATTTTTAAATATGGAATGAAGGGCCTGGAGCGAAAAGCTGATCTGCACGAAAAGCCGATCGATGAAGAAGAGCAAGAAGAGGAAGATTAAGATTTTCCGTTTACCGTTTACTGTTGAGAGTTCAAAATTGGAAGAACTTTTCAAACTTGTGGGGCGCCCAACAGAAAACTCCAAACTAAAAACTAAAAACCAAAAAAACTCAATCTGTCTTAGTGATCTTTATATTCGCAAAATCTCCTCCCGAGGTATCTGCTACATAAAATCCGATTGCACCAGTTTTCAATGTCGTCACTTTTTGCACAACAAGGCTTGGTTCGCTGCTTCCATTGATATAAGTTGAGACGGTAGAATCTTTGATCACGATACGCATCCTTATCCATGAGTTTGGGTCTGGTGCCGGTTCTATCGCATGCTCATATTTGCCGGGAGAGCTTTCACGAAGTGTTTGCCAGGGATAGGCAGGCAATGATATGTATTGTATGGCGCGGCTTCTCATTGGCTCTTCTTTTTCCAGGAATTGAAAAGGCCGAAGATAGATCGCATCAAAGGTTTCATTGTCCTTTGCATGAAAGGCGATGCCGACAAAACTATGTTGTTTGATGTTCTCTCCCCGCACATCAAATTCTATAACACCGTTTGAAAATTCAATGCCTTTTAACCACGCGATACCTTCGCCCAGATCTTTGTTTAGGCTGATGCCTAAATGACCGGGTTCATTGATGAGAGTGAGTTCGCGGTTATAAACATCAAGCCCTTTCTCTTTAGCCAACTTATGCAAATCGAATAGTTGATTGGTTTGAGAAAATGATGGAAAGGAAAAAATTGCTAAAGGAACAATAATGATGGCGCGAAATATTCTCATGGTGGAAATTTTTATGAAAAGAAAATTACGGCGTGTAGCTAAAGAACTGTTACCGATAATAAAAATAAATGAGGAGGGTTTTTTACATGCTACTATGGAACGATGACACCAAAGATAGAAATTTCACATCCATCCTTTTGCGAATTTAATATAATCACCAATCGGCATTTCATCACGATCTTTTGCGGTATAGCCGGGAGTTAAGGTCGTTCCCAGGGCATCCTGGAATTCACCATAAGCAGCCCAAATTTCACTTGCACCCGGAACATTTGTTTCTGATTGATTTGCAGAGATCCAGTTCCTGACTTTTTGCACAAGCGTTTTTGGATCGTTGTCATGGTTCTCTATATCCTGGCCAGCTATATCGGACAGCACCTTTTGATAATGGTATTTATCTGTTTCCAAGATCAGTGCCCTTTTGCTAGAAAATTTTTTTCCGCCATACTCTGCGCATCCAATATCCAAACCCAGTTCGTATGGCATATTAAATCGCGGAAGTTCATTTTGTTTTAATGCCTTGCTGCGGGATAGGTCGTGAATACTATATTTTGAACTCCTGATGTATTGCTTTATTTGGTTGATACGAATGGTAGATGATGAAGTGGTCTGAGATAATTTTGGCTCCAGTTCTAAATACAGAAGAGTAAATATCAAGGCCTTTAACAAAGGCTGGTATTCCAGGTCGTAGGGACAGTTTATAAATACATTGCTGCTAAAAGGCATTTGCTTAGGGTAAATGATTATGCTACAGCGTAGGAAATTCTACTTTTCACCAGGCCGGTTTTATCATGAATAACAACTGACCCGTTTTTTTTAGCAGCAATTTTTTTTGCGAAATTGACTGCCTCCTGTTGCGTTGTGAACACTCTTAAGGCACGGCGACCACGGTCCGGCAACACCATCCACTTGTTAGAAAGACTGGACATCACACGATATTTACCGGGAGTTTTGGTTCGTGCTGCTAACGCTATAAGCCGCCCCAATTCTTTTGTGTATATCGACTTTTCCGCCATAAAACAAATTTACTAAATATAATCGTCTTGAAGATGGAGGTTGTCGTTAAATTTTAGAACCTTATATATCTTCTAACTATCAAATTTACAGAACGCTTTTGGCAACAGGCGTTTTTATTCGTTTCTAAACGTTTATATCGCCTACGACTTTTTGAAAAAAATAACCAGTCCTAATGCTCGCGTCCCGAGAAATACTCCCACGCTGCTTTAGAAAGATCGGCAATTATTTTTTCATTGCTGTCAGCATCTTCTGTTGACTCTGTGACAAAAACACTGATAAAAAAATATTTTCCATTTGGTAAAAAAACTATTCCGATATCATTAACCGCAGCTGTCAGGCCTTGTTTGTTTGCGCCGGAAGATCCTGTCTTGTGAGCAACAACAGTGTTCTTTGGCAACCCACCTTTTAACCGATGTTCGCCGGTTGTAGTTGCCTTCATTGTTTTCCAAATGAAGTCATAGCTCTTTTTGGATAACAACTTTCGCCTGTTGGAATAGAATGCCGCCAACACTTCGTTTGCTGACTTTGGTGTGGTCCAGTTTTGAAATTGCAGATCCCAGTTATTTTGCTGAGTCTCTTCATTGATCTTTATTGATATGTCTTTAAACCCTTTTTCTTTAAAATAAGATTCAACTGTTTCCGGACCGCCGATCAGTCTTAGCAATACATCGCAGGCCACATTGTCGCTTTTGGAAACGGCATACTCCATGAGTTTGGAGATCGTAAGCTCAACGCCTTCCGGGTGCGCATCACGTATAGGACTGTAAAGACCGGGCAGTAAGTCTTTTTTCTCGATTTTTATTTTTTGATCTGCAGACAGTTGCCCTTTATCAATTTGTGACAGCACCGCCAATGCAATATGAAATTTGAATACGCTTTGCAACGGATAATGTTTATCGTTGTTGACCGAAAGACTGTCCCTTCCGTTATTGCCAATGATCGCAACACCTACAACAGCTTTTTTTGTTGAGATGATCTGTTGTATCTTTTGTCGCAGACCATCTGTGGTTTGTGCAGATGCGTGGAAGGAAATAAATACGAATAGTAAACATGGGAAGTGAGAAAATTTCAGCATATCACAAAATTCATTTTAGTTGATGATCATTTTTAATTCGGCCAAATTCCTGATCATAAAATCCGGCTTTTCTTTTTCGAGATCTTCTTCATCCTGTGTTCCGGATAAAATTGCGACTGTACAAACTCCAGCATTCCTGCCCTCGAGGACATCGGCAATGGTATCTCCCACCTTCAATAAGTTTTCAGGAGTGGTGATCTTCAATTCACGCATCATATCTAGTATCATATCGGGGTAAGGGCGAGCTCGCAATGGAGGGCTGGCAATACCGATATAATCAAAATTGTTTTTGTCCCATTCGAGGTGTGCAATTAAGATATCAAATAACACTGGTGGAAGTCCTGTACCGAGACCGATCTTGACATTGTTTTGTTTGAGGTAATCAAACAGTTCGCCAGCACCAGGAGCGGCAACAAAATTATCAATGCTATCGAGAAAATTCTTTTTGAAAGATTCAAAGATCAGCGACCCCTTTTCTTGCGGAAGATTTTTGTATGCCACAACTTCTTTGATCACTTCCATTTTATCCCGTCCCCTATTGCGGTTTAAAAATTCAATATCTGCGGCAACATCATTATCGCTGAAGGACTTGACGAGGCAATCTATTATGGTGTTTGGATCTTTCTCCTTAACAGTGGTTCCGATCACATCAAACATTACCGCTTCTATTTTCATATATTGGTTTCAGGCAAATTAAGAAACATATGATGGTTCAGGTTATAGTCCGTTTTAGTGACATAAAATCTATGACTTCCAATGATTTTAAAACCTGCCTTAAGATAAAAATTAATCGCCCTTTCATTGCCGATCCAGGTGTACAGCCATATCCCCGATTGGTCATTTTTTTTGACCAGCGCAATATTGAAATTCAAAAGCTCAAGGCCCAGTTTCAAACCATAAAATTCTTTGAGTAAATATATACGGTCCAGCTTAGTTACATTCGGTTCTTCGATATTTGGATGTACTGCATTTAAAATGATCTTGGAAAAGCCAGCAGGATGGCCGTTGTAACTAATGATGTGATAAATATTATTTGGATCACTAAGTTCTTCCTTAATGGCATTGTCATTGTAATTCGCCGCTATATACTCGTTGATGTTTTTTAAAGCAGTGGAGTCTTTGTGGGCTTCAGCAACAGATATTTTACCAATGTCAACGATCGATCGGTGATCGTCTTCGGTTGCTCTTATAATTGAAATCATCTAAAATTATTTTGTGTGGTCACAGTTTGATCCCGGCATACATTTGAAAAGTCATTTGCCGGGTATTATAATTAACGGCACAAATTTACTCAACTTGACCACAGAAAATATTTCATCGCGTTTCTATTTCTCAACAACTTCAACCTTATCTTTCATGAGATCATATTTGAACCTTTTACCGAGCGCAGGTGAGTAAACTGAAAATGCCTCCAGACCACACAAGGCTGCATACAGCTTAAAGGTGCAGATATCTGTTGCTGAAATAAACGGCGTTGTTCTTAAATGACTATGAATAGCCTCCACTATTTTGCCGCCACCCGGCATTGTTGTATTTGCTTCGATCAATCTTGAATGAAATTTTTTCCAATCTCCAATAACTCCTTCTTTGTTGGCGTAAAACAAATAATCGTTTCCAAATGGTATCACATTTGATTGGGCTGTTCCCGTAATGATGTACAATTTATAATTCTCGCCAACAGGCATCAATGTCAAATTAAGATCAAAACCATCAGGAACACCAACTCCGTATTTGGTATCAGAAAGCTGATCGACAATTTTCTTTTTGATATTTTGCAGATTACCTTCGGTTTGGGTTAATGGCCTTTCCGCAAAAATTCGGGTCTTCGCTTTTTTGAAGTCGTCGATGAAGATGAATTCAGCAATGCAATTCTTTTGCTCTTTATCAAATATTATCGTCTTGAACGTATCGTTAGATACATAGGTCAGATACCCACCAAAATTACTCTTGACATCAGCTTTTTCATTTGCGAGGTCGGTTGACACCCAGGAAGCACGCTCGTATTTGTATAGGAGGTTTGCTTCTTTCATTATTGAGTCTAGTTTGAAATTGATTTCTTCTTTTGAGTAGCTGAGGTCTTGTCCGTAAGACCAAGCAAAAGAAAGTAAGCAGAAGAAAAGTAGGGTTGTTTTCATATAAGTTTTGGTATGGTTTGTCGTTCGAAGTTTTTTCCAAAGTACTGCTAATTTCTAAATGTTGGGAACTTCTCTTTCAAATAATAGGAAGAATTCCTGGAGAAAAAATATTGTGTTTGACAACTACAAAATATAGCGCTACAATTTTCTTACAAAACTGTATTCATGTGTGGCGACGCCATTAGGGGATAATCGGGCCGCAAAATTATTATTATCAATAATTGTAAAATATTCAAAATGAGCTTTCTTTTTCTTTGGCGTCCCTGTTGTCGGATCTGCCTCAAGGTCCAATGCAGTTCCTCCACTGATCGTTATCGTATTGCCATTGGCATCTGTATCACTCTTATCCGGCATTCCATACAATAACCAGTTGCCCTTATGCAGTATTCCTACACCATTTAAGTATTCCAATGAGCCATCTGCATTAAAAGTATAGTCGCCAGTTCCAAAATCCAACGCCGCAGTATTGGTAACGCCATCTAACGCAGTTATTTTTTTGATATGCCATGTACCCAATAATGTATCGTGATCATTGACGACTGCTTTGATGCAGCTCTGGCATGCAATAACGATAGCTGTTGATAGAAGTAAAGTTCTTATCCGCATTTAATTGAGGTTGGATTTTGAATAGGACAATAAGGTATTGAAGAATTGATTTAACTAAATGTTAAATGATCGAGGCAGACGTTCTCAAAGCCACGATCGAATTAAGAAAGCAAGTCTTTATTATTTATCATTCAAATGCTTTACAGAAACATCGCAGGAACTTCCATTGATTGTTAGAGCGGCTTACTGGTTCCGGGTGGTCGGAGACCAGGCCGGGGCGTTCTGAATAGGGAGATGCTTTAGTATGGCAACTATGAATTTACCAACAACTGAGAAAAAGCCTAACCATTGTCCGATATGTCAATAAGGCCTAACAAATAATGTGCAATGTTTTGTGTTTCCCTATTTGAAAAAATTGGTTTAAAATAATTTATATAACCGAGAATTTCATTAAGGCTTAATACTTTTACAAATTGAAACTCCTCTTTTGGCTTTAAGTTTGTCAATACAATTAAATTCCTTATAGGAATTTTTTTATCACCCCAATGGTGTTGAAAGAGATTCAAGAAATTATATTTATTTATCTCTTCAGATAGTATTTTGAAGAGGGCAAAATTTGTTCGTTTTATTTGTTTAACGGGCGACCGAAAGTTAACATTACTTAACGATTCCTTACTCCAGTTCTTGGTCTCTATTAGAAAAACCCCTGAAGGAGAAACGAGAACATGATCAATTTGAATCGATTTTATGTAGTCGTTTTCTTGCCGGTTATAGATTGGCGATCTAAACGAAAGAGAAAAATCATTTATCAAAAAATATTCATCTGATAAATTTTCCAACTCCTCTACTACTTTCTGTTCACCCAATGCCCCATAAATAAATGGATTAACTTCGTCAATTATTCTTTTTTTCCGTTCAAGCTCTTTGACAGGAACTAAACAGCTTTTATTTACCGCATCAGTGAAATTTGAAAGGAGATATTCATAACGATTAGTCTTCTCATTAAATATTTTCACCGAATTGCGGAGTGAATCTTGGACTTTCGCCTCTAGGGAAAGCTCTTGATTTCGAATTCTATTTCGTAACGACCTTTTCTTAAAAGAGTTTGTTATCCTTTGAATAAAATTTAGAGAGATAGAGTATGACAGGTCGTTTAATCTCTGATTTAATATCTCGAGTTCATTACGTAATTGTGTTTCAATATTTATTTTATCGGCATTGATGGAATCGTTTAATTTAGAAATATCTATGCGAAGGGCCTCTTTTTCTTGTTCGATTAAAAGTTCGTGAGCTGAAGTGATATGATGTCGGTAAACGGAAAAGTTTTTTTGAAACGCAATCACTTCATTTAAAGACTTGAATTCATCGATGTTGTGTCGACGTAAATGAGATTTGACTGCTGAAAGGGAACCAACGGAATTATAAACCTTACACATTTTCGTTAAAAAAAATGTTTTGGACTAGAGTTTATTTTATTAAGTGCTTTTATCTTGCCAATTTGTATTGGATCATTTTAAGTAAACTATTACACACAGTTTGTTAGGGTTACCCTCCCTCCCTTTCCAACACCTCCACCGTCTTCTCATAAAACCCCTTCGCCTCTTCCACCGTTTTTCCAATACATACCAATCCCAACTTTCCAAATTGCGAGAGAGCACCGATCATATGAAACATCACACCAGTCTGCCTTGCAGGGTCGTATTGAATTTGATTGTACATCGCGATGTCGATAAGGTCTTGCGGAGTGAGGCCGCGGAATTTTGGATTGACAACATTGTCGGAAGTGAAGTAACAACGTGTTTGTCCATCAGGCAATTCAAACAAACCTTTGCGCCAGTCGAACTTGCCTCCGGTGAGAAATTGCAGCATGATGAATGGATGCGTGGTGCCACCCTTGCGCAGGTTGATCTCGATGGCGTAGTGATCCCATCCTGTTGGTCGTTTTACTGAAATAAAATCTATTGCAAATCGACCAAGCACACCTTCTTTCTGCAATTCATCGGTAACGGTCTTGCTCATCTCTGCAATGTCAACGCTGTATGCAGCATCTGCAGGAAATGAAGAGCCAAGGTAGACCTGGTTGCTTTCGCCGCCGAGCAGTTGATCGTGTGTGGAAAGTATGTCTGCATCACCAGAAGGATTGATCCGGCATTGCACCGATGGAGATTCTTTTATTTCGCCTTCAATAAATTCTTCTGCAACGCCACCCATGTTGTTGAACATCTCCATGAACTGTTTCGAACTGATATCGGATGCAACGGTCTTTAAATTTTCAAGGAGTTTTGCGGAAATACTTTTATCAAGTGCAGCGTCATTTGCATCTAAGCCGTTGTAAGAAAACAATGCATTGCCTTCACCAGAAAAACCATCATTCATTTTTACCACGGCCTTTCTTAATGCCGGATCATTCTTCTTTAGTTCTGTCAATGCAGCAACAAGATCGCTTTCATTTTTCAAGCCTTCTGCACCTTTAGGAAATTGAATGCCGGCTTTCTTAAATATTTGTCTGCTACCTGTCTTGGTGCCTAGCGCCAATAGTTTTGGATCACAGCCGAAGATGGGTGTGTTTAATGCAAGCGCAAGTGCTTTCTCATTATCGGTTACATTGAAGCAAGCCATGTGCGCCATGTCGATGTTGCTGATATGATCGCGGATGCGTTTGATAAGCCTTGGTCTTTCCAATATTTTTTCTGTGAGAGATCTTGAAGATGCATCATAACAGCTGAGCATGGTGAGTCTTTCTCTTGCATGATAGCCGGTGATGCCGGGAAGCAGGTGCAGGTAATAATCAACTATGCGATTGTCAATGGGCATGCTCGTCACATATATCACACGGGTGCGTGGCATGCGGAGGAGGAGGAGCATGCATAACATGCGCTCTTCGTAATACACGGCGCCTTTGATGGTTTGAAGTATTTCCTGGTCAACAGAAATGCTGGGAATGACGACGACTGTTTTTTCTGCGAGGTCATTTGAGAAAATATCGTTGTATCGTTGAGTAAAACGATGCTGTAGCTGATCGAAGGCATCATCTGAAACGATGGCTGTGTTTGGAGTAATGGTTGTATCGTCAGGCATAATTAAATCAAGTCAAGAGTTAATAGAGAAAGGAAGGAGGGACGAAGGGAAAAGAAGTTGGGAACACGAAGATCGCGAAGGGCCACAAAGATAACGGAGTTAGAAGTTCAATTATTTAAACTTCTTTTACAAACTTGAGCACTCGCACTTTATGTTTCTCAAAAACTCTTCAATGCGTGAACTGCCCTTCGTTGTCTTCGTGGCCCTTCGTGATCTTCGTGTTCCTATCTTCCTTTTCACTCTGTTCCCTTTGTGTCCTATTTCGCTTCGATCAAACTAATATTTCAATCAAGTACTTCATAAACTTCCACCGGCTTCACCTTATTCTTCAAACTCATATTTCCCACCTGCCTAAAGTTAAACTTATCCTTCACCTTTTCATATGACCCATCGCATATCACCACCTGATTTGGGCCCGCAATGGATTGTAATCGCTGTGCAGTATTCACCGTATCACCGATCACGGTATAGTCGAGTCGTTTCAAACTTGCAGAACCGATATTACCCGACACCATCTCTCCGCTATTGATACCTATCGCCACCTGCGGAACAAAAGAAATATTCCCAACAACGGGCAATGTCTTTATCCTGTCCCTTATAGCCAAACAGGTTTTAACGGTTCGTTCCAAATGATCGTCGTCGCGGAACACCGCCATGATAGCATCACCGATGAATTTATCAACATGCCCGTCATGCGCAATGATCTCTTCTACCATCAGGTCGAAATATTGATTGAGCAGGCTCACAACAGTGTCCGGTGGCTCGTTCTCACTGATAGAAGTAAAACTGCAGATGTCGATGAATGCAACAGTAGCATCAACCGTTTCATTCGCAGTCAATGAAGTTTCAAACTCTCTGCTACTCATAAAATTCAAAACCGTTTCATCTACATACAACTTCAGGATATTATTTTCTTTGATGGCCTTCATGGTATCCCGCAGTTGCAACACGTGTTTGATCGTCTTGTCGATCGTCAACTCCAGGTCTTCAAAATTTACGGGCTTGGTGATGAAGTCGAATGCACCGCGGTTCATCGCAATGCGGATATTGGTCATATCACCATAAGCAGAAACAATCACCGATTTGAACAGGCCATTCTGCTCATTCAATTTTGTTAGTAACGTAAGCCCATCCATCTCAGGCATATTGATATCACTGAGCACCACATCCACATCAGCATGACTTTCCAGTTGCTCCAATGCATGCCTGCCGTTGATCGCAAATATGAATTCGTATTGCTGGTCGCGGATCTTCTGCCTGAACTTTTGTTTGATCAGCACTTCCAGATCCGGCTCGTCATCTACCACTAATATTTTTGATATCATTATTGGATGGCTTTTAATTTTTCTTTCAGCATCTCAAATTCAAGGGGCTTGGTGAGAAAATCATCTGCCCCCAATTTCATCGCTGAATTATAATTTTCCGCATCGCCATAAGCTGTGATCATCATCACGAATGGTGGTGCGGTATTGTATTTCTGTTTGATCTTGGCCAACAATTCCAAACCACTCATGCCAGGCATATTGATGTCAGACAATATCAACACGGCTTCATGCTCGGGCGAATTGAGATAGGTCATCGCTTCCTCTCCCGAGAAGGCAAAAACAAATTCCATTTCACCATTCCTGATCTCTTTTCTGAAACGTTGTTCAAAAAGATCCTGAACGTCACGTTCATCGTCGACTACTAATATTTTCATTGTTAACTGTTTTAATTCTGATCATTGAATATTGAAAATTGAATATTGAATATTTTTTTCGATCTAGATCAGTCATCGAAATAGAAAAACAGGATTTGAATCGAAGGAAATATTAAATCTTCAATATTAAATTTAAAAATTACCCCGGTAAATTAATAATGAATTCTGCCCCTTCTCCTTCTTTTGTTACCACCTTTAATTCACCGCCATGCCCCTTGGTGATGATCTCATAACTCATGCTAAGCCCAAGTCCCGTGCCTTCTCCAACCGGTTTGGTGGTAAAGAAAGGCTGGAATATTTTATCGATCACCTTTTGCGGAATGCCCGTGCCATTATCGCGTATCGAAATGGAAACGCCCTTTGCCGTTCTGCTAGTTTTTGCTGTTACTGAAGGTTCATATCCTTCTCCAACCATCTTCTTTTTTTGCATCACAGAATAAAATGCATTGGTAAAAAGATTGATGATCACACGGCCCACATCCTGCGATGCAATATTTATCCGTGTAAGTGTGTTGTCAAATTCTTCGGTCGTTTTTGCATTGAATGATTTATCCTTTGCACGCAAGCCATGATAGCTCAGTCGCATGCATTCATCAACCAATGCATTGATATCCGTCATTTCTTTTTGTCCGCTGCTATTACGACTGTGCTGCAACATTCCTTTCACGATCGAATCTGCTCTCTTTCCATGATGTTTGATCTTTTGCTCATTCTCTTTGATATCTTTCGCAATCGATCTTGCGTCATCGAGATTACCTTTCTCCAACTCCTCCTGCATCTCATCGATCAACTCCGAATTCACTTCAGAAAAATTATTGACGAAGTTGAGCGGATTCTGTATCTCATGTGCAATGCCTGCGGTAAGTTCTCCGAGTGATGCCATCTTTTCAGATTGGATGAGTTGCGATTGCGTGGCTTTCAATTCACGTATCGATTCATGCAGTTCGGCCGTGCGGCTCGTTATCTTTTCTTCCAAAATAATATTCTCTTCTTTCAATTTTCTTGAACGATAACGGCTATACATCACCACGCCTGTGAGTGCTATCAAAGTGTATAGAACATAGGCCCACCAGGTCTTCCACCATGGAGGCAACACTTTAAACTCCAATGTATCCGGTTCACTCCATTTGCCATTAACGCCTTTACTGCGCACAACAAAGCGATAACTACCGGGAGAAAGATTTCGGTAATCGGCATAGGGTTGACCTGTACTTTCATTCCAGTCTTTATCTGCCCCTTGAAGAATAAAACGAAAACGTGTTTGTTCCCAACTTGTAGAAGGCAGCATACTGAAAAAAAATGTAACATGATTTTGACCATGTGGTAATTCCAGGTTGACCGGCAACGCATAAGGTCCACTGATACTGTCCCACTTCACACCCGAACCAGCAAGAAAGCCGGAATCTTTTGGAAGACCAGTGCCTGCATATAATTTGTTGTTGACCTGCAGTGAATCGTTTTCACCTAATTTTTCCTGCAGCCATTTGCGATTGGCGAAACTATACGACTGTTCGCCGATATTGATGCCCGTGATATGCGTTATTGGTGAAGCTGTATCAATTTTAAATTGCTTTAACCCTGTAAGCCCGATACCGTTGCCCCACCACAAAAAACCATTTTTATCCATCATCGCTGAAGAGGTAAAATCGGCGCGACTGAAACCCATTGGTTTGCTTAAAGAATACAGCCGCCAACTTCCGGTTCCTTTTTGATCGGTGTTATCATTTATCGGATCCAATACACACATGCCTGTGCCTGTGCCAATAAAAAATTTTCGATCTTTTTCCAATATAGAAGTAACGTAGTCGTTTGGTAAACCATCTGCCTCGGTAAGATGTTGGCAAGATCCTGCTTTGAGGTCGATGATAAATATTCCGGCAGCCGTGGCGGCCCAAACGCGTTTTTTAGTATCGAGGAGCAAACCATTTATATTAGCACTATCCAGGTCTTTTGCGCTGGCGCGCCTGATTTGATTTGTGCCCCTATTGATCACTGAAATACCCCGGCCTGTGCCTACCCATATTTCATCTTCGTTTACCTTAAGCATCATGAAAGCCGCATTCGATGATGAACCTGCTCTTGGCTCGATGTGCCTGAATGAATCCATATTTTCACTCAGCGAGTATATACCTTTTGCGTAACCTATCCATGTATCTCCATTATCCATTTCCATGAAACCGTAGGTCGGTGGTTTGAACATTTTGCCCTGCGTTTTCAAAATGCTTTTCATCTCTCCTTTTTTCAGGTCGATCCTTTCTGCAGCATCATAATCGGTTATCCATATCCTTCCTTTACTGTCTTTATACATGCTTCGGAAATTCTCGATGCGCTGTAATCCTTGCTGCTGCGTCAATAGCCGCACTTTACCATCGGGCTGGATCACGTTGACACCAAAATAATTCATGCCGATCCATTTGTTACCCATATCATCTTCAACGAGTGCAGTAACTTTTTGCGAGTTGTTGAGCAATCCCTGTTTACCAGTCACATTTATCAATGGAATATTTTCTGCATTGTAGATCATCGCTTCGTTTTGCATCGTGCCTAACCAAATGCGTCCGCTCCTGTCTTCATAAACCGACTTTATATATTTCGTGGTCAACCCATTTACGACAGCTAGTTTTTTTATGGTTTGTTTTTCGGGATTGTAAATAAAAAAGCCTCCGCCTAATGCGGCGATCATTAATTCGCCATGTTTATTGAATCGCAGTTCCTGGGTAAATCCTTCGGTGAGTCCCTGGGCAGTGCTCATTTTATAACAGATATTTTTTATTGGATCTATTGCAAAAACAAAATTATCATTGTTGGTACCCGACCATGTTACGCCATGTTTATCTTCAACCAGGGTATAAGAGTCGGGATGAGGGCCAAAAAAAACTGAATCTGTCAACACATAGTTAGTGCCCTTGCGAAGATCCAGCTTATAAAAATTTCCTTCACCAAAGATCCAGGTAGTTCCATCGGCAGATCTGTTTATTGCCCTTGTAAGGTTTGGTATTCCTTCTCCCCCACCCAATAATTTATATGTTTTGTTTACAGGATCGATCAGCTTTGTTTGATCTGAAGTGGCGATAACAGTGCCGTCATCATTAAAAGATACTTTCCAAATTCCACCAAGGTCGAGGTGTTCAACAAGTGATGCTTTGCGATCAATAATATCGATACGATTTTTATTGTTCACCGCCCATATCCTTCCCATTTTATCTTCCGCTAAAAAATTATAGTTGTTGTTCGATAACCCCTGTTCTGTAGTATACACAATGGATGATGTTCCATCGAACACACATAAACCATTGAGCGTAGCCAACCACATATTACCGATGTGGTCTTCCATGATCGTGTTGACTGAAAGATCAGGTAATCCCTGTTCCTGTCCGAATACCAATATATTCTCGCTTGCGTTATCTGTTGGGCGGGGTATTTCAGATCTTATTTTTTTGGGTACACCCAAAACAGAAAAACTGTATTGGTATTTATGAGAAGGAATGGTGTCGACATTAAAATGGATTATGGTATCCCAAACCAGCTTTGTTTGTTCAAGTGGTGCTGGCAGAGGCATTTCTTTAGCGATGGTGAGATCGCCCCCAGGCAATTGATCGATGGAGAAAGGTCTTGTGGCAGATAGTTTTTTCAGGCTGTCGGCATTCAGTGTTGTCCATTCGGCGGGTTGTGGTGCAGTTAGCTTGAAAGGTTCTGCCGGTGGTTGTAATACCCTGTTATCATTTTCTGGAAAGGGAATATCGTGGAGGTTGTTTCGACAGGCGAACAACAGCAGTGCTGTTATCAATCCATAAACAAATGTTTTGAACTGGTTAGGCTTAGGTAACATTTGGGTTGAAATATAGCGTAATTTAATGAATTCTGTTGCTCGGAGTTTACCGGCTGGCCTGATTTTTAGGGAGGGAGGAACGAAGTTAAAAGGAAGATGGGAACACGAAGATCACTAAGGTCAACGAAGACAACGAAGTTATAAACCCGACAGTGCAGGTTTCTAAACGCATTTCAATAATTGTACTGCTCTCCGTGATCTTCGTTGACCTTAGTGATCTTCGTGTTTCGAACTTCCTTTTCACTCCGTTCCCTTCGCTACTAAATGTTTACTTCCAATTCAGGATTGATCTTTTTAACAAAAGAAATGAATGCAGCTATCGATTTCGAATCGGCATTATTATTTATAGTAACCGATTCCAATTCTCCATCATTAAAATACTCGAAAGTAAAATATGACGTCCACCAGGTAGCAAAACTCGCCTTTATTGATCTAATATTTCCTAATGGCACGACTATCTCTTTTTTCCAGAGCTTTTTTATCTGGAGACTTTTAGGGTCGTAGTAAATATTTGGTTGAATGAAAGAAAGGATCAGAAATACGACAAACAAGGCCAATGATAGCTTGTGCTCAAGGTGTTTTTTAAAATTAATCGCATCTCCAGCATTGTAAATCGATGATAGTAGAAAAATTATTGCAGCGATGCACGCGAGTTTCGTCAAGATAAAATCGGAAGATAATTTTGTTCGAAGTTGAGATTCCATGGCTATTTACTGATCATCTTTTTGTGCCAGGTTAATGAAACGAAATTTTATTAGCCATTGTTTTTAACTGTGTGCAGAGTAAGCCATTCAACGATGCTTTCAAACTTGATGGCTCCAGAGGCTATACCGATTACAAATTCATACTTCTGATCCAGGGTTGCATGGATATCGAATCCACTACTGATCAGCAACATCCGCATGAGTACATAACCAGTTCTTTTATTGCCATCAATGAACGGATGATTTATTAAGATACTTTCAATTAAAGAAGCGGCTTTGTGTATTGGAGTTGGGTGAAGTTCGTCACCGCCAAAAGTTTGAAACGGTCGTGCCAGCGCAGATTCCAGAGCGACCAGATCTCTTATTCCCTGGGCGCCGCCAAACATATCAATGAGAATTTGATGAACTTCTTCTACTTCCTTTACTGAGATCATTGGGCAAGTTTTGATAACAGCTCCTTATCTTCCGAGAGGATCTTACTTAATGAGGAATTCGCAGATATGCTAGTTTCTTTTCTGGCATCTATTTCTCTTAAGAAGCTCAAAAGCTCGCTTAAAGCCTTATCTGAAAAGCCGTCTAAAACTTTATTGATCTCGTATTTAATTTCTTCCTTAGACATTACAACAAAATTGATAACTAATGTACGAAATTTTAAGGACTAAAATGTTACTATGGATTGTACTTTTTACCATACCCAGGTCCCTTAATAAATCTTCCCGGCCTCGCATTGGTATGCTCCCCATTCTTCAACACCTGCACACCATTCACAAATACATCAGTGACACCTGTTGCATATTGGTGCGGCTTATCAAATGTGGCATTATCTTTTACAGTTCCCTGGTCGAAGATCACAACATCGGCGTAATAACCAACTTTCAATTCACCACGTTTCTGCAATTTCAAATTCGTTGCAGGAAGTTTAGATAATTTATAAATGGCCTGTTGCAATGGCAAAAGCTTTTCATCTCTTGAATATTTTCCGATCACCCTTGCGAAGTTTCCATAAGCACGCGGATGCGGATTGGATTTTAAGAACACACCCTCGGGCTTATAACTTCCTTCATCCGAACCAAAGCTCACCCATGGCAACACAATTTGTTTTTTTACATTGTCTTCATTCATCAGGAAAAATGCAACGCCTATCCTTGTGCTATCCTGTACGATCAGGTCCATTGCTGTTTCTTCAGGAGATGTGCCTCTCATTGCCGCAACAGCTGCCAATGTTTTACCAGTATATTTCTTTAATGAATCTTGTTTAAATGCCAACAACAAAACATTCTCCGGCGAACCACAACCATAATACAAATTTTCCCAATCCATCGCAGAAGTGTTCATTGCTATTTTCATCTTTGCACGAATAGCAGGATCATGCAGGCGTTGCCAGAGTTTACCAAAACCTCCGTCCTGCAATGATGGAGGAAAAGAAGCCGTCAATCCCGTTGCACCCGCGAGATAAGTGTACATATCAGCGGTGATGTGCAAGCCTGCAGCTCTTGCATTCTCTACCTGTTTTATTACACTGTCCATCTTTCCCCAATTGTCTTTTCCGGCTGCTTTAAGGTGATATATCTCCGCAGGAATATTGGCTTCTTTTGCTATCGTGATCAGTTCCTGCACCGCTTCATGCAATTTGTTGCCTTCGCTGCGCATGTGTGAGATGTACATGCCATTATATTTTGAAGCGGCCTTGCAAAGTGCTATCAACTCATGGGTGTTTGCAAAAAAATCAGGCGGATAGATCAGTGATGATCCCACACCCATTGCACCTTCCTGCATTGCCTGTTCAACCAATTTTTGCATGCTATCCAATTCAGCAGGAGTAGCAACGCGATCATCTTCCCCCACTACATATTGGCGAACCGTACCTGCGCCGATGAAAGAAGCAACATTGCAGGAGATACCTTCCTTCTCTAAATAATTCAAATAATCACCGAGCGTATTCCATTCAACTTTATATTTTATATCGCCCTGCCCATTTTGCATTTCTGTTTTCATCTTTGCATTGAGCGGTCCCATACTTGCACCTTCACCCATCACTTCCAATGTTACGCCCTGCCTGATATCGCTTTGCGAGTTACCATCTTCGATCAATGATTCGTTTGCCCAGCTTAGCATATTGATAAAGCCGGGTGACACAGCTTTGCCTTTTGCATCGATATCATTTTTTGCTGACGCGTCTTTCAGATCGCCGATGAACGCGATGGTATCAGCATTGATGCCGATATCTGCATGAATATGTTCACCGCCATTGCCATCATACACTTCTCCGTTGCGGATGATGGTATCATAGCTATTGCCGGATTTATTATTACAACTTAGTATCAGTGCAGGTGCAAAGCAAAACAGGATTATTTTTCGCATGAGCGGTTAGTTTTTATTAAGATAGGCAAATTTGTTGTGAAGCATTAATTGTACACCAGTTCTCTAAACGTTCTGTTGCCATATAGGTTATTCAGTTCAGGGAAACCCTTGGCGTCGGCTTTCAATTCGGGATCGAGTTCAAAAGCTTTTTCTAAATAACTTAAGCAGGAAGCAGTATCGCCCAGCAAATTTTTTATGATACCGATCTGGTAATAGTTCCAGGCAAAGGGTTCGATGTCGTTCAGTTCAGAAAACAAACTCATGGCCTCATCGTATCTCTTGAGTTGTTTCAGTGTCAGTGCCTTCCTGTATTTAATATTGTAGGCCTGATTTGTATGCTTGGCTTCCAATCTATCCAGTAATTCTAACACTTCTTCGGCGGGCTTAGCGATCAAAGCCACGTCAATAAAGATTTCCAGGAAAGTGACCTCATCACTATTTTCTTCATACATCTGCAAGGAATATTCCAGTGCTTCCCTTGTTTGTCCTTTATCTAAAAGCTCCTGTACGTTTTTTGTAACACGATCCCGTTCATTGAATCTCTTCAGCATATCTACGATGATGCCAGCTTGTTTTTCATTCAGGTTGATCTCGCTGATCAGTCTTTGTTTGGCGATATCATAGTTACCCTTTGCTTCGGCCAATCTTACCATAGCAAATGCCATGGCTTCCATTTTGAATTGCTTGGTATCGAAGATCTTCTCATCGAAACCATCAACGACCGGCTTTTTTTTGAATAGATTAAAAAACCCCATTGGTAGATATTATTGGGAAATAGAACACGGATCGTATGGATTAAAAAAGATCGTGCTTATCAATTCAATCCGTGTTCCATACATTCTTACTTATTATACAATTCAGTCACCTCTATCAAATTCTTCAAATTACCTTTTTCGTTGTGCACAGGTATCCTGCCATTAGAGTACAGACTTTTAAATCTTTGCAATGCTTCTGGATTATCGCTTATCGAATTGGAAAAATTCTTGAAGGTGAGTTCCTGCAGATCGCCATATCCTTTTTTGAAAACATATACGTGATAGTCGCCTCTTACATCTTTTTGCCCGTTACTGATATCTGCTGTTTCCACATAGGTGTACAGGCTGATCTTACCATATCTCAAGCGCTCTGCATATTGATAACTGTATTTTGATTTAAAATATTTTTCCTGGTAGGATTTGTTTGACTGCACAACAATAATATCATCATCATTGACCTTTTGTCCATCTACTGCAGTCCAGGAATTCTTATCTACTTTCCACACCGAGCTTTTGGAAGTGGTCAATTCATGTCCTGATATTTTTTTACCATTCTTATCAATGATAAACACCTCGCTGTTTGGTTCACGCCCGGCGAGCGCTTCTTCATTGTAGGGTTTGTAAAACCCTTTTTCTGTAACACAGGAAGAAAGGGAACAAACGGTTGCCATTAATGCTAAAAGAATAATGCTTTTCATTTGATGTGTTTTAGTAGTTAATGTTGGTGAATGTTATTTTTATGCGGCGATAATTCATAGGTGATTGGATAAAGTGCAGTTCGAATATAAGGTTTATTATGGCTGTGAGGAAATTGAAATATGTACGTGTGGAGGTAGGGAGAAAAGGAGATGAAGGAGACGAAGGTGACGAAGTTAAAAGAAGTTGGGAACACGAAGACAACGAAGGGAGACGAAGATAACGGAGTGAGCAGTAAGATTACCTGAAGTGTTTTTAATAAATTTGACTGGTTGAATTCGAACTTCGTTGCCTTCGTGGACCTTCGTGATCTTCGTGTTCCGAACTTCCTTTTAACTTCGTTCCTCCGCATTCTAATCCCCGTAAGGATCCATGAGCCCATTAGTTCTATGCCCTTGCTTTCTTTCAAGGTTGAACTGGCCTTCATTTATCCTGGCAACGATCTCGTTTGAGTGGATGGCTTTACCACTATCCATTGCAAGTGTGTAACGCAATTTAGTTTCAAAATTTCCTTTGAAGACAGGGATATCGAATTCCCAATATTCATTCTTATCGAGTACCACGGTATGATAACTGTTTCCGCAAAAACTGGATGGAAGATATGTGATCGGCGCCCATTCATTTTTTTTATTCAGTGCCTCAGCAGTGATGTACAAGCGGCTATCACTTGCTCGCAGTGAAACGGCATCATTTCCTGTATTGACTAAATACAATTTGCATCCCAATAGCGCACTGTCCAATTTGATAAATTCATTTTGGTCAATGGCAAGATAAAATCCGTTTTTGGGAAAATCATTGGTCACTGTCTTAGGCAAATTGTCCGAATGCGCTTCACCATTGGATGGCTTTGCATTCTTATCACTGCTGTATGCATAACAGCTGCCGCGCAGCTGGAAATCGATGTCCACGCTGTCAAGACTGTTCAATACTTCTTTTGAAAGTTGTGTTTTCTTTTTAAGAATGACCGGAGTTTCGTATGTGGTAACTGAGGCATGTTGACTGCAACCGAAAATGCAGCATGATGTGAGCAGGATTAAAGCGATGCGCATGATCTGTTTTTTGGTAAGATAGAAAACGAAATGTAAAAGAAAACCAAATTTTCGTCGAACTGAAAATGGCGAACATCAGAACAAAGTAACAAGCCGCTCCTACCAACTACCTACTACCAACTTTTTTTAATCCTTCTCCCACACTCTCCTCCCCGTTCCATCTACCTTCACCACAGTCCAGCCATTCTCATCAGCTTTCTTCAAGAGCCGCTTGCGCAATAATTTTGGATAAAATATTTTCTTATAAGTTTTGGTATGACTGTAATGCGGAAAAATATTCAGCAGTCCGAGTATATCATAAGCCGCAGCACTGCATCGCATGCCAAACACCGCATAATCATAAGGTGTTTGTTTTTTATACACTGCTGCGATGCTATCGAATTTTTGTTTTTGTGCAGCCGTGACAGGAATATACACGATCGTCTTTTTCATACTGTCCGCATTGCCGCCAAAGATGGAGTAAAATTGATCGGGACAATGTTCTTTAAAACAGCTTGTCCTGTTGGTCTTCTCCGCAAACAAATGACATTTTCCGCCAGACACAAAGTTGAGCACGCGACCGCTATCGCCTTCAATGCCTACATGTCCGCCCAACACTCCGCCAAACCATTTGCGTTCGCTGTCTTTGTATTTCGGCGCAGGCTTTGAGCCATAAAGAAAATGCACTTTGATATACAGGCTATCATTTGCATGAGCCAGTGATGCACTAAGGCAAAGAATGATGATGATTAATATGCGCAAGGGAGCTGAAGTTTTCAATACAGAATTAGGGAAGCAAAATAGGGAAAAACTTCGAAAAGAAACGTAGTAGAGAATCTTAAAAGCCTGCGTTAACAACTGTTTCACTTCAATCGCAGATTAGGTGATTGAAGTGATTTCACAGATTAGATGTCCTTAAAAATCTGTGAAATCTGTATAATCACATAATCAGTGATTAAAATTTTCAAACACAACCGACAGCTCACAACCTTTTCCCGGCGATGATACGATCTTAATCTTCCCATTATTCATCGCAGCCCTGCTCTTCATGTTTTGAAGACCTCTTCCAAAAGATTTTGCGGTTGTATCGAAACCAATTCCATCATCTGCGATCTGTAGAATGAGATCATTACTTTGTTGACTAAGCTTTAACGATACCGTTTGTGCCTTTGAATATTTTATGATATTGTTCAGCTGCTCCTGTACGATGCGGTACACATTCAGCTTCATCTTTTCTGATAAAGCGGCTTCATTGATGCCGGTCATTTCTTTTTTGATATCAAACCTTCCCGTCTTGCTGGTCATATCCAGTATCTTATCTATGGCCTCTGAAAGTTCCGCCTCATCAAGTGAAGGAGCGATAAGCGAGTGAGATAGTTTTCTTATCTCAGCGATGGCACTGTTGATAAGGCTCTCGATCTCCGCGGCGTAAGGAATATCGGCTTGCTTTTTACCTATGCTGAGGTACAATAAAGAGCTGGCCAATATCTGGTTCACATTATCGTGAAGCTCTCCGCCTATAAGTTTGCGCTCATTCTCCTGTGCTATCATGCTGGCTTCGGCTACTTCTTTTTCTCTTTTCAATTTTTCAAGCTCCAGGTCTTTTTGTGCGGTCACCATTTGGGTGATGTCATTTGCCACCAGCAATATGCCTTGTTTGATATGGTTATTGATCACGGGGCTCGACGATATCATCACATTTATTCTTTCATTATTATTAGTAAGAAATGTGCCGGGAAAATTATTTATTGAATGTCCATGCAATACTTTGTGAAATACCTCCTGTTCGTATCTTTTGAAATCATCGCCTGTGCGGTCAAATATATTTTCGAAAGAAAATACCTGGGCGCTGTTTTGGGCGATTCCCAATAAGGCCGATGCGTGCTTGTTGATAAAGATGATCTTTTTATCGGGCGAAATGATCATGGCGAACCTGTTCAAATTCTCGAGCACATGATGGCTTTTTAAAGAATCGGATACCTTGAACAATTTATACTTGCTCAACGCCATGATGGTGGATATTGAGAACAGTGAAATAAAAGATGAAGCAAGCGGGATCTCCTTCACTGAAAGAAAAAGAAAGATCACCTGCGTGATGATCGCCAGGAATGCTGGTATCACGATACCGATCGCTATCATCCGGGCCTGCGCTTTTCTTTGTTTATTCCCCTGCACAACTACAGCGTGATGCACAAGTATGTATATGCTTGCAATCGTGATGAATGCTGTCCAGTTCCATTGAATTATTTCAAACGTATCTCCATTCAATTGATTTATCCATCCCCAGGTAGTATCGTATTCATAAGTTGCCGTTGGTAAATTGGACATGTACAAAATATAAAAGAACACAAATGGAGTGTACAACAGCAACAAAGAAGATCGACGATATAATTTTTTCAAGCCGGCAAACCTGCATGAGAAATGAAATAATAACGGCGCTATGCCCAACCATCCTATGCAAAAAATGCCATCCCATAGTCTTGCCGATTTCATTGGAATTGGAAGCCTGAGGATCGTATCTTCCAATTGCCAAAGGGTTAAAGCAACTACAATTAAAGTAAAAATGTCGGTGGTTTTGTTCCTCGGTAATTTATAGAGGATATAAAATACGATGCCGATGTTGATGAGCGCTGGAATAAATGCTAACAAAGATGAAATGTACGGAATGTATAAGATGTTGAATTTGGTAGACAAAAGTTCCATAATACAAATATTAGCTGGTCAATAAAATAACATCTTGCTTGCCCGGGGTATACTGGTCAAACAAATAATTGCAATAAAGGAATTGTTAAGGCAATGTACGCTCGCTGGTCGGCAAAGGGCAGAAGAGAGCTGAACGATGACTTAGTAAAAACATTTCAAAAACTATGCCGGGGTGGCTTAAACATTAACAGGAGGGCTTTACCGGGTCGTCCTCTTTCATGGGGTTACAATTTTAATCAGAGTAAGTTTTTTAATGAATGTATCATCCCATGTTTTCAAAACAACATGATACCAGTTTTGGCCTGGGGTGTCAACAGTGAATATATCGTTCTTTACGTGTTTCCTAACCGCACTTTCAAATTCCTTCACCATCATATTTTCTGTAAACCAGCCAGTGTCTCCCGTAACATTGCCGTCCATGTTATATTGCATTGCGAGTTCAATAAAACTCGTACCATTTTTATACTTTGTTATTATTTCCTGTCTTAAGCTGTCTATTTCATCTTTTGAAAGTTTTTCTCCATTCAAATAAATGTAGCTGACGCGAAACGACAAGGTTGAGTCAACACTTAATATCTTATAAAACATGTTGGCTATGCGAAAAGAGAATCCTGGTCTTTTAAAATATAAGGGTAAAAGAATTTCACTTGTATCCTTGCTGGATTCAATTGTGAAAATATGCCCCGCAGACTTAGGATTTGCTTTGGTGAAATCTTCGGCCTGCGATATAGTATTGACCGTTGAAAGCGAGCCTTCATTTACCTGTCCGTTTGACAATAAATAGAACAGTGTTGATGCGGTTGAAACAAATATTTTTTTCATCATTGCAGAAATTAGTTTTTTAAAAAGGCCCGGCTTTATTTTGATTCATCTTAAAAAAATTTACCAAAATTTCCACCAGGGCTTGTCTTGTTTTGATAACTCCTCAAGCCGGCTCTTATATACTGTGGGCTTCGGAATTGGTTGTTGGCCAAATGAATAACCGGTTAACTCTGTTTCAAGTAGTTCATCTGCCTGGTCGAGTTCTTCACCGAAATATCTTTTACAAATTGCAAAAACAAAATTCTCTCCTACCTGGTCTTCTGACATCGGTTTGCCACCAAATTCTTCAAGGATATAAGTCCTTGCTCCGTCTTCATCGATCGTTGATCTGCTTAATAATTCTTTTTCTTCTTCCAATGGTTCGCCGAGATCAATATAGGTTCCCTCATCAGCTCTTCCTGCTCTTACTCTTATCTTCTGACCATTCTTTGTGATGGAATAAGCCCACAGGTTAATGGAACTGTGTAAAACTATCGAGCATATCTCGCAACCAGGAAATGTGTTGATCAGAATTTTTTCTGTGTGACTTTCATAAGTGTAAAAAAAATCCATCGGGAAATTCAGGGCACAGATCAACAGGTTGCCTTTGTATGAGCCAATAAACACCTGGTTATCTCTCGGGTTAATGGCGACTTCAACAGGCTCATCTTCAATTTTTGTTAAGTTTGAAAAGCCCAATTCCCCGAGCAGACTCCGGAGATCAACCGGCGCCGGCTTGCTAACGATGATCATTGATGCCTTCCATCCCATAGTTAAGATTATTTTTTTATTAGCTGGCAGGTAAATATCTGTTCTGTTGTTGTGAGCACCAGTTCATTTGCCGAGTTATCAAAAGTATAAAAATAAAAAGTGCATTGATCGTCGTCACAGCAAGGGCCCTGGTAGGTGGACATTGTATTTAAAGTTCCGTCTTTATTAAAATTGATGGCTGTAATAAAACCCCTGAATGTAATGATCTTGTAGTCATCTTTCTTTTGCTGAATAAATATTTCATAAGCATCCCTGTCACGCTCAATGGCCATGTAATATTTTGGATAGTGAATGAAGTCTAACAACCCATCGCCATTGATGTCAAAAAAATAAGTATCATTCAGAATATAAGATAACCTTGCTTTCGGAAGTTGCACGATGCTGTCCAGCTTTGGGTTGTAGTCATACAAATGATCTGTCCCAAAATAATAATGATACAACCAATATCTCACAGGATGTTTCAGATCATCTTCGTTGTCAAACGACTTTGGGATAGCTTTGTGCAACTCTGCCTTTTTGTATGCTTCCGAAACAATTTTGAAAGGGAAATCAATGTGCTCACGCTTCGGCCTGGTATATTTTTTTCCAAATTGGCAAAGGCTGTCGTGTTGACCAGGCAGGAGTCTTGTTTGTGCGCTACAGGTAAATGCGCTGAAGAGAATTGACAATATCAAAAGGGCTGCTGTCTTCATTAGGTGCAATCGGTAATTTACGCGATCAGTAAAACTAAGATAAGAAACCTGTGCGTAACATTGAATTCACATAACTTTAAAACTTAAGCATCTCCTACAAAAAATTTGGCGCTTCACATTCCTGCCAGTACTCAACTATTTTTTTTATAGTGCTCTCTAATTTGTCGATGCTGTTTGTCTTTACAAAAAACCCTTGCACAGATTGGGAATAGGCATCAACGACTGCCTGCTGCGCCGATGTAGTTGTAAAAAAAAGATATGGGATACATTTCAGGTTAAGGTCTTCATTGGTGTGGATCTTTTGTCTTAATTCAAATCCGCTTAGCTTAGGCATATTCAGATCGGATAAGATAAGGAAGGGTTTGATCTTAGTGTCGATAAGAAACTTGAGTGCTTCTTCGCTATCATTAAAATAAATGACCGGATTGGGATAATCCAGGGTTTTGAAGATGCCCGCCATTATTTCCTGGTCATCAGCGTCGTCTTCAATAACTACGATGGGTCCGAGCTTATTCATGTGGGTTTGACGAATGCTTTAGTGGATTCGGCTACCAAAGCTATGCTTTTCCTATTTGGTGAGGTATTGAGGCATGCTGGGAGATTTTGAAGAGGTTTCACGCAGAGAAGCAGAGCAGCAGAGTTTATGCAGATTGTCTCCCCGTAATCTCTGCTGCCCTGCCCCTCTGCGTGAAACGTACATCATATTTTCTTCGCCGTCAAACTCAACCCCGGCTCCGTAACGGTAAGAGAAACGATCTTATCATTTTCGATTAAAAAACTAATATTGGTAGAAGGACATCCCTGGTACATAAATTTATTGTCGCCGATCTTATACAATGCTCCACCATTCTTGCCCAACTTGCCAAGCGAGATCATCTTTCGCATATTTAGTTTTATAGAGAACCCTTCGTTTTCTTTATCACCGTATTTATAATCACCCAAATATTTTGCTTTATCCATTTCATCAAGGTCAGGATAGTTTGTTCCGTCTGCGTCGCCTAATGAAAAGAGATAGTCAATTAATTTTTGTGCATCGGATGGCATCGCAGTTTTATTATCCATTCCATTCTTTACGTGTTGCAACAAACTTATGCCATGCGGACCTGCGATGCGTTGCACACCCGGACTAAACCCGATCATCGACTTCACGATATTATAAGATCCCATCATCGCAAATGTAAAAATGTCGGGCCTCGCTCCTTTCGATAAAAGGTATTCCACGATATCTAATCTTCCCACGTGCGAAGCCGCACCGATGGCTGTCTCCCAATCACCATAGGCCCAATCCCATGTAGCTCTTGCAAGTTCCGGTCTTGCATCGACCAATGTTTTTAATCTATCCAAATTAAAATGCGATACGCCAACGACATCTGCAACGATTGATTCTTCTATCTGGGGATAGCGGGGATTATCTCCTACGGTGGGCTTGTCATTTTCTTTTATAGTCATTATATTTTTTGCAAAGAGCACATTAGAAACTGAGACGGCTAAAAGACCAAATGCAGCGGATTTGACGGCGACGCGGCGGGAGATGGAATTGTTGTATTGCATGATGATGGTTTGTATTGTAGTTGGTAGGTGATGGTAAGTTAGACGAAATGCTTAGAAGGAAGAAAGGGAAAGTGATGGGCGGCTTTAGTTTGATCGTAGTTCTTTAAACAATATTTGATCTTTCACCGTATTCTCTTTTCCACTGAATGGGATTATTCGTTTTTAAAAACAGTTCACGAAATTGATCACTTAGTTTGTTTGAATCATCCTCGATAAACCATCCGCTATAACCAAATACTATTTTCTCTCCGTTAACCAAATAAATTCTAAACAGGCAATATCCATCTCCGTAAACCCTGCGATAATCCTTTACCTCTGTCCACAATATTTGAATGTCTTTATTCTTTGTGCCATAGTAATTGGTCACCCATTTAATGGTGAGACCAGTTTCAGAGAAGGTCCACTCGGTTTTTGCAGTGGTTAATTTTCTTATTGCAAAATGTGCTATTACCGCGTAGCAAATGCTAACCAGGAGACGCTGGAGATCGATCATGTAACGATATGTAAGTCCGGCAATAATAAAGAATACGATCGTTAAGAACAAGATCAGAAGAAGGGTTCTGCCAGGTGATCTTACCATGATCTTTAAGGTGTTCATAGATGTGTTGCTGGTTTGAATGGAGGTTGTTACGGAATTTGTTATTTGTCCTGCATGGTTGACGCGGGAATAAAGAAACAACTTTTAAGTGAAAAAAAATATATCGAGAAGTGATACTGGTAAGAGAAAGGATGCGACGAACTCAAGGCTAGCTAGTTTGAAAATGATGGAAGTTTTTTTTTCGCCGTTGGTCGGAGACCAGACGACGGCGCTCACGAGAAGTAGCAGTGGGATTAAACGTATTTATTGAAGCGAACCCACAGCGGCGAAATTATTATGCACTTATTAGAAAATTAAGCAGCAACGGATTTAATCTCCGTGATCTCCGTGTCATCTCTGTTGACTCCGTGTTCCCAACTTCGCTTCGGATCTGAAGCAGATTTTTATTCAAAATTATCAAGGTATTTATAGCCACTTCCTGTATTGAGCAATAATATCTTTTCTGATGATCCAATTTTTTTAGTCGCATTTAATTGAAGCAACGCTTCCCACGCGGCCGTACCTTCGGGTGCTATCAACAACCCTTCAGTTCTTGCAATTTGTTTAACGCCTTTCATGATGTGGTCTTCACTGATTGCAATTGCAGTGCCCTTGGATTCTTTCAATACCTTCAACATCATCTTCATCCCAAAAGGATAAGGTACCGCCAGTCCATTTGCTTTTGTGGCAGCGGGAGTAAAATAATTTTTCCAGTTTAAGGGATCTTTAATTGCATGTAAGATCGGCGCACAATTTTCAGATTGAACAGCGATCATTCTTGGTAAAGGATCTGTTATCCAACCCATCGCTTTCATTTCCCGGAACGCTTTCCAGATGCCGATCAAACCGGTGCCGCCGCCCGCCGGGTAAATGATCACATCAGGCAATTGCCAGTTCAACTGCTCGGCTATTTCATAGCCCATTGTTTTCTTACCTTCCAAACGGTAAGGTTCTTTCAGTGTAGATATATCAAAGTAATCGTTGTGCCGATTCAATTCAGCTACCTTCTTTGCGCAGTCATTTATCAACCCATCAACAAGGATCAACCTCGCGCCATACATTTTACATTCTCTTTTAAAAATTTCAGGTGTATGTGTTGGCATTACAACCGTGCAATCAATATCAGCCTTTGCGCAATAAGCTGCCAGCGCACCCCCGGCATTACCTGCCGTGGGTATGATGCAATTTTTTATATTGAATTCTTTTGCCTTTGATACCGCGACACTGATACCCCTCGCTTTAAAAGAACCGGTGGGATTCACTGATTCATCTTTCATTAAAAGATCAGAGAATCCAAACTGGTCTGCTAATTTATTCAAGGAGATCAATGGCGTCATCCCCTCGCCTAACGAAACAATATTTTTTTTGTCCAGCACAGGCAGCATTGCTGAATAACGCCACATATTGTGTTGATGAGATGAAATTCTATTCTGCGGAAGATCAGGAGACAAATCATATTCAACGATCAGCGGCTGTTCGCAACAGGTAGCATAAGTGTGTGGATCATCTAAAGTATATTCTTTTTGACAATTGGAACACCTCAACGAGGAAGCCATTGTAAGCGGAGCTGTTGTTGTAAGCATCCCGCAAAAGTAGAACTCAGCCTATAATCAAAACAATTCTAAAAAATTATAGCCCATAACTATTGGTTATACCATGTTCTTGCAGAACCGGATGAATGTTTTGTTCAGTTCATGATTGTCGGGGCCATGCCGCTGAATGAAAAAGAAATTTCGAACGATCTGGAATTTTTCAATCTTGAGGGCCACAAGATCACCATTAAGTAATTCTTTGGAGACGGAACCCTTTGGTAAAAACCCAAGACAATTATCTTCTATTAAAAAATTCTTCAGCGCTTCAGTACCCGCAAGGCGTACGGTCACATTGAGGTCTGAGAGTTTGATCCCATTCTTTTCGAGGTTATATTTCAATGCCGCCAGTGTGCCTGAACCTTGCTCTCTTAATACGATCGGGTAATTCTTGATTTCTTTAACGGCCAGCACCTTCTTTTTTGCCAGCGCACTTTTTGCGCTGCAAACAGCTACTACCTCATCTGTGACGAATGGTTGATATAAAATTGCAGAATTCTTTTTCTTTCCTTCTACGATCCCAATATCTATATCCTGGTCCATCAAAGCTTTTACGATCGTATCTGTATTCCTGTTGAGTAAACTGATCTTTACTTCCGGATATTTTTGGTGAAACGCGGATAATATTTTTGGTATGATGTATAATGCAACCGTTGTGCTGGCACCCAGTTTCAATTGGCCCTTCGCCTTTAACTGGTCTTTGAGCACGCTGAGTTCAAACTCCAGATGATCCTGAATTTTTTTGGCTTCCTTCAACCTGTTCAATAACAATTGTCCGCCTGCACTTAAATGTATTGCATTCCCCTTTCTTTCAAACAACGTGGTCTTGTAATAAGCCTCCAATGCTTTGATATGCTTGCTGATGGCGGGCTGGCTAATGAACAATGTTTCGCTTGCTTTAGAAAAGCTGAGGTGTGCCGCTACTTCTATAAATATTTCATGGCGGGTGGAGAGCATGTTGACAGTAACTCAATTTCTTTTACATGAAATTGCCATTCAAAATTATCAACGTTAATTTGAATTGCAACGAAAATAAAAAAAGACTCAATTGCTTGACTCTTTCTAATTGGAGATACTACTGCCTGTTTTACCCATCTCCAAATTTCAGTTTTTTAGTTTTATATTTGAGTGCTGTCCCAATTGATAAAACCTTATTCTAAATTTAAATAGTACCTGTATGAGAAAGCATCCCTTCTTGTTAAAGACGGCAACCCGGCTGGTTGTCTTATTTTTCCTGTTTATAACCGGTTGTAAAAAATCAGACAGTGGTGGCAATACACCGGGAGGAAATGGCCCTACTGTAATTACAAATATCCGCGGTATTGTTGTAGATGAAAATAACGCTGCAGTTTCGGGCGCTACTGTAAAGGCTGGCAACTTTACCACCAGTACAGATGCAACAGGAGTATTTAACTTTAAGAATGTGGAGGTAGATAATGCCAATGGATATGTAAGGGTTGAAAAGACAGGCTTCCTGGTATCTGGAAAAAGTTTCCTGCCTTCTTCAGGAAGAACACAGGAAGTGAGGCTGATGTTAAATTCTTTCACTTTCGCACGAAATTATAACATTATCTCACCCACCAGTATCGGTGCAACGAACGGTGAAAAATTAACCTGGACAGGTAGTGCATTACAAACACAGGCCGGTGCAGCTTATACAGGTGTTGCAAGCCCGGTATTTGTAGCCTACACCGGTGCAGATTATAAATCACTTACCATGATGGCAGGAGATGCACGCGGTATTGATATCAATGGGAATGAAAAAGTGATCTTTCCATATAATATAGTATCTGCATTATTGAACAGCAACAGCGGCCAGGCGTTGAAGTTAGCTGCTGGAAGTACAGTATCGGTTGAAACGCCTATACAGGGATTTATGCAGGCGGGCGCTCCATCAACTATTCCATTGTGGGTATTTAATGATACAACCGGAAGATGGATCCAACAGGGAACGGCAACAAGAACTGCAGATAAATATGTGTTCACCATTAACCGTTTTGGGCATTGGGCTTGCGCAGTGCCTTATGATGGAATAAGGTTAACAGGCTCGATAAAAAGCCAGCTTAGTAGTGATGCTATTACTTCTACTGTTTTTAAAGTGGCCTTCCCCAACACAGTAAATTTTATAGGCGGGGTTACCGATTCATCCGGGTATTTTGACCTGATGGTACCTGTTAATAAGGCTTTGAGACTGTTGATTTACGATCACTGCAGCTATGATATGGTCGGATGGAATGTTGGCCCATATGCTAACAATAGTTCTGCAGGAACTTTAACAACCAACGGAATACCTAGTAGTATTTATAATTACAAAGCCACTGTAAAAAATTGTTCGGGCGGGCTGGTAACTAATGGTACTGTATTTTTCTTTGCGGGTTCATATGAATATTATTCCGTACCAATTGTGAACGGCCAATGTTCTTTTAGCACGTTGGCCTGCACGCCTTATTCAATAAGATATTATGCCATCGATTATACTACCGGATTAAAATCTCCGGTTACATCATTTTCTCCACCCGGTACTGTTGGCGGTGTATTTAATTTACCTGATATCAATACCTGTGCTACTTATACCGGTGAATTTGTCAACATGACGATAGAAGGCAATAATTATAGTTTTGTTAACCCAACCGACAGCATTACTAGTGGTACTTCCAATTCTACTGGTGCACCGGGATATACAAAATCTACATTCATCAGGCTCAAAAGTTATGCGCCCGGAAGTATATACGGCAATTACCAGATCAACTCATTCGCTTTTTACCATAATGGCACTACAGGAACTGTACCTGTTTACGCTTCGGGTTCGATACCGGTTACCATATATCTTACTCCTCCGTTATATTTCACGCAGACTTTTGTTCCCAATTCTTTCCCGCAGCTCACTATCACTAATTTTGGGCCTGTTGGTACAGGCTATATTGAAGGTAATTTCACCTGGCAAATACAAGATGGAACTAATAAGACCCTAACGGGAAGTTTTAAAGTAAAGAATAACTAAATACCATAATTCATTAAAAAAATATAAACGGCAACCTGGTTTGCCGTTTTTTATTAACCAGGTATCAAATGCAATCACGAGCTTGGCTTGATCCTGGAAGACATGCATAACGAGAACGTTCTCGTTTGCCAGGATACTTTATTTTTTATCGATAGTGTGTTTTATACAGTTTCTCCAACATAGCAAAACATTGGACTTCTGTTAAATAAAAAACCGAAGCATAAATACTTCGGTTTTAACCTCGTGCCCAGGACTGGATTCGAACCAGCACATCCTTGCGAACGCTGCGACCTGAACACAGTGCGTCTACCAATTTCGCCACCTGGGCAGGTGAACTCGTTTAAGAGTTGAACGGTTTAACAGTTTAATGGTTGATCTAACCTGAAGAGGTTTAAAAACTTTGACTGCCCAAACCTTTAAACGTTATAAACGGATTGCAAATATAAGTCCTTACACCGACACATTAAAATCCCTCAATGCATCATTCAAACTCGTCTTTAGATCGGTTGATGGTTTGCGCTGACCGATGATAAGTGCACAGCCAACACCATATTCGCCTGCAGGGAATTTTTTTTGATAAGAGCCAGGGATAACAACACTTCTGGCAGGTACATTTCCCCGATATTCCACCGGCGCGTCGCCACTAACGTCGATGATCTTTGTTGATTGGGTGAGTACAACATTAGCTCCCAACACCGCTTCTTTCTCCACGCGAACACCTTCCACAACAATGCAACGGCTACCGATAAAGCAACCGTCTTCGATGATCACGGGACTAGCCTGCAGGGGTTCAAGCACGCCGCCGATACCCACGCCACCACTCAGGTGCACACCCTTGCCAATCTGTGCGCAACTACCTACAGTTGCCCATGTATCTACCATCGTGCCCTCGTCTACGTAAGCACCGATATTCACATAGCTGGGCATCAGTACCACGTTGCGTGCGAGGAATGCACCATAGCGTGCGACTGCATGCGGTACGGCTCTTACGCCCAACGATGCATAATCAGATTTCAATTTCATCTTATCATAAAATTCAAATGGAGGAAGAGTATATGTTTCCATTTGTTGGATGCCAAAATATAAAAGTATGGCTTGCTTCACCCATTCGTTCACTTGCCAGCCGCCATCAACAGGAGATGCAGTGCGCAATCTCCCCTTATCCACTTCTTCGATAACAGCACGCACGGCATCGGCATAGGTATTTCTTTTTATCAGTTCACGATCGGTCCACGCGTCTTGTATGAGTTTTTGCAATTCCATGATGAATATTTGTGCAAACTTAATGATTCTTTTATTACACGAATTAGAACGAAATACACGAATGTTTAGAATTCAGTATTCCACAAAGATTCACAAAGGATGCACAAAGAACACAAAGCGTCTCTATGAACTCTGTGCATCCTTTGTGCATCTCTGTGAAAGAAAAAAATAGTAAAGACTTCAGAAATTTTAGAAAACTTCTGAAGTCTGAACAATTCGTGCAATTCGTAAAAATTCGTGTAATAAAATTCTTCCTTCAATAATTGATAACTTTGCTCGTATAAATGCAAAAGATACTCATCATACAAACCGCCTTTATCGGCGATGTAGTGCTTGCCACAGCCATGGTAGAGAAGCTTGCCCACTTCTATCCAACTGCACAGATCGATTTTTTGGTGCGTAAGGGAAATGAAAGTCTGCTGAACAACAATCCTCACCTGCATGAAGTATTGATATGGAATAAGAAAGAAAAAAAATTACGCAATCTTTTTTCTATGCTTGGCCAGATCAGGAAAAGAAAATATGATATCGTCATCAACCTCCAGCGCTTCTTCGCAACAGGATTGCTTACTGCGTTTTCAGGGGCTAAACAAAGGATAGGTTTCGATAAAAATCCATTGAGCTTTTTATTCAGCAAGAAAATAAAACACATCATCGCCAGTAGCGAAGGCAACAAACATGAAGTGGAAAGAAATAACGATCTGATCGCTGGGCTCACGGACGAAAGCTTTATTAAGCCCAAATTATATCCTTCACAAAATGATTTTGCTTCGATCGAGCGTTACACACATATCCCTTATGTGACCATGACACCAAACAGCGTTTGGTTCACTAAACAATATCCTGCAGAAAAATGGGTGGACCTGATGAATAATTTTCCTTTCGGGTTTAAAATTTATTTGTTGGGGGGAAAAGAAAATATTGCAGACTGTGAGCAACTAAAAAACAATTCATCAAATGCAAAAGTGGAAGTGCTAACCGGCAAATTATCTTTTTTACAATCCGCAGCATTGATGAAGACCGCTACAATGAATTATGTGAACGATTCGGCACCGCTGCATTTTGCATCGGCGATGAATGCACCTGTTACGGCGATATTTTGTTCAACAGTGCCAGCCTTTGGTTTCACACCTTTATCGGATCGATCATATATTGTTGAGACGAACGAGCAACTCACCTGTCGCCCCTGCGGATTGCACGGCTACAAAGCCTGTCCCCAGGGTCATTTCAAGTGTGCGCTTACTATCGAAACACAACAAATTTTACAAACTCTATCAAAATCTTCCGCCATTGCTTAGCTTCGAAAACGATATCATTCAATCTATAACTGCTTTAGAAAAAGGTGGACTCATCCTCTACCCCACTGATACCATTTGGGGAATTGGATGCGATGCTACCAATGATGCTGCTGTTGCGAAAATTTATAAATTGAAAAGACGATCGGACGAAAAGAGTATGATCGTTTTGCTGGAAGATGAAAAAGAAATACTCAGGTATGTTACTCAACCTTCGCCGCGGATATTCGATTATATAAAAGGCGTAAAGAAACCAACAACATTTATTTATGAAGGTGGTGTGGGATTAGCACCCAATCTTATTCAACCCGATGGAACGATCGGCATTCGTGTGACAACAGACCTTTTTTGCAAACAATTGTTGAAGAAATTTGGTAAGCCTCTTGTTTCTACCTCTGCAAATATCTCCGGCTATCCACCACCGGAAGTTTTTGCAGATATTGATGTAGCCATAAAAAATGGTGTTGACTATGTTGTGCAACACCGGCAGGATGATACAACCCCAGCCTTCCCTTCCTCCATAATAAAATGGAACGCAGATGGCTCTCTCACCATCATACGTTCCTAATTAAACTTCCGGTTTAAACTATTTTTTGAGGCATTGGAATTTGGAATTAGGTGAATACTCCAATCTATTCAGCTTAGTGCTCCGAACTGAACGACTAATTCCAAATTACCAATTACTAATTCCAACTTATTAATTTATAACGCTACTCCAACGCCCAACTGAATACTCTGGCTCTTCCATTTCTCCCTGTTATCAATATCATTCAGGTTATTCAATCCAATTGCATAACGGCCGAAGATCCGCAGCTTTGAAATATTCAATTGCAATCCGCCAAGCATGCTGAAGTCGCCACCTTTGAATGCATCCTTACCATTTTGCACCAGCGTTTTGCTCTTATTCATCAACACGCCGAATTGTGGTCCAACCTGGAAGGTCACAAACTTATTCGCATTGATGTTGAGTAAAAGTGGAATGCTCAAATAACTCAGTTTCACTTTTCCAACTTTATTGAATTGATAAATATCGCTGAAGTGAGACGAAGAATCCACATTCACCTGGTTGAACAATACCTCAGGTTGAATGCCTATTTTACTACCTAAATTGATCGTTGCAAATCCGCCGAGGTGATAACCCCATGTGAACTGATCGTTGAATGATTTACCTGTGATCTTGTTGATAGTTGCACCACCTTTGATACCGATTTTTACTTGTGAGAATGCTGATGTAGCCAATAAAGAAACAATGGCCAGGGTTAAAAGCTTTGCTTTCATAAAAGAGATTTTAGTTTAACGTGCAACAAATCAATTAATATGCCAATGGGGAGAGCGTTTGGATAAATAATTGTTAATAGGAATTTTGATTTATGTAAAAAAAGTCTTGCTTGCTAAACGTTCAATGTCCAAAATTAGAACTTGAATCGGTAAGAAGGTGAATAGAGTTGGGTATATTCAGGTTGAGGCAAGGAAATATTTTGCGGAACTCCGCTGATTCTTGGGTAGGTAATCGTTATTACAAGGTTTCCGCAGCAATAGATCGATTTTTCAATTATTAGTTTAGGGCAGAATAAATTCTCAGTAAAAAAACAATATCCTTCGGTATACATCCAAACACGTTGCGTAGGCAGTTCTGCACGCTTGCCGACCTTTGAGAATTGGGCGATCAATTTATTGTATACATCTTCCATGTCCTCATACTCAGAAAATTTCATCCTGTAAAACATTTCAAAAGAATTCAAATAAAGAGCACGTCCGGCATACAAACTATCAGCATATAGAATATGCATTGTGGAAGAAGATAATTTCTTACCACAGAATTCAGTCTGTTTGGTGTTGTGCAAATACCAAATCCTTGGAGAGTCAGGAGTCTTCCAAAAATCATTTTTCGCGGCATATTCAACTATTTTTTCAAAAGATGAATCAATAGGTATATCATCAAATATTTTTTTAACCTCCGCATCAAACTTCGTTTGAGCAGCAGTAGCGAAGGCGATGGTTAATGCAATAAAAGTAAATAGAGCTTTCATAAAATTTTCGGCAACGCAGAATATTTTGCGTAGCCGGTTTGCTCTTGTTGTCAGAAGTATCAACCTAAAAACTAAATCCCGCCGTCAAACTGTACACCGCACTCAACCTATTGGCTGTTGTTGATGGAAGATAATAATCGAGATACAAATTGGGTTGAATAAAAAATTTGCCTACGCTATAAGTGAAGTCGAATGATGCGGCGATGGATTGCAACTGGAATTTATCTGATGATGCAACCCTCGTTCTTCTTTTTGCCACGACCCTGCTGACTACCGGCCCTGTAGGAATTTTTTGGTTGACATGCGTGGCAACTGTTTTGTCGGTGCCCGCATTGATCACGAGTGAAGGAATAAAATCCAGTTCATCTCCTTTTGAGAACACACCATAAAAATAAAAATCATGTTCAGCGCCGATCGAAGTGTAAAAATAACTGGTCTTGTTATGAGTGGAATCTCTTACAGTCGTATCACCCTGCAATGGTCTCCGGATATTGATCACGTCAATAGCCCGATACTTACCATTTGAAAAACCAAAAGAAAATACCGGTTGAATGATACCCGATGATTTTTTGATGTATCCATAAAGATCATTCTGGTACAATGATTTGCTGTTGTATTTTTCAACGTCGGCAAAGTAATGCGTTAAAGAACCTCCAGCGCTAACCTTCTTACCTATATAATCATAACCTGCAGTCAAACCGGTCTGATACAATTCCAGCTTGCTGCTATCATCGTTGGTAAGATAACCTGTAAGTCCGAAGTTGAAACCGCTTTTCAACCGGTAAACAACAGATGGTGTAAACACAACCTGGCTGGCAATACCAGTTGCATTCACTGCCTGGTTGTGAGCGCTGAAACTTCCGTTGCCGACTCCAATACTAACATCGACAGTATTCTTCAACGGTTCGTTCATGAGTTTGAAAAATTGATCAGCCTTCATCATCGAATCCAATGCAGCTTTATCAGCTTTTGAGAGCGTGTCTTTCTGAGCCTGGCTGTTCAGGATAAAAAAAACAACCATCAGTGTGGTTAAAGAAAATTTGTACATAAGCCTGGTGTAAGGTTTTATATAGACCTTTCGCATTAGGATTGGTTTAACATTTCACAAAAAAAATGTAAAACACTGGTCATTAGGGAAACTATTGAAACAAAGCTATCAAATCGCTGCTAAAAGACCAATAAAAAGCCCTATCTTTGCGCCCATTATTTAAAACTGAGAATTACATGACATGCTCAGTTGCTGTTGAAAGGGGTTTATTTTAGTTAGTCCTCACTGTTACATTAAGAACCGCTGGTGGTGTTCCTTCGACTTCGCTCAGGATCCGCCGACAGGGTGGGTTCGAAGTCCAACGGCCAAAGCATGACATCCCCGACTACGTGTCGGGGGATATTACATGTGGCTATCACAAAACAAATTTCATGAATGCATTTGAAGCCTTAGGCTTAAACGAACAATTATTACAATCCGTATCTGAATTAGGATTTGAAACACCGACATCAATACAGGAAAAAGCAATCCCTGTTTTATTATCAGGCACCACCGATTTTATCGGGCTGGCGCAAACAGGCACGGGTAAAACTGCTGCTTTTGGTCTGCCTCTCTTACAACTCATCGATCCTGCACAACGTCATCCGCAGGCATTGATCGTGTGCCCAACAAGAGAACTTTGTTTACAGATCACCAACGACCTTGATACTTTCAAGAAAAATAGCAAAGGCATTTTTTCTGAAGCAGTTTATGGTGGCGCATCCATCATGATGCAGATACGCAACCTGAAGAAAGGTGTGCAAATAGTAGTAGCAACACCTGGCAGATTGATCGACCTTATCGAAAGAAAAGCGATCGACCTGCAAAAAGTAAAATACGTGGTACTCGATGAAGCAGATGAAATGCTTAACATGGGCTTCCGCGATGATATTGATTTTGTATTGAAGAATACCATCAACCGCGAAAGCACCTGGCTGTTCAGCGCAACGATGCCACCGGAAGTAAGGGCGATCTCCCGCAACTATATGGAGAATCCAAAAGAAGTTACTGTTGGTAAAAAGAATAGCAGCAACGTTAACATCGATCATCAATATTCTGTTGTTCCAGCGCAACATCGTTATGAATCATTGAAACGTTTGATCGATTTTAACCCCGACATGTATGGTATCATCTTCACACGTACAAAAGCAGATGCACAGGAAGTTTCTGAGCGTCTTGCTAAAGCCGGATATGATATCGAAGCATTGCACGGTGACCTTACACAACAACAGCGTGATAAAGTGATGGGCCGCTTCCGCAGCAAGAGTTTGCAATTGTTGATCGCAACCGATGTTGCTGCAAGGGGTATCGATGTTGAAGGGATCACGCACGTTATCAATTTTGAATTGCCTGATGACATGGAAGTGTATACTCACCGTAGCGGCCGTACAGGACGTGCAGGTAAGACGGGTATTTGCTTATCCATCTGTCATAGCCGCGAATCGTATAAGATCAGGCAACTCGAAAGAATGATCAATGCGAAATTTCACAAAGTGGATATTCCTTCAGGTAAAGATGTTTGCCGCAAGCAGTTCTTCCACTTCATGGATAAATTGATGCAGGCAGATGTTAGTCATGGTGACTATGAAACTTATATGCCCGACCTGATGAAGAAATTTGAAGACGTGAGCAAGGAAGAAGTACTGCAACGTGTAGCCGCTTTGGAGTTCAGTCATTTCTTAAAATATTATGAGAATGCAGAAGATCTGAACCGCGACAGTCGCCCTGAAAGAAAAACATTCAGGGACAGAGATGAAGCAAGCAGCGGAAGCAGGAAAGAGCGCACTCAATTCAATCGTCGCGACAGTGGTTATACAAGATTGTTTGTTAACCTTGGTACCAAAGACGGCTTCTACAAAGCAAGCTTTCTTCAATTCATTTTAGATGAAAGCGATCTTAAAAAAGAAGTACTTGGCAAGATCGATATGCGTGACATGAATAGCTGGATCGAGATCGACAAAGCAGATGCAGCCAAGATGATCAATGCGATCGATGGCAAGCGTTACAACAATCGTACGATACGTATGAATGAGGCTGATGGCGGATTTAAGAGGCCTGCAGATGAAGGACGTGCGAGAACGTATGCGCCGAAAGAGAGAAGGAGTTTTAGATAATTGTCTGAACGGGGATTGGGGAGATTGAAGGAATGATGTAGATGTTCAGAAACAAGTTTAAAAAATATTAATAAGCCTCATATTATTGGGGCTTATTTTTTTGTAGTGAACATTTGATCTTTATTCAGCATCGTTGTGTCACTCACTTGTACGGCACCCATATGCTGAGCTTTTACCGAAGCGGGTTGAATGCCTCCAAGTCCCGTAGGGACGATATATCGGCAGCAACAACAAACCTAGCGTCTCCCAAAGTCGCGTAGGGACGGAATAACTCAAATTATATTTCGTGCCTACGGCACTTTAGCACCCTCTTAAACAATAAGTGCTACCAATATGTCGTGCCTAACGGCACTTAGAACCTGCCATCTCGACCCTACTTGCTCATTCGGCAACCGTATATTTGAGACTTCTTGTAAGAATTTTCTTTGTACCATCGGGATTTGTGTATTCAACCTTGACGGGTAAATTATATATCCCAGGTTTTGCAGTGGTTTTAAATTTGTAAACCGCTGTTGCGTTCTCATTAAGAGGAATTACATTGCCATTGATTGTAATTATAGGCTGGGCTGCCATACTAAATTGTCCTACACCCGCAATTATTTCCAGGTCTTCTCCCGGAATCAATTTGTTACTGCTCTGACCGATCATAAAGGCAAGTCGATCATACATACCGTACCCATCTACGTGGCCTATGTTATTAAAACAAAATTCAATTAATTTGTCTTCCAGTATCCGTATATCATTTTCGAATGTAGATAAGCTCGTTAAAGCCGCTACAACTGATAGGCTTCCAAAATACTTTTCTGTGAATTTTCTTTTATTATTCTCACCTTGCTCCAAATCCTTAAACATGATGACACTATCCTCTCCAAAATGGGTCTGTATTTTGGGATCGAAATCAAGCACGCTGACGACATAACTCTTAAGCTTTTCATAAAGTTCCTCAGCCTTTTTTTTAGTCAAAAACAATTGTCTTACCGCATCGTTATTATTTCTTTGCAGGACTTCGTCACGATTTTCTTCTGTAACTCCCGCTTCATTCCTCAAGTTATCTTTCAATCCTTCAACATATTTTATAATTGCTGAGGACTGTTCTCTAATAAACTTTGCCTTAGGCCGCCATGTCGCCGCAATATCTTTATCCTCCGGACTTTGACATTTTTCAACGATCATATGATACCAATATTCAGATTGATGCTCCATATTTTTGGTAGATCTTGATAGACTTTCATCAGCTGCTTTAAACACCGGCATCACATTCTTTGAATGATCAGCGCAAGAAGAAAAAATAAAAATGAAAACAATAAGTGCAGGAATTCGGTTCATAGAGCATCATTTACAGAAAGATAAAAATTGATTTCTGCAAAAATTGTTAAAGAATAGAATAACACGAATTAGAACGAATTACACGAATTCTCTTAATTCTCTTAATTCGTGTAATTCGTGTAATTCGTGTAAATCGTTCTAATTCGTGTTATAAAAATTCAATTCCAATTCGTGTCATACCAACTCAATAACCGTTATCTCCGGCAATATCCCCACTCTTCCCGGGTATCCGATAAATCCATAACCAGGATTGACGTATAATTTTTGTTTGCCGTCTTCATACAATCCATCCCATTGCTTATACATGTATTGCACCGGGCTCCATTTGAAACCAGGAATCTCTACGCCGAATTGCATGCCATGTGTGTGACCGCTGAGCACCAGATCAACATCAGGGTATTTTGGTTTCACTTCTGCATCCCAATGGCTGGGATCATGACTCATCAATATTTTGAAAGGATATTTTTCTGTGCCCGGATGTGCAAGATCCATCCTGCCATGCTTAGGAAATCTTGCTTTATTGCTCCAGTTCTCGATGCCAAGCAATGCAATTTGTTCGCCGTTTCTTTCCAGCACCACATGTTCATTCATCAACAAACGCCAGCCAAGATCGGCATGAACTTTTTTCAGATTTTCTAAATTTTGTGCTTTGCTTATACCATTATGAGGCCAGCTAACATAATCACCGTAATCATGATTGCCAAGCGTGCTATACACTCCCATCGGTGCTTTCAAGCGATTGAATACATCCATGTACTCCTCCATTTCGGTAGAGCGATCATTCACAATATCACCCGTGAATAAAATGATGTCTGCATTTTCTTTCAGTATTTTTTCTACTCCATGCAATACCGCTTTCTTATCAGTAAAGCTCCCGCTATGAATGTCGCTGATGTGAACGATCTTCAATCCTTTGAATAAAGCAGGCAGATTATCAAATGCCATCTGCAATCGCTTCACTCTATAATTATATTTATTACTGAAGCCAACCAATAAAGTTCCAAACAAAGTTCCTCCAGCGGCCAATCCCAGCCAGCTCAGAAATGCAGAGCGACTGATCCCTTCGCCTGCACTTTCAAACTCAGTGTTATTGAAAAATAGCTTTCCCGTTACCCATTGTATGCCACGCCTGATATCATCGATCAGGAAAAAAACTGCAGCAACAATTTTTGCAAGGAACAATCCAATAACAACTGCAAACAAATAGGTCCTGAATTTCTTTCCTAAAAAATCTGAGTTGGTAAATACAAAAATGAGAAAGCTGGTGACCGCAATGATCGTCAATGCCCAGTAGATTGAATAAATGATCGTCTTGGTTTTAGGAGATGCACCATGGCTCACGACTTTGATGGCCTGAAACACATAGGTATCCAACATCAACATAAAAGCGATGAAGATGGTAACGCCGAGAGGAGAACGCATTGATTAGTTTTATTTGTCAAAAGTAAATTGTCGTAAGTCAAAAGTGAAGTTCTAAAAATATTGAACTCTCCATAGTTTTTGGTTTTCTCTTTTAACCTTTGACTCTAAATTCTCCGCCCCATTCCAAAAACTCCTCCAACTGCTGTTTGATCGCATTCCTCGTACTCGCATCAACCAATTTCCCTTCAGGCGAAAGCAATTTATCTACCCCTGATATTGGAAGACGATTGGGATGAACGGTTATTTTAACGTAGTTCAAAATATCTGCTAAATGATCCATCCCCCGAAGGTTGCCCGCCCGGCCGGTAGCCACACCTGTAAGCAATGCCTTTTTACGAAACCAGATGCCGTGCGACGCTCCGGTATCGAAGAGCATTTTTAATACGCCTGGAAAACTACCGTTGTATTCCGGCACGATGAAGATAAAAGTGTTGGTCGGGATGATGATATCCTCTTCTATCTGCCGAAATGCAGCGTCATTCTGCATTACATTCACGCCCTCGAGCGAGAAAAGTTTCACATCGATTCCTTTTTCCTCCAGTATCCGTTGATATTCGAGCGCTATTTTTTTGGTATTACTGCCGGAGCGATTGGTGCCTGATATTATTGTAATCATATATTCGTGCTGCAAATTAAAGCGTGGATATTTAATATAACAACTAAGCGATGCCTTTGTTCCGGTTTTTTGGGCGAATGGTTAGATTTGCAAAGTTTAGAAATTCCGAGGAAGTTGGTAGTAGGTAGTCGGTAGTAAAGCAGTCTGCAATGGCCCGCTTACGAACTACAGACTACCTACTACCGACTACCTACTTATTAAAAGGCTCCCAAACATGAACCTCACCTACTACGGTCACTCTTGCTTCAGCGTAACAGCAAACGGCAAAAAGCTGCTGTTCGATCCTTTCATTACAGGCAATGAACTGGCAAAGCATATCGACATTAATACCATCGAAGCCGATTATATTTTATTGAGTCATGGCCATGGCGATCATGTGGCTGATGTAGAAGCCATCGCCAAAAGAACCGGTGCCAAGATCATTGCTGCTTATGAAGTAGCGATGTGGTTTGCGGGCAAAGGGATCGAGAATTACCACCCAATGAATCCAGGGGGAAAAAGGGGGTTCGACTTTGGAGAAGTAAAATGTGTAAGTGCTGTTCATTCTTCTTCCATGCCCGACGGCAGTTACGGCGGAAACCCAATGGGATTTATCATTTTAAATGACGAGCAAAACTTCTATTATAGCGGCGATACTGCGCTCACGTTGGATATGCAACTCATCCCACTCTTTGCCGAGATCGATTTTGCTATACTTCCCATCGGCGACAATTTTACCATGGGCATTGAAGACGCGGTACAGGCGGCAAAAATGGTACAAACTAATACGGTAATTGGAGTACATTACGATACCTTTGGCTTTATTAAGATCGATCACCAACAAGCGACGGGAATATTTAAGAGCCAGGGGGTGGAATTGAGGCTTTTGGAGATTGGGGAGACGATAGAAGTTGGTAGTCGGTAGTCGGTAGTACACCCCGACAGCGGTTGCAAACCCTGTCGGCGGTAAATAAGGAACGAATAATTCAGGATTAGAAATTTATGGGAAAGATAATAGGCGTAGCCAATCAAAAAGGCGGAGTAGGAAAAACAACAACAGCGATAAACCTCGCGGCCAGTCTGGCTGTGCTTGAATATCGCACATTGCTGGTGGATGCGGATCCACAAGCTAATAGTACAACGGGCACGGGGTTCGATCTGCATACGATCAAACAAAGTTTGTACGATTGCATGGTAAATGATGCGAAAGCAAAAGACGTGATCCAAAAATCAGATATCCCCCATCTCGACCTGATGCCTTCGGATATCGATTTGGTGGGTGCTGAAATAGAAATGATCAACTATCCGAATCGCGAAAGTGTATTGAAAAAAATACTGGAACCAGTGCGTGATGAATATGATTTTATTGTGATCGATTGTTCACCATCATTGGGATTGATAACTGTAAATGCACTGACCGCAGCCGACAGCGTGGTGGTACCGGTACAAACAGAATTCTTTGCGCTGGAAGGTTTGGGAAAATTGCTGAATACAATTAAGATCGTACAGAATAGATTGAATCCTTCCTTAAAGATCGAAGGCATTTTGATGACGATGTATGATGGTCGCTTACGTTTGTGCAACCAGGTAGTGAGTGAAGTACGCAGGCATTTTGAAGACATTGTTTTCAGCAGCATCATTCATCGCAATACGAGATTGAGTGAAGCACCGAGTTTTGGTAAGCCAGTAATTCTTTATGATGCTGACAGTAAGGGTGCCGTTAATTATCTCAACCTTGCAAAAGAGATCTTGCAAAAAAATAATCTTACTAAAATTAAACAAGAAGACAGAATACTTGAATAGTCAGAAGTCCAAAGTCGGGAGTCGGGAGCCTGAGTCTGCAACCGCAAGTCAGGAATCGAGAATCTGGAGATTAAAGAAAACGTACCTTTTATGGGAGACTTTAAAAAACTCTTAGCTTATCAGAAGGCTTATGCACTAGCAAAAGATATACAACTGGCGAGCAAGAATTTTCCGCCCGAAGAAAAATATAGTTTAACAGATCAAATACGTCGTTCGTCAAGATCAGTTTGTAGTAATTTAGCGGAAGCGTATCGTAAGAGAAGATATAAAGCTCATTTTATTTCCAAACTTTCTGATGCAGAAAGTGAAAATGCGGAAACGAGTGTATGGCTTGATTTCTCTTTTGATTTTAAATATCTAATAAAAGAATTGTTTGATGATTTTACATTTAGAAATAATGAGGTAGGTAAGCTACTTTCATATATGATTGATAACCCCGATAAATTTTTATGATGTCGGCAATCCGTGAGCTCTGGCTCCCGACTCCCGACTAATGACTAACGACTATAATATGACCGCTCCGAATAAAAAAGATGCTTTAGGTAAAGGCATCAGAAGTTTATTGCAGAACATCGATGCTGATCTGAAAAGTACCGCTGGCGATTTGAAAAAAGAAATTGTAGAGCAATCTACTTCCATAATGCGTGTGCCTCTCGATCAGATCGACGTCAATCCAAAACAACCTCGTCGAGATTTTGATGAAACAGCATTAAGCGAACTGGCTGCATCTATCAAAATACATGACATCATTCAGCCTTTGACGGTATCACGCTCTGCAACCGGCAGATACAGGCTGATAGCGGGTGAGCGCCGCTTCCGTGCATCAAAGATCGCAGGATTGAAAGATGTGCCCGTGTATGTGCGCCAGGCAAATGATGGGCAGTTGCTGGAATTATCATTGCTTGAAAATCTGCAAAGAGAAAATCTTAACGCGATCGAAATTGCACTTAGTTATAAGCGCCTGATGGATGAATTGGATTATACACAGGAACAGGTTGCAGAAAGAATGGGTAAGGAAAGAAGTACGGTTACGAATTATATCCGCTTGCTAAAACTTCCACCCGATATTCAAATAGCAGTGCGCAATGGTGTGATCAGCATGGGACATGCAAGAGCGTTGATCAATGTTGACGTCGTGGATAAGCAATTGTATATTTTTAACGAGATAAAGAACAAGGGACTTTCTGTGCGACAAACGGAAGAGCTGGTAAGAAAAATTTATACTTCACACCCTGTTAAAGTTCCGGTAAAATCATCGTTGCCACCCGCGTTTAAAAAGATCGAAGATAATTTAGCATCAAGTTTCAATACAAGGGTAAAGCTCAATCACAGTAAAAAGGGAAATGGCAGCATTCTTTTTGAATATTATTCCCTCGAAGAACTAAACGCTTTACTGGATAAATTGAATATTAAAGTCAGCTGATGTCCAAAGCCATTTCATTTGTATCTTTTATCCTGCTCCTGTTTTGCTGCAATATTTCTTTTGCACAAAAAGACAGTACTGCAAAAAAGAAAGCGCCTCGTTTCAACGCTTTTCAAAAGATCGATTCATCAAAGCCATACAATCCAAAGATCGCGATCGTTCGCTCTGCCATCATACCCGGTTGGGGACAAGCAACTAATAAAAAATACTGGAAGATCCCGATCGTGTATGGTGCACTCGGCATTACAACCGGCGTATTTTTTCATAACATCAAACAATTTCGTGAAGCACGTGATGCTTATGCCAACGCGATCGATGGCGATACCAGTAACGACAGTCAAATTCCTCAGCCTTATTATACGATAAAAGATCAGCCCGAAAGGATCAAAACCTTCCGCAACCAGGTAAGGCAGAATGTTGACTATACGGTTTTATTTTTCATTCTATTCTGGGGATTGAATGTGGCAGATGCTGCTGTGGACGCCCATCTCAAAACATTTGATGTAAGCGATAATCTTAGCGTGCAGTTGAAGCCGGGCTATAGTCCGATGGCGAGAACGAATGGTATAAGTTTGATTATGGATATTCATTCCAAACGTGCAAAGCCGCTGCATGTACCAGGATCGAAATGATTATATTTGTCAGCACTCAAATCTTTTTCAATAAATGTCCGATAGTAAGCAAAAGGGTTTAAAGATCGCGTTGATCGGTTATGGTAAGATGGGCAAGGCAATCGAGTCCATCGCAACAGAAAGAGGGCATGAAATTGTTTTGAAGATCAATTCTCAAAACCTGGTTGAGTTCACCAAAGAAAATCTGCAGAAGGCAGATGTTGCCATTGAATTTACGAACCCGCATAGCGCCGTGTCAAACATTCTTCAATGTCTTGATGCAGGCACAGCACTGTTGTGTGGGAGCACAGGTTGGCTCGATCAATTACCTGTAGTAAAAAAAACCGTTGAAGAAAAGAACGGTGCATTTTTATACGCCAGCAATTTCAGTGTAGGCGTAAATATTTTTTTTGAAGTGAATAAAAAACTGGCGCAGCTGATGAGTCGTCAATCCGAATATGATGTAATGATCGAAGAGATACATCATACTCAAAAAAAAGATGCACCAAGCGGCACGGCCATCACGCTGGCTGAACAGGTGTTGCAGGAAGTTGACCGTAAAACAAAATGGGTGAATGAAGCTTCACAAGATGCAAACGAATTATCGATCACCAGCAAAAGAATTGATCCGGCCCCTGGAACACATTCAGTAAAATACACATCGGCAGTTGATGATATTGAAATTATTCATACGGCTCATAGTCGCGGTGGCTTTGCACTGGGAGCCGTGCTGGCTGCTGAGTTCATTCATGATAAAAAAGGAATGTTCAGCATGCAGGACGTTCTTGGTCTCTGATAACCGGATAAGCAATGCATTTAAAAAGCAGTTTACTTTTTTATTTTCTTTTATTAATTGCCCCACGTGTGGCGGCGCAGGAACAATCGGTTGACAGTTTGCGAACTGTTATTGAAGGTAATGCTTCCGACAAGGAAAAAATTAAAGCCTGCTTCGCCCTTTCATCATTGATCCTGGTAAAAGACTTCGACGAATACTTGTCGGCTGCAACAACCGGTGCAGGCCTGGCGTTGAAGGTAAACGATCAGCATTCTTTTGGGGCATTCCAAAAAATTATCGGTATTGCTTATTATTTCAAAGGCAATTATGATAGTGCTGCCTCATATTATTACCGTTCGCTCGACGTGCAGAACAAACTCAATGACCCCAATGAAAAAGCAGCCGTTCTTAACGAACTCGGAAAACTCTATCGTAAAACCCGGGATCTTGACCGCTCGCTGCAAATGTATAATGATGCCTACGCATTATATAAAAGCGTCGGCAATAATGACGGGATGGCAACAATAATGAATGAATCCGGTGTTGTATTTGAATACAAAGGTGATTATACCGAAGCGATAAACCGTTACAAAAGTTCACTTGCCATACGTGAAAAGATGAACGACATTAATGGCAAGGCATACAGCCTGAATTTTATTGGTGGTGTGTACACATTGCAGAAGAAGTTTGCTGAGGCAGAAAAATACCTCTTCCAATCTCTCGAATTGCGCAAGCAGTTGAAAGATACCTTTGCCATCGCATTCAATTTGGCCGACCTTGGTTATATGTACAACGAACAGGGACGTCTTGATAAAGCGACGGAACAATACGAACTCAGTAATGCCATTGCCACAAAAATGAAATTTCCCGACCTGTTGCTGGAAAATTATAAAGTGCTGTCGGATATCGCAGAGAAAAAAGGAGATGCACATCTTTCACTCGATCATTACAAGAAATATGTTGCATTGAAAGATTCTATTTTCTCTGGCGCAAAACTGAAACAGATAGAGGAACTCAACGCAAAATACCAGGCAGAAAAAAAGGAGCAACAGTTGACGCTGCAGGATGCAGAGATCACCAAAAAGAATTACTTGCTGATCGGTCTTGCTGTCGCGGTTGCATTCCTGGTGCTTTGGGGCATATCATTTTTCAGAAAACGCAGGATCCAACAAGAACTGAGATTGCAGGCAACGATCATGAAGCAACAGGATATGGCCACTAAAGCGATCATTGCGGCAGAAGAGAATGAACGCAAACGAATAGCCGCCGACCTGCACGACGGCGTTGGCCAGATGATGAGCGCAGCCAAGATGAACCTATCGGCTTTTGAAAGCGATATCAGTTTTAAGGACGACAACCAAAAGGCAGCTTATGAAAAAGTATTGGCGCTAGTTGATGAGAGCTGTAAAGAAATAAGAAGTGTGAGTCACCAAATGATGCCAAATGCATTGTTGAAAAGTGGTCTTGCTAATGCAGTAAAGGAATTCATTGATAAGATCGACAATCGCATCATCAAGATCACAATGCATGCAGAAGGGTTGCAAGACAGACTTGACAGTAACGTGGAAACGATCCTCTATCGCGTGATACAGGAATGCGTGAATAATGTGATCAAGCACTCGGGTGCAAGCACGCTGGACATATCGCTGATAAGGGATGAAGATGGGATTGCCGTGACTATAGAGGACAATGGCAAAGGTTTTGATACTTCTGACAAACAGAAATTTGACGGCATTGGTTTGAAGAATATTATTTCACGTGTTAATTTTTTGAAGGGCGAAGTGGATTTCGACAGTCGCCCGGGAGAAGGAACGCTGGTGGCGATTCATATACCGCTGACGGTTTGACGAGTTGTAGACTACCGTAGTTTTGAAAACTAAGGTAGTCTACAACTTGTGAGACCCGAATTGCGATCTTTTCATTAATTTAACGACATCGAATAAACAGGCAGGCATAAAATGAAGAAAGAAAAAACGTTTCTCGCTATTGTAGATGATCACCAGATCGTAATTGATGGGTTAAAATCCTTGCTGCTGGGGCACGATCAGTTTGAAGTAGCCATCGAATGCACACAGCCACTTCAAATGATCGACCTGCTGGAAAAGAAACGCATCGACATTTTACTGACAGACGTGATGATGCCGGGAATGAATGGCGCTGAATTGTCAAAAGCGGTGCATCAAAAATTTCCTGCAATAAAAATACTGGCACTTTCCATGAGCGGGCAGGGCGACCTGGTGAACCAGATGATCGATGAAGCAGATATTTCCGGTTATGTTTTAAAAAATATTGGCAAGCAGGAATTGATTCGTGCGTTGGAAAAAATATCCGGCGGTGGTATTTATTTCAGTGATGAGGTATTGAATGAAATGGCAAGGGCCAGTGAGTTAAAAAAAGACCAGGAAGAGGCGCATCTTACAGGAAGAGAGATCGAGATCATTCGTTTGATAGAGAAAGAGATGACGAACAAACAAATTGCAGAGACCTTATTTCTGAGTGAGCGAACAGTAGAGACACATCGTAAAAATATTTTCCGCAAAACAAATACATCCAGTGTGATCGGGCTCATCAAATATGCGTACGAGCATAAGTTGATACAATAGTCACCAAAAAAAATTGCTTAACTGTTTAGTTGTTGTGAAGTGTAGAATACTTCTGAAACAAAGCAATTAAACAGTTAAGCAATCAAATGATCGACGTCAATTTATTTACCTTTCTTTTTTGAATGTTCTCCTTTTTTTGAATGCCCGCCCTTTCCCTTAAAAATATAGAATAACGACAATTGAAGGGATGAGTTGTTGAACTTGTCTTTTGGTGTGCCTTTGTCGATCGTGGCAACGCCCATATTATATCTCATATCCACACCAAAATGAGCTTTTGCAAATTCATACGAACCATCGAAAACCCAGGCATAAGAAAATTTATTCAGCATGTCTTTTATGTCAACAGCGGTCCCTCCGGCTGGTTTCACATTTGCATTAATTAAATAGCCGCCTTGTGGTCCGGTGGCAAGAGCAAAGTGTGTGGTACCGAATCTGTATTTGGCCAACACCGGAACATTAATGTAAGAGAGGTTATAGGCGCCGCCGTCAAACCTAACCCCTTCCATAGAAAAATAAGCCTCAGGTTGTACAGTAAAATTTTTATCAATGGGTATCATTACCAGTCCGCCAAAGTTCAAACCAAGATGGTTTGCTTTGCCGGGAATATTAGTTCTTGTAGCGTCGGCACCGGTAAAGGTCGATATGTTTAATCCACCTTTAACACCAACCCTGATCTGTGAATCAACTGTTGTTATTGCAAGCACAACCATTGATAGACTTAAAATTAATTTTTTCATGTTAGTTTGGTTTAGTTTGAGGGAATCAAGATAATAAAAGTTTGGAATTTCTGAGCAGAAAAAAGCGGTTACCCAAAAAGAGTAACCGTAGCGCAAACATTCTCTAAAATAAAACAGCGGCCAACTTTCGTTAGCCGCCGTTCATTAAAGAAGTTAGTTTGAATAATTATTCTTTGCCTTTGTTACCGCCGAACATATAGAATAAGTTAAAAGAGATAACCATGTTGTTGATCTTAGCTTTTGGAGTGCCTTTGTCAATAGAAGACATACCAAACATACCTCTTACATTTCCGCCGAAGCCAGAATGTGATTTGAAACCTGCACCAACACCAATACCAAAATCGGTAGTGTTCAGGAATTCTTTAATGTCAGTTGAGCCGCTAGCATCTTTTTCTTTTGCGCTCATAAGGAAACCAACTTGTGGTCCACCTTCAACAAAGAATCCACCATTGAAAGCTAAATGAGCCATAACCGGAACATTCAGATAATTCAATTTGTCAGAACCGCCGTCGAATTTTACGCCTTGCATTGAAAAATTAAGCTCAGGATTAACGGAGAACATACCTGAAACAGGGATCTGCACGATAGCGCCAAAATTTGCACCAGCTTGCATTGCTTTGCCAGCGATATTAGATGCATCCGAACCTGAAAGGGTAGCAAGGTTTAAACCGGCTTTAGCACCAAATTCAACCTGTGCATTTGCTGTCATCGTTGCAATAGTAATAACTGCTAGACTTAGAATTAATTTTTTCATGTTTATTTCGTTTTGGGTTTTAAGATTTATTTGCAAAAGTATCAATAATCTTTTTAAGTAACAAAGTTTATCGTTCTTTTTTATTTTTTCGATGCAAAGATAAATCCCTCAAAAACGCCGCCCAATACCCGCTATAGGGTATTTTATTATTCACATTTAGTTGATTTTTGTTAATAACTATATTGAATAATCTAATTTCAAATTAGCGAGCATATCAGTTGTCATCGCTGCAAGATCGAAGTCTTCTTTCCATCCCCAATCATTTCTCGCCACGCTATCATCGATACTTTGTGGCCAGCTTTCGGCTATTTGTTGCCGGTAGTCAGGCTTATAGGAAATAGTGAATTCAGGAATATGTTTTCTTATCTCTTTTGCAACATCAGCCGGCGAAAAACTCATGCCTGAAAGATTGTAAGACGTACGGACGGATATTTTCGCTGCATCGGCTTCCATCAATTCTATTGTTGCCCTGATGGCATCAGGCATATACATCATTGGCAGGTAAGTATCTTCTTTAAGGAAACACTCGTATTTTTTTTCCTGGATGCCTTTGAAAAAAATGTCAACAGCATAATCAGTTGTTCCACCTCCCGGTTCACTTTTATAACTGATCAATCCGGGATAACGCAAACTTCTTACATCAACACCATAACGATTGTGAAAATAATTGCACCAAAATTCTCCCGCATACTTACTGATTCCATACACAGTTGATGGTTCGATAACAGTTTGTTGCGGACAATTTTGTTTGGGTGATGTTGGACCAAAAACCGCAATACTGCTCGGCCAATAAACTTTACTCAACTTTTCTTCTCTCGCAATATCAAGAACGTTAAGTAAGCTTTGCATGTTGAGGTGCCATGCAAGGCTTGGATTTTTTTCGCCCGTTGCAGAAAGTATCGCAGCCAACAAATATATCTGCGTGATGTTTTGCCTGATTACCTGCACGTGCAACATTTCTTTGTTCATCACATCAAGACTAACATAAGGGCCGGTTCCCTTCAACAATTCATTTTCTTCACGAAGATCGGAAGCAACAACATTGGCATTACCATACATATTTCTTAAGGCCATAGTAAGCTCCACTCCTATTTGCCCGCTGGCACCGATGACAAGAATCTTTTCTTTTGACATAGCAATAATTTAATTACGCGAATTTCGTCTATTTACCCCACGAATTTCATCGAATTACACTAATTACACGAATTTTTTTGATCACGATTCGTGTAATTCGTAATAATTAGTATTATCAGTTTACGTCCTAACTTTGCAGCATGGAAAAATATTTGCAAGATCTGTTTGCACAACAGCAATACAACAACAACAATTTTTTCTTGATCGCGGGCCCATGCGTGGTAGAGAGCGAAACATCAGTAATGGAGATAGCAGAAAAAGTTTCAGGTATTTGTAAAAAGCTGGGCATCCCGTATATCTTCAAAGCATCTTATCGCAAGGCCAATCGCACAAGCGGCTCTTCATTTACAGGTATTGGTGATGATACAGCAATGGCGTTGATCAAAAAAACCGGCGAAACATTTTCAGTGCCTACTACAACCGATATACATACTGCACAAGAAGCTGCAATTGCAGCAAACTATGTTGACGTGTTGCAGATACCTGCCTTCCTTTGTCGACAAACCGATCTGCTCATTGCTGCTGCAAAAACGGGAAAGATCGTTAATGTTAAGAAAGGACAATTTGTAAATGGGCCATCGATGAGATTTGCTGTTGAGAAAATAAATGGTGCAGGCAATGATCGTGTGGGATTGATTGAAAGAGGTAATACATTCGGTTACCAGGATTTGGTTGTCGATTATCGCAACATCACCTGGATGAAGGAAATAAAAGTTCCTGTGATCATGGATTGCACACATTCTTTACAACAGCCCAATCAAACTGCTGGCATCACCGGTGGTAATCCTGAACTGATCGAAACCATTGCCAAAGCTGCCGTAGCAACAGGTGCTGATGGATTATTTATTGAAACACATCCTAATCCTGCAGTTGCAAAAAGTGATGGAGCGAATATGTTGAGATTGGATTTATTAGAACCTTTGTTGGAAAAACTTGTCAAATTAAGAGCCGCATTATAAGTCTGAACCTCAGATTAAACCGATTGACTGATTATCCTGAGAATTTTCGAGATAACTCAGTAAGATCAATTCGTTATTTGTGGTGGGGGCTTACCTGTACCAAAGCGGATTCCTCCTCGCATTCAAAATATACCTCTTGATATTCATCCAAAATGCGACAAAGAAATAAATGATGACGGGTGAGCCCATCGTTAGGAAGGAAATATAAATAAAATACTTGCGGATGGTGGAAGTAGCAATGCCCATGCGCTCGCCAATGGCTGTGCAAACGCCGAATACATGCCACTCGATAAAATGTTTGAACCGCTTCATAATGCTAAAATAGATAGATTTTGCGCTAAAAACAAAGAGTTTAAGTTAAAAAGAGGTGAATGGATCGGGCATCAGCAGGCACGCAATCGTTGCCATACGAAAGAGGGCATCCATTTTTGTCATGCTTCGTTCCTCAGCATGGCAAAAAACTGCTCATTCGAAAAAGAAAAGGCACCACTTATCAAACAATCACTTTATAAAATGCTGCAGTTTCAGTAATTTTGCATTCCAATTTGGAGACAGGGAACCAGCGGCAGATGATATACTCACCTTAACTGAGCTTCCTTCCCATCATCCGATCACTTAACCACCAAATCACTACTATGGCTTTCGACATCGAAATGATCAAAACTCTTTATTCCAACTTCGCCAACCGCATTGAAGCAGCACGCAAAGTAACCGGCAAACCACTAAGCTTAACAGAAAAAATATTGTACGCCCACCTTTGGCAGGGCAATGCTACCGTGGCTTTTGAAAGAGGAAAGGATTATGTTGATTTTGCACCAGACCGCGTAGCTATGCAGGATGCAACGGCTCAAATGGCATTGCTGCAATTCATGCAAAGCGGAAGAACAAAAGTGGCCGTGCCTTCAACCGTGCATTGCGATCACCTGATACAAGCGGAGACCGGCGCTAATGCCGACCTTGCAAAAGCAAAGGATCAAAATAAAGAAGTGTATGATTTTTTGGCGTCGGTGTCTGATAAATATGGTATCGGTTTTTGGAAGCCCGGTGCAGGCATCATTCATCAGGTGGTGTTGGAACAATATGCTTTTCCTGGTGGAATGATGATCGGTACGGATTCACATACAGTGAATGCAGGGGGCCTTGGGGTCGTGGCTATCGGCGTTGGTGGCGCTGATGCTTGCGATGTGATGGCGGGATTGCCATGGGAGTTGAAATTTCCAAAACTGATCGGTGTTAAACTAACGGGTAAGCTGAGTGGCTGGGCTGCATCAAAAGATATCATTCTAAAAGTTGCCGGCATTCTTACTGTAAAAGGTGGAACCGGTGCGATACTGGAATATTTCGGTGAAGGCGCAACATCGTTGTCATGCACGGGTAAAGGAACGATCTGCAATATGGGCGCAGAGATCGGTGCTACTACTTCTATATTTGGTTACGATCCAAAGATGGCTGATTATCTCAAAGGAACAGGAAGGGCTGATGTGGCTGAAGCAGCTAATGCCATTGCAACACATCTTACCGGCGATCCTGAAGTGTACGCTGATCCAAAATCATATTTTGATGAAGTGATAGAAATAAATTTATCAGAACTGGAGCCACATATCAACGGACCATTTACTCCCGATCTCGCATGGCCGCTTTCTAAATTTGCTGACGCAGTTAAAACAAATGGCTGGCCGGAGAAACTGGAAGTTGGTTTGATCGGTTCATGCACCAACTCATCTTACGAAGACATTACAAGAGCAGCATCAATCGCACGCCAGGCAACTGCTGCAGGCATCAAAGCAAAATCTGAATTCACTGTTACGCCAGGTTCGGAGCAAGTACGCTACACTGTTGAGAGAGATGGATACCTTGGAAGTTTTGAAGCAATTGGCGGTATTGTGTTAGCGAATGCTTGCGGTCCTTGCATCGGGCAGTGGGCTCGTCATACAAATGATCCTGATAAAAAGAATTCGATCCTTACTTCTTACAACAGAAATTTTGCAAAAAGAAATGATGGTAATCCAAATACACATGCATTCGTTGCTTCGCCTGAAATAACGACAGCATTGGCAATAGCCGGATCACTTACTTTTAATCCGATGACCGACTTTCTTGAAAATGAGAAAGGCGAAAAAATAAAATTCACCGAACCTGAAGGAATTGAAATGCCGCTGAAAGGCTTTGCTGTTGAAGACGCAGGCTTCCAGGCACCGGCAGAAGATGGAAGTGCTGTTCAGGTAAAAGTTGATCCGGATAGCAAACGCCTGCAATTGCTTGCGCCATTTGCTGAATGGGAACATAAAGATCTGAATGGATTGAAATTGTTGATCAAAGCAAAAGGCAAATGCACAACCGATCATATTTCAATGGCTGGTCCATGGTTGAAATTTCGTGGACACCTTGATAATATCAGCAACAACATGCTGATCGGCGCTGTGAATTATTTCAATGAAAAAACAGATTCGGTAAAAAATCAATTGACAGGCGAATACGGCCCTGTGCCTGCAACGCAGCGTGCATACAAGGCTGCAGGTGTGGGCTCGATCGTTGTGGGTGATGAGAATTATGGCGAAGGTTCATCAAGAGAACACGCGGCGATGGAACCAAGATTCCTGGGTGTTCGTGCCGTATTGGTGAAATCATTTGCTCGTATTCACGAAACAAATTTGAAGAAGCAAGGTATGCTGGCGCTAACATTTGCGAACAAAGAAGATTACGATAAGATACTGGAAGATGATACGATCGATATTGAAGGATTACTTGCATTTTCACCAAACAAGCCTTTGCAGATCGTATTGAATCATGCTGATGGAAGTAATGAAACGATACAGGTGAATCATACTTATAATGCGCAGCAGATTGAGTGGTTCAAAGCTGGTGCGGCGTTGAATATTATAAGGAAGGAATTTGAAAATAGGTAAAGAAGAAATTTTATCAATGATAGAAGCGGAATCTAAATGGTTCCGCTTTTTTTTGACCGAACCGCGGAAGGGAAAACGGAGATAACGGAGGAACCACGGAGAGCACAGAGTTAAAAGGCCACTCTTCAAATATTTAAAAACTCTTCATTAATTGTGCTCTCTCAGTGATCTGCGTGGTTCCTCC
>JADMIO010606953.1_pt1 | contig 76940 bp, 74 predicted proteins | sample 8958161 | NCBI WGS metagenome assembly JADMIO01 (sample SAMN16585339, study PRJNA669376) | soil metagenome | isolation source: Crop rotation soil | place: USA: Cullars Rotation, Alabama | collected 2011
CGCGACAACTTGTCCACGTGGAATTCTAAGCTTAGGATCCCAATGTGCTGGAAAGTGCCGACCAGCCCCGGAAGGCCGAGAGGTCAAGGTTGTGATGATGAGCCAACTGCCATGCCGGTAGCGCAGCAGAGACGCAGTCGTAGCTCTGCCTGAGAGTGGAATTCGCTGTGAGCAGGTACACGCTCGCCAGAGCTGTGATCAGCAGGGCGGCCCGTAGGACCATAGTCGGCCGGCTCATGACGGCAGCGATTCCACCAGCTCTTGCTGCCTGACCGCGGCCTCAGCGCCGGCAACAGGACATGGTTCCGCCGTTCGTCGTGGACGACGAGACTCAAATCGACAGCACGTGAAGTGAACAGCGGCGGCGCACGCCCAGCCGGCCAAGACGTCGAACACGTAGTGCTCTCCGGCGTACACCAGGACGAAGCCCATCGCGAGGCAATAAGCAACCAGCAGTGGACGGAGCAGTACCAGCCGGTTCCAAAAGAAGAGCGCCACCAGGGCTGGCAGGGCCGAGTGCATGCTGGGAACCGCTGCGACGGGGTTGTAGAGAGAGATCCGACCGTCGGCCGCCGAGGCGACAGCATGGGCTGCACCGTCTGAGGGCCCTGATGATCCCGACATGGCGCGGAGGACTTGAGCGATCACGCGTGTCATGGCGGGTAGGTGGCCTTGCTCAGCAGCCATCCACGGCGGGACCGTCGGGTATGCGGCGAACACGCAGAGTGCAGTAACCCACGTAGCGATGACGCGTCGGCGATACCGAAGGAACTCGAGTCGAGACTTGATCCAGAGAGCCGCGCAGACAATGATCGTGACGAAGAAGTGGCTGATGTACACGACCCAGAACGCGTAGTCGCTCACGCGCACGGAACCGGACCACAGCCACAGTTGGAGTCGCCCGAATGCAGCATCGTGGCCGAACAACAGGCGATCGAACCAGAGCTGCGGATAGATGTGGGGGCGGATACCGATTTGGCTCGCGAGGCCCCAAGCAATCCCATAGAGCACCAACATCAGGTACAGCGGAAACCAGTCGAGCAACATGCTCTTTGCCCACCCGAGGGGGTTGGCGATACTAGCGATCAGCATGGCTGCCGCAAGCCACAGCAGGATCTGCCAGAGTGGTCTCGGCACCTTGTAGAACAAGCATGTCGCCGTCAAGGCTGAGACCCAGAGGATCGCGAGCGCGACCCTGGCCCGCCTGATCCGGGGGTTGTCCACGTGCGTGCTGACTTCAGCCCGAAGCAGCTCATTCAGAACCGCCGGGACGCGCACTGGCATGGAGCCTTCCGTTGGCGAGGAGCCCATCCCCGGGCTCTGCTCGTGTGAAGCGTTGTCAGGCGATCCTGTCGCAGCTGACCAGACCCTCGACGTGGGAAGCAAACGCGCGAGAGGTCGGCAGGCATCCGCACGACAGGGTCGGCGCCAGCCGACGTCGACGTCGGCCTTCCGCCGAAGTCGGTCTCAAGGCGGGCCCTCCCCTTAGAGAGCCCGCCTGAGACTCAGTCAGCTGGTGCAGGACGCTGTGATCGCAGGGTTCGGCTGCGCGCCGGAGACGATGGAGTCACAGGTCGACTTGAAGACGTTCTTCACGAGGCCGCCGAGCGCGAAGACGACGATGACGATCAGCGCGGCGATCGCAGCCACCAGGAGGCCGTACTCGACGGCTGATGCGCCGTCCTCCTTGGTGGCCGTGATCTTGCGGATGTAAGCGAGCATGTTGCGTTCCTCCGAATGGGCCCGATGTCATGCTGGGACCCCCCACGAGCCCAGCGGTGCGTTCTCAAGGATGGACGGTGCCACAGACCCGCGGTATCACTCAGGCAGTTGGTGCAAGATGGTACGAACGGTTGAGCCCAAGACTCGGCAAAGGAGTGAGTGCGCCCGGATCAGTAGCCGGTGTCGGCGGGGTTCCGTATCAGTCCGAGCCGCATGGCTGTCATCAGTGCCTGGGCGCGGTTGGCCGCGCCCAGCTTCTCGTAGACCTTCGAGATGTGGGTCTTGGTCGTCGACTCGCTGATGTAGAGCTGCTTGGAGATCGCGGCTACACCGAGCCCGTCAGCCAGCAGACCGAGCACCTCCCGCTCCCGCGGGCTGAGCTGAGGCCCAGACGGCGTCAGCCGCCGCTGCATCGCCCCGGCCAGGTCGTTGGCCGTGAAGGCACGGGGGGAGACGGCTGCGTGGCGGGCGGCGGAGATGACGTCCTCCGCAGGGGCGTCCTTGGGCACGAACGCAGAGGCGCCGGCCTCCAGCGCACCGAAGAGCTGGTCGTCACCGGCGTACATCGTGAGGACCACGATGCCCATGGCGGGGTAGGCGTCGCGGACCTTCTTTGCCGCGTCCAGACCGCTGCCGTCGGGCAGCCGGACGTCGAAGATCACGACATCAGGCTCCGCGGAACGGATGGCCTCCAGGGCCTGCGAGACGCTGCCGGCCTCGCCGACGACGGTGAAGTCCCCCGTGCGCTCGAAGGCCCGCCGAAGCCCCTGGCGGATCAGCTCGTGGTCATCGACCAGTACGACCGTCGTGGACACGTGGGACACCCTAGTCGCCCGCTCGAGCGGTACCTAGCGTCACCTCGACCGCGGTGCCCCCCTCGGGTCTGTTCCCGACCGCCAGCCGGGCACCTATCCGCTGGGCGCGCTCGCGCATGACCTCGAGCCCGAAGCTGTCGTCCCGGGGCGTACCGAGGCCGGAGCCGTCATCGGCCACGGCGAGGTAGGCGCTCGGCGGGTCGATCCGGCAGGTGACCCACAGGTTATGGGCGTTGGCGTGCTTGCGCGCGTTCGTGACCGCCTCCTGGGCGATCCGGAGCAGCTCCGTCTCGGAGTCGATCGGGAGTCGCATGGGGGTCTCGTCGAGGACCAGGTGCACGGTCAGGTTGGAGCTGGCGCCGACCTGCCGAACGTAGTCCGACAGGGCGGTACCCAGTCCAACCGTGGTCTGGACCTCGCTGCGCAGGTCGAAGATCGACAATCTCAGCTCGGTGATGACTCTGGTGAGTTCGGAGCGCAAGGTCTTGAGATCCGCCTCGAGGTCGGGCAGGTAGCGGGCCCGGGCCGCGAGATCGTCGACCGCGTACCCCATCGAGGCGAGCTCCTGGGCGATCCCGTCGTGGATCTCGCGGGCCAGTCGGCGCCGCTCCTCGGCCGTCGCCAGGCTGCGTACCTCACTGAAGAGCAGGGCGGTCTCGAGCCTGAGACCGAGCTCTTCGAGCACGCTCTCTGCGGCGTTCAGCTGCGCCTGCTCGAACGGTGGGCCACCTCGCTCGATGGCGATCAGTCCAAAGGTCCGCAACCCAATCCGCAGCGGCAGCACAGCGGAGTAACCGGTGGTCCGCGGCGTCAGGGGTTGGCTCGACCGCATCGCCGTGCTAGACGCCCAGGCCTCGTCGAAGAGGGGACTGTCAACGTCCCACTCGAGCCGGTCGGCGCCCAGGAACGTCACGGGCGACAACCGGCCGCCGCTCGACCGGACGTACACCGCGCCGCGGTCGAACGGCGCCTCTCGGTTGACTTGCTCGAGCATCTGCTGGCCGAGACTGACGGGGTCGAGACCGCCTGAGAGCTGCCGGGCTACCAGGCGAAGCTGAGAGATCAGCCGGTACGCCGCGGCGTACGCGACGTTCTCCGCCGGCTCGGTCGTCGTCTGCTGCAGTCGTCCCACCCAAGCCCCGAGCAGGCCGACCGCCAAGGTGATCAACGTCCAGCGGCTGACGATGGCCAGGTAGGAGTTCCAGGACAAGGATTCCGAGCCCACCACGCGGCCGAGCAGGAGGACCAGGGCTCCCAGGCCGGTGGTCATCACGGCCACTCGGGCGCCACCCGTCAGGCCAGCCGCCAGCGCTGGGGCGAGGAGGTAGGGGAGGAGGGTCTCCGGTAGGGGCTCCAGGATCAGCATGACGCAGCAGGCAAGCACCGCTTCGATGACCGGTTGGAATGCCGCGACCGGTCGCCACGCCACCGGCACTGGGATGCTGGCGGCCACCGCGACGAGAAGCAGAAGAACGAGGGCCAGTAGGTCCTCGCTCATGCGACGTTGCACGACCGTGAGCACGACGCCGATGAGGAAGAGACTGGCGCGAACCGCGAGAACCACTCGCTGGTCCAGTCGCAGTGCCGCCAGGGTCGACACGGCCATGCCGCGACGCTGCCACAGCACACGGGTCAGGGCCACAATCTGGCTCAATCGGTCACCCCGGGCGTGTCGGCTCTGGTGCAATGACCGGGTGGACGACCAGTTGCGTGCGCTCTCCGACGTGCTCGGAGAGGCCGACGGGAAGCTCGCCGCGGGGCGCAACGCCGCCGCACGCGTCTGGCCGAGCGGCTTCGACACCTTGGACACGTATCTGAGCGGCGGCCTTCGGTCGGGCGAGCTGACGCTGCTCGGCGGGCCGCAAGGACTCGGTAAGACGACGTTCGCACTGCAGATGGTTCGCCACGCCGCCGTGTCCGGCGAGTCGGTCATCTATTTCTCCTACGAGCACGACGCGTCCACCGTGCTCGAACGGCTGATCGCGATCGAGGCGGCCAGTCTGGCCGGCATCGAGGCCGTCTCCCTGCGGCGGATTCGGCAGTCGCTGGAGGCGTCCGACGGCCGGGAGGGAAACCTGGCCGACCGGCTGCGCAACACCGTCGGTGGCAGCGAGGCGGTCGAAGCGGTGCAACGTTACTCGGACAGGTTGTTCATCCACCGCTCGAGCGGCACCGAGACCAGCGTCTACACCGTGCGCCAGGTTGTCGACCAGGCCCGCGCGCTGACCGGGCAGTCACCGATGGTGGTCGTCGACTACCTGCAGAAGGTGTTCGTCCCCGGCGGCTCGGAGCTCGAGGAGGAGCGCGTCACCAAGATCGTGGAGGGTCTCAAGGACCTGGCTCTCGAGGTGGAACTCCCCGTCCTCGCGATCGTCGCCGCCGACAAGGAGGGTCTGGTCGCCGGTCGCCGGCTGCGCGTGCACAACCTTCGCGGATCCTCGGCCCTGGCTTACGAGGCCGACATCGTCCTTATCATGAACGACAAGTACGACGTCGTGGCTCGGCACCACCTGGTCTATGACGTCGGCAATGCCGAGCGCTTCCGCAACTGGGCGGTGGTGACGATCGAGAAGAACCGCTCCGGTCTGGACAAGATCGATCTCGAGTTCCGCAAGCGCTTCGAGCAGGGCCGCTTCGAGACCGAGGGCAACGCGGTCGCCGAGCAGCTCGTTGACGAGCGCGTCTTCGTCGAGTAGGCGGTCAGCGAGAGAGGTCCGCCTCGTCGCGAAACTCCCACAGGGAGCGGGCCAGCGCACGAGTGTCGATCGCTCCTGCGAGCAATGGGCCGGCCTCGGCCCCGAGTGCGGCAAGGATGGTGAGGTCGCCCTCGTCGAAGGGGGGGTCGTCGCGGCGCGCCAGCAGCAGAAGTGCCTCGACCTGTGGAATGGGGGCCGCAAGCAGATGGCGCCAGCTTGCCAGCGGTGCGCCTTGGAGCTGCTCGCGGGCGATGTCACTCTCCTCGACGATGACGCCCTTGTGCGCCTGGGCCACCTGCTGCACGACCCAGGACTCGGCGTGCAGCTCGTAGCGCGTCTCGAGCGGCCGCAGGCCGACACCTGCAGCGACTCGCCATGCGCCGTCGTCGGGCACCATCAAAGCGCCGGCATCGGCGTGCGTGCGCTCGACCGCGTCGACGATCACGACCTCGGATGTCTCGGGTACGCCGTAGAGCGTGTGGACGACGCGACTCAGTCGGCGGACCAGGTCGACAGCGTCGTCAGCCGGACCGGCGTGGTTGGCCCGCATTGGTGGCGCGGAGGGGTCGACGAACGACCCTTTAGCCGCGCGGCCCGGGGCGGGGGATGGCGCTGTCTGGTCTCGTCGACGCGGTTGGCTGGGCGACGACGCCACAGTAGCCGCCGAACCGGATGACGGCCGCAGCGCCTCCATGTCGCGGAGCGAGTTGCTCGTCGTGCCGGCCGGAAGCCGGGTGCTCCGGCGGGTGCGCGGAACCGCCGACGAGTGTGTTGGTTCCGCGGCTACGCGCGCGGTCTCGACCGCGGGTTCGGGCTCGGTCGCAGCCACGAGCTCGGCTTCTGTGCCGGCCTTAACCGTTTCGGCGACGACTTCGTTCTCTCGTTCGAGGGCCAGCACCGGCTCGGAGAGGACCTCGAACACTGCCTCGGTGATGACCTCGGGCTCCGACTCGGCGGCGACCTGGGGCTCAGGCTCGGAGGGGACCTCGGGCTCGAACACCGAAGGCGGGCTGCTGAGGCGTGAGTCGAGGTCGTCGTCCTCGCTGAGCAGGTCGTCCGGGTCGAGGAGGAGTTCCTGGAGAGCCTGGGTCACCTCGGCATGCTGCGGCGGGATCGTGTCGGGAGCCCAGGGTTCCGAGATGAGATCGTGCAGAGCAGCCAGGAGGGCGGGCTTGCTGATGGGCAGGGGGAGGACGTCTGCGGCCGGCAGCTGGCGCATCTCTGGATCGTCCCAGCCGGGCCGGTCACTGGACACGAGCAGCACGGGGGCGAGCTTGGCGTGCGCCCTGAGATTGGTGACTGCCGCCACTGCCAGCTTGGGGTTTTCAAGGTCGAGGATCAGAGCGTCGGCGTCGTCGCCGCCACTGATCCACTCGGCGAACGCGGGGGGACGTAGGTCGACGACCTCGTAGTCCGTCGCCGACAACCCCATGGCCATCGCGGGGTTGCGGGAGACCACCAGGACGCGCGCCACGGTTAGTTGAGGCGGCCGTTGAACGAGTGAAAGATCGTGATTGCGGCCGGCCCTAGGATGACCACGAACAACGACGGCAGGATGCAGAAGATGAGCGGGAAGAGGATCTTCACCGGCACCTTTTGGGCGACCTCCTCCGCTCGCTGACGGCGTTTGGTGCGCATGTCCTTTGCCTGCACGCGGAGCACCTGTGCGATCGGGATGCCGAAGGCGTCTGCCTGCACCATGGCCGTCACGAATCCGCGAAGTTCCGGCAGATCGGAGCGCTCCCCTAGGGCCCGCAGCGCATCAACGCGGCCGAGGCCGATCTGCATCTCCTGGAGAACCCGAAAGAATTCGTCCGCCAGGGGGCCGGTCGTGTTGCGAGCGACCTGCGACAGCGCGGCATCGAACGCCAGACCGGCCTCCACCGAGATGGTGAGGAGGTCCATCGCATCCGGCAGCTCACGACGGATCTGCTCTCGCCGGTTATATGCGAGCTGGTAAACCGCGAGGTCGGGCGCGAAGAAGCCGGCGAGGGCGAGCACGATCGTGAAGCCGAGGACTGTCAGAAAGCCGGCTCCGAGGGCAAGGGGGAGGACGACGCCGAGGGCGAGCCCCCCGATCATGCCAAGCATCTTGAAGGCGATGACCCGGTCGACGTCCCACTGAGGTGGGTTGCCGGCCAGCTCGAGTCGGTGACGAATCCGCGCCACCTGGTCGCCTGCCGTCAGCCGTCGTCCGAGCCGGGTGAACCTCGTCAGTATCGGGGCGACGACGCGGTCGCCGAACGGACGGTCGAGCTCGTCCTGCATCGACTGAGGGGCCGCACGGATGGCCTGGACCGCGGCCAGCGATCTCGACACCTGCTGGCGCTCGGCGGTGATAGCACCCACCGTCGCGAGCGCCAGCGCGATGGCGAGGAAGATGCCTCCCAGCCCGAAAACGAGGAGCATGCTGGCGTCCACTAGACCTCCACCTTCACGGCCTTGCGCATCCACAACGCCCCGATGAGGAGCAGGACGACGCCGACGCCGAGGAGCAGCCAGCCGAGAAGCTCGCTGACGAGTGGTCTGAGATAGCTCGGCTGCGCGAGGACGAGGTACAGGGCAAAGACGATCGGCAGCAACCCGAGGATCCATGCCGACAGACGACCCTCCGCGGAGAGCACCTTCACCTGGCGACGGAGCGTCTCGCGGTCGCGGAGGGTGTCGGACACAGTCGTCAGCAGCTCGGCCAGGTTGCCACCGACCTCGCGCTGGATCCGGATGGCCATGACGACCCAGGCGAAGTCCTTGCTCTTCATCCGCTCCGCGATCCCCTCCATCGCGTCCTCCATCGGGACACCGAGCCGGGCCTCGATCAGGGCGCGATTGAACTCTCCCGTCACGGGTTGCGACCCCTCGCGAACAACCGTGTCCATGGCCTGCGGCATCGAGTAGCCGGCAGACAGGCTGCCGGCGACGAGCTGCAGGGTGTCCGGCAGCTGGGCGAGGAATGCCGACGTCCGGCGCGACTCTTTGACCGCCAGGTAGGCGTACGGCAGCCCGAGACCTGCCGCCAGGCCGATCACCGTCCAGACAATCTTGCCGCCAGAGACGAGTAACAGGACCAGGGCTGACCCGATTGCGATCGCCAGGTGTATGAGCATCCATTCGGCCGCTCGTAGCGGTACGCCGGCAGCCTCCAAGCGCAGCGCCAGCGCACTCTCGAAGTCACGCTTGTCGACCACCTTGCCTGCCAGCTCGACGGCACTGCGGGCGACCTGGCTGCTGCCCAGGGCCGTGGTCGTCTCCTCCTGCTTGACCGGTGCCCTGCCTGTCAGCGTGTACAGGGAGAGGCGGCGGCGGACGCGCCCGGACTTCTCGTCGCGGTTCACCGTGCCGAGCGCGACGTAGACAATGAGCAGCAATCCGACGAAGAGGGCACCGAGCAGATAGGGCAACGTCGTCGAGTCGACTAGGGATGATCCGCTGGCCTCGACTGGTGTCGGGCCCGCGATCTGCGTCGGACTTGCGGTCACAGGTGCGAAGTTCGTGACCGAATCTCCGACCGTCGCCTCGCCAGCCTTCGCCTTGACCTCCACCTGCGCCGACTGTCTCACGTCACTCGGAAGTTCCGCGGTGATGAGCACTCGCGAGGAGATGTCGGCAGCCTTCTGTTCGAACACTTGGGCGAGGTCTGCAGTGCCGCGGTGATGACCTTGCCGTTGGTCTCGGAGGCCAGGGTGGTCAGAGAGGCTGGTGTGACGCCTCCGCCGATGTAGACGGAGTCGATCGCTACATGCGCGGCCTTCGCCTTGGCCACGACGCTGTCGCTCGTCGCCGTGCTCGGGCCGAACTGCTTACCGTCAGAGAGGACGAGCACGCTCGTCGAGTCCGCTCCGGACGTCTGGTCGATGGCGGACGCGATGCCATCGAAGAGCGCGGTGCCGAGAGAGTCGCTCGTAGTCAGGCTCTCGATCGCGCTGGCGAGCCGCTCCCGGTCGTTCGTAGGTGGCAGCACGACGGTGGCGGTATCGGCAAAAGCAACGAGGCCGACCTCGTATCCGTCGAGTGCGTCCAGGAAGGTGGTGGCGGCCGCCTTGGCGGCCTCGATCTTTCCGCCAACGGCCATGCTGTGGCTCGTATCGATCGCGAGGATGGCGCGGCGGACTCCAGTCGTGCTGGAGCCGGCGTCATCGGCTTGACTCGGAACTGGCTTGCCGTCCACCGTCACGACAACGCTGTCCGGGTCGATCGTCGTGCCCTCGGGCAGGCCGTCCGCTTGGAACTCGAGGGTGAGCGTGGTCCCGTCGCGCACGTTCGAGACGATGCGACCGCCGTTGACGTCCTCCGCCGCGGCGCTGGTCAAGGCCAGGCACTGCACAGCGACCAGGCACGCGACGATTCCCAGGACGCGACCTGATAGGTGACGGCCCCTGATCATCGCCCGAACTTCTCGAAGGCGAAGATCGTGGGGTCCACGGTGACGCCGGACGCCGCGAGCTTGTCGATGAACTTGGGTCGCAGCCCAGTCGACTTCAAGGTGCCCAGCGATCGGCCGGCTTCGTCGAACCCCGCGCTGTAATCGAAGAGGAAGAGATCCTGGAGGGTGATGACATCACCCTCCATGCCGACCACCTCGGTGACGTGGGTGATGTGCCTCGTGCCGTCCTTGAACCTGGCCTGCTGCACGATCAGGTCGATCGCGCTCGACACTTGCTCGCGGATGGCGCGGACCGGCAGATCCACGCCCGCCATCAGCACCATCGTCTCGACACGCGATAGCACGTCGCGCGGTGCGTTGGCGTGGACCGTACAGATCGATCCGTCGTGGCCGGTGTTCATCGCCTGGAGCATGTCGAGCGCGGCCGCGTCACGGATCTCACCGACGACGATGCGGTCCGGCCGCATACGGAGGGAGTTGCGGACCAGGTCACGAATCTTGACCTCCCCGCGGCCCTCGATGTTGGGCGGCCGGGCCTCCAAGCGGAGCACGTGGTCCTGGTGCAGCTGCAGCTCGGCGGCGTCCTCGATCGTGATGACGCGCTCCTCGCCCGGGATGAACGAGGAGAGGACATTCAGGGTCGTCGTCTTGCCGGCGCCGGTGCCACCGGAAACCAGAATGTTGAGCTTGCCGCGCACGCACTTCTCGAGGAAGTCGGAGACGGTGCGGCTCAGGGTGCCGAAGCCGATCAGGTCCTCGACCATGTACGGGTCGGCGGAGAACTTCCGGATCGTGAGCAGCGAACCGTCGATTGCGAGAGGCGGGATAACCGCGTTGACGCGACTACCGTCGGGCAACCGAGCGTCGACCATGGGGCTGGACTCGTCGACACGACGACCGACTCGGGCCACGATCTTGTCGATGGTGCGGCGCAGGTGAGCCTCGTCGGTGAAGGTGCCCTCGACGGCATGCACACGGCCGGCGCGCTCGATGAAGATGGCGTCGAAGCCGTTGACCATGACCTCGGTGATGTCGGGGTCACGCAGGTAGGGCTCCAGCGGACCGTAGCCCAGGATGTCGTCGGCGATCTCCTGCGCAATGCGCGCGCGATCAGCGACGGTGAGCGGCGTGTCCTCCTGCGCCAGCACCTCCTGGAGAGTCTGGCGGACCTTCTGCTCCAGCTCGGACTGTGTCAGCCGCGAGTCGTAGAGCTTGGGGCCGAGATTGTCCAGCAGCGTTTGATGCACGGTGCGCTTGAGGTCGCTGAACGGATCGACGCTGCGGCGTGCCCGAGGGGCGGCGGAAACGAAGCTGCCGTCCCCGCCGCTGTTGTCCTGCGGGGCGACACCTCGGTCGCGCTTCGCGGCGGCGAGCCGATCGGCAAGGCTCATGTGGACTTCGCCTTCCTGCGGAGCAAACCGCGGCGGTCGGTGCGTAGCTCGCTGGGAATGTTGCCGCCCTCACCGGCGGTCGCCGCGTTGGCGGCGACGTTGCGCTCGGCGAAAGCCTTGATGGCCATGCTGACCGGATGCTTGGGGTCGTCGAGGACGATCGGGACGCCTCGATTGATGGAGGCCGGCACGTCCCGGGAGCTCGGGATCTGCGCCGCGATGGGGGCCTTGAGCGTCTTCTCGACCTCGCCCAGGGCCAGCCCCACCTTGGAGTCCGCACGGTTGAGTACGAGCCGCCACCTATCGCGCGGGTAGTTCAGGAGATCCAAGGTCTCCAGCGTCAGCTTGAGATTCTTCAGAGCCGGGATGTCCAGGGTGGCCAGCAGGGCAACCAGGTCGCTCTGGTCGAAGGCGGCCAGTACGTGGTCGTCGAATGCCGGCGGGGTGTCGACCACGACGAAGTCGAACTGCTGCTTGAGCAAGGTCAGCACCTTGGACACCAGCGAGGCCGGGATCGACTCGGCAGTCCCGGGCTCGATGGGTGCGACGAGTGTCGTCAGGCCGGGGGAATGCGGTGTCAGCAACGACTGCACCGCCGAGGCGTCGAGGCTGTCGGCGAGCGGGACGGCGTCGGCGATGGTGTGCGCCGGGAACAGCTGCAGCGCGATTGCGACGTCCCCGAACGCCAGGTCGAGGTCGACGAGACAGACCTCTCGACGACCGCGGTCGGCGAGCGCGGCCGCGAGGTTGGTGGCCAGCGTCGTCTTGCCACAACCGCCCTTCGCGGAGAACACGGTGATCAGTTGGCCGCGGCTGGGAGCCTCGCCGGAGCTGGTCGTGCCCTCAACGGTCTCCCGGAGCTGGCGGGCGAGCTCGCGAGCGCGGCGGACGGCACTGTTGAGACCTGCGAGGTCACGTTCCTCGATCACCTCGAAGACCCCGGACCGCAGCGCCTCCGTCAGGACGGAGGTATCGACCCGGCGGCGGACGAGGATGACCGCCAGGCTGGGCCGGGTCACCCGCATGGCCGCGGCCAGCGAGAGGGCTGCCGACTGGTCAATGGTCGGTCCGAGGACGACGGCGTCCTCACTGAACTGGGTCTCGAGGTGCCGGCGCAGGGCGTCGAGCGACGGCAGCACCATGCTGTCCGGGCCGAGCGCGGAGTGCAGAGTCTCCGAGATGTTCCGGTCGAGGTCGACTATCGCCGTCATATCAGTTGAACAAGTTCTTCGAGTTTGCGCAGGCGTCGAACTTGCTGACCTTGGATTTGTCGTTCAACAGGCCGAATGCGAGCTTGCCACCAATGTTCTGGGCGTAGACGATCTTCTGCGCTTCCTCTTGATTCGCTGACACGGTCAGCAGCGCGCGGGGGATCTGCTCGGTCTGGGCCGCGTCTCCCGAGCCCGTGGTCGTGGTGACCACCGTCGCCTGCCCCGCGGCGATGATGTCCACCTCCGGGAGCAGCACGCAGGTCGAGTCCTGGCCGGCGTCGGGACCCGATGTCGGGGTGGTGGTCATGAACAGCACGACCTTGGAACCTGGTCCCACAAATCCGGCGACCCGTCCGACGTCGTCCATCTGGAGGCTCACGGCCATTTCACCGGGGGCGATGGGCAACTGCGTCGCCTGGCTCACCTCACCGAACTGCGTCGCAAGAATCGGCTCTCCGGCGGCGATGGGCGCAAGCGCCGACAGCGTGGCGATCGATGAGATGTCACTCATGACCGGGAGACCCTTGACGCTCTTGGCGAGATACTCCTGAGTGCCGATGGCGCTGAGGTCGCTGGCTTGCTGCGCAGTCTGCCCGACGGGAATGGGTGCGGTGGCCACCAAGATGTTGACCAGCTTGTAGTCGGCACCGGCGCGCTCATCCACGCCGTTGACGTAGAGGAACACGCCCGTGGTCCCGAGCGCCGCGATGACCAGCGCAGCGATGAGGAGAAGAGTGCGTCGTCCCATGAATCCTTCAATCGACATGTTCGCAGCAGAGTTGAGCGGGGAGCCGTCACAGCCTGTCCATCTGGCCACCCGGCCAGCTCCGACGCTCCGACGTTACCTAGCCGTGCGTGACCAGGTAGCCAAATGCCCCAATCTCATGCCTTCAGGGGGTGCTCCCAGGGCGCCCGTCGGAGCTCGACAGTGCCACGCGTGCACGGGCAACCATCACGTATGAGCCGAATCCGGCGAGCCGGCGCCGGTTCAGCCGCTGGCGACGGTCGTCACGACAGAGGCCCGGAGCCCGGGGTCGGCCCAGCGGGAGGCACTTCGAACTGCCCGGCGGGCACTGAGCAGGAGGAACGGGACGGCGAGGACGAGCGGCCACTGCCAGGGCGCCACCTCCGCGAGGGTGGAGAACAAGATCGCCACCAACGTCGTCGAGAGGGCAAGCCGTGCCGAGTACGCCGCCATAACCCCGGGCGGGGCCGGGGTGTCGCGAGGCCCCCGTAGGTCCGCCCGGTGAGGGTTCGTCAGCGAGAGCTCCATGCACAGAGCTACGACACGCGCCAAGGCTACGAGGGAGCACGAAAGCAGGGCGGTCACCTGCGCCCTGGACGGCGCTTCTCCGACCCGGAGCAGGGCGGCGCCAAGTGTCAGCATGATCGACACAAGGCATGTCTCGGCGACGACCTGCGTCTTCGACCAGAACGCGAGGGACGGTCGACGAGGGAGGGTCTCGAGCCAGACGGCGCCCGATCCGTCGAGACAGAACGCGTTGACGCCGAAGAGCAGGCCGGCGCCGGCCGAGACGAGGCCGGGAAGGAAGACGAGCGACGACCACTCGAGACCGGCGACTGCTGCAACGCTGCCGGGCAGGAGGCTGAGCACCACGAGACCGCGTCTGAGGGGCGCTGACCGCCAGACGCTCGCCCGGTCGGTGGCCAGCGTCGCGGCGCGCTCGGTCCGCGGCATGGCACGCCGACCGACCAGCGCGGACGAGATCCTCGCGCCGAGGTCGCCGGGCTGACGAAGCGACCAAGCGCATGCCCGCCGACCCAAGGCATCCACGATGACGGTCAGGGAGAGAAGCAGCGTTGTCGTCAGTGCCCAGGGCTGGTAAACCCCGTTGGACGGACCGACAGCCGCACTGACGACACCGGTCGTCGGTGCACGGTCAAGTACAGCGCCGACGTGCTGCGTGAGGATCGTCGCGAGGGCGACCGCGACGAGCAGGCCAGCGGCCGACCACGTCGCGATGCGGCCGATCCAGGTGGCGCGGACCCCGATGACCGCCCAGGCAAAGGCTTGACCAGCCACGGTCACGAACCCGACGTACGCCAGGCAGGTGACCAGGCCGAGCGGGGAGGCAACCGACGGACCGATGGTGAAGGACGTGAGGCCGAGCAGTGCGACCAGTTGTGTCGTCCACGCAAGGTTGAGAGGTGTCAGCGCGAGGGAGACGAGGTACTGCGTACGGCCCGTGACGGGATACGCGACGAGCTGGTCCGGCGGGAACAGGTCGTTGCCGCCCCCGGCGACCAACGGGGCGATGATCGCCAGCAGAGCGACGGACAGATACGCGGTCGGGGCGAGCAGGGTGACCTCGAAACTCCGCTCCCGGGGCAGCAGCAGGCCGATGATAACGGCGGCGACGCACAGGAGCGGGACGGTCGCTGCCAGGGCTGCGAACCCGCGTCGGGCCCGCGGAGAGCGGACCATCCGCCATCGCAGGCCGACCAGTGCCGAGACCTGGGCGTGGCTCATGACAGGAGCGAGCGGTAGCGGGCGGCGCCTGCGGGGCCGGCAAGCTCCACCGCTGGGGCCGCCGCGACGACAGCGCCGTGGCGCAGGACGACGGCCTCCTCGCAGGCCTGGACGGCGAGATCGAGGAGGTGGGTCGAGACCAGCACGGCGGACCCGGCCAGCCGGTGCTCGCGGATGACCTCCATCGTGGCCTCCACCCCGAGCGGGTCGACCCCGTCGAAGGGCTCGTCGAGCAGCAGGACGTCGGGCATGTGGAAGGCGGCCAGCACGACGGACATCCGGCGCCCCATGCCGTGGCTGAACCCGGCCGTGATCCGGTCCGTGGCACCTCCCAGGTCGAACCGGTCGAGCAGGTCGGCGGCCCGGCTCTCCCAACCGGCCGGCAGGTGACGCAGGGTCGCGGCGAGCTGGAGGTGCTCCCAGGGAGTCGCCCGCGGTATCAGGCCACCGACGTCGGGGCAGTAGCCGACCCGGGTCTTCGCGGCGGACGGGTCGCGCACCGCGTCCACACCGGCCACCGTCACCGTTCCGCCGCTGGGGGGGAGGACGCCGGCCAGGACGCGCAGCGTCGTCGACTTGCCGGCACCGTTGCGCCCGACCAGGGCGACCGAGGCCCCTGGGGCGAGCGTCAGGTCCACGTGGTCGACGGCCACGACCGAGCCGAAGTGCACGGTCAGGTCGCGCACCTCGACGACGGACGACATGCCGAGGATTCTCACCCACCGACGCGGCGGGCGGGCCCGATCTAGGAGTAGAGGGCGTCGATCTCGGCTGCGTGCTCCTTCATGACCACGCCGCGCTTGAGCTTCATCGACGGCGTCAGGGCGCCGCTCTCCTCGGTCCACTCGGCCGGAAGGATCTTGAACTTCTTGATGGCCTCGGCCTTGGACACGGCCTTGTTGGCGTCGTCGACGGCCAGCTGGATCTCGGCGATCACGTCGGGATCCTCGGCGGCCTCGGCCAGGGACATCCCGGCCTTCCCGTGCTGCGCGAGCCACGCTGGGAGGGCCTCCTCGTCGAGCGTGGTCAGGCAGGCGATGTAGGGCTGGGCGTCGCCGACGACCATGCACTGGCTGACCAGCCGGTGCGCCCTTAGCCGGTCCTCGAGCACGGCCGGCGCGACGTTCTTGCCCCCGGCGGTGACGATGAGCTCCTTCTTGCGGCCGGTGATCCGCAAGCAGCCGTCCTCGTCCAGCTCGCCGATGTCGCCGGTGGAGAACCACCCGTCGCGCAGCGCCTCGGCGCTGGCCGACTCGTTGTTGTAGTAGCCGACGAACACCTGGCCGCCCTTGATGAGCACCTCGCCGTCGTCGGCGATCCGGATCGAGACGCCCGGGATCGGCCGGCCGACGGTCCCGATCTTCATCATCCCGGGCGTGCAGACCGTGGACGCGGCGGTCGTCTCGGTGAGGCCGTAGCCCTCGAGCACGGTCAGCCCGATGCCGCGGAAGAAGTGGCCGAGCCGCGGGCCGAGCGGAGCCCCGCCGGAGACGGCCCAGCGCACCCTGCCGCCCAGGGCCGCGCGAAGCTTGCCGTACACGAGCTTGTCGAAGGCGGCGTGCTTCGCGCGCAGCGCCAGCCCGGGGCCGCCGTGGTCCATGGCCTCGCTGTAGGCGATCGCGGTGTCTGCGGCCGCGTGGAAGATCTTGCCCTTGCCCGCGGCCTCGGCCTTCTGCTCGGAGGAGTTGTAGACCTTCTCGAACACGCGGGGGACCGAGAGGATGAACGTCGGCTTGAACGTCGCCAGGTCCGCGAGCAGGTTCTTGATGTCCGCCGTGTGACCCAGCTCGGCTCGGGCCATCACCACGCCCACCTCGATCATCCGAGCGAAGACGTGGGCGAGCGGCAGGAAGAGCAGCGTCGACGCGCCCTCGTCCTGGAAGACGCTCGCCAGCGTCGCATCGGAGTCCTTCGCACTGATGACGTTCGCGGCCTCGAAGAGGAAGTTGCCGTGCGTGAGCTCGCAGCCCTTCGGCCTGCCGGTGGTCCCGGAGGTGTAGATGATGGTCGCGAGGTCGTCGGGCGCCGCGACTGTACGGCGGGCCCCCAGGTCACCGTCCGCCACTGTGCGGCCCGACGCGGTCAGGTCGTCGACGGCCCCGCTCTCGATCGTCCAGACGTTGTCGAGGTCGCCGAGGGTCTGTCGGACCTCGTTGACCACGGCGAGGTGGTCGGGTGTCTCCACGATGCACGCCACCGCGCCCGAGTCGCTCAGGATCCACTGCACCTGCTCGGCCGAGGAGGTCTCGTAGATGGGCACGGTGACCGCGCCGGCGGTCCAGATCGCGAAGTCGACGAGCGTCCACTCGTAGCGCGTCTTCGACATGAGGGCGACGCGGTCCCCTTGCCCGATCCCGGCGGCCATCAGCCCCTTGGCGACACCGTGGACCTGGGTGAGGAACTCGCTGCACGTCACGTCCAGCCAACGGTCGCCGGCGCGTCGCTTGAACACCACCTTGTGGGGGGCCTGGACTGCGTTGTCGACCACGATGTCGCTGAGGTTGCCGGTGGCAGCGGCTGGAGCCAGCACGGGGGAGGTGTACTCGTCCACGGTCGGTGCGCTCCTCGTGTCGTCCCGGTGGCGTCCAGGAAACTTTGCCGTGACCTTACTTGCCGGTAGCCGCCGAGTCAGCCCCTCGCAGCACCCGGCATCCTGGCCGGGTGCCCGCCCTGGACATCGCTGACGACACCTTCGTGGCCCGCCCGCCCGAGGTGGTCGCCACTGCCGTCGGCGACCCTCGGGCGTGGTCCCGGTGGTGGCCGGACCTGCAGCTGACCGTCACCCGGGACCGCGGCGTCAAGGGCGTCCAGTGGGCCGTGGGCGGCGCACTGACCGGGAGCATGGAGGTCTGGCTCGAACCGGTGCCCGGCGGGACGGTCGTGCACTGGTACCTGCGCGCGGAGCCGCCCGCAGGTCAGCGGAGGCTGACCGACCGGCGGCTCCGGCGGTCGCGTGAGGCGCGCGTCCTGGCCTGGAAGGTGACCGCCTTCACGCTCAAGGACGGGCTGGAGGGGGCCGATTGGGTGACATGAGCACCTCGACCGCGCATTCCCTGCGCTGCCCGCGATGCTCGGCCACGCTGCGCGCGGGCACCGAGTGGTGCTCGCTCTGCTACGCCGACCTGCGCCGGCCGCGCGAGGAGCTCGCGGCGCCGTCGGCCGCCGGGGACCTCCCGTTGCCCCGGCCGGTCGACCAGGCAGCGCCGGCGCACCCCGACCCCGTCCCGCCGGTCAGCTCGTCGCTGGTCGCGCAGCCGACCCGGTCCGGGGGCAAGCACGCGAAGAAGGCGGAGTTCGGGGCCGTCACCGCGCCGCCCGACGACGAGGTGGAGCGGCTCGCCGACCAGCTGCTGGCGGAGCTGGCCGCGACCGAGGGCGGCAGCCCGCTGGGCGCCGCGTCCGGTCTCGTCGACACCACGGGCAAGCGGATCGCGCTCGTCGCGGGAGCCGGGCTGGGGCTCCTGCTGCTGCTCGTCGTCCTGATGGCCGTGGTGGGCGCGCTGCTCTGATCTGAGGCTCCAGTAGCCTCTGCCGCATGGCGGAGCGCACCGAGTCCAGCATCGTCGTCGACGCGGCCCCCGCAGCGGTCATGCACGTGATTGCCGACTTCGAAGCCTACCCGGAGTGGACCGGGGCCGTGAAGCAGGTGGAGGTCCGTTCCAGCGGAGCGGACGGTCGCGCCGAGGAGGTCTGGTTCAAGCTGGACGCCGGGGCGATCAAGGACACGTACACGCTCGCCTACACCTGGAAGGGCCAGCAGGAGGTGCGCTGGAGCCTGGTCGAGGCCGAGCAGATCGTGAAGACGATGGACGGCGCCTACCTGCTCGCCGACAACGGCGACGGCTCCACCACGGTCACCTACCAGCTCGTGGTCGACGTCAAGATCCCGATGCTCGGGATGATCAAGCGCAAGGCCGAGAAGGTCATCATCGACACCGCTCTCAAGGAGCTCAAGAAGCGGGTCGAGGGCTAGCGACCGTGACCGAGAACGCCCGGTCGCAGGACCGGACCCCGCCGCCGCACGGCTCGATGGCCGAGGAGGCCGCGAAGCTCGTCGACGTCGCACACCTGTGGCTCGCCGCCCAGTCCGCCCACTCGAGCCGTCCCCCCGAAGGAGACGTGTGGGCCGAGGCGACCGCCGACAGCGCGCCGCCCGAGTGCCACGGCTGCCCGTACTGCCGGGTGCGCCGCGCGCTGTCCGACGTCAGCCCGGAGGTGTACGAGCACCTGGCCGACGCCGTCTCCTCGCTGGGGGCCGCGCTGCGCGCGCTGGACAGCAGCCGCCGCCGATGAGCCTGACGATCGGCGTCGACGTCGGGGGCACCAAGGTCGCCGGTGGTGTCGTCGACGAGCACGGCGCCATCCTCGACCAGCACCGGGTGCACACGCCGGCGCGCGACGCCGAGGCGACCACCGCCGCCATCACGGCAGTGATCGAGACGCTGCGGGCGGACCGTTCGGTCGAGGCGGTCGGCATCGGCATCGCCGGGTTCGTCGACGCGGCACGGTCCACCGTGTACTTCGCGCCGAACCTCCTGGGCTGGCGCAACGGCCCGCTCCGGCAGGAGGTCGAGCAGCGGGTGGGTCTGCCGGTCGTGGTCGAGAACGACGCGAACGCCGCGGCCTGGGGCGAGGCGCGGTTCGGCGCCGGCCGCGAGGAGCGGTTCATCGTGTGCGTCACGGTCGGCACCGGTGTCGGCGGAGGCATCGTCGTCGACCGCCAGCTCTACCGCGGCGGTTACGGCGTCGGTGCCGAGATCGGCCACATCCAGATGGTGGAGGACGGGCGGCAGTGCGGCTGCGGGCAGCGTGGCTGCTGGGAGCAGTACGCCAGCGGCGGTGCCCTGGTGCGGGACGCGCGCGAACGGGCAGCAGAGTCCCGCGCCGACGCCGAGGTCCTGCTCGGGCTCGGCGACGGCACGCCGGAGGGCATCGCCGGCGAGCACGTCACGGAGGCGGCGCAGCAGGGGGACCCGGTGGCCAAGGCGGCGTTCGACGCGCTGGGGCACTGGCTGGGACAGGGGCTGGCCGACCTGGCGGCTGTGCTCGACCCGGAGTGCTTCGTCCTGGGAGGCGGCGTGTCCGAGGCCGGCGCACTGGTGCTCGACCCGACCAGGGTCGCGTTCGAACAGCTCCTCACCGGCCGCGGCCGGCGTCCGACCGCGCAGGTGGTGCTCGCCCAGCTGGGCAACGATGCCGGACTGGTCGGGGCGGCGGACCTCGCCCGCTACCGGTAATTCTCCCGACGCCCAACAGCACGGTTCATTCCTGGTCATAGGAACCCATTTCGGCGCCCCGTGGCAGGTTCGCTTTGGGTAGTTGAGCGCTCGAGCCTTGTCCCCCCACCTCATGCATGCCGTCACTTCTGCCGACCATGCTTGCGGAAGGTCGGAAACACTTACCCTGTTGAGTGCGATCCTCGTAGGGGAACTGAGACTCGCGGCCCTGCCGCAGCACTCAGCGCTGAGGCGCGGGGATAGGAGTGAGGTTCACGGTGGCGCGTCGTTCTCTGCAGCGGTCCGACAGGGGCGCTGCCGCTGTGGAGTTCGCCTTGCTGTTTCCCGTGTTCATCACCTTGTGCATCGGGATGATCACCTTCGGGTTCGCTTTCGCGAACTGGATCAACGTCACGCAGGCCGCGCGAGAGACCTCCCGTTTCGGTGCGACCTACCCGGTCTCCGCTTCGCCGGGCGGGGACACCGACAGTTGGCTCGACGAGGTGGGGGCTGTCGCAGCGGAGAGCGCTGGCATCGATGTCGCCACTGCGGACGCAAGTTCGTACTTCATCTGCATCGCCCTCTTTGACACGAGTCAATCCCCCGCGATCTCGGAGATCAGGACGTGGGGGAGCGCTACCAGTGAGAGCACGACGTGCACGCACTCCGGCATCACCGACAGCCGCGTCGAGGTGGCCATCGTCAAACCCTCAGACGTCAATTGGGTCTTCGGTGGTGGCCACCTGCCCATCAGCGGCAGGAATACCAGCAGATACGAGCCCGCGGGTTCCGCACCGTGACCCGGTTTCGGCAGGCGCGCGCTTCGGGTGACGCCGGCGTGTACGCGATCTTGTACGCCGTCCTGGTCGTCGCTCTGTTCGGCGTGGCGTCGTTCGTAGTCGACCTCGCCTCCCTTCGTGAGGGACGTGCACAAACGCGGTCGGCGGCAGACTCTGCGGTCGTGGCTGCGGCCGCAAGGCTGAATGCGATCAGCCCCGCGTCGTCGGATCCACGTGCGGGATGCCTCGACGGCTGGAAGTACCTCCGAGCCGGCATTCACGGCCTACCCGACGGCAGCGGCACGTGCACCACTCTGCCCACCACAGGGACGTCGTGCAGCATCACGACGGCCCCCAGGACGGCGCAGTACACCAGTCCTGACGGGAAATGGACTGTCCGGTTCACCTGGCCGGTCGCTACCAACTCGCGGCTCATGACGGAGCCCGACTCAGCGCCCGCGGACACCAGCAATCGACAGTCGGCCGACCCCGCCTTCGACGGTACGGATCAGCAGCGCTGCTTTCGCATCGGTGTGGAGGTCTTCCACGAGAGCGACCTCGGTTTCTCGGGCATCGTCGGGGTGAGCCACGCGTCGACGCGGGCAGCCAGCGTCGGACGCAACCTCGAGAAGGGGTCGACGAGCGATGAAGTCGCCGCTCTGAACGTCCTGGAGCAGACCCAGTGTCAGGTAGTCACCACGTCGGGCAACGCCAAGATCACCGTGAACGGGTTCGGTGAGCGGGCCGGCATCATCGCCGTCGAGTCATCGGCAACCGACGCCGGCAGTTCGTGCTCGGGCGCCAGCAAGGCCGCCATCTCGCCCAGCCAGACGGGCAACAACTGGATCCGCGCGAATGGTCCCATAGGCGAGGTGGGGGGAGGGGTAATCGGTTCCTACGCTCTCAACCCGTCACCTAAGGGCCGTCCTGCGAAGGCGTACGTCAACGTCAATCGCATCAGTCCCACGCCCTCCCTGATGACAGATCGATACGGCACAAAGCCCGTCACGGATGTCTTCGATTGCACGGCGGGTTGCGCACCGGGTGGGGGCAACTACATCACTGCGTTGAAGCAGTTGTACGGGACGCCGACGACGGCTCCCGTCGGCTTCACCAAGGTGACTGCAGCCGTGGCTCCAGGCTTCTCGTGCAGCATGGGCCCGAACGCCCCCACGGTGACTGTTCCGTCAGGCAAGTGGTTCGTCGACTGCGACACGTTGTCGATCTCGAACAAGCTCATCTTCAGAGGCGGCACGATCGTCACAAGGGGCAGCATCGAGGTGGGCAGCAGTGGCAGTTGTCTGGCAGTCAACGTGAGTGTCTGTCCTCCGTCTGTGGTGCCTGCGACAGCCACGACCCCCGTCACGACTTTGCCAGCCCCTACCGGGGATGCGCTCCTGTACATCGGAAACGGCCGGTTGTACAAGGTGGCTCAGGCCGGGATCTACATGCCCCAGACGTTCACGTTCCTAAACAACGGCTGGACCGAGCTCGGCGGCGGCAACAATGGCGGCGCCCTCTTCATGACCACCCCGTTGGCGACCGCATGCGGCACAGACCTGGCATGCGCCTACGCCAAGTTCCGGAAGCTCGTGCTGTGGAGCGAGAGCAGCCATGACCACTCGATCGGCGGCCAAGGGGGGCTGGTGCTCCGAGGTGTTCTCTACACGCCGAACGCCAAGACCAACCTGGCCGGTCAGGCCGGGAACACCCAGACGAACGCACAGTTCTGGACGAAGTCGTTGGACGTGACGGGGCAGGGCGAACTCACGATGAGCGCCGACCCCGAGTCCTCGGTTGCACGACCGGTTGCAGGCGTTGCGCTGATCCGGTAGGCGGCGACGTCGCAGGGCCCGGTCCCTGCGCCCGTCGTCAGCGGACCGGAGTCGCTCAGGTTGGTGAGGTAGCCTTTCCGCTGGGTAGCGTCAGCGGGTGGCCACCGAGCTGAAGGTCCTGTCCTGGAACGTGCACGGGTTGCGCGACGACACCGCGGCGTTGACGTCGCTCGTCCGGCAGCTCGACCCGGACGTCGTGTGCATCCAGGAGGCACCCAAGTTCTTCCGCTGGCGTGCACGGGTGGCGCAGCTGGCGCGCGAGTGCGGGCTGCTCTACGTCACGGGCGGCGGAACCACCGGCGGGACCACGCTCCTGGCGCACCTCCGTGTCGACGTGGAGCGGACGGCCGAGCTCGCCCTGTCCCGCTACCGGCTCGGCTGGCCCGACCGCGGGGTGGCGGCCGCGGTGCTCCGCAAGTCCGGCGCCCGGCTGGCGGTCGCCAGCCTGCACCTACCCCTGCCCGAGACCGAGCGGGTCGACCACGTGCGGCGGGCGCTGGACGTGCTCCGTGCGGGAGGTGTGGAGCACGCCTTCGCGGCTGGCGACCTCAACGAGCGGCCGGGGCGCGCGGCGTGGACCTTCATCGAGGAGCACGGGATGCGCGACCTCGGGCCGACGAGCGGCGACACGTTCCCGGCGGTGCGCCCGGACCGGCGCATCGACGGGGCGTTCGCGACGCCGGCCGTCGAGGTCCTGGGCTACGACGTGGTGGACGACCACCGGGCGGCGGTCGGGAGCGACCACCGCCCGGTGCTGGTCACCGTGCGAGTGCCGTGAGCCTGAGCGGCTCGACGACGGAGAAGGTCGCCGTCCCGCCGTCGCTGGGGCTCGCGCGGAAGGTGCCGTCGAAGGTGCCGGTCACCCGGTAGCGGCCGAGCGTGGGCGGGGTCCAGCGCACGTTCGCCGTCCCACCCGACACCTGCGGTCGGAACTGCGCCGCGAACAGCCAGCCGTCGTTGGGGTCGAAGCGCTCGACGACCAGCGCCGCCGGCCCGTCGACTGCGGGGGAGACGCGGACCGCCAACGTGACGGGGCGGTCCGGTCCCACCGTGGCGCTTCGGCTGCCGTTGACCGTGGTCCGAGCCGAGGTGATCGCACGGGCGTGGCGTCGCAGGACGTACGCCCCGTTCGCGCCGTCCAGCGAGCGGACGGCGACGAAGTAGCGGCCGCGGCCGAGCCGCGCGTCGAGGCGGTGCCGCCCGCTGGCGAGCACCCGACCCCCGGCGGTCATGAGGACCACCTCGAAGCGGCGCTCGGTCGCCAGCCGGATCCGCATGTCGCTGCGGTGCGCCACCCCGAAGCGGTAGAGGTCGAGGGCGTCGAGCTCGCTGCCGCGCAGCGAGCCGCTGACGCCCGTGTCGGCCGCGAGGCGCAGGCCGGGGGCCGTGTCGTCGGCCAGCGCGGCGCCGACGCGCAGCCGGTACTTGAGCACCGCACGGCTCGAACGCGGGGCGGTCACCAGGATCGGGTACCGACCGGTGTGCTCGGCGACGAAGACCGTGTGGGCGTCGCACGAGACGTTGCGCAGCCATGAGCCGCCGAAGCTCCTCGTGCCGGCCGGGAAGAGCCTGAGGTTGACGCAGTCCTCGCCCACGGTGACCAGGTTCAGCCGGTACGTCCGGCCCCGCACCAGGTCGACGTACCAGGCGTCGTCCTGGTTGGCGAACCGCTGCACGGAGGCCGCCATACCGGTGGAAGGCAGCTTCGCGCCGGGCGCCTTCGCCGGGTCGTCGGGAACGACCATCCGCAGGGTGAAGGCGTCGTCGGCGGAGCCGGCGCGCGCGCCGACCTGCACGAGATACTCCGTGTTGCCGGTGACGTCGAGGTCGAGGGTTGCCTCGCCGCGCCGGTCGGTGGTGACGCAGCCGGCCTGGGTGAGCTGGGAGCGCTCGCGGGTGAAGACCGCGACGCTCGCGTCGAGGTCGCCTGCCGCGTCGAGCGCGAGCAGGACGGAGCGGTCCTTCGACGGCGTGAACGCGTACCAGATGGAGTTCTTCAGAGGCGCGCAGCCGAATGGCTCGTCGCTGTCGAGCGTTGCCTCGGCGGTGGTGCCGTGAACGGTGACGGGAAGCGCTCCTACCGGCTGGGCAGCAGCCCGAGCGTCGTTCGCCGGCACCGCAGCCGCCGCGGGCGACGCCGCCGCGAAGGGGACGGCCAGAGCGAGGGCGGCGGCAACGGCGACGCCACGCCAGGGTCGGGCCCCGGCACACAGGGCGGAGCGGGAACGTGCAGGCATGGCGACCCCCTTCCGGGCGACGCCGGACCGGCGTCGCAACTCGGCACGAGGACGCAGTCGGGCGTGCGCCGGTTCGGTCGAGGGTGCGACCGAAGGACGTACGAGACGTCAGGCGTCGTCGCCGGGGCGCTCCCCGGCGCGGTAGGCCGGCGCCAGCTCCAGCGCCAGCTGCTCGAGGAAGAGGCCGATGTCGGTGACGATGCCGCGGGCCTGGGCCGAGCCGCGGTCCGCGAGCTTCGTGACCGTCGCCGGGTTGATGTCGACGCACACCAGTGGGATCGACGCCGGCAGGATGTTGCCGGTCGCGACCGAGTGCAGCATGGTCGCCACCATGATGGCGAAGCCGACGTCCTTGAGGCCGCTGCGCATGGCGCGCTGTCCCTCGATCACGTCGGTGTAGACGTCGGGGAGCGGACCGTCGTCGCGGACCGAGCCGACCAGGACGAACTCCTTGCCGTGCTGCACGAGCGCGTGCATGACCCCGCTCGTGAGGAGCCCGCTCTCGACCGCCGCGGCGATCGACCCGGCCTTGCGGACCTGGTTGATGGCGCGGATGTGGTGCTCGTGCCCGTGTTCGACGCCGCGGCCCTGCTTGAGGTCGACGCCGAGCGAGGTGCCGAACAGGGACGCCTCGATGTCGTGGGTGGCCAGGGCGTTGCCGGCGAAGAGCACGTCGACGTAGCCCGCCTCGACGAGGGCGACCATCGCCGGGGCCGCACCGGTGTGCACGACCGCCGGGCCGCCGACCCAGAGGATCTTCCTGCCCTCGGCCTTGACGTCGCGCATCTGCTGCGCGATCTGGCGGACGAGCAGGGCCTGCGGCTTCTCCGACGACACCTCGGAGTTCATGAACTCGAAGCCGCCGACGCTGCGGTCGATCGCCGGTAGCGGCACCACCTTGACGCCGCCCGCGCCGCACACGAGCTGGTCGCCGGCGCGGATCTCGCTGACCGCGATGGTGCGCGCCCGGTCGCCCGTGACGAGGATCCCGCAGTCCATCTCGGGGTTCTCGACGGGCACCCAGTGGCCGCCGAGCCGCACCACGGTCTCCAGGTTGGTCGTGGAGTAGAAGTCGTCCGGGAAGACGCCGTCCTTCTCCACGACGCGCAGCGTCGCCTCGCCGGGGTCGGTCGGGTTCACGCCGTGCGTCTGCAGCCGCATGATGAGCCGCGAGATGTCGTCGTGGCTGTCGGACTTCACCGTCAGCCGCGCGTACGACTCGTCGGTGGGGGTCTTGCCCACCTCGAAGCGGTCGATCGAGTAGTCGCCGCCGTACTCGAGGATGTCGTCGAGCACCCGGGAGAGGACGCCGGAGTCGATGAGGTGGCCGCGCACCTCGACGGTCTCGCTGGTGCTCACGGGGGACTACCTCCTGGGTGGACGCTCAGACGACGGCGCCGTCGTCCGGTCCGGAGTCCGTGGGCGGACGGTCCTTCATCCGGGCGACGAGCGTGACGAAGCCTGCCACGAACCCCCCGACCGCCAGCAGACCGACCCACCCCTCCAGCTGCAGCCCGGCCAGCGCCGCGAGCACCAGCATCACCGGCCCGCCGACGAAGCCCGCCCATGCGAACCTCCCCACGCGGTCCATCTGCGGCAGCGGGGGAGGGGGCGGCGGCTGGTAGTGGTCCTCGGGGTCCTCGGCGCGCGGCAGGCGCGGCGCCTCCACCCGGTCGCGCAGCACGTCGAAGCCGATCGTCGGCCCGGTTGGCGCCTCGGCCTGGGCCGGCCGTTCGTCCTCGGTCGCGACGTCCTCCGCGACCGGCCAGCGCGGCACGGCGTCCTCGGTCTCCCGGTCGAAGCCGGCCACGATGTCCGACCACGCGAGGTCCTCGTCGACCTCGCGCAGGTAGCGGCTCTGGACGGTGCGCGCCAGGTCGCGGTGGATCGCGTCGACGTAGACCGAGTCGCTCGGACCGACCGGCGGCACCGTCTCGCCGTACGGACCGCGCCGGCCGAGGGTCGGCGCGCTGTAGGCCGCCACCCCGGCGTCGCGCAACCGCGACAGGAGCTCGTCGACGAGGTGCGTCGCCACGTCGTCCAGCCGGACGTACGACGGCGCGCGGAGGCCGTTGTCCCGGCGGGGTGGCACCGCGTTCATGCCGTCACGTTGCCGATCGGTCGTGGGCACTGAGCCGTTGGACGAACTCCAGGCTGCGCTCGAAGATCAGCGGGGCGTCGTTGTCCAGGGTGGCCACGTGGTAGCTGTTCTCCAGCATGACCTCGTGGACGTCGGTCGACGCGACCTTCTCGAGCAGCAGTCGCGCGCTGTCCGGCTCGACCACGTGGTCCTCGGTGGAGCGCAGCACCAGCAGCGGCTGGCTCACCCGGCCCAGGTCGGCGCGCGTCGCCAGCCACAGCCGGCTGAGCTGGTAGGCCGCCTTGACCGGGATGTGGGTGTAGGCCAGCTCGGTCTGACCGGGCTTCTTGATGTCGCTGGCGATGCCGGGCCAGGTCGGCTTGACCCAGCGCAGCACCGGCAGCAGGAACCGGTCCGGCCGCTTGGTGAGCAGGCTGGGGTTGACCAGCACCAGGCCGGCGATCTCGTCGCCGTGCTCCTCGGCCAGCCGCACCGAGAGCGTGCCGCCCATCGACAGCCCCATGACGAAGACGTGGTCGCAGCGCTCGCGGAGCAGGGCCAGGTGCCGCTCGACCTCGGCGTACCAGTCCTCCCAGCGGGTGAGGTTGGCCTCCGCGACGGTGGTGCCGTGCCCGGGCAGCCGGGGGACCTCCACGCTCAGTCCCGCGTCGGCGAGGTACTGGCCCCAGTCCCGCATGCCCTGCGGCGTCCCGGTGAAGCCGTGGACCAGCAGTGCGCCGGTGCGCCCGCCCTCGTGCGAGAAGGGCTCGGCGCCCGGCATCAGCGGCATGGCGGCATCGTCGCACGATCTCCCGGGTGTGCCCTAGTGTTCGGCGGGTGCCGACCGGGGCACGGGAGTGCGGAGCAGCGCGTTGTGGCCGTGACGGGTGCGACGGGAGGAGGCAGCAGCGGTGTTCTACTGGTTCCTCAAGCGCATCGTGCTGGGGCCCGTCCTGCGGCTGATCTTCCGGCCGTACGTCATCGGCCTGGAGAACGTTCCCGAGGAGGGCGGCGCGATCCTCGCGAGCAACCACCTCTCGTTCTCGGACTCGATCTTCCTCCCGCTGGTCGTCGAGCGCCGGGTGACGTTCCTGGCCAAGGCCGACTACTTCACCGGCCGCGGGCTCAAGGGCCGGCTCACCGCCGGGTTCTTCAAGGGCGTCGGCCAGCTGCCCGTCGACCGGTCCGGCGGGCAGGCCTCGGAGGCCGCCCTCAACGCCGGGCTCAAGGTGCTGCGACGGGGCGAGCTGCTCGGCATCTACCCCGAGGGCACCCGGTCGCCGGACGGCCGGCTCTACCGCGGCAAGACCGGCGTCGCCCGGATGTCGCTGGAGGCCGCGGTCCCCGTGCTCCCCGTCGCCATGATCGACACCGAGAAGATCCAGCCGCCCGGCCGGAAGCGCCCCACGCTCGGCATCCGGGTCGGCATCAACATCGGCAAGCCGCTCGACTTCTCCCGCTACGAGGGCATGGAGGGCGACCGGTTCGTCCTGCGCTCGATCACCGACGAGATCATGTACGAGCTGATGGACCTCTCCGGCCAGGAGTACGTCGACATCTACGCGCAGGTCGCCAAGGACAAGCTCAAGGCCGAGAAGGCCGAGCGGGACACGAAGGCCGCTGCCGACATCGCGCCGGCGCCCTCCGACGACCAGGGCGGGCACGCGCCCGCCGCCTGACGTCCTCCCGCCCGCGGGCCCGCCCGTGCGGGAGGATCGGCCCGTGGGCTTCGAGACGGTGGTCTGGCGGGCGCTGGCGATCTTCCGCGCCCTCGGCCTGCTGTACGCCGTCGTCGCCTACGCCCGGCGGTACGACGAGTACCTGCACCCCGTGGGCGGCTGGCTGGTGCTCGCCCTCATGGGGATCTGGACGGTCGTCGTGACCGCTTTGTACAGCCGCCCCGCGGGCCGGCGGTGGCCCGTCATCGGGCTGGACCTCGCCCTCGGCGTCGCCGCCGTGCTCTCCTCCCTGGCCCTCGACGACCCCGACCGGATCGCCGCCGGCGCCCAGACCCTGCCGGTCACCTGGGCGGCCGCTCCGGTGCTGGCCGTGGCGATCCGCGGCGGCTGGGTGGCGGGCCTGGCCGCTGCAGCCGTCGTCGGTGCCGCCGACCTGGCGCACCGCCAGGAGCTCACGATCGCCACCGCCAACAACATCGTCCTGCTCATGCTGGCCGGGGCGCTGGTCGGCTGGACCGTCTCGCTCGCCCGCCGGGGTGAGTTCGCGCTGGCCCGGGCGCTGGCCCTCGAGGCGGCGGCCCGCGAGCGCGAGCGGCTGTCCCGTGACATCCACGACAGCGTGCTCCAGGTGCTCGCCCTGGTCGGGCGGCGCGGCCGGGAGGCCGGTGGCGAGGCGGCCGAGATCGGCCGGCTGGCCGCCGAGCAGGAGCAGGCGCTCCGGGCGCTGGTCGGCGCCCCGCCCGAGGAGGTCGCCGGCGACGTCGACCTGCGCGCGCTGCTCGCGTCGTACGCCTCGACGTCGGTGACCGTCTCGACGCCCGCGACGCCGGTGCTGCTGGCCGCGGCGCGGGCCCGCGAGGTCGCCGCGGCGGTCGGCGCGGCCCTCGCGAACGTCGCCGCCCACGCCGGCGGGACCGACGGTGCCGCTCATGCGTGGGTGCTGCTCGAGCACGAGGGACCCGACCTCGTGGTCAGCGTCCGTGACGACGGCCGCGGCTTCGAGCCGGCCCGTCTCGCCGAGGCCCGCGCCGAGGGGCGGCTGGGCGTGGCGTCGTCCATCGAGGGCCGGGTCCGCGAGCTGGGCGGCACCATGGCGGTCGAGTCGGCGCCCGGGGCGGGCACCGAGGTCGAGCTGCGTGTGCCGGTGACGGGCTGAGGGAGAGCGATGACGCGGGTGATGGTGGTCGACGACCACCCGATGTGGCGCGAGTCGGTGGCGCGCGACCTCACCGAGGCCGGCCACGAGGTGGTCGCGACCGCCGGTGACGGCGGCGAGGCCGTCCGGCGGGCGCCGGCCGCCCGGCCGCAGGTGGTCGTGCTGGACCTCCAGCTCCCGGTGCTCTCCGGCGTCGAGGTGACCCGGCAGATCCTCCAGGCCGACCCGTCGGTGCGGGTGCTCGTGCTGTCGGCCAGTGGTGAGCACGCGGACGTGCTCGAGGCGGTCAAGGCCGGCGCGACCGGCTACCTGGTGAAGTCCGCGTCCCGCGAGGACCTGCTCGACGCCGTCGAGCGCACCGCCCGCGGCGAGGCCGTGTTCACGCCCGGCCTCGCCGGGCTGGTGCTCGGCGAGTACCGGCGGCTCTCGACCACGCCGGCCACCTCCGGTCCGGCGGCGCCGCAGCTCACCGAGCGCGAGACCGAGGTGCTGCGGATGGTCGCGAAAGGCATGGGCTACAAGCAGATCGCCGAGAAGCTCGTCCTCTCGCACCGCACCGTCCAGAACCACGTGCAGAACACCCTCAACAAGCTGCAGCTGCACAACCGCGTCGAGCTGGTCCGCTACGCCATCCAGCAGGGTCTGGACGACGAGCTCAGCTGACTCGGCTGACTGACTGATGGCCACATCCGCCGCGGCTGCATCCGTTGCCGCGGGGGGCGAGGAATCAGTGGGCACCAACCCCCTCCACCAGGAGCTGCTGATGTCTCCCGTCCGCCGACTCACCGCCGTCGCCGTCGCTCTCGCCCTTGCGGCGACCGCCGGACTCGCCACCGCAGGTCCGAGCAGTGCCGCGCAGGGCCACCGGTCCCTCGCCACGCTGCTCACCTCCGACGGCAACACGTTCGACCGGAACAAGAACGACTTCGACATCGTCACCCAGGCTGTGCTCGCGGTGCTCGCCGCCAAGCCGGACTCCGCCGTCGGCGTCCTGACCAAGGGTCGCCAGCGGGTCACCGCGTTCGTCCCGACCGACCAGGCCTTCCGCATCGCGGCGTACGACCTCACGGGGAAGTGGCTGGTGAAGGAGAAGAAGGTCTTCACCGCGCTGGCCGCGCTGGGCATCGACACCATCGAGACCGTCCTGCTCTACCACGTGGTGGTGGGCAGGACGCTGACCAGCGACAAGGTGCTCGCCGCGGACGGCGCTGCCGTGCCGACCGCGCAGGGCGGCGCGGTCACCGTCGACGTCATCAACCCCAACGGCGGGCTGGTCCGGCTGCAGGACCTCGACCCGGACGACGTCGACCCGTTCACGGTTCCTCGGCTGCTCGACCTGAACAAGGGCAACAAGCAGGTCGCGCACGGCATCAGCTACGTGCTGCGTCCGGCGAACCTCTGACCGCACCCCTCGCGGGTGAGGGGGTGGGCCGCCTCGGGCTAGAGGTCGGCCCACCCCTTCGCGCGGTCGACGGCGGCGCGCCAGCGGCGGTACGCCGACTCGCGGGAGTCCGGGTCGAGGCCCGCCGACGGCTCGAACCGCCGGTCGAGCGACCAGGTCGAGGCGAGCTCGTCTGTCGATGACCAGACCCCGGTGCCGAGGCCGGCGAGGAACGCCGCGCCGAGGCCGGTCGTCTCCAGCACCTCCGGCCGCTCGACGGGCATCGCCAGGGTGTCGGCCTGCAGCTGCAGGAGCAGGTCGTTGGCGGCGGCGCCACCGTCGACGCGCAGGGTGGTGATGCGCGGCAGCAGCTCGACGACGTCGCGCACCTCGAAGGCGATGGCCTCGAGGGTCGCGCGCGCGACGTGCGCCCGGGTCGTGCCGCGCGTGATGCCCAGGAGCGTGCCGCGGGCGGCCGGGTCCCAGTCCGGTGCGCCGAGCCCGGTCAGCGCGGGCACGAACACGACGCCGCCGCTGTCCGGCACCGAGCCGGCCAGGGCCTCGGTCTCGGCCGCCGAGTCGATGATGCGCAGCCCGTCGCGCAGCCACTGCACGGCCGAGCCGGTCACGAAGATCGCGCCCTCGAGCGCGTACGTCAACGTGCCGTCCGGTGCCATCCACGCGACCGTCGTGAGCAGGCCGGAGTCGGAGCGCTCGAGGGTCGTCCCGGTGTTGACCAGGACGAACGAGCCGGTGCCGTAGGTGCACTTCGACTCGCCCTCGCCGAAGCAGGCCTGGCCGAACAGGGCCGCCTGCTGGTCACCCGCGATACCGGCGACCGGCACGTCCAGTCCGAGGAACGCCGCCGGTGCGGTCCGGCCCACCTCGCCGTACGACGGGACGACCTCCGGCAGCGCGGCGCGGGGCACCGACAGCAGCTCGCACAGCTCGTCGGACCAGTCACCGGTGGCGAGGTCGAAGAGCAGGGTCCGCGAGGCGTTGGACGCGTCCGTGACGTGCCGGGCGCCGCCGGTGAGGCGGGCCACGAGGTAGGAGTCGACGGTGCCGACGACCACCGAGCCGTCAACGACGCCCGCCCACGAGCCGGTGTCGTTCTCGGCCAGCCAAGTGAGCTTGGTGCCGGTGAAGTACGGGTCGAAGCGCAGTCCTGTGAGCTCACGCACCCGGTCCTCGTGGCCGGCGTCGCGCAGCCGGTCGCAGACGTCGCTGGAGCGCCGGTCCTGCCACACCACCGCGCGCCGGGGCGCGGCGAGGGTGGACCGGTCCCAGAGCACGGCGGTCTCCCGCTGGTTGGTGAGACCGACGGCGGTCACGCTCTGCCCGGCCAGCGCCTGCCGGCACGCGGCCAGCGTCGCCTGCCAGATCTGCTCCGGCTCGTGCTCGACCCAGCCGGGCCGGGGGAAGTGCTGCGGGAACTCCTCGTAGCCGCGGGCCACCACCCGGCCGCCCTCGTCGACGACCAGTGCGGTGACCCCGGTGGTGCCGGCGTCGATCGCGAGGACGGCCACGGCTAGCCCCCGCTCGCCGCGCGCAGCTGGTCCAGGACCAACGGGTCGATGGCGCCGTCGACCATCCGCTCCTCGAAGTTCTCGACCCCGGCCCAGTCCTCGAGGGTCGGGTGGCCGAGCGCCGCCAGCCGCCGCGCGACCTCGTCGGCGAGCTCGCCCTCGAGCGGCAGCAGCGTCGCGGGGTCGGGCTTGCCGAAGTAGAGCCGGTGCAGGTCGAGCAGCCGCCGCAGCTCGGCCACCGGCCGCTGGTGGTCGTCGACCCGGAGGTCGACCTCGACGTCGGACTCCCCGCCGTAGCCGCCGCCGCGGCGCGCCACGAGCAGGGCCGCGCTCTGCCGGCCGCGGCGGTCGCCGCCGGCGTCGTCGCCTGCGGCGAGGGTCGCCAGCAGCCGCTCGGGCAGCGGCTGCTCGGCCGCCGCCAGCCAGGCGGCCTCCATCGCCTCGACGACCTCGGGGCCGACGAGGATGTTGCCCTGGACCGCGAAGCCGTCGCCCGTGCGGCCGCCGGCCCACGGGTGGCAGGCGTCACCGGTGAACGTCGCCGCGCCGCCGTGCCCGTCGACCACGCCGGCCTGCCGTTGGGACCGTCCGTCGTCGCCAGCGACCAGCGCGTCCAGGGTCTCCTGCGCCGAGCGCCCGCCGCGCAGCATCGCGAGGCCGTCGGGCCGGTACGCGAGGTTGGCGTACGACTGCGTCGCCACCGCCCCCACCTCCGCCTCGGCAGCCGGCACGGCCGCTCCGACGGCGAGGAACTTCGAGGCCACGGCGACACCGATCGCCGTGCCGTCCGGCGAGCGTCCGACGACTGAGAACGTCATGACCGGACCCTAACGGGGTCCCTAGGGTGGCCCCCATGCGAATCGGAGTCCTCACCGGTGGCGGTGACTGTCCAGGTCTGAACGCCGTGATCCGTGCTGTCGTGCGCAAGGGCGTGACGGTGTACGAGCACGAGTTCGTCGGCTTCCGCGACGGGTGGCGCGGCCCCATCGAGGGCATGACGATCCCGCTCGGGGTGCACGACGTGCGCGGCATCCTGCCGCGCGGCGGCACGATCCTGGGCACGTCGCGCACCAACCCGTTCAAGATGGACGGCGGCGTCGAGAAGATCGAGCACAACCTCAAGGAGCTCGGCATCGACGCGCTCGTCGCCATCGGCGGCGAGGACACCCTCGGCGTCGCGACCAAGCTGCACGAGCACGGCGTGCAGGTCGTCGGTGTCCCCAAGACCATCGACAACGACCTCAACGCCACCGACTACACGTTCGGCTTCGACACGGCGGTCAACGTCGCCATGGAGGCGATCGACCGGCTGCACACGACCGCCGAGTCGCACCACCGCGCGCTCATCGTCGAGGTGATGGGCCGGCACGCGGGCTGGATCGCGCTGCACGCCGGCATGGCCGGCGGTGCCAACGTCATCCTCATCCCCGAGGTGCCGTTCGACATCGAGAAGGTCTGCGCGTACGTCGAGTCGCGGTTCGAGAGCCACTACTCGCCGATCATCGTGGTGTCCGAGGGCGCCACCCCCGCGGAGGGGACGATGGTGCTGGCGGACGGCGAGCTCGACTCGTTCGGCCACGTGCGCCTCGGCGGCATCGGGCAGATGCTCGAGAAGGAGATCGAGAAGCGCACCGGCAAGGAGGCCCGCACCACGGTGCTCGGGCACATCCAGCGCGGCGGCACGCCGACCGCCCGGGACCGCTGGCTGGCGACCCGGTTCGGCCTGCACGCGATCGACGCGGTCGAGGACGGCGACTGGGGCACGATGGTCGCCCTGCGCGGCACCGAGATCGAGCGGGTGCCGCTCGGCGACGCGACGACGGTGCTCAAGCTGGTCGACCCGCACCTGTACGCCGAGGCCGAGGTCTTCTTCGGCTGACGGCGTTCAGCGGCGGCCGCCGGGGCGTGGGGACGTCACGAGGGCCGGACGGGAGATCCCGTCCGGCCCTCGCCCTGACTGACCCCTGCCGAAGGTCAGCGGCTGGAGACGGCTACCCCCGAGGGGCGGCGACGGCGGCGGCCGCGTCGACGATCCCGTAGCCGTACGCCGGGGTGAACACGCCGCGCACGCCGAGCACCGGCTGGCGGGCGGTCGACGTGAGCGTCGAGTAGATGTTCGCCACCGAGCGGCCCTGCGCGGCGAGCAGTGCGGCGACACCGGCGACGTGCGGGGTCGCCATCGAGGTGCCGGCGTACTCGTCGTAGTTGTTGCCGTAGCCGCAGGTCGCACCGGACCCGCTCTGGCCCGCCGGGACGGAGGACACGACGTCCTCGCCGCAGACCGGGAGCAGCGAGCCACCGGGGGCGGCGACGGCGTTGAGGTCGGGCTTGATCGGGCCGCTGCTGAAGACGCTGCGGACCTCGCGCTTGTCCGTCGAGGTGACGCACAGGACGCCGTCGTCGAAGCCGGGCTCGTCGCACACCGGGACGCTGTCGTTGCCGGCGGCCGCGATCACCGCGACGCCCTTGCCGACGGCGTAGGTGATGGCGTCCTGCAGCTCGGTCTCGAGACCGGTGATGGTGAGCAGCTGGGTGCCCTGCGTGCCGCCGAGGCTCATGTTGATGACGTCCGCGCCGTGGTCGGCCGCGTAGCGGATGCCGTTGGCGATGTCGGCGTAGTCGCCGCTGCCGTCCTCGAGCACCTTGACGGGCATGATCATCGCGTCCGGGGCGACGCCGGCGATGCCGATGCCGTTGTTGGTCGCGGCGGCCGCGATGCCGGACACGTGGGTGCCGTGCGCGTCGTTCGGCTGGCCCACGCCGTCGGGGCCCTTCCAGTCGCCGTTGCCGCACGACGGGTTGCAGCCGATGAAGGTGGCGCCGGGCACCAGCTTGCCGGCCAGGTCCTCGTGGGTGAGGTCCACCCCGGTGTCCACCACGGCGATCACGGCGCCGGCGCCGGTGCTGGTCGCCCAGGCCTCCGGCGCGTGCACCTGCTGGGGGCCGTACTGCTCGGCGAACAGCGGGTCGTCGGGCGCGGCGGCGCCGGCCGGTGTCGCCGTCAGCGCGAGGGCCGACAGGGACAGGGACAGGGCGGCCGCAGCGACGGCAGCAGGTCGGGCGAGGCGCATGACTCTCCAGGGGTCGGGTCGTCGTGGTGCTCGGGATCACCGTGAGCAACGACCGGGGACGGGGAGAGTTATGGCCCGAATCACACCTTTTCCGGTGCGTGCGCCGGTCCCACCCCGCGAACGCGTCCACCAGGCGTGCCAGCACGTCCCGGGGCGGGCCCGCGACCGTACGCTGGGGCGGTGACGCAGAGGCCGCGCGACGCCGCGCAGCAGCCCGACTGGCCGGACCGGGCCGCGCTGGACGCGGTGGTCGCCCAGCTCGCGGTGCTGCCGCCGCTGGTCTTCGCGGGTGAGTGCGACGCGCTCAAGGAGCGCCTCGGCGCTGTCGCGCGCGGCGAGGCCTTCCTGCTCCAGGGCGGTGACTGCGCGGAGACCTTCGTCGATGCCACCGCTGACTCGATCCGCAACAAGATCAAGACCCTGCTGCAGATGGCCGTCGTCCTGACCTACGGCGCCCAGGTGCCGGTGGTGAAGGTGGGCCGGATCGCCGGGCAGTTCGCCAAGCCGCGCAGCGCCGACCTCGAGACCCGCGACGGCGTCACCCTGCCGTCGTACCGCGGCGACGCCGTCAACGGCCTGGAGTTCACCCCCGAGTCGCGCCGGCCCGACCCCGGGCGGCTGCTCAAGGTCTACAACACCTCGGCGGCCACGCTGAACCTCGTGCGCGCCTTCACCCAGGGCGGGCTCGCCGACCTGCGGCAGGTCCACTCGTGGAACCAGGGCTTCGTCGCGTCGGCGACGGCCCACCAGAAATACGAGGTGATGGCGCGCGACATCGACCGCGCGCTGGCCTTCATGGCGGCCGCCGGGGTCGACCCGGAGGCGTTCCGCACCGTCGACCTCTACTCCAGCCACGAGGCCCTGCTGCTCGACTACGAGCGCGCGCTCACCCGCACCGACTCGCGCACCGGCCTGCCCTACGACGTGTCCGGCCACCTCCTGTGGGTGGGGGAGCGCACCCGCGCCCTCGACGGCGCACACGTCGAGTTCGCGGCGTCGATCCGCAACCCGGTCGCCGTGAAGATCGGCCCCACCACGACCCCGGACGACGCGCTCGCGCTGGTGGAGCGGCTGAACCCGGACGACGAGCCGGGCCGCCTGTCGTTCGTGACCCGGATGGGGCGCGACCGGGTCCGCGACGCCCTGCCCGCGATCGTCGAGAAGGTGACGGCGAGTGGCGCCACGGTCGCGTGGGTCTGCGACCCCATGCACGGCAACACGTTCGAGGCGCCGGACGGCTTGAAGACCCGCCGCTTCGACGACGTCATCGACGAGGTGCTGGGCTTCTTCGAGGTGCACCGCGCGCTGGGCACCCACCCGGGCGGGATCCACATGGAGCTCACCGGCGACGACGTCACCGAGTGTCTCGGCGGCGCCGGCGGCATCGGCGAGACCGACCTGCCGATGCGCTACCAGACCGCGTGCGACCCGCGGCTCAACCACGCGCAGTCCCTCGAGCTGGCCTTCCTCGTCGCCGAGATGCTGGCCGACCGCTGACACGTCGGCAGGGACGTCGGAGCCTAGGCTCGTGGACGTGATCGACCTGCGCAGCGACACCGTCACCCGGCCGACGCCGGCCATGCGCGCCGCCATGGCGGCTGCCGAGGTAGGCGACGACGTCTTCGGCGAGGACCCGACCGTCACCGAGCTGGAGCGCCGGGTGGCGCAGCTGCTCGGCCAGGAGGCCGCGCTCTTCACCCCCACCGGCTCGATGGCCAACCAGCTGGGGGTCCGGATGCTCGTCGAGCCCGGGCAGGAGCTGCTCTGCGACACCGACGCCCACCTGGTGCGGGCCGAGCTCGGCGCCGCAGCCGCGTTCTCCGGCATCACCACGCGCACCTACCTGGCCCGCCGCGGCCTGGTCGACGTGGACGCGATCGCGGCGCTGATGCGGCCGGACGCCGGCCCCTACTTCGTGTCGACGGCGGCGGTCGTCGTGGAGAACACCCACAACTTCGGCGGCGGCACCGTGCAGCCGCTCGACGACCTCCGGCGGCTCCGTGAGGTCACCCGGGCGGCCGGCCTGACGGCGCACCTCGACGGTGCCCGGCTGTGGAACGCGCACGTCGCGAGCGGGGTCCCGCTGGCGACGTACGGCGGGCTGTTCGACACCGTGTCGGTGTGCCTGTCGAAGGGCCTGGGCGCGCCCGTCGGATCACTGCTGGCGTCGTCAGCGGCGACCGTCGCCCGCGCCCGCGTCTGGCGCAAGCGGCTCGGCGGCGGGATGCGCCAGGTCGGCGTGCTCGCCGCTGCCGGTCTGCACGCGCTCGACCACCACGTGGACCGGCTGGCCGACGACCACCGGCGGGCCCGCCGCATCGCGGAGGTCGTCGCCGAGGCCGCACCCGGCCGGGTCGACCCGGCGGAGGTCGACACCAACATCGTCGTCGTCGAGGACGACGCTGCGGCGGCGCTCGCCGCGACCTGCCGGGAGCAGGAGGTGCTGGTCAGCCTGCTCGACCAGCGGCACCTGCGGCTGGTCACGCACCTCGATGTCGGCGACGACGAGGTCGAGCGCGCGGCTAGCGTCCTGTCGGCTGCGCTGCGGCAGCGGTAGCCGGTCGCCGACCCAGCAGCGGCGGCAGCTGGCGGACCGCGGCGGCGAGCGCCCGCAGGTCGTCGTCGACCAGGGCCTGCGGCCCGTCGCAGAGCGCCTGCTCGGGGTGCGGGTGCACGTCGACGATGATGCCGTCGGCCCCGACCGCGATGGCCGCGCGGGACAGCGGCACCACGAGGTCGCGCCGGCCGCCGGAGTGCGACGGGTCGACGATCACCGGCAGGTGCGACAGGTCGTGCGCGACCGGCACGGCACTGACGTCGAGGGTGTTGCGCGTCGCCTTCTCGAAGGTGCGGATCCCGCGCTCGCACAGCACGATGTCGAGGTTGCCGCGCTGCGCGATGTACTCCGCAGCCATCAGCCACTCCTCGATGGTGGCCTGCATGCCGCGCTTGAGCATCACCGGCTTGCCGCACTGACCGACGGCCTGCAGCAGGCCGAAGTTCTGCATGTTGCGGGTGCCGACCTGGAGCATGTCGGCGTAGGACGACACGAGGTCGACGTCGTGGGCGTCGACGACCTCCGTCACCACCGGGAGGCCGGTGGCCTCCCGCACCTCGGCCAGGATCTTCAGCCCGGCCTCGCCCAGGCCCTGGAAGGCGTACGGCGAGGTGCGCGGCTTGTAGGCACCGCCGCGCAGCAGGGTCGCCCCGGCTGCCTTGGCCATCTCGGCGGCCTCGAGGGTCTGCTGCGGCGTCTCGACCGCGCACGGACCGGCGATCAGCGTGAACGTGTCGGGGCCGATCGGGACGCCGGCGACCAGCACGGTCGACATCTGCGGGTGGTGGATCCGCGACACGAGCTTGTACGGCGCCGACACCCGCATGACGTCGGCGACGCCGGTCATGCCGCGCAGGTTCAGGCCGGAGAAGGTCTCGACGTCGCCGACCAGCCCGATGATGGTTCGGGTCACGCCGCGGCTGACGAACGCCTCGCCGCCTGCCGCCTCGACCCGGGCGATGACGGCGTCGACGTCCTCCTTCGACGCACCGGGCTGCATGACCACGACCACGTCGGCGAGGGTAGCCGCCGCCACTGGTCACAACCGGGACATGTCCGTCTGTCAGGATGCCCCGGGTGGGCAACGGGGACCATGGTGAGCGGGACGGGCGGCCGGCCCACGCGCCGGACGTGCCGGACCCCCTGCCGCCGGCGCAGCGCCCGGCACGCGGCTGGCCGGTCGTCCACTACGGTCCGGTACCCCGGCTCCGGCCGGACACCTGGGACCTGCGGGTGTTCGGTGCCACCGCCTCCGGCGACGAGACGCGGCTGGACCTCGAGCAGCTGGCGGCGCTGCCGCGCAGCACCGTGCGGTCGGACATGCACTGCGTGACCAAGTGGACGGTGCGCGACCTGGAGTGGAGCGGGGTCCCGGCCGGCGCCGTGCTCGCCCTCGAGCCGCCCGCGGACGACGTCCGGCACGTCATGGTGTGGGCCGAGTACGGCTACTCCGCCAACCTGCCGCTGGCCGCGTTCGCCGAGCCCAGCACGCTGCTCGCCACCCACGTCGGCGGCGAGCCCCTCGACCCGGAGCGCGGCTGGCCGCTGCGGCTGGTCTGTCCCTCCCTGTACGCCTGGAAGTCGGCCAAGTGGGTGCGGGCGATCGAGTACCTCGTCGAGGACCGGCGCGGCTTCTGGGAGGAGCGCGGCTACCACAACCGCGCCGACCCCTGGCGCGACGAGCGCTACTCCTACCAGGAGTGAGCAGGCGGCGTCAGAAGACGTAGAGCGTGACCGTGGAGCCCTTGGCCGCCTTGTCGCCGCCGTTGGGCGACTGGTTGAGCACCGTGCCCGGCCCGCCGGGCAGCTGCTGCACCGCCGGCACCAGGTTGGCCGCGGTGATCAGCGCCTGCGCCTCGGCGACGTTCTTGCCGACCACGTCGGGGACCGGGACCAGCGGCGGGCCCTTGGACACGACGAGCTCGACGTCGGTGCCCTTGCCGGCCGTCTGCCCGGCACCGCCCTCGGGCGACTGGCTGATGACGGCGTCCTTGGGGACGGTCTCGTCGAACTTCTCGGTGATCTTCGGCACGAGGCCGACGCCCTCGATCGCGGCCTTCGCCTGGTCGACCGGCTGGTTGACGACGTTCGGCACCGCGACCGGCTTCGGGCCCTTGCTCACGACCATGACGACGGCCGTGTCCGGCTTCAGCTCGATGCCGGCGACGGGGTCGGTCGAGATCACCGAGCCCGCGGCGACCTTCTGGCTGAACGACTCCTCCCGCTGGACCGTGAGATGTGCCTCGAGCTCGCGGGTCGCGACCTCCTCGGTCTTGCCGAGGACGTCGGGCACGGCGTAGCGCTCCGGGCCGCTGGAGAGGATCAGCCCGACTGTGCCGCCCTTGTCGACCGGCGAGCCACCCTCCGGGTCGGTGCGCAGGACGAGGCCCTTGAGGACGACCTCGCTGTAGCCGTGGTCGACCACCTTCACGGACAGGCCTTGCTGGTGGGCGATGGCTGCTGCCTGTGCCTGCGTCTTGCCGAGCAGGCTCGGGGTGGTGACCTTGCTGAGCGGCCCGTAGGCCACCACCCAGGCCGCGCCCGAGAGCACGACCGCCAGCAGCAGCACGACGAGCAGCGCGAGCGGGCCGCGGCTGCGCCGGCGGACGTGTCGCGTGCCCGGCGGTGCGGCCATCGGGCCGGTGTCGCCGCGGCGTGCGGTCGCGGCGTACGGCCGCTGGGTGAGGTCGACGACCAGGGTGTGGTCGGGACGGCCCTGGACCGCCGACAGCGCCGGCCCCAGGACGTCGAGCTCGCCGTCGGACATCGCGCGGCGTGCGGCGGCCACCTCGGCCAGGAACACCCGGGCGTCGGCCGGCCGCTGGTCGGGGTCGCGGTTGGTGGCGCGCGCGACCAGGTGGTCGAGCTCGGCCGCCAGCCCGGGGACGACGGTCGACGGCGGCGGGACGTCGTCGTGGACGTGCCGGTAGGCGACCTGGATTGCCGTCTCACCGTCGTAGGGCTTGCTGCCCGTGAGCATCTCGTAGAGCAGGATCCCGGCGGCGTAGACGTCGGAGCGGGGGTCGGCCGTGCCCTTCGTCACCTGCTCGGGGGAGAGATAGGCCACGGTGCCCATGAGGACGCCGGACGTCGTGGTGTGGCTCGTCGCTCCGGTGACTGCGCGGGCCAGGCCGAAGTCGGCCACCTTGACCCGGCCGTCGTCGGAGAGCAGCACGTTCTCCGGCTTGACGTCGCGGTGGATGAGGCCGGCGGCGTGCGCGGCGCCCAGTGCCGCCAGGACCGGCTCCATGACCTCGAGTGCCTGCCTCGGCGAGAGATGACCGCGGTCGCGGATCAGCTCACGCAGGGTCTTGCCGCGCACCATCTCCATCGCGAGGTAGACGTGCCCCTGGTCGGCGCCCTGGTCGTAGACGGACACCACGTTGGGGTGCGAGAGCCGCGCCGCCGAGCGCGCCTCGCGGATGAAGCGGGAGACGAACTCCTCGTCCTCGGCCAGGCTCGGGTGCATCACCTTGAGGGCGATCGTGCGGTCCAGCCGGTCGTCGTGGGCCTCGTAGACGGTGGCCATGCCGCCGCGCGCATGCCGGGCTTCCACGCGGTAGCGCCCGTCGAGCAGCTGCCCGACGAGAGGGTCGCTGACCGTCGTGTCCACGGCGCGAGTCTACGGGGGAGACGTCTCGTGGCCCGGCTCGGACGCGCCCCGCCCGCTCAGCTGAACCGGGCCCGGAGGGCCATCACGTTGTCGACGTACCGCTTGGTGTCGGGGAACATCCCGCGCTCGCGCACGCTGCGCAGGCCCTGGTAGTACCCGGCCACCGCCTGCCGGTCGCTGCCGGCGGTCTGGCGGAGGATCTTCAGCAGCACGACACCGGTCGTGGCGTTGTCCCCGGGGTCCAGCGGGTCCAGCCGGCGCCCCACGACGCCGGAGATCCACTCGGTCGTGGCCGGGATCACCTGCATGGCGCCGACGGCGTTGGCCACCGAGACCACGTGCATGCTCCAGCCGGACTCCTGGTAGCTCACGGCCAGCGCCAGCGCAGGGTCCACGCCGTTGGCCCGGGCCTTCGCGGCGATCAGGTCGCGCATCTGCGACTGCGAGGGCAGGTTGCGGCGGGACAGCAGCCAGCGGTTGTGCGAGGCGGCCCCGACGACGGCGTTGCTGTACGTGCGGCCGGCGAAGGTGTTGCTGCTCGAGGCGGTGCTCCGGCCCCCGCCGCGGCTGCTGCCGCCCGGGATGACCAGGCGGGCGCCGAGCAGCACGACGTTGGAGCTCGGCAGGTGGTTGGCCCGGGCGATCGTCGCCTGCGCCACGCCGTAGCGCGCCGCGATGCCGCTGAGCGTGTCGCCGCGGACGACGACGTGGGTGCGGGCGCCGGTCCCGCCGCTGCCGGAGCGGCCGGCGCCGGGCACCTTGAGCGAGGTGCCGGCGATGATGAGGTTGCCGTTGCCCGGCAGCCGGTTCGCCTCGACCAGCTTGGCGACCGTCGTGTGGTAGCGCGCGGCGATCCCGGAGAGGGTGTCGCCCTGCTTGATCGTGTAGAGCCCCCAGCCGGGCGAGCCGGCCGTGACCAGGCCGGCGACGAGCAGCGGGACGCCGACCGTCTTGGCGATGCGCACCAGCCGGCGCCCGCGCGGGGTGAGCCGGGGGAACCTGGCCGGCGGGGTCGTGCCCCGGGCGGTGCCGTCGAGGTCGGGGTGGGTGGCCGGACGCAGGTCGCGTGCGGGAACAGGCATGCGGGGCGGTCCTCACGGTCGGGGAAGGTCGAGCGCCGTGCGAACCGTTGATACTGCCGTGACCAATGTGACTGATGTGACTCAGGGGGCGGTTGTTACTAGTTCGTGGTACTACACCCGTGTGATTCAGCGGGGCGAGTAACCGCTCCGCCACGCCTGGTGACCGCCCTCCGGGCTGGCCGGCCGCTGGGAGTCGGCACGTGGCACGGCGCCGGAGGGTCAGCGGCAGGTGAAGAGGCCGACCTGGTTGGTCATCCGCCACCCGCCGCGCCGCTCGACCTCGTCGGCGACCCGGGCCCGGACCCGGTCGAGGAAGGCCGGCCAGCTGACGTGGGCAGGCAGCGAGTCGGCGGACAGCGCGCGCATGCTGTCGACGAAGGCCACCACCGGCTCGACCTCGGGCACGACGGTCTCCCGGTCGAAGACCTGCACCCGCACGTCGTCGAACGCCGCCCGGAGCAGGTTGCCGTCGTCCAGGGTGAAGCCACCGTCGCCGGCGGGCGCGGCCACCGCCCGGCCGGCGAGGTCGGAGGCCGCCGCCGTCCAGAGCTGCTCGACCTCGAGCTTGTCGGAGGCGCCGTTGGTGCTGACGAGCAGGAGGCCGCCCGGGCGGACGACGCGGCGCAGCTCACGGACCGCCGCCGCGATGTCCGGCACGTGGTAGAGCATGTGCATCGCCAGCGCCGCGTCCACCGATGCGTCCGCGAGGGGGAGCGCCTGGACGTCGCCGACCACCTCGGGTCGCATCCCGGCCGACAGGTCCAGCGGCAGGACGCGCACGTCCGGCCGCTCCGCGCGCAGCCGGTCGACGTACGTCCCCAACCCGCAGCCGGCGTCCAGGACGGTCCCGGTCGTCTCGGCCAGCTCCGCGAGAGCGAGGGCGGGGAGGTCGACCCGGTCACGCTGCCACTGGTAGATCGAGACCCGCGCGGCGAGCGGCTGGGGGTGGGCGTAGGCCTGGGTCCGGAGTGCCGTGCGGTCGGTGAACACGGGCTGGGAGGCTACCGGCGTGATCGTCGTGGTGGGTGCCGGGCTGGCGGGCCTGCACACCGTGCGCGCGCTGCGCGAGCGGGGGTACGCCGGCGGCCTGACTCTGCTGGGGGCCGAGCACGAGCCGCCGTACGACCGGCCACCGCTGTCGAAGCAGGTGCTGATGGGGCACGCGGACCACTCGACCCTGGAGGCCGACTGGGACGCGCTGGACGTGGACCTCCGGCTGGGGGTGCGCGCCGCGTCCGTCGCGCCAGGTGTGCTGTCGACGGACGCGGGCGAGGTGCCGTTCGCTCAGTGCGTGCTGGCGACCGGTGCGCTGCCGCGTCGGCTGCCCGGAGCGGGCGTGACCCTGCGGACCCACGCCGACGCGCTCGCCCTGCGCGCGGCGCTGGTGCCCGGCGCACGGCTGGTCGTCGTGGGTGCCGGCTGGATCGGTGCGGAGGTGTCGACCGCGGCGCTCCTCGCCGGCGTCCACGTCACGGTGCTGGAGGGTCAGGCGACGCCGCTGGCGAACGCGCTCCCTCCCGAGGTCGTCGAGCGGATGCTGCCGTGGTGGTCGGGCGTCGACCTGCGCACTGGTGCGTCGGTGGCCGCGGTGGATGCCGACGCCGTGCACCTGGCCGACGGCACCCGGGCCGACGCCGACCTGGTGCTCGTCGCGATCGGTGCACGCCCGACGGTCGTCGAGGGCGTCGAGCTCGACCCGCGCGGCGCCGTCGCGGTCGACGCGCGGCTGCGGACGTCGGTGCCCGGCGTCTGGGCCGTCGGGGACTGCGCTGCCTGGGAGTCGGAGCGGTACGCGACCCGGATGCTCGTGGAGCACTGGGACGCCGCCCTGCACGCGCCGACGACGGTGGCCGCCAACGTCCTCGGCGGCGACGAGGTGTGGGACCCGGTGCCGTACTTCTGGTCCGAGCAGTGGGGCCGGATGGTGCAGTACGCCGGCCACCACCCGGCCGCCGAACGCACGGTGTGGCGCGAGGACGGCGACACGTGGGCGGTCTTCTGGCTCGCGGGCGACCGGCTGGTCGCCGCGCTCTCGGTCGACCGGCCGCGCGACCTGGTCCAGGCCCGTCGGCTCATGGAGCGGGCCGCGTCGGTCGACGACGCCCTGCTCACCGACCCGACGGTCGCCGTCAAGGCGGCCGCGGTCTAGAAGCTGTTCGGCTCGTGCGTGAAGGCGACGACGACCCCCAGGGCGACCGTCACCGCGAGGACTGCCCCCACCACCGCGGTCGCCACCGCGAGCCCTCGGAGGGTCGGCGTGAGCTCCCAGTCCCGCCGCACCGACCACGCCAGCCACCCACCGACAAGGCCCAGGACGCCCGTGGGAGCCGCGTAGATCGTGTACTGGCTCCCGGGGCTCGTGCCGCTGGTGCCCGTGAAGAACGCGAGGTACTGGAACAGGCCGATCGTGAGCATCGCGGCGAGCACCAGGCCGGCACCCGTGAGCACGCGCGCGTGCGGGGTCATGACGCCGTCCGCCGACGGCAGGTCCTCGTCGAACAGCTCGTGGGCGTCTCCCATGGAGTCCATGCCGCCGGACCCTAGACCCGGGGTGCGGAGGGCCGTGGCAGGCTTGCCGGGTGACCGAGCAGCGATCCGAGGCCGACCAGACCCACGCCGACGCGTACGAGCCCCTCGTCGACGGTTGGCTGAGCCTGCCGGAGGTGGCGGAGGCGCTCGGCGTCGGCATCAACCGTGCCCGGCAGCTGGTCAACGAGCGCCAGCTGCTCGCCGTACGCCGGGGTGAGAACAACGCGCTCTCCGTGCCCGCCGACTTCGTGCAGGACGGCAAGGTGCTCAAGCACCTGCCCGGCGTGCTCACCCTGCTCTCGGACGCGCGGTTCAGCGACGACGAGGCGCTGCGCTGGCTGTACACGGACGACGAGCTGCCCGGCTCGCCGGTGCAGGCGCTGCGCGAGAACCGCGGCACGGAGGTCAAGCGTCGCGCGCAGGCGCTCGGCTTCTAGGCCGGGCCGTGCGGCACCTGGCGTACGTCGGCGTGCTCGCGTTCTGCCTGCTGGGAACCCTGCCGCTGGAGCTCTGGCTGAAGGTCGGCGTCTACCGGCGGTGGCGGCGGCTGCTGCTGACGCTGCTGCCGGTCGTCGCGGTGTTCGTGGTGTGGGACCTGTACGCGATCGCCGTCGGGCACTGGAGCTTCGACCCCGCGCAGACCCTCGGCGTCGAGCTGCCCGGCGGCCTGCCGCTGGAGGAGCTTCTCTTCTTCGTCGTCGTACCGGTCTGCTCGGTGCTGGCCTACGAGGCGGTACGGACCGTGCGCGGCTGGCCGGGCGGTGACGAGTGAGCTACACCGCTCTGGCGGTCCTCGGCGTGGTCGCCGCGCTCCTGCTCGACCTCGTCGTGCTGCGCACCCGGGTGGTGACGCGACGCGTGTTCTGGACGGCGTACGCGATCGTCGTCGTCTTCCAGCTGCTCACCAACGGCTGGCTCACCGGCCGCGACGTCGTGCGGTACGACGACGACGCGATCCTCGGCGTCCGGCTGGTGTACGCGCCGGTGGAGGACCTGCTGTTCGGCTTCTCGCTCGTGCTGCAGACCCTGGCGTGGTGGGTGTTCTGGGGCCGCCGCGGCGTCAACGGGCCCGCGCGCGACGTGCCCTGACCAGCGCCGGCCCGGCGACGGCCAGCCGGCGGCGCAACGGGACCGCGACCCGGCGGTCCAGCACCTGCAGGTCGGCCGCCTCGACCGCGTCCAGGATGCCGCCGTACAGCGCGAAGGCCGTGCGGATGCAGTCGCGGCTGCTCGGGTGCAGCATGTCGATGCCGGGCTCGGCGGCCGCGTAGAGGTCGCGGGTGCGCGCGATCTCGAACTGCAGCAGCTCGCGCACGTTGGACGGCGTGCGGCCCGGCCGGAGGTCGGCGCGGGTGACGTCGAACTTGTCGAGGTCCTCCTGCGGCAGGTAGATCCGGCCGCGCACGAGGTCCTCGGCGACGTCACGGATGAAGTTCGACATCTGGAACGCCTCGCCGAGCACGCGCGCGTGCGCCGCGGCCCGGTCGTCGAGCGGCTCGAGGATGGGCACCATCTGCAGCCCGATGACCGCCGCGCTGCCGTACATGTACTGCTCGAGGTCGGCGTACGTCGGGTAGCCGGTGACCGTGGCGTCCATCGCCATGCTCGCGAGGAACGCCTCGAACGTCTCCCGTGGGATGCCCCAGGTGCGGGCGGTGTGGACGGCGGCCCGGCTCACCGGGTGCTGCACCGCAAACAGGTCGGTTCCGTCGAGATCGGCGAGGAACGCCGCTCCCCAGGCCGTCAGCGCCGCCGGGTCAGGGGAGCGCAGGTCGTCGACCAGCTCGTCGGCGTAGCGGGCGAAGCCGTAGAGCGCGTGCACGTACGGCCGCTTCGCCGGCGGCAGCAGCAGGGTGGCCAGGTAGTACGTGCGGCCGTGCGCCGCGTTCAGCCGCCGGCACTGCTCGTACGCGTCCTGCAGCCGCGGGTCCGTGATGCCCGCCGCCCTCAGCTCCCGCCGGCTCACGGCAGGTTCTCCCTGAAGGTCAAGGTCAAGGGCGCCATGAGGCGGAGCCGGTTGCCACCTCGCCCGCCGTCCGCGCCTGTCCCCAGGTGACTGCGCCGTGCACAGATGTCTGGCGCGGCGGCTGAGGGTGCGCTTGCAGATCCGATCGTGGATGGATGGATCCTGTCGTGGCGCTGGCGAACCACCGTGGGGCCACCTGGTGGCGCCAGTTGATCGTGGACGGGGTGACGGACGGCGCTTTGCGGGCGGCTGTCCGCAGCGGTGCCGTCTGCACCGTGGGTCGCGGTGTGTTCGCGCTCCCTGACGCCTCGCCTGACGTCCTCGCTGCCGCACGTCTGCGGGGGAGAGTCGCCTGCATCTCGGCCGCGAGGCTGCACGGTCTCGACACGTTGACAGAGCCGCAGGTGCCGCACGTGTCTGTGCCCCGGAACCGGTCCGCCAACTCCGACGAGGTGGTGCTGCATCGGGGCGACGCCCCGGGGGCAGGGACCGTCGTGCCGGTCTTGACGAGCCTGCTGGCCGTGCTGCGCTGCCTGCCGCCCGTCGAAGCGGTGGTCGTCGTCGACTGTGCGGTGCGTACCCGCGCAACGACGGTCTCGGCCCTCCGGACCGAGCTTGCCGGCCCCGGTTCCGTGGAGGCCCGCCGGGTGCTGGCCATGGTCGACGGTCGGTCCGAGTCGGTCATCGAGACCGTGCTTCGGCTGGCTCTTCGCCAGGTGGGACTCCCGCTGGACTGCCAGGTCCGGATCCCAGGTGTGGGACGGGTCGACTTGGTCATCGGTGGCTGGCTTGTCGTCGAGGTGGACGGCTTCACCTTCCACGCCGGGCGGGCGCAGTACCGCGTGGACCGTCGCCGGGCGAACACCTTGGTCGGCCTTGGTTACCGGGTGCTCCGGGTGACGTACGAGGACGTGACGCTCCGGCTGCCGGAGACCGTGGCGCACATCGCATCCGTCTACCGGGCCGGGCTCTGATCCAGCGACACATCCGGTGCAGCTGGTGCACATGAGGCGGTCCGCGCGCCTCACGTGACTCATCAACACCACTTGTGTCGTCAGGTCCTCGCTGCGGGGCCCGGACGGCAGGCGGCCGGCCTGACTCCTCCTCCGAAGCCGCTCTGACCCGCAGCACGACGGCGGGACGGCGACCGGGCGCAGCGCCGTCATCGTCAGAGCCACGTGCGGGAGCGGTAGGCGGGGTCCGGGCCGAGGATGCGCTCGGCGGCGAGGCGGCCGGAGACCAGGACCATCGGGACGCCGACACCGGGCTGGGTGCCGGAGCCGGCGAAGACCACGTTGTCGCCCCAGAGGTTGCCCGGCCGGAACGGGCCGGTCTGGCGGAACGTGTGCGCGGCGGCGAACGGCGTGCCGCGCTCCATGCCGCGCGCCTCCCAGTCCAGCGGCGTGGTCACGTGCGTGACCTCCAGGCCGGCGCCGAAGCCCGGCCAGCCACGGGACTCGACCGTCGAGACCACCTCGTCGAGGTACCGCGGGCCGAGGGTGCGCCAGTCCAGCGGCGCGTCGAGGTTCGGGGTGGGGAACAGCACGTAGTACGACGCCTTGCCGGCCGGTGCCACCGTCGGGTCCGACACCGACGGCGACGTCACGAGGAACGACGGGTCGCTCATCAGCCGGCCGCCGAGGATCTCGTCGAAGACCCGCCGCCACTCGTGGCCGAAGGAGATCGTGTGGTGCGCGTTGCCGGGGTACGTCGCGGTGGACCCCGCCAGGAGCAGGAAGCAGGACGGGGAGTACGTCAGCCGCCGCCGCAACGGCTCGCCGAGCAGCCGCCGCGCGACCGGCAGGTCGGGGTTGAGCACCACCGCGTCGCACGGCACCCGCAGCCCGGACGCCGTGACGACCGCGACCGCGCGCGAGCCGCGCGTCTCGACCGACGTCACCGTCTCGCCGTAGCGGATGTCGACGCCGTGCTTCTCCGCCGCGCCGGCCAGCGCCCGCGGCACCGCGTGCATGCCACCGCGCGGGAAGAAGACCCCGGCCACCGAGTCCATGTAGCCGATGACGGCGTAGATGGCGAGCGCGTCGTACGGCGACAGGCCGGCATACATCGCCTGGAACGAGAACACCCGCCGGGTCCGCTCGTCCTCGAGGTACTGGCCGACCTTGGGCGCGAGCCGGCGGAACCCGCCGAGCGCGGCGAGCCGCGCCAGCGACGGCCGCAGCAGCGACAGCGGGGAGTCGATGTTGCGGTCGATGAAGTCGCGCATCTCCAGCCGGTAGACCTGCGACACGAACTCGACGAACCGCCGGTAGCCCGCGGCCTCGGCCGGCCCGCACAGCGCGGCCACCGAGTCGGCCATGCTGTCCACGTCGGCGTGCACGTCGAGCGACGACCCGTCCGCGTACTGCGCGCGGTAGAGCGGGCTGACCGGGTCGAGGGTCAGCCAGTCGTCCATCGACTCGCCGACGCTGTCGAACGCGTCCTCGATCAGCTCGGGCATCGTGAGCACGGTGGGGCCGGTGTCGAAGGAGTAGCCGCCGTCGACCAGCAGGCCGGCCCGGCCGCCGGGCACGTCCTCCCGCTCCAGCAGGGTCACCCGCCGCCCGGCACCCGCCAGCCGCAGCGCCGCCGACAGGCCGCCGAGCCCGGCACCCACGACGACGACGTGATCGGTCGGTCCGGAGACCGTGCGCATCAACCGGTCCGCGAGGTGGCGGCGACGACCAGCCCGGCGAGCACGTCGCGCGCGGTCTCGTCGATACCGTCCGCGGCGTCCAGCACCGCGCTCGCCCGCGCGGTCTGCTCGGCGATCAGCTCCTCGGTCGCTGCCAGGGCACCGCTGCCGACCATGACCTCCCGCAGCGCGTCGACGCCCTCGGCGCCGAGGTGCGGGTCGCCGAGACCGGCACGCAGCTGGGCGGCCTCGGCGGGGGAGCAGCGGTCGAGGGTCAGCGCGACCAGCACGGTGCGCTTGCCCTCGCGCAGGTCGTCGCCGGCCGGCTTCCCGGTCACCGCCGGGTCGCCGAACACGCCCAGCACGTCGTCGCGCAGCTGGAACGCCTCGCCGAGCGCCCGGCCGTACTCGTCGTACGTCGCGAGGAGCGGCTGCGGGGCGCCGGCCAGCGTCCCGCCCAGGAGCAGCGGCTGCACGACCGAGTACTTCGCCGACTTGTAGAGGATCACGTGCCGGGCCCGCTCGACGGTCGTCGACTCCTGCACCGACTCGAGCATGTCGAGGTACTGCCCGCACATGAGCTCGGTGCGCATCCGGTCGAACACCGCGCGGCCGCGCTGCAGGTCCTCGGCCGCCAGGCCCGACGAGGCGTACATCTCGTCGCACCACGACAGGCACAGGTCGCCGGCGAGGATCGCTCCGGCGACGCCGAACGCCTCGGACGAGCCGAGCCAGCGGTGCCGGCGGTGCAGCGCCGCGATCCGCCGGTGCACGGCCGGCTGTCCCCGGCGGGTGTCGCTGCCGTCCATCACGTCGTCGTGCACGAGGGCCGCCGCCTGGAACAGCTCCAGCGACGCGGCGACCGTCACGATCTCCAGGCTGTCGGCGCCGCCGGCGCCGCGCCAGCCCCAGTAGCAGAACGCCGGGCGCAGCCGCTTGCCGCCGCGGAGCAGGTCGGCGAGCGACTCCATCAGCGGGCCGAGGTCGTCGCCGACCGCGTCCAGGACGTCGGCCTGGCGGGCGAGGAGGTCGTCGACCGCCTTGTCGACGCGGCTGCGCAGGTCCTCCGCCTCGAGCGGGTCGTGCGCGGGCGGTGTCACAGCGTCTGAGCGTACGGGCACGTCTCGTCTTCCGGCCGCGTGCCCGGTCCGGATGCGGGCGCCGGTTAGCCTCGGGGGATGACCGCTGCGCCGTCCCGTGACCCGTGGTCGCGCGCCAGCGTCATGCCGGGCCGGGTGCCTGCCCTCGGCGAGCTGCTTGCCGCCGGCCGCCCGTCGTACTCCTTCGAGTTCTTCCCGCCGAAGACCGAGGAGGGGGAGCGCAAGCTCTGGATCACGCTGCGCCAGCTCGAGGCGCTGCACCCGACCTTCGTCTCCGTCACCTACGGCGCCGGCGGCACGACGCGCGACCGCACCGTCGACATGACGGCCCGCATCGCGACCGACACGACGCTGATGCCGGTCGGGCACTTCACGGCGGTCGACCACTCGCACGCCGAGCTGCGGCAGATCATCGGCCAGTACGCCGCGGCCGGGGTGCGCAACGTCCTCGCGCTGCGCGGCGACCCTCCCGGCGACCCGACGGCGGAGTGGCAGAAGCACCCGGACGGCGTGGCCTACGCCGAGGACCTGGTGCGGCTGCTCAAGGAGTCCGGCGACTTCAGCGTGGGCGTCGCGGCGTTCCCCGAGAAGCACCCGCGGTCGCCGGACTGGGACTCCGACACCCGGTACTTCGTGCAGAAGGTGCGGGCCGGCGCCGACTACGCGATCACCCAGATGTTCTTCTACGCCGACGACTTCCTCCGGTTGCGCGACCGCGTCGCCGCTGCCGGGTCCGACGTGCCGATCATCCCGGGGATCATGCCGGCCACGAACGTCCGCCAGATCGAGCGGTTCGCGCAGCTGTCGAACGCCGCCTTCCCGCCGGACCTGGCCGCACGGTTGCACGCCGCCGAGGAGGACGCCGACGAGATGCGCCGGATCGGCGTCCAGGCCGCCACCGAGCTGTGCTCGCGGCTGCTCGACGAGGGCGTGCCGGGCCTGCACTTCATCACCCTCAACACCTCGACGGCGACCCGCGAGATCTACCGCAACCTCGGCCTCGCCGACCGCAGCTGACGACGGGCCGGCAGGTGGACGCGCCCCGCAGCGGCGACCGGTCGAGCGGTCGCGAGGAGTACCTCGACGGCTGGCAGCGGCTGCACGGCGGCTACGACCCCCGCGCGAACGTGCTCGTCCGTGGGTGGCTCACCGGGTCGTACGCCGTCGCCCGGCCGGTCGCGTCCGCGGGCGTCCCGCCCGACGTGGTGACCGTCGCCGGTGTCCTGGTCGCCGCCGCCGCCCTGTGGCCGGCGGCCGTCGGCGGCGGGTGGCTGCTCGGTGCGGCCGCGGTCGTCGTGCTCGCCGGGCTGCTGGACAACGTCGACGGCGCGGTGGCGGTCCTCACCGGCCGGGCCACCGCGTGGGGCGCCGTCCTCGACGCGGTGGCCGACCGGGTCGGCGACCTCGCCTTCGTCGGGGCGCTCCTGCTGGCCGGTGCGCACCCTGCCCTGTGCGCGGCGGGTGCGGCGGTGATGCTGCTCCAGGAGTACCTGCGGGCCCGGGCAGCCGCGGCCGGCATGGCCGAGGTCGGCGTCGTGACCGTGTGGGAGCGGCCGACCCGGATCGTCGTGACCGCCGCCTTCCTGGCGTCGGCGGCCTTCCTGGGCGACCCGTGGCCGGACCTCGGCGCCGCCGCGTGGACCGGGCTCGGCGTCGTCGGGCTGGTGCAGCTCGGGGTCGTCGTCCGCCGCCGCCTCCGCGGTGCTGGAGGGGTGGTCTAGGCGGGGCCGACCAGGCCGGCGACTATGGCCGCCGACATCCCGACGAGCGGGAGCCCGCCGCCAGGGTGGGCGGAGCCGCCGACGAGGAACAGCCCGGGGACCGGCGAGACGTTCGACGGCCGCAGGAACGCCGAGCGCGCACCGTTCGACGAGGTCCCGTAGATCGCACCCCCCGGGGACGAGGTGTCGCGCTCGAGGTCGGCCGGCGTGCGCACCTCGCGCCAGAGCACGCGCGAGCGGACGTCCGTCCCGCGGCGGGCCAGCACGTCGAGGACGCGGTCGGCGTACGACGCCGCCAGGCCGTCCCGCGTCCAGTCGACGGCGCCCGGGCCGGCGCCGTGCCGGGGGGCGTTGACGAGCACGAACCACGACTCGTGGCCGTCGTCGGGCCGCAGCGCGGGGTCGTCGGGGGCGCTGACGTAGACGGTCGGGTCGTCGACCGGCCGGGCGTGCCGGCCGAACACCGCGTCGAACTCGTCGTCGTAGTCGTCCGGGAAGAGGACGGTGTGGTGCGCGAGGCCGGGCGTCCGGCCGCGCAGCGCCAGCAGGAGCACGAAGCCAGACAGGGACGGGGTCGCCCTGCCCAGCCGGCGTCGCGCCGTCGCGGCCACGGTGCGGGGGAGCAGGTCGCCGTACAGCTGGCGGGCGTCGGCGTCCGAGACGACCACGTCGGCCGCGACGTGCTCGCCGTCCTGCAGCCGCACGCCCGAGACCCGTCCCGCGTCCAGGGTGACGGCGGCGACCGGGGCGCCGGTCCGCACCGTCACGCCGCGCAGCACCGCGCGCTCGTGCACCGCCGCGCCGAGCGCACGCAGGCCGCCTGCGACGTACCACGCGCCGAAGGTCTGCTCGACGTACGGCACGACCGCGAGCGCTGCCGGCGCCTTGCGCGGGTCCGAGCCCGTGTAGGTGGCGTAGCGGTCCAGCAGCATCCGCAGCCGCGGGTCGCGCAGGTGCCGACGCCCCAGCCCGCGCAGCGTCAGCCACGGAGCGACCGTGCGGACGTCGGAGGGCCGTCGCGCCAGCCGGAGCAGGTCGCCGCCGCCGGACAGCGGCGACTCGAGAAACGGTCCGCGGGTGACCTGCCAGACCTGGTGGGCGTGGTCGAGGAGCCGGTCCCAGTCGGCACCGGCGCCGGACCCGAGCGACTCGTCCAGGGCCCTGCGGAGCCGGGCGCGGGAGGCGTTCGGGGCGTCCAGCCAGGTCACGTCGTGACCGGGTACGGCGGGGAAGCGGTACCGCACCGCCGGGTCGACGGGCAGCAGCTCGACGCTGTCCTCGAGCGGCTTGCCGGTCTTGACGAACAGGTCGCGGTAGACGGCGGGCAGGGTCAGCAGCGACGGGCCGGTGTCGAAGACGAAGCCGTCGCGCGAGAAGGTCCCGAGCTTGCCGCCCCAGGTCCCTGACTGCTCGCACACCACCACCTGGTGACCGAGGGTCGCGAGCCGGGCCGCGACCGACAAGCCACCCATCCCGGCACCGATCACCACGACGCGGGCCACGGGGAGGACCCTACGGAGACGAGCCGTCGGCGACTTCGGCGGCATCGAGGGTCCCGGCGAGGGACGATGGCCGGGTGAGCACCCCCGGAGCGCGGGTGCCGCGGCACCCGTGGTTGATCGGTGCAGCGGCCGGAGTGCTGTCGTCCCTCACCGCGCTGGCGGCCGCCGAGCTGGTGGCGGCGTTCGTCCGCCCGGAGTCCTCACCCGTGGTCGCGGTGGGCAGCAACGTCGTCGACCTCACCCCCACCTGGTTGCGCGAGTGGGCGGTCACCACCTTCGGCACCCATGACAAGCCGGTCCTGATCGGGTCGGTGCTGACCGTGCTGCTCCTTCTCGCCGCCGTCACCGGCGCGGTCGCGGTCCGGCACCGGGCTGTCGGGGTCCTCGGCGTGTGCCTCATCGGTGCGGTCGGCGCGGTGGCGGCAGCCACCCGGCCGGAGGCGGAGCGGTTCGACGCGGTGCCGTCGGTGGTCGGCGCCGTGGTCGGCTCGGTCGTGCTGCTGCGGCTGCTGCGCCCGATCCCGGTCGGCGGACCGGGGGCCGACGAGCCGGCGGGTGTTCCCGCCGACGAGGTCGACGAGCGCCGTCGCGAGCTGCTGGTGACCGGGCTGGTGGTGGCGGCGGGGGCGCTGGTGGCGGGCACCCTCGGCCGGGTGCTCACCGCACGGCGTACGTCGGTCACGTCCTCGCGCGCGGCGGTGCACCTGCCGGAGCCGGTCAGCGCCCAGCCGTCGGTGCCCGGGTCGGACCTCGGGATCCGGGGCCTGGGCCCGTTCCTGACGCCCAACCGGGACTTCTACCGGATCGACACCTCGCTGATCGTGCCGCAGGTCCCGGCGGAGCACTGGCGGCTGCGGGTGCACGGCATGGTCGACCGGCCGATCGAGCTGACCTTCGCCCAGCTGCTGGCACGCGACCTGGTGGAGCGCGACATCACCCTCACCTGCGTGTCGAACGAGGTGGGCGGCTACCTCGCCGGCAACGCCCGGTGGCTCGGAGCCCCCCTCGCCGACCTGCTCACCGAGGCCGGCGTCCACCCCGACGCGGACATGCTCCTCAGCAGGTCGCACGACGGCTTCACGATCGGCACGCCCACCGCGGTCGTGATGGACGGGCGTGACGCGCTGCTGGCCGTGGGCATGAACGGCGAGCCGCTGCCGGCCGAGCACGGCTTCCCGGTGCGGATGGTCGTGCCGGGTCTGTACGGCTACGTGTCCGCGACCAAGTGGGTCGTCGACCTCGAGCTCACCAGGTTCGACGCGCAGTCGCCCTACTGGGTCCTGCGCGGCTGGGTACCGAAGGCGCCGATCCTCACGATGTCGCGCATCGACGTACCCAGCCCGTTCGCCGAGGTGCCGGCCGGACGGGTCGCCGTCGCCGGCGTCGCGTGGGCCCAGCACCGCGGCATCGACAAGGTCGAGGTACGGGTCGACGGCGGCCGCTGGGCGACCGCGCGGCTGGCATCGGTGCCCTCCACCGACACCTGGCGGCAGTGGGTGTGGGAGTGGGAGGCCAAGGCGCCCGGCGACCACGTGCTCGAGGTGCGCGCGACGGACAGCACCGGTGCCGTCCAGCCGGAGCGCCGCACCGATCCCTTCCCGCGCGGCGCGACCGGGTGGTCCTCGACGCAGGTCTCGGTCGTCCGCGCCTGAGGCCCGGTCGGACACCTGGCCGCGTGCCCCTGTGTGATCGCAAGTTCACTCGGTGCTACCGGCACGATCCTCCTGCTGACCTGCGGTGTTGCGGCTCTTGACGCGACGGCGTCCGCGAGTGAGGGTGACCCGAGTTGTCGTGATCCACGTCACATGTACCGCTCCTCGACCCCGTGTCCGAGAAAGGACGCCTCGTGCCTGCATCCCAGTCACGCTGGACCCGAACGGTCGTCACCTCCTGTGCGGTGGCGGCCGTCGTCGTCTCCGGTCTGGCCACCAGCTCACCCGCTGGCGCTGCCACCACGCAGAAGTCCGGCCACACCTACAAGTCCGGTCAGTACGTCGTCCTGCTCGACGCCCCGCCCGCAGCCGGCTATGCCGGCGGCGTGTCCGGACTGGCCCCCTCCAGGGCCCGCCCCGGCAAGAAGTTCAACGCCCGCAGCTCGGCGGCCAAGGCCTACCGCTCGTACCTGAGGTCGCGCCAGTCGCGGCTGGCCAAGCGCTTCGACGTGCAGCGGATCTCGAGCTACACGGTGGTGAACAACGGCTTCGCTGCGCACCTCTCCGGCAAGCAGGCCACCGCGCTGTCCAAGGCGCCCGGCGTGCGTGCCGTGGTCAAGGACCGGCTGCGCAAGCTGGACACCACCGAGTCACCGGCCTTCCTGGGCCTGTCCGGCCCGGAGGGTGTCTGGGCGTCGCTGGGTGGACCGGACAACGCGGGCAAGGGCGTCGTCGTCGGTGTCGTCGACACCGGCTTCTGGCCCGAGAACCCGTCGTTCGCCGGTACGGCGCTGCCCCGCGGCGAGTACGTCTCGCAGCGCTCGCCAGGACCCATCCGCAACGGCAAGAACACGGCGTTCTACAAGTCGGACGGCCAGCGCTTCCACGGCCGGTGCGCCTCGGGTGAACGCTTCAGCCCGACGCTGTGCAACTCCAAGGTCATCGGCGCCCGCTACTTCGTCCAGGGCTTCGCCGCCGCGGTGCGCCACAAGGACTGGTCGGACGCCGAGTTCCGCTCGCCGCGCGACGGGGCCGGCCACGGCAGCCACACCGCCTCCACCGCCGCCGGCAACGACGGGGTCGACGTGACCATCGAGGGCCGCGACTTCGGTCAGGCGTCCGGGATGGCTCCCGGTGCCAAGCTTGCCATCTACAAGGCGTGTTGGGAGGCGGCAGACCCGGACCAGTCCGGCTGCTTCGACTCCGACACGGTCGCCGCGATCGACCGCGCCGCGGCCGACGGCGTCGACGTGATCAACTTCTCGGTCTCCGGCACGCTGAGCGACCCGATCGACCCGGTCGAGGTCAGCTTCCTGTTCGCGGCGGCGGCGGGCATCTTCGTCGCGACGTCGGCCGGGAACGAAGGACCTGGGGACTCCACCGTCGCGCACCCCAGCCCCTGGGTCACGACCGTGGCGGCCAGCACGCACTTCCCGCGCGAGGGCACGGTGATCCTCTCCACCGGCCAGAAGATCAAGGGTGCCAGCGTCACCGTCACCGACCCGGTGACCGGAACTCTGGTCAGCTCGGCCGCCTCGGGCCTGCCCGGTGCGACCGACCCGGCGCTGTGTGCTCCGGGTTCGCTCGACCCGGCCAAGGTGGCCGGGATGATCGTCCAGTGCGACCGCGGTGTCTACGACCGGGTCGCGAAGTCGGCCGAGGTGAAGCGGGCCGGCGGCATCGGGATGATCCTCACCAACACCTCGCCGAACAGTCTGGACGCGGACTTCCACTCGGTGCCCACCGTGCACGTGGCGGACACCGACCGGGCGGCGGTCGTGGCGGACGTCGGCCACACGGTGACGCTGGTCGAGGGCAACCAGACCGGTGTCCCGACCCCGGTGCCCCAGGTCGCGGAGTTCTCCTCCCGTGGGCCGTCGCTCGCCGCGGACGGCGACCTGCTCAAGCCCGACATCTCCGCTCCCGGTGTGAGCGTCGTCGCCGCGGTGGCGCCGCCGAGCAACTCAGGGCGCGACTGGGACCTGTACTCCGGCACGTCGATGGCGTCCCCGCACATCGCCGGACTCGCGGCCCTGTACCTCGGCGTCCACCCGACGTGGTCCCCGATGTGGGTGAAGTCGGCGATGATGACCACCGCCTACGACACCAAGAACGCGGACGGGTCGGCCTACCAGAACCCGTTCGGCCAGGGCGCCGGTCACGTCGACCCGACCCAGTTCCTGGACCCGGGCATCGTGTTCGACTCCGGCTTCTTCGACTGGCTGGACTACCTGGCCGGTCAGGGCGTCACCGACAGCACCGGAGCGCCGGTGGGCGACCCGATCGACGCGAGCGACCTGAACCTGGCGTCGTTGGCGATCGGGGACCTCGGCGGCGTCCAGTCCGTCACCCGCACGATCACCAACGTGACGAACGCCGCGGAGACCTACACGCCGCTGTACAAGGGTGACGACTCCATCGCGGTCACGTTCGACAAGGGCAGCTACACCGTCCCCGCCGGCGGCTCCGCCACGATGAAGGTCACCGTCACGGCTACCGGCACCGACCTCGGCGACTACGCGACCGGGTTCATCACCCTCACCGGGACCAGCCACGCGGCGCGGCTCCCGGTGGCGGTGCGGCCGCTGGCGGTCGCGGCCGACGCGGAGGTCACCGGTCCGGCCGGGTCCGGCAGCATCGAGATCACCGGGATCTCCGGGTTCTCCGGAACCCTGGGTACCGCGGTGACCGGGCTCACCGGTGCCACGCCGACGGCCACGTCGGTCACCTCAGGTGCGTTCAACCCGAACGCGCCGGCACCCTCTGCCGCCGTGAAGGAGTTCACCCTCGTCGTCCCGGCCGGCACCGATGTGGCGCGGTTCGACGTGGACGCCGCCAACGACGGCGACGACCTCGACCTCTACGTCTACGAGGTCGTCGACGGCGTGAAGGAGCCGGTGGGCCTGTCCGCGACCGGGTCCGGTGACGAGCAGGTGACCTTCGAGGGCCCAGAGGCCGGCACGTACGTCGCGTACGTCGTGGGCTTCGCAACGCCGGGCGGCGGGAAGTTCGCCTACACCCAGTGGGCGGTGCCGTCGGCCGACGCCGGGAACCTCACGGTGGACCCGGCGACCCAGCCGGTCGACGTCGGCAAGCCGTTCTCGCTGACCGCGACCTACTCGGGTCTGGATCCGGCCCAGCGCTACCTCGGGCGGGTCCACTACCTCGACGGGACGGAGGACACCGGGATCGCCACGGTGGTAACCGTGGGCTGAGCTCCCCGCGCCAGGCACGGCAGCAGGCCCCGTCGACCCGCGAGGGTGGCGGGGCCTGCGCACGTCCGACAGGGCGACAGCCTCAGGTGACGACGACGAGGTTGGCCATGTCGACCACGGGCCGGTAGCCGAGCGCGGCGTAGATCTTGTTCGACGTCGGGTTCGCCTGGTCGGTGTACAGGCACACGCGGGCACCCTCGGCCAGGAGCCGGCGTGAGACCTCGGCCACCGCGTTGCTGGCCCAGCCGCGGCCACGCTGGGTGGGCGGCGTGTAGACCGGGCCGATGCGGGCGACCCCGAAGGCCGGTGGGTTGGCACCGGTGAGGTGGACCGGCTCTCCGGTCCCGTCGGCCCAGAGCCAGATCCTTCCGGCCCGGATCCTGCCCAGCATGCCGGCGCGGTCGGGAACGTCGTGCGCGCTGGCTCCCCGGGGCCGGCCGGCCATCTCGTCGGCGTCGCCCATGAACGCCTCGAACCACTGCGTCACCAGCTCGACGTCGTCCTCCGTGGCGGCCACCAGCTGGCCGTCGACCGGTGCTGGCGCGGTCAGCTCGCGGAGCTCGTGCAGCCGCGTGTGCTGCGCGACCTCGACCCGGCCGCCCTGGAGCCGGGCCAGCTCGGCGGCGCAGAGCTGCACCGCGGGCAGCGCCCCGTTGACCCCGCCGACGTCCTCGCCGCGGTCGTGACAGGTGCGCGCGAGCGCCACCGCGGCGTCGTCCGGCATCGGCAGCAGGAAGAGCGGGTACGGCGCGAACGGTGCGGTCCGCATCGCGGCGCCGACCACGGTGCCGGCCAGGTCCCGGACCACGAGCCACCAGTCCCGGGCGGGTTGCTCGGTCCCGGCGGCCAGCTGCGCCTGCGCCCGCTGGGCGATCGTGGCGACCACGGTGCTGGTCACCGGGTCGGCCGCGAGGTGGTCACCGGCCGCGGCGAGGAACTCCGTCGGGTCCGTGCAGAACTCGAGCGCGTACCCGGTCTGCGGTGCCGTCATCCGGGCAGGCTAGCCACTACGCCGTCCCGGGCCGATCGGTTTCTGGCCGGCGGTCAGGGGAGCCGGCGCCCGCGCACGGTGAGGCTGCCGGCGCGGTGCCGGCGCAGGGACTCGGCGACCAGCCCGCCGAACGCCGCGACCGACACCGGGTGGGCGAGGGCGTCCGGCCAGGCGCGGCCGCCGGTGCGCCGCGCGGTGACCACCCGGCCGGCGACGCCCGCGACGTAGCCGGCCAGCCCCACACGCGACCCGCGCAGCGCGGCGAGCGGCGGCACGACGTAGGCGACCGTCATGGCCGCGACGACCGCGGCGCCCCCGGCCGGGGAACCGAACGCCGACCACAGCGACTTCGCGTAGCCGTCCCGCAGCGCCGGCCACCCGTCGTACATGCGGCAGGACGCGAGTGCGGTGCCGTCGACGACGGTGCCCCGGCCGCCGCTGCGCTTGACCGCGCGCAGCAGGGCGACGTCCTCCAGCATCGCGTCGCGGACCGCGCAGTGGCCGCCCGCGCGACGGTAGGCGGCGGTGTCGACGACGAGCAGCTGGCCGTTCGCGGCGGCGAGCGACTCGCGCGACGAGACCTCGGCGACCCGCAGCGGCAGCGTCGTGAGCCAGGACCACTGCAGCAGCGGCTGCACCAGCCGTTCGGCCACCGACTCCGCGACCTGCTGCGGGTACGGCGACACGAGGTCGAGGCCGCCCCACCGCAGCACCGCGACCGACGACGCGACCGCGTGCGGCGCGAGCACGACGTCGGCGTCGACGAACACCAGCACCCGCGGCATGCGCGATGCGCTCCCGTCTGGACCGGGGTGGTTCGCGCATGCCTCGTCGGCGAGCTGCTGGCAGGCCCACGGCTTCCCCCACCAGCCGTCCGGCAGCGGACCGCCGTCGAGGACGGTGACCCGCGGGTCGGTGCCCGCGACCCGGCGTACGACGTCGGCGGTGCCGTCGGTGGAGCCGTCGTCGAGCACCAGGACCCGCAGGTCGCGCACCCCGGTCTGGCGCAGCAGCGACCGCAGGCACGGCTCCACCCGGTGCGCCTCGTCGCGCACCGGCAGCAGCAGCGCCACCGGTTCGGCGACCGGTGGCGGGTCGACGGGTGGCGTGCGCAGCCGGCGACCGTTCCACACCGCGTGCACGGTGCCGGCGACGGCGAGCGCCGTGCCGACGCGCGTGAGGGTCCTCACGGCCGGGACTGCCACAGCGACCACAGGTAGGGCAGCACCAGCAGCCCCAGTGCGACGCCACCCACCACGGCGACCGACGTCGTGCCGAACCAGAAGACGTTGCCGAGCACGTAGCCGAGCCAGGTCCACGTGAGCAGGGTCGCGGGCACCGACTCGTCGGACGGCGGCGTGCCGTCGCGGGGGAGCACCGCAGTGAGGACGAGCATCATCAGCGCGCCGACCGCGAGCCAGCCGGCGAAGTTGGTGAGCGGGATGCCGTCGACACCCGGGAACGACGGCTCCGGGTCGGCCCACCGCCAGTGCCCGTCGCCGACCATCTGCGGGTCGAGGAACACGTCCCAGGCCAGCAGGCCGTACGCGCCGAGCGGTACCACCCAGCGGCGGGTGAGCCGGCGGGCGGCGAGCAGGACGGGGTAGGCCAGCATCGTCCAGGCCAGCGGCACCACGAGCGGGACGTCGAGCAGCTCGGGTCCGAGGGTGCCGCGGTAGGAGTAGTCGCCGAAGGGCTGGCCGGTGCGCACGCCCACCGCCTCCGCCGCGAAGCCGCCGCCCGCGGTGACCACCAGCAGACCGAGTGCCCAGGCCGGTCCGCGGTGCACCAGCGCGTGGACCGCACAGGTCGAGGCACCGAGCACCACCACCGCGATCGTCACCTGGCGCAGCCGGTCGCCGTCGACGAGCGGGTACGCGATCTGCGCCGCGATCGTCAGGCCGAGCAGCAGCCAGGGGATCGCGGCGGCGGCCGGGTGGGGCCGGTCGCGCGACGCCCAGGTGACGTCGTACGAGCGGGTCCGGCTCTGCGAGGGCACGGTCAGCGCCAGTGCCTGCGGTGGTGCATCACGACGCGCGCAGCGGTGCGGCCGGAGGCGCCGAAGACGCCGCCGCCCGGGTGGGTCGACGCGCCGGTGAGGAAGAGGCCGCGCACCGGCGTACGGTAACCGGCCAGCTCGGGCAGCGGCCGGTAGGCGAACATGGAGTCCAGCCCCATCTCGACGTGCATGACGTTTCCGCGCCGCAGGCCGAGCTCGCGCTCGAGGTCGAGCGGCGTCTGCACGTGCACCTGCTCGATGCTGCTGGTGAAGCCCGGCGCGGCCTTCTCGACCTGCGCGACGACCCGGTCGCCCTCGCGGTCGCGGATGTCGTCCCAGTCCTCGCCGGTGCTCAGCTCGTAGGGGTGCCACTGCGCCCAGGCCGTGACGACGTGCTTGCCCTCGGGCGCCAGCGACGGGTCGAGCGCCGTCGGGGTCATCACGAGGACGGCGGGCTCGGCGGGGGTGCGGCCGGCGCCGAAGTCGCCGTACGCCGACCGCAGGAGCGCGCGGCTCGGTGCGAGCAGCTGCATCGAGGCGTGCACGTCGTACGCCGGGTCGCCGGCGGCGGGGTACCGCGGCGGGTCGTCCGTCGCGAGCCGCACGACCATCCCGATGCCGTTGCCGACGCGGACCGCGCGTGTCGCACGGGCCAGCAGCGCCTCGTCCCCGAGCAGCTCGAGGGTCGTGAGGACGTGGCAGCCGGCGACCACCGCGCGGGCGCGGACCTGCTCGCCGCTCTCCGTGACGACACCGGTGACCCGGTCGCCCTCCCGGGTGATGCGGGCGACCCCGTCGCCGACCCGGACGCTGCCGCCCGTGCGGGTGAGCCGGGTGGCCAGCGCCGCGGTGAGCGCGCCCGAGCCGCCGACGGCGCGGCCGGGCGGCATCCGGTGCATGAGCGCGTTCCACCCGACGAGGTCGGCGGTGGCCACCTCGTGGGTCGGCGGACCCGACTGCGCGCCGAGCCACGACAGCGCGGTCTTGAGCCGCTCGTCGGTGAAGTGCTCGTCGAGCAGCTGGTCACCCGGCTGCAGGAACTGCCGGGACAGCTCCAGCCCGTCACGGCCGGCGGCCTTGCCGACGCCCCACAGGTGCCGGCCGAGGCGCCCCGGCGACGGCACGTCCTGGAAGGCGGCGAAGACCCGCTCGTTGCGGTCGGCCCAGTCGGTCGCGAACGCGCGGTAGGCGTCGGCGTCGCGCCGGCCGCAGACGGCGGCGATCGACGTACAGGTGCGGTCGAGGTCGACGTGGAAGGTGATCGCCTGCTGCTCGCCGGTCGCCGGGTCGCCGAACGGCGCGAACCCCCACGGGTCCATGTCGAGGTAGGTCAGGCCGCACTCGCCGAGCCGGAGGTCCTCGACGATGCCGGTGTGCCTCACCATGATGTGCGCGCTCGACCCGCGGTCGACGTGGTAGCCGGGCCAGCGCTCGACGGTCGACACGGCGCCGCCGACCACGGTGTCCTTCTCGACCACCTCGACGTCGAGGCCCTCGCGGGCCAGGTAGCAGGCGGCGACCAGCGCGTTGTGCCCGCTCCCGACGACGACGACGTCACGGACGGCAGCCACCCGTGGAGTCTCGCACCCGCCCGCCCTCCCGCCCCTCCGCGTCGTCAGCTGAAACGTTCGGCAGCCGGACTGCCCCGATCACCCTGCCGAACGTTTCAGCCGGCGGGGCTGGGGCGGGTGACGGCGATCACCGTGCCGTTGCTGTCGACGGCCTCGGCGAGCGCCAGCCGGTCGGGCCGGTGGCCGGAGGTGTCGATGAACGCCGGTACCTCGTCGACCGCGACGGGGACATCCGTGACGTCGCCGTTGCGCCAGCGCAGTCGCACGACGTCGGTGCCCTGAGGGGCGACGCCGGCGACGCTGCTGTAGCGCCGGTCCTCAGCGATGAGGAGCTGCAAGCCGGCCGGGTCGATCCTGGCGCAGGCGTCGTCGATCGGGTTCCACGGCAGCACGACCACGTCCGGCGACTCGAGGCCGGCCACCGTCATCCGGCAGGCCGTCACTCCGTCGGTGCGCACCTGCACCGCCTGGACTGCGCCGGTCGTCGCCACCACGACCCGGGCCAGCGGCCGGGGCAGCGAGCCCGCCAGGTAGTAGTCCCCAGGGATGCGCTCGTCGAGCGGCGCGTCATCGCGCAGCAGCCGCAGTCGCGTCGCGCTCTGCGGCGAAGGAAGGGGCACGAGTGCCAGCCGGCCGTCGAGGGCGACCCGCCGGACCCGGATGTCCTTGCCTGGCAGGCTGGTCGTGATCTCGACGGTGTCGGCGTCGGAGGTGGCGGGGGCGACGACGACGAGCGTCGAGCCGGTGCCGTCGCGGGCGGGCTGAGCGATCAGGTGGTCCCACCGCTGGTAGTAGGTGACAGTGCCTGCTCGCGGCTGCCCGCTGTGCACGGTGACGGTGCGCACCACGGTCTGCCCGTCCGGCTGCATGACACCCGTGAACACCAGGACGGGGTCGCCGGAGCCCGGCAGCGTGGTCGCGGCAAGCAGCTCCGGACGACCGGCCCCCATCAGTGCGTAGGCCCGGTCGAGCACCTCCGGCGACACCGTGAGCCGGACAAGCTCGTGGGTCGCCGTCGTCGGTGTGCTCGTCGTCGGGTGGCCCGTGGGCGACGCCGGAGGAAGGTTCTCGGGCCGGCCGTTGCCTGCGGCGGTCACGACCCCGACGACCACCGCGGCGACCAGCAGCGCCGACCCGGCGACGGCACCGGAGCGCAGTCGTCGGGCCCGGCGGGCTGCAGCGGCCCGGCGGACCGTGCTGCCGGGGACGTACGACGTCCCGGCGTCGCGGGCCCGAACCCGCAGCTCGTCGTGCAGCCGCTGCTCGAGATCGGTGCTCACGGGACGTCCTCCTCGTCGAGCCGCTGCCGCAACGTGCGCAGCGCCTTGGCCCGCTGGCTCTTCACGGTGCCGACCGTGCAGGCCAGCACCTCGGCGGCGTCCTGGTCGGTGAGGTCCTCGTAGTAGGTGAGCACCATCACCGCCCGCTGCCGTGGCGGCAGCCCGAGCACCGCCTGCCAGAGCTCGTCGTCGCGCGGCGGTGCCTCGCCGACGCGGGTCTCCGGCGGGTCGGCGACCAGGTGCTCCCGTCCCGACCGCGACCGGGCCGCGCGCCAGCGGCTGACCGACGTCGTGACGAGCACCCTGCGTGTGTACGCCAGCGGACGGTCGGCAGCCCGCACCCTGGCCCACCGGGTCCAGACCCGGACCAGGGTGTCCTGCAGCAGGTCCTCGGCGGAGGCGTGATCGCCGGTCAGCAGGTACGCCGTGCGCAGCAGCCCGCCGCCGGCGGACGCCACGAACTCGTCGAACTCGGCGGCCCACCTCCCGCGGTCGGACGAGACGACGTCGACCGCGTCGCGACCAGCGACGAGCTCGTCCGCCCCGGGTACCTCCACACCTGTGCTGACGCGCGCCGAGCCGCTCCCGGGTGCCTCGCCGCTCAGGTCGGTTCCCGGGCGGCACGACGTTCCCGGCGGCGGCGCAGGGCACGGCGGATCCGCGACCACAGCAGCACGACCAGCGTGAGGCCGGTCGTGAGCAGGACGGCGGCGATCCCCGCGGCCAGCCACGGGTAGGCGAGCACCAGCGCGACCAGCCCCGCGACGACGCCGTCCTCGGCCAGGCTGACGACGACGTTGGACGCGGGCTCCGGCGACGTGTTCACCGCGAGCCGCAGGCCGCCCTTGACGAGGTGCGACGCGAGCGCCGTCGTACCGCCCGTCGCCGCCAGGACTGCTTGGTGCAGCGACGACGCGTCGCCGGAGACGAGGAGCGCGATGACGGTGCCCACCGCGGGTCGGATGACCGTGTGCACCGAGTCCCACAGCGAGTCGACGTAGGGGATCTTGTCGGTGACGAACTCGAGCACGTACAGGACAGCAGCGGCGACGAGCACGTCGGTGCGCTCCAGGCCGGCCGGCACCTGCTCGACGCCGGCGAACCGGCCGAGCAGCCCGAGCACGAGCACGGTGGCGTACGCGTTGACGCCGCTCGCCCACCCGGAGGTGAACACCAGCGGCAGCAGCTCGCCCACGCCCCGACCCTCTCAGGTGTAGGAGCGGCCGGCGAGGGTGCCGTCGACGTCGAGCACGGCGAATCGGGCGAACAGCTCCTCGGCGTACCAGCCGAGCTCGGCGGTCCGCCGGACCGCCTCGACGTGCGGGGACCGCCGGTACGCGAACGCCGTCAGCGCGGCGGGGGAGTCCCAGAGGCTGAAGGTGCCCTGCAGGCCGACGGGTGCCTCGCCGATGCCGACCGCCAGCCGCAGCCCCTCGCAGGCACGCAGGTCGGCCGACACCGGAGGTACCGCGCGCCAGAAGGTGACCAGCCGGCGCGGGGCGATCCGCGCCCGGGTCACCGCGGCCACCCTGCCGTCGTACGGCGCGGGCAGCGGGTCGCCGAACGGCCGGCTGCGTGCCCAGCGCCCACGGCTGGCGAGCGGCCGGAGCCGCACCCGCAGCCGCTCCTCGGCGATCCCGGCCCAGCCGCGGGCGACCGGGCCGTCCTCGAAGGCCGCCGCGGCCTGCTCCGAGCTCCAGGTCGCGAGCACCCCCCAGTGCCGGGGGTCGGCGTCGCGGACCGTGAACGTCCGGCCGTCGCCGGTGCCGAGCAGCTTGCCGAACCGCAGTCCCGGCGTCCGCCGGAGCGGGCCCCGGTCGCGCGCCATCCGGGACAGGGCCGACGGCACCGCCCGGCGAGGCACCCCCCAGAGGTGCAGGGTCACGACGGCAGGGACCTCGGGCCCGGCATGGTCCCCATGCATCAGATCGTCCACAGATCCCACCGGAGTGACCCTACGGAGTGAGACGCGGGGTCAAGGTGAGTTGGGAGCGCGCCGACGTGGGTACTGGACGTCGCAGACTCCCCGCCGAGGTCCCCCTGCCCGGCGGTCGTCCGACCGGAAGCCCGCTGTGACCCTGACCGACACCGCACCGCCCGCCACCGCGACCGCGCCCGCCGCCACGTCCAGCGCGCACCCGCGGCGGGTCCGTGCGGCTCGCTGGCTGATGACCGGCGGCCTGGTCGTGGCGCTGGCGATCTCGGTCTGGAGCATGGACCGGGTCCCGCACGCGTCGTGGGAGCCCGCGCTGATCGGCCTGCTGCCCTGGGTCGTCGGCAAGTACCTGCTCTGCCCCCTTCGCTGGCACGCGCTGTCGTGCAGCGGCCGCACCCGGCGGTGGCACCTGCGGGTCTACGCCGAGAGCGAGCTGCTCGGCCTGGCGTCACCGGCCCACCTCGGGGCCGACCTCTGGCGGATGCACAAGCTGCAGCACACCGGCATGAACCGGCCGTGCGCCGTCGCCGAGGTCGCCCTCGACCGGCTGGTCGGCGCGCTGGGGCTGACCGCGTTCGTGCTCGTGTCCGGGGCGACGCTGCCGCGCGAGGTCCTGGTGGCCGGCCTGGCCCTCGCCGCCGGGGTCCTGCTCGCCGCACTCGTCGTACGCCGGCTCAAGCCGGGTCTGCTCGCGTCGCGGCCGATGCCGCCGGCGAGGGTGGTCGCCCGAGGCATCGTCATCTCGGTCGCCTACCAGCTCACGATCATGGGCCTGCTCATCGGGACGGTCGCCGCGATGGGCGAGACCGTGCACCCGCTGGCGCTGCTCGGGGTCTTCGGCGCCAGCCAGGTCGCGGGCATCCTGCCCGGCGTCAACGGCGCGAGCCCCCGTGAGGGTGCGCTGGTCGTCGGGCTCGCCTCGGTCGGCGTCACCTGGCAGGCGGCCCTCGGTGCCGTAGCGCTCAGCGCCCTGCTGGCCTGGGTGCCGGCGCTGCTGCTCGGCGGCACCAGCTTCCTGGTCCGCCGGCTCCGTCCGGCCGTCGTCTAGGGCGGCGGTCGCACTAGCGTCTGCGCCTGTGAGCACGTCACCGCGCCCGATGCTCGCGGTCGCGCACCGCTCCGGCAACACGGTCGCCGGTCTGCAGGAGGCCCTCGCCGCCGGGGTCGACCTGGTGGAGTGCGACGTGCACGCCTACCGCGGCCGGCTCGAGGTGCGGCACCACCGGTCCATGGGCGGCCTGCCGTTCCTGTGGGACCGGGACGGCGTCGTCCCACGGAGCCGCCACGTGCCGGTCGAGCTGGCCGACCTCGTCGCCGCGCTCGGGGACGACCACCGGCTGATGATCGACCTCAAGGGCGTGCACCCGCGGCTCGCGCCCCAGGTCGCGCGGTTGCTGCGCGAGACCTCGCCGGACCGGTCGCTCACCGTGTGCACCAAGGCCTGGTGGATGTTCGACGCGTTCGACGTCCCGGTACGCCGGGTGCTGTCGGCCGCGAGCCGCCGCGGCGTCGAGCGGCTGCGCGCCCGGCTGGCGGACGGCCCGGCGCACGGGGTGTCCGTACGCCTGTCGCTCCTCACGCCCGCCCTCGTCGACGAGCTGCACCGCGGCACCGACCTGGTGATGGCCTGGACCGTCGACGACGAGAGCGCCCTGGCCCGCGCCCGGGAGGTCGGCGCGGACGCCGTGATCGGCAAGGACCTGGACCTGCTGCGCGAGGTCGTCGCGTCCCGCTGACCGGCAGCGCTGGGTCACGGCGCGGCCACGGGCTGACAAGGTGGGGGCGTGCCGCAGGAGCCGGGGGACGCCGAGCCCGACGTGACCGCGTCCACGACCGCACGGCCGCCGGTGTGGCGGCACGTCCGCCGGACCGTGCTGCTGCTGGTCACCGGGGTGTCGCTCTACCTCGTCGCCCCCAGCCTGCTCACGGTGCTCGACGCGTGGCCGCAGCTCGGCGACGTCCAGCCGTGGTGGTTCGCCGTGGTGCTGCTGCTGCAGGCCGCCAGCTTCGCGTCGCTGTGGGCGCTGCTGCGGATCGCGCTGCGGAACAGCACTTGGGGCGAGGTGGCGAGCTCGCAGCTCGCGTCCAACGCCGCCAGCCGCATCATCCCCGGCGGTGCCGCGACCGGGAGCGTCGTGCAGGCCACGATGCTCGTCCGGTCCGGGCACCGGCCCGCGGAGGTCGGTGGTGCGCTCGGCGCCACCGGGCTGCTCACCACCGGGATGCTCATGACCCTGCCGGTGCTCGCCGTGCCGGCGGTGCTGACGGGGGAGTCGCTGCCGCGCGAGCTCGAGGTCGGGCTGGTGGCGTCGCTTGTGGTCGCGGCGTTGCTCGTCGGCATCGGGTTCGCGGTGCTCACCTGGGACCGGGTGGTGCAGGTGCTCGCGCGCGGCGTCGGCACGGTCGTCGCGCTGGTCCGCCGGTCGGCGTCGGCCCCCCTGGTGGCCGCCCGGGTCGTCGCCGAGCGGGACCGGGTCGCGGCGGCCTTCGAAGGACGCTGGCTGCGGGCGCTCGCCGCGGCGGCCGGCAACCGGATGTTCGACTACGCGACGCTGGTCGCCGCCCTGCTCGCCGTCGGGGCCGACGTGCGGCCGAGCCTGGTCCTCGTCGCCTACGTCGCCGCGGTCGCGCTCGGCCTGGTGCCCGTCACGCCGGGCGGCCTCGGCTTCGTGGAGACCGGGCTCGCCGGCCTGCTCGTGCTGGCCGGCGCACCGAGCGACCAGGCGCTCGCCGGCACGCTGCTCTACCGGCTCGCGTCGTACTGGCTGCCGATCCCCGTCGGTGCACTCGCCTGGGCCGGCTGGCGGATCCGCCCCCGGCGGGGGTAGCCGCACGTCGGGGTCTGGAGCCAAGTGGCCCCGCTGGAGTCGTACATTCCACGACGCCAGCGGGGCCACTTCGCTCGAAGCACCGGGGACGGCCACGCGGGAACGGCGGGTCACCACGCACCTGGCTCCGCCGTCGTTGCTGTCCTTGACCTGACGTCAGCCCACGACGGCGGGACAGCAGGAACGGACCGGAGCTCAGGCGTCGACGCCGACGTCGGCTGCCGTGCCGCCGGTGAGGCGGAGCAGCTCGTCGTACGTCGTGGGGAAGACCGCGTGCGGGTGGCCGGCGGCCGCCCACACCTCGTCGTACCGCCCGAGGGCGGTGTCGACCAGGGTGCGCAGCGGCTCGGGGTGCCCGACGGGTGCGACACCGCCGATGGCGAAGCCGGTGTGGCGGCGGACGAAGTCGGCGTCGGCGCGGTCGACCGAGGCGGCGCCGACCAGGGCGGCCACCTTGGCGGTGTCGACCCGGTGACCGCCGGAGGCGAGGACGAGCAGGGGGGCGCCGTCGGCCGAGAAGACCAGCGAGTTGGCGATCTGCGCGACCTCGATGCCGAGCTGCTCGGCGGCCTGGGCGGCGGTGCGCGCCGACCCGTCGAGGACCTTCACCGAGCCGCCGGCCCCGAGCTCGGCCAACCTGTCGGTGACCCGGACGACACTGGGGTGGGAGTGCACGGACCGGAGGCTATCCGGGCTCCGGCAGGAGCTCCCGGCGTGTCCTGGGGACGGGCTTGACGGCCGCGCCGGGGCAGGGGCTACTGTGGACTCGTTCGAACATGTGTTCGACTACCGGGTAGACCGCCCGGCGCCGCGGACTCGACCCCCGCGGTGCCGGGCGGGCCGGTCCAGCCAGCTCCGGGAGGCGTCATGAGCCGTCGGTACGACGACCCGGTCGAGGTGCGCCGGCGCGACGACGACCCGGCGGAGTTCCTCTGGCGCGGCCGGTTCTACGCGGTGCGCGAGGTGCTCGCGCGCTGGGTGGAGACCGGTGCCTGGTGGCAGCGTCCGGAGGCCGCGACCCACGGCAGCGCGCTCGCCGGTGAGCGTGAGGTCTGGCGGGTCGAGGCGAGTCGCGGCCAGGTCCACGGCGCCGGGGTCTACGACCTGTGCTTCGACTGGTCCGCGGGCGGCTGGACGCTGCTCCGCGCGCAGGACTGAGGGTGGTGACGACGATGGCCCGTCCCGACGTCCGCCGGCCGCCGGTGGCCGCCGCGGCCCGTGACCTGCTCGGCACCGCCCGGCACGACCTGGCGACCGCGATGACCACCACGGTGGCCACCGAGCGCTACGCCGCGGCCCACCTCGCGGCGCTGCGCACCGCGGCCGCGGTGCTCGCGGTCCGCACCCGACCGGACAGCACCACCCGCGGGCGGCCGCGCACCGTGTGGTCGGTGCTGCCGCAGGTGGCCCCCGAGCTCACCGAGTGGGCCGGGTTCTTCGCCGCCGGCGCGACCAAGCGGGCCGCCGCCGAGGCCGGCCTGACCCGCGCGGTCACCGCCCGCGAGGCCGACGACCTCCTCCGCGACGCGCAGACCTTCCTCGCGCTGGTCGAGACCACCCTCGGGCTGGTCCACCAGCCGGTGCTGCCGCAGCACGTCGACCTGGCCCAGCGCGACCTGGCCCAGCGCGCCGGCTGAGCCGCGACCCCACCGCACCCGACACCGATGCCTCCCGTCTCCGGCGACCCGTTCGTCCACCTGCACGTCGCCTCCGGCTACTCGCTGCGCTACGGCGCCTCGCACCCGCACGTGCTCGTCGAGCGGGCCGTCGAGCACGGCATGGACACCCTCGCGCTCACCGACCGCGACGGCGTCTACGGCGCGGTGAAGTTCGCCCGGGCCGCGAGGTCGGCAGGGGTGCGTCCGGTGCTCGGCGTCGACCTGGCGCTGGAGCCGACGGGCCTGCTCGCCGATCCGTTGGTGCACCCGGCGCTGGCGCGCACGCCGGCCCGCGGTGGAGCGACGGTCGACCCGCGGCACCCGCGGGTCACCCTGCTGGCCCGCGACAAGGCCGGCTGGGCGGCGCTGTGCCGGCTGGTGTCGGCCACCCACCTGCGCGGTGAGCGCGGTCGTCCGGTGAGCACCCTCGAGCTGGTCGCCGAGCACGTCCGGGCCGCGTCCGACGCCGGCGGCGGCCTGCTCGTGCTGCTCGGCCCCGGCTCCGAGGTGGGCCGGGCGCTCACCGCCCGCCGCCCCGACCTGGCCCGGGGCGTGCTGTCCCGGTGGTACGACGTGGTCGACCGCGCCGACCTGCTGCTCGAGGTGGTCTCGCACCGCGGTCCCGACGACCGGCCGCGGGCCGCCCGGATGCTCGGGCTGGCCGTCGAGGAACGGCTCACCGCGGTGCTCACCAACGCGGTCCGCTACGCCGACCGGTCCGACGCCCCCACCGTCGACGTGCTCGACGCGTCCCGCCGGCTGGTCGCGCTCGACGCCCGGCACGTCGACCGGGTCAACGCCGAGGGCTACCTCAAGTCCGGCAAGGAGATGGCGGAGGTCGCGGGCGAGGTGGCCGCCGCGGCCGGGCTCGACCAGCAGGCCGCCCGCCGGCTGCTCGCCGCGACCCGGCGGGTGGCCGACCGGTGCGCCGTCGACCCGCGCGCCGACCTCGGCATGGGCGAGGTGCACTTCCCGGACCTCGACGTCCTCGGAGCGACGACGTCCGGAGCGGGCGCCGGCGTCGTCGGCCCGGCCGGCAAGGTGGCCGCCGCGCAGGCGCTGCTCCGGGAGCGCTGCGAGGCCGGGCTGGGCCGGCGGGCGATGCCGGCCACCGCCGAGGTGCGGCGCCGGCTCGACGACGAGCTGCACGTCATCGAGACGCTGGGCTACCCGTCGTACTTCCTCACCGTCGCCGACGTCGTCGACCTGATCCGCGACCTGGGGGTGCGGGCCGCGGCGCGCGGTTCCGGCGCCGGCAGCCTGGTCAACTACCTGCTCGGCATCTCCGGGGTCGACCCGATCCGGCACGGCCTGCTGATGGAGCGGTTCCTCTCGCCGCTGCGCGCGGCGCTGCCCGACGTCGACGTCGACGTCGAGTCGGCCCGCCGCACCGAGGTCTACGAGAAGATCCTCGAGCGCTTCGGCGGCGAGCGGGTCGCCTGCGTCTCGATGATGGACACCTACCGGGTGCGGCACGCGATCCGCGACGTCGGCGCCGCGCTCGGCATGCCGCCCGGCGAGATCGACCAGATCGCCAAGGCGTTCCCGCACATCCGGGCGCGCGACGTGCACGACGCGCTGGCCGAGCTGCCCGAGCTGCGGGCGTCCCGGCTCGGGTCCGGCCAGCTCGACCTGCTGTTCCGGCTGGTCGCCCGGCTCGACGGGCTGCCGCGGCACGTCGCGCTGCACCCGTGCGGGGTGCTGCTGTCCGACACCACGCTGCTCGACCGCACGCCGGTCGAGGCGAGCTGGCTGGGCTTCCCGATGAGCCAGTTCGACAAGGACGACGTCGAGGAGCTCGGGCTGCTCAAGCTCGACGTGCTCGGCATCCGGATGCAGTCCGCGATGGCCCACGCCGTCGAGGAGGTGCGCCGGGTCGACGGCGTCGACGTCGACGTCGACGACCAGTCCCAGGTGCCCTTCGACGACCCCGCGACGTTCGCGCTGGTGCAGTCGACCCGCACCCTCGGCATGTTCCAGATCGAGTCGCCCGGGCAGCGCGAGCTGGTCGGGAAGTTCGCGCCCGAGACCTTCGGCGACCTCATCACCGACATCTCGCTGTTCCGTCCCGGCCCGGTCAAGAGCGACATGGTCACGCCGTTCCTCAAGGCCCGGCAGGGCTGGACCGAGCCGGAGTACCTGCACGAGGACCTGCGCTACGCGCTGGAGGAGACCTGCGGCGTCGTCGTCTTCCACGAGCAGGTGCTCGAGATCGTCGCGACCTTCACCGGCTGCTCGCTGGCCGAGGCCGACGAGGTGCGCCGCACCCTCGGCTCGCCCGGCGGCCAGGACGAGATCGAGGTGTGGCTGCGGCCGCGCGCCTACGCCCGCGGCTACGACACCGCCACCGTCGACCGGGTGTGGGAGGTGCTCAAGGCGTTCGCGTCGTTCGGCTTCTGCAAGGCGCACGCCGCGGCGTTCGCGCTGCCGACCTACCAGTCGGCGTGGCTCAAGGCGCACCACACCGCGGCGTTCCTCGCCGGCGTGCTCACCCACGACCCCGGCATGTACCCCAAGCGGCTGATCCTCGACGACGCCCGCCAGTTCGGCATCGCGGTGCTGCCGCTCGACGTCAACCGCTCCGACGCCACCTACCGGGTCGAGAAGCTCGACGACGACTCGACGGCCGACCGCCCCGGCCGGTGGGTGCCGGGCGAGCCGTCGGAGCAGGAGTGGCCGTGGCAGCGGGCCGGGAGGTACGGCATCCGGCTGGCGCTGGCCGAGGTCAAGGGCATCGCCGAGGCGGAGGTCGCGCGGGTGGTGGCCGGCCGGCCCTACGGCTCGCTGGCCGACTTCTGGCACCGGGCGTCGGTGTCCCGCCCGGTCGTGGAGCGGCTGGTGCTCACCGGCGCGTTCGACGCGCTGTACTCCCTCGGGTCGGTGGTGGCCGTCGCGCCCGGCCGGCACGTCCACGGCGGCAGCCGGCGGCTGACCCGCCGCGACCTGCTGCTCCAGGTCGGCGAGCTCGACCGGTGGAGCCGCGCGGTGGCCCGCGGCGGCGGCCGGGCCCGCAGCCGGGCGAGCGCCCGGAGCGCCCCGCGGGCCGGGGTGCTGGCCGCCGGCCACCGGCGTACCGAGATCACCGTCGCCGCCGCGCAGGGCGAGGCGCTGACCACCGTCGAGCGACCGGACGTGCGCACCCTGGCCGCGCGCCAGTCGCAGGCCGCGCGCCCGGTGGTGGCGCAGCCGGTGCAGCTGGCCCTGGAGCTCGGCGACGCCCCCGGCTCGATCGAGCCGAGCGGGCTGCCCGAGCTCACCGGCGCCGAGCGGGTGCGGGCCGAGCTCGAGGTGCTCGGCCTCGACGCGACCCGGCACGTCGTCGACTTCTACGAGCCGTTCCTCGAGGCGATCCGGGCCACCCGGGCGCCCGACATGGTGCGCTGCCGCAGCCAGGCCGAGGTGCTCGTCGCCGGCGTGAAGGTCGCCACCCAGACCCCGCCGATCCGGTCCGGCAAGCGGGTCGTGTTCGTCACCCTCGACGACGCCCGCGGACCGGTCGACGCCACCTTCTTCGAGGACGCGCAGGGTCCCTACGCCGCCACGCTGTTCCACTCCTGGCTGCTGGTCATCCGCGGCCACGTCCGGCGCACCGGTCCGCGCGGGGTGTCGCTGCGGGCCACCGGCTGCTGGGAGCTGCCCGCGCTGCACGAGGCCTGGCTCGGCGGCGGCCTGGACGCCGTCGCCGCCGCGATGGCGGCCACCGGTCCGGTCACCGACCGCTCGGTCGCCGGTGCCGCCGAGAGCCGCTCCAGCCGGCCGGTGATGACCCGGCCGCCGACCGGGGCGAGCGCGACGGTCTACGAGCCGCGCGAGCAGGGCGGCCGGCCTGCTGGGGGGATGGGCAACAAGGTCGACCGCAACAGCCCGCCGGCCGACGGCGGCATCACCCGGCGGGTGCTCGTGCACCCGAGCGGCTTCCGCCAGTCGCCGTACGCCGACATCAAGCCGCCCGGCGAGGACGGCAGGAACGCGAAGACCGCGGCCCGCAAGGAGGCCGGCAAGGGCGCCTCCGCGCCGCGCAAGCTGTGGCACTCCAGCCCCGGCAGCTCCGGCGGATGACGGCACCGATGAGCCGGTCCACGTCGGCCGGCGTCAGTAGCCTGGGCCCGTGCCCCCCGCAGCCGCCAGCAGCGACGAGCTCGACCGCAGCACCCGGACCCCGCGCACCGCGGTCGTCTGGGACGCGCTGCGCGACCTCGCCACTACCGCCGGCACGGGCGAGCACCCGCTCGACGTCATCGACGTCGGCGGCGGCACCGGCGGCTTCGCGGTGCCGCTGGCCCGCCTCGGCCACCGGGTCACCGTCGTCGACCCCAGCCCCGATGCGCTCGCCGCGCTCCGGCGCCGGGCCGGCGAGGCCGGGGTCGAGGTGCGCGCGGTGCAGGGCGACGCGGCCGGGCTGCTCGACGTCGTCGAGACCGGCAGCGCCGACCTCGTCCTCTGCCACGGCGTCCTCGAGCACGTCGACGACCCGGTGCCGGCCGTCGCGGCGCTCGCCGCGGTGCTGCGCCGCGGCGGCACCCTCAGCCTGCTCGTCGCGTCGCGCAACGCCGTGGTCCTCGCCCGGGCGGTGGCCGGCCGGTTCGCCGAGGCCCGGCACGCCCTCGACGACCCCGACGGCCGCTGGGGACCGGGCGACCCGCTGCCGCGCCGGTTCACCGAGCCGGTGCTCGCCGCGCTGCTCGGCACCGCGGGGCTGCGGGTCGAGGCGGTCCACGGGGTCCGCACCGTCGCCGACCTCGTCCCCGGGGCCCTGGTCGACGGCGAGCCCGGCGCCGTCGAGGCGCTCGTCGAGCTCGAGACCGCGACCGCGGCGCTGCCGGAGTTCCGCGCCGTGGCCACCCAGCTGCACGTCCGTGCCGTCCGCTCCTGACGTGTCCCCGCTCCCGTCCGCCCCCTCCGGTCCGCCGACTGAAACGTTCGGCAGGCCGAACCGGACATCTCGGCTGCCGAACGTGTCACTCGCGGGGAGAGGGGCTGGGCGTCGGTGAGCCGCAGCCAGCAGCTGCACCGGCCGGGGCCGCCGTCCGGACCCCCCGGCGACGACACCGGCTGCACGATGCTGCACGTCGACATGGACGCGTTCTACGCGTCCTGCGAGCTGATCAGCCGGCCGGAGCTGGTCGGTACCCCGGTGATCATCGGTGGCGGCTCGCGCAGCGTCGTGCTCTCGGCGACGTACGAGGCGCGCGCCTACGGCGTGCACTCGGCGATGCCGATGACCCGGGCCCGGCGGCTGTGCCCGCAGGCCACCGTGGTCGAGCCGAGCCACGGCCTCTACTCCACGGTGTCCGCGGGGGTGATGGAGATCTTCCGGTCGATCACCCCGATGGTGGAGCCGCTGTCGCTCGACGAGGCCTTCCTCGACGTGTCCGGAGCGGTCTTTCCAGCACAGTGGGATCCGAAGCTTGGAATTCACGTGACTTGAAGTCGCG